>Ga0066461_1000321_pt1 | contig 18607 bp, 17 predicted proteins | sample LakWasMe91_HOW11_2_FD_59572 | JGI IMG/M metagenome (GOLD analysis project Ga0066461, IMG submission 59572) | Freshwater sediment methanotrophic microbial communities from Lake Washington under simulated oxygen tension - Sediment Metagenome 91_HOW11 | ecosystem: Environmental > Aquatic >...
ATGCCACAGGTTAAGCGCATCATGGAGCGCTACGGAGGCAGCGTTAGTCTGCGCAGCAGGCAGTGCGAGGGTACGCAGGCTTGTTTGAGCTTTTTAATTGCATAAAGCCGGTTTTGGCTATGTTGTTTTAATGAGTTTATAGGTTGTTTTAATGAGTTGATAGTGAGTGTTTTTGTTTATTTGTAAAGCAGGATGCATATGGGAAACTCTATTCTAATTATCGATGATGACAGTTTGTTGGCAGACAATATTCGTCTTTATCTTGAGCGGGCACAGTGGGAAACTCACGTGGCGTATAGTGCCGAAGCGGGTTTGAAAATGCTGGAGAGCCTGCACCCCGACATTGTGCTTACCGATCATATGCTGCCCGGCAAAACTGGCTTGGATTTAATTGCGGCAGCACTGGATATTGATCCACAGATCAAGATTGTGATGATGACCGGTGAGGGCAGTGTTCAGATAGCGGTAGACGCCATGAAAGCCGGCGCCTGTGATTACCTGAGCAAGCCAATTTCGCTGGCAGAACTCAAGATGGTGCTGGATAAAATACTGGGTCAGGCGCAGATGGAGAAGACCTTATCTGTGTTTCAGCGCCGTCAGGCGCGCGGTGCATCCATAATGACGATTATCGGCGACTCGGCACCGGCTATTGCCATGAAGGCAAAAGTGCAGCAGATACTGGATGCCGAACAACACATCAAAAATGGTGACTTGCCCTCAATTTTGATTAATGGCGAGACCGGCACAGGTAAGGAATTGCTGGCACGTGCACTACACTTTGATGGTGTGCGCAATAATCAGCCGTTTATCGAAATTAATTGCGCTTCGCTGCCGAATAATCTGCTTGAGTCCGAATTGTTTGGACATGAGCGCGGTGCATTTACCGATGCCAAAGAGCGTAGGGTCGGCTTGGTGGAAGCGGCTGATGGCGGCACTTTGTTTCTGGACGAGATCGGTGAGATCGACCTTGCGTTACAAGCGAAACTGCTAAAACTGCTTGAGGATAAAACCGTACGCCGTATTGGCGGTACGCGTGAACGTAAGGTGAATATTCGTATCATCAGTGCCACGAATCAGGAGCTGGAGAAAATGGTGTGCGAAGGGCGCTTCCGCAGAGATCTTTATTTCCGGCTGCGGGTGATTACTTTATCAACCCCGCCTTTGCGCAGCACCGGCCAAGATATTCTGCGTATTGCCGAGCATTATCTGCAACTACATGCGCTGCATTACGGTAAGAAAAACTTACGTTTTACGCGTGATGCGGAACAGTTGCTGTTGCGCTACAGTTGGCCGGGAAATGTCAGGGAGCTGCGCAATATGCTGGAGCAAAGCGTGCTGCTGGCACAGGGTCAGGAGATTGGTGCTGAGCAGTTAAGTATTTGCCCCGGTCTGTTGAATGAAAGCAGTGCGGTGACTAGCAGCCATAATCTGGCCGTATCTTCACCTGTGCACTACAGCAGCAAAATTTCCGAAGTTGAGCAGGATTTGTTGCAGAAAACCTTGGAAAAAACCGACTGGAACGTTTCTAAGTCGGCAAAGTTATTGGGGCTGACGCGCGATATGATGCGCTACCGGATTGAAAAATATGGGCTGTTAGCAACCAGAGAGACTATGGGTGTCTGATTAACCGTGTTGCAACCCGGCCAGGTTTTGTAATGCTGTTAGGTGTTGTGCTGCTGTTGTACCGTTGTATGGTTCGCTTGTTCGCTGCGTATGCTTATGCCGGCTGTTATTCATATTGTCAGAGTATCTATTGTCAGAGTATCGACAGCTTAGTCAAAGTTTAAGCAGTGATGCGATAAAAAAGCGTTTTTTATTTCAACTATTTCAATTAGTTGAGCCATTTTTCATGGTTTTAAATTGGCTGAAATCAGGTTGTTATTCTCTCAAAGCCCCATCTGCTGTCATTTCTTGTCTTTATTTATGAACCTCGCAGTATGGTGTTGGAGGGGGCTGGTACATGGGCATAAAACTTGCATAAAAAATTTAAGCAAACTAGTACTCTAAGAAAATTTGCACTTTAAGTTCGTTTCTGTATGGGTAGGTAGAGCCGCAGATAAAAGTACAATCGTTGATGGTGCTTAGTTGTGCTGGTGTGGCTGGTTTGTATTTCTTCCTTTATGTTTTAGGGAGGTTATTTGAAAATGCAAAAATTTTTTCCGGCAATTGTGCTTATCCTTGCACCTGCTTTTGCCTCGACCTTTGCCGCTAGACTTATCTCTAGACTTACCTCTAGGCAAGGCTGGTTGTATCGTACCCTCTCGATTTTTACTCTATGCCAGCACGTTAAACTATCCGGGCACGCTAACCCAACCTGGCACGTTAAACCAAGTGTAAATTAATCATGCCTAAAACCTACTCTACACAAGCAGCAGTTTTAATTTCCGCTAAAGCCAATAATACGCAGAGCAAAGCTGGACATCCCAAGGCTAAAGATGATCGAAAATTCCCCGACGATTGTCCATATCCAGCCTGTCATGCAGAAAATATTGAGCAGGTTGGGCGCGCAAAAAAAGAGTGGGAACTCACTGCCGATCTGATGCAAAAGATCGTTTGTCTTTTAGATGAAAATGGCCACATTTTGCGCGTCAATCGCGCTGTCGAACGCTGGGGCTTGGGTGACGTTGTTTCTGCCAGAGGCCTTACCATGCATCAACTGTTACATCCAAACTGCGTGGATGCCAGTTGTTCCCTGAAAAGTTTTTGGGATGCTATCTCCGACATGATAGGCAAAGGGGTTTCAACTGAATGTCTGATTGAAGATCAGTCGCTGGGACGTTACCTGCAACTTGTCTTCCGGTCTAGTCAATTCACCGCAGATGCAGATACAGGTATACAAAAAAGTATCGGTGTTGCTGTGGTGAGTGATATTTCCGATTTGAAGCTTACCGAGAAAAAGCTCCAAGAATTAAATCACGAACTGGAACGCCGTGTTGACGAGCGAACAGCCGAATTGTTAGCTGCCAATAAGCAATTGCAACAGGAAATCGAAGATCACAAGCGTGCGGATGCCGAGTTGATGAAAACTCGGGAGGAGTTTAGCTTGCTGGTTAGAACCATGAGTGAGGGGCTGGTAATCTGCAACAGGCATGGCTTTATCACCTATGTAAATGATAGGTTCTGTGAAATGCTTGGTCATGAGCGCGAAGGGATTGTTGGTTACCCAGTAGTCGATTGCGTTGATGAGTCCAGCAAGCAGGATTGCGATCAACTGACTGTAAAAATGGGAGCGGGCCTGGTTGTTTCTAATGGATTGAGATTGAAAAGCCATAAGGGCGATGAAGTTTGGGTGAAGGTCTCGCCTAGCCTGATGTATGACGATAATGGCATCGTTACCGGCAGCTTTGCAGTGGTTACCGACATTAGCGATCTTAAGCGTGCGGAGCAAACCTTGCGTGCTTCGAAAGAGCAATTGCGGTATTTGTCCGAGCAGGTTATGACCGCGCAGGAGAAAGAGCGGCAGAGAGTCGCCGGAGAACTGCATGACGGGATTGGACAAACGCTAAGTGCGGTGAAATTTAGTGTCGAAACCGTCATTAATCGCATGTGTGATAATCCCTCCAAGGAATTATTTATGCAGCTGGAAAACGTCGTACCTCGGATTCAGGGGGCAATTGAAGAGGTCAGGCGTATATCAATGGCGCTTCGACCATCGATACTGGACGATATTGGCGTGCTTGCTACCCTTACCTGGTTCTGTCGTGAATCCAGCCTAGTTTATAAAAATCTCCAAATTCAATTGCAGCTGGACATCAAGGAAGAGCGCATTCCCGTTCCGATTAAGGTAGTTATTTTCAGGATCGTGCAAGAGGCATTCAATAACGCTATTAAGCATAGTGGTGCCGAGCAGATGCACATCTCCCTGAATCAGATTGGCGAATCCATAGTGTTGAATATTGAAGATAACGGGGCTGGTTTCGATGTAAAGCAGGCTTTCGATGCAAAGCAAGCTTATGTTCAAGGTGAGGGTGGTCAGAAAGGGCTGGGGCTAACCAGCATGCGCGAACGCGCTGAGTCTACCGGCGGTTTGTATGCAGTGGGCTCTGTTAAAGGCAAGGGGACTACAATTAGCGTGACCTGGCCTATTGTTAAGGTTTGAACTGTACATCTTGTATTATTCTGTCAGCTGGCATTAGTGAAATTCTAAAGCGCTGGCATTCCCAAGAGTTTGTCTTATCTTGTTTCATCTGGTCCTGTTTCATCAGGCAGCTGTTTAGCTGTCAGAGAACAGTCAAGCTTGTAGAAAATCACAATTTGGTGGTGATGGTTTATCAGTAATTCGATGGTTTATCAGTAAATCAAGTTAAGCTTATATGGGTTTTGATTTTCTGAAAATCTGCAAGAACTAACAAAGTGTTATCCTTGTCAGAAATTGCAGTTTAGACAATACCGACCATTACAGCGCAAAATCCAATAATGTCGCTAAAAATAAAAAGGAGATTAGTACTGTGCGTACAAAAAGTTTGTTGATACTTTTATTAGTGATGCCGTTAACGGCATTTGCCAATGCCGCCATACAGGAATTCAAACTCGACAACGGTTTGAAATTGATCGTGCAGGAAGACCATCGTTCCCCGGTTGTGGTGTCGCAAGTCTGGTACCGCGCCGGCAGTCTGGATGAAGTCAATGGCAAAACCGGCGTGGCGCATGTGCTGGAGCACATGATGTTCAAGGGTACTAAACAAGTGCCAGCCGGGCAGTTTTCACGCATGATTGCCGCTGCCGGCGGCAAGGAAAATGCATTCACCAGTACCGACTATACTTGTTATTTCCAGCAGCTGGAAAAATCTCATTTGCCTTTGTCATTCAAGCTGGAAGCTGACCGCATGGCAAACTTGCAACTGACCGATGAAGAGTTTGCCAAGGAAATCAAAGTGGTAATGGAGGAGCGTCGCTGGCGCACGGATGATAAACCGCAGTCTAAAGTCAATGAAGCATTTCAGGGCGCGCTGTATCGCGCACATCCATATTCACGGCCTGTGATTGGCTTTATGAATGATCTGGAGAATATGACCGCGGAAGATGCCCGTGAATGGTATCGCAACTGGTATGCACCAAATAATGCCACACTGGTGGTGGTCGGCGATGTCAAGGCTGAAGAAGTTTACAAGCTGGCTAAACAGTACTTCGGTAAATTAAAGTCTAAAGCTTTGCCGGTGCGTAAACCGCAAGTGGAGCCGGAACAGATCGGCGAGCGTCGTGTGGTGGTGAAAGCGCCAGCCAAACTACCCTATCTGCTGATGGGTTACCATGTGCCGCCATTGCTAACCCCACAAACTGATTGGGAGCCATACGCATTAGAGGTGCTTGCCGGTGTATTGAGCGGCAACCCGGCTGCGCGGCTAAATCAGCGCCTGGTGCGTGAGTCGCAGCTGGCGATAGATGCCAGTGCCGGATATGACTTATTGGCACGCGGCCGCCAAAGCGTATTTGCATTGGATGCAACGCCTAGTGAAGGCAAAACCGTTGCCGAACTGGAAGCCGCTTTATTGCAGCAGGTGGAAGATATTAAAACGTCAGGTGTAACCACTGAAGAACTCGACCGGGTAAAGGCCGGTGTGATTGCTGCGGATGTATACAAACGCGATTCAATGTTCTATCAGGGTATGCAGATAGGTACGATAGAAACCATTGGTTTTCCGTGGCAGTTACTCGATGATTATCCGAACAAGCTGCGTGCGGTAACGCCGGAACAGGTGCAGGCGGTTGCCAAAAAGTATCTGTTAAAGGATAACCTGACGATTGCCACGCTGGATCCGCAGCCGATAGACCCGAATGCAAAGCCGCAGGGTAAACCACACGTACATTAAACCACGTACATTAAACCACGTACATTAAACAATGATTAATTCTCTAAAGTCTTATTAGGGTAAAAATAATGAATATGCAGCATATAAAAAAAACATTAATGGCAGGGTTGGCATTTTTGACGGCAGGTTTCCTGGTATTCAGCAGCAGTGTTCAGGCCGGTGTCAAAATCCAGCACTGGCAAACGGCATCTGGCTCAGAAGTGTATTTTGTTGAAAACCATGACCTGCCGATTGTCGATATCAGTGTTAATTTTGCAGCAGGCAGCGCACGCGATACGGTAGAAAAATCCGGGCTCGCAGGCATTACCCGCTACTTGATGACCTTGGGCGCAGCAGGCATGAGTGATGAAAAAATCGCCAACAAAATGGCCGATGTGGGTGCTATTTTAGGCGGGGATTTTGATGCCGACCGTGCCGGTTTTAAATTGCGCACCTTAAGCAGCGAGCGTGAAAAAACCCAGGCACTGTCAGTATTTACCCAAATCCTGCAACAGCCGGATTTCCCGGAGAGCGTTCTGGAGCGTGAAAAGGCGCGCATTATTTCCGGCTTGCAGGAGTCAGCAACACAGCCGGAGAGCATTTCCAGCAAAGCCTTTATGACAGCGCTTTACGGCAGCCATCCTTACAGTCTGGATGATTCTGGCGAAGTTGATACCGTAGCTAAAATCAAGCGCGATGATCTGCAAAGTTTCTACAAACAGTATTACGGCGCAAAAGGGGCGGTGGTTGCCATCATTGGCGACTTAAGTCGTGAACAGGCCGGCGCAATTGCCGACAATGTTACCAGCGGTTTGCCCAATGCACCTGCCGCCAATCCTATCCCGGCGGTGAGCCTGCCGACACAGGCAGTAGAAAAACGCATCGCGCATCCGGCATCGCAATCTCATATCCTGCTGGGTTACCCAGGTATCAAACGTGGTGACCCTGACGTGTTCCCGTTGTATGTGGGCAACTACATTTTAGGTGGCGGTGGCTTTGTGTCACGTTTAACCGAAGAAGTACGCGAGAAACGCGGCCTGGTTTACAGCGTATACAGCTATTTTATGCCGATGGCTGAAGCCGGACCATTCCAGATCGGGCTGCAAACTAAAAAAGACCAGGCTGAAGATGCACTCAAACTGGTACGTGAAACCTTGGATAAGTTTATTCAGAATGGCGTGACCGAGGCAGAGTTAAAAGCTGCAAAAGCCAATATTATCGGCGGCTTTCCTATGCGTATTGATAGCAACGGCAAGATTCTGGATTATTTAGCCATGATCGGTTTTTACAAGCTGCCGTTGACTTATCTGGATGAATATAACAGCAACGTGGAAAAAGTCACTGTAGCGCAGATTAAGGATGCATTCAGCCGCCGTCTCAAACCTGAGAATTTTGTGACGATCGTGGTGGGAGACCCTGGCGCTAAATAGTTTTTGTCCAAGCGCAAATTTATATTGCGGCGCTTGGTGTGGCATGGCAATCTACGCGCTTGATTGAATTTAATTGAGACGATAGATTGCCTCGCAATATAACTAATAGCAAAAAACAAAATACGGTACGCATCAATGCTGGTGAATGGCGCAGCCGATTACTCAAGTTTCCTGATGCTGAAGGATTGCGCCCAACGCCGGAGCGTGTGCGACAGACCGTGTTTAACTGGCTGGGGCAGGACCTAACCGGCTTGCATTGCCTGGATCTGTTTGCCGGTACTGGCGTGATGGGTTTTGAGGCATTGTCGCGCAATGCCAGAACCGCTATTCTCGTTGAAAAAACACCAAGCGTTTATAAAGCGATACTTGAAAATAAGGCCACGCTGAAAGCGGATGCTGCGCAGGTATTCAATATTGATGCGTTAAGCTTTCTGGCACAAAACCGCCAGCAGTTTGATGTGATTTTTCTTGACCCACCTTACAATCAGGGCTGGCTGGCAAAAGTGCTGCCGCTACTGCCGATGCACCTGAAGCCGGAAGGTTTAGTCTATGCTGAAGCGGAATTTTTGATTGAAGATGACGCGGCATGGCAAGTGATTAAACAAAGCAAAGCGGGTAATGTTTTTTATCATCTGTTAAAATTACGCCAGAGTTGAGACCAACAGCATGACCAACATTCAAAACACCAGCCTTAAAAAACGTATCGCTGTCTACCCCGGCACTTTTGACCCCATCACCCTGGGGCATGAAGATCTGGTGCGCCGTGCCGCACATCTGTTTGATGAAGTGATTGTGGCGGTGGCTGGCAGTACCAGTAAGTCTACCCTGTTTAGCCTGCAAGAGCGGGTGCAGCTGGCACAGGAGGTTTTTGGCAGCTACAACAATGTGAAAGTGGTGGGCTTTGGCGGCTTGCTGATGCAATTTGTGCAAGAGCAACAAGCGCAGATTGTCATTCGCGGCTTGCGGGCAGCATCAGATTTTGAATATGAATTTCAGCTGGCGGGCATGAACCGTAAACTCTACCCCAAACTTGAGACGATGTTTTTAACCCCCTCTGATGAGTATATGTTCGTATCCTCAAGTTTAGTGCGTGAAGTGGCAAAACTTGGCGGCGCGGTTGACCAGTTTGTGTCTAAGCCGGTTGAAAAGGCGATTAAAAAGAAATTGAAAGAGTAATTTTTCGTTTCAGAAATTCATTTAATAAGATGAAGTGCAAGCTACCCCGCAGCGAACGACGCAGGCATATCGCATTGATAGACTAGGAGTGAGCGAGGACGTTGCGCAGCAATTCGCTTATTAAATGGATTTATAAAGGAAAAATATGGCGTTAATGATTACAGATGAATGTATAAACTGCGACGTCTGCGAACCAGCATGCCCGAACGAGGCAATTTTTCAGGGTGAAGAGATTTACGAGATTAACCCTGACAAATGTACCGAATGCGTAGGGCATTATGACAAACCACAGTGCCAGCAGGTGTGCCCGATTGACTGCATTCCGTTCAACCCGGAAGTGGTGGAAACCAAAGACCAGCTGATGGAAAAATACTACCGCTTAACAGCAGTTAAATAAAGTTTAAGGAAAATCACATGCGCATGTTACATACCATGCTCCGAGTTGGAAACCTGGAGCGCTCAATCAAGTTTTATACAGAAGTGCTGGGCATGAAAGTGCTGCGCCAGCATGATTATCCAGATGGTAAATTTACATTGGCTTTTGTCGGCTATGGCGATGAAAGCGACCATACCGTGCTGGAGTTGACCTATAACTACGGCGTAGAAAGCTACGATATGGGCAAAGCCTACGGCCATATCGCGCTTGAAGTGGAAGACGCCTATAAAGCTTGCGATGCGGTGCGTAATGCCGGCGGTAAAGTGGTGCGTGAAGCTGGCCCGATGATGCATGGCACAACCGTGATTGCGTTTATTGAAGACCCCGATGGCTATAAAGTAGAGTTCATTCAAGCTGGAACTTACTAAAGCTATACTGAATGGATTGGGTTCTATACCTGCTGGAATGCAACAACGGTGCTTTCTATGCAGGTATCACCAATAATCTCGAGCAGCGCTATGCTGCTCATCTCTCCGGCAAAGGCGCCCGTTATACTCGCGCCAACCCGCCAGTAAAAATCCTGGCCTCAAAACCCTATACAGACCGCTCGGCTGCTAGTGTTGCAGAAGCACAGCTAAAGCAGCTGCCGCGACATAAAAAGCTTGATTTTTTCAAAGAGCAGTGAGGAAAATATAATAGATGGTAGGCTATGTTTTTCTGAACCAAATGTATTTAAACTCATAAATAATTGTGGTCTGTCCCTTATTCTTCTCTCTTTTTGTCAGTTAGGTGCCCGCCGCGTCGCTAGTGCTTTCTGCAGCTAACTCCTCAAGATCCTTCAAAGACTTCCCGCTTGAAGCGAACCAGCTCTGCGGCCCACTGCGAGACGTTCCTGCGATTAGCGCCGCAGCGTAGCTCGAAGAACTCATCAGGATGTCTTCCGTGAGCTTTAGACATGTCGCCTCAACAGAAAGGCGGCCATCAGCGATCAATTGTTCTTTTAGCTTGGCCAACTTGTTACTTAGGCTATCTGAGTTCGTCTTAGAGGCTGTAGATCCCTTCTTGAGGACAAACCCCTCATCTGTTTGCACGCCCTTTGCAACTAAGTCGTGCACTGTAAATGTAAACTCCTCGGAAGTTGTTGTTTCAATCGTTGCAGGTCCTGAGCTTGTCTGTGTTGCAGCCGATTTTAGGAGTGGTTCAAGTATTGGATAGCCGAGAGTGCCTAGGAAGAGTCGGATGTCTTCGAGTAGCTCTTCCATGGCATCTCGCTCAGATCTTGAAAGACTAGATAGCGTTGGCGTGCTGCCATTATCCAGTTCATAGCGATCTGCTAAGGATGCGAGGGCTTCTATTCTGGACTCGAGATACTTAACATGCGATTTTGTTAAATTATCGTCCTTGTTTGAGATGATTACTGCCTCATTCCAAAATTCCTTCTTTCGGTCATGAGTAAGTAGGCGGTCAGCCACGTTTTCAGATTCGCCAATGTAAGCCTTGGGCTTTGAATCGCCAAGGCGTGCCTCAAACAGAATATATACGCCAGGTTTGGCCGCTTCCGGCCAGTCTTTTAGCTCGTCAAGCCTGATGCGAGGGCAGGACAGGGCCTGGCCGGTTCTGTTTGAAATCTCGGCGTGGCGTATCCCGGTCACGGCTCCTTCGGGAAGAAAAATGCGTACTGTCTTACCAAACGGCATTAAATTTCCTTAAAGCACCTAACAGATAGTCAAACGGACGCACGCATCCGTATAATAATATTGAGAATTTTGATTTTGACATGTTGTTTTTCTTTTTAAGTCTTAGGCTTATTTATTATTCTATCCGTATAATAATTAATAGCAGTTACGGGTGCAACTGCCATTTGCTTTAGTAGATTTATAACCTTTGTCTTTTGCCAAAGGTCTATTTTTCAGATCGACATTCACTGATTCCTAAAGATCATTATGAGTGGCTCCTTTGAAATAATTCCAGGTGTTTCCTTAACTAGAATACTCAAGCGCAGACATGAATCATGAATAAAGATGCTTTATTAACTGCTGTAAAATTGGCGTTGGAAGGCGATTGGGATGCGTCACACAAGATCGCGCAGGACTACAGCGATACGACTGCGAACTGGATACATGCGGTGCTGCATAAAATTGAGGGTGACGTGTGGAACAGCAAGTATTGGTACGCACGCACCTCAGGAAAGTTTTATGAGGATTATGCCGACGCCCAGGATGAATTGCTGCAAATCCAGAAATTATTAAGCTGAAACCGGCGCAGTGAATGCTGCACCGGTTTGCGTTTGAGCCTTGGTTTTAATCAAGATAATTGTAGTACTTTTCCTCATTCGTATTGGTAGCGCCATATTTTTTAACTACCCATAGATAGACCGAAGGCAATACCAGCAACGTGAGCAGGGTGGCGCTGATCAGGCCGCCAATCACTACAATGGCCAGTGGCCGCTGTGTCTCGGCACCGATGCTGTGTGACAGTGCCATCGGCAGCAGGCCGAACATGGCGAGCAGGCCGGTCATCAGCACTGTGCGCAACCGTGACATTGAACCTTCATGCACGGCTTGCTCCGGTGTTTTGCCTTCTGCAATCAGCTGGTCGAATACCGATACCATCACCACCCCGTTGAGTACGGCCTGGCCGAACAGCGCAATGAAGCCGATGGCCGCAGAAACCGACAAAGGAATACCGGTAAGGAACAGCGCCACAATACCGCCAATCAGTGCGAACGGGATATTGGCAACAATCAGCAACGCGTTTTTGAACGAGCCGAACGCATCGAACAGCAGTACGAAAATCAGCAATATGGACAACGGCACTACTACTGACAGTCTGGCCATTGCACGCTGCTGGTTTTCAAACTCGCCAGACCAGGTGACATAAGTATTGCTGGGGATGGTGACGTTAGCATCAACTTTTTTCTGCATATCGGCAACTACGCTGCCCATGTCGCGATCCTGAATAAAGATGCCGATAGAAACCACACGCTGGCCGTTTTCGCGTGCAATGTTCATCGCCCCCATGACCTGTTTGAAATGGGCAAGCTCATGCAGCGGGATCTGCGCGCCGCCCGGTGCTGAAACCAGCAGGTCATCCAGTTTGCTGAGTGAACGCTGCTCTTGCGCCAGGCGTACCACTACCGAAAAGTGACGCTCACCTTCCCATAGCTCGGTGGTTGCTTTGCCGGCTAGCGCTGTTTCAATGGCATCCTGAATATCTGAAATATTGATGCCGTAACGCGCTGCGGCATCGCGGTCAATATCAATAATCTGCTGCGGCAGTTCGCCATCACGGTCGATATACGCACGTGAAACGCCTGCAACGTTATGGATCTGGTTGACAATAGACTTGGCGGTTTTGCGTAACACTGTCAGGTCATCACCATGTACCTTGATAACGATCTGGCCATCGATTTGCGAAATACTCTCCAGCACGTTGTCGCGGATAGGTTGTGAAAACGTAGCGTCGACACCCGGCAAGGTGGAAACGGCTCTATCCATTTCGTCAATCAACTGGTGTTTTTTGTAGTTCTTGCGCCAGGTTTCTTCTGGTGCCAGTTCTACAAAAAATTCGCCGCCATTGAATATTTTAGGGTCAGAGCCATCATCCGGCCTGCCGACTTTGGAAATTACACTTTTCACTTCCGGTACCGTATGCAGTGCGGCACGAATTCGATGCGCAGCCAGCAGGGCTTCTGATTGTGATATAGATGGCGGTAGCGTTACGTTCACCCAGATCGTACCTTCATCCAGTTCCGGCAAAAATTCGGTGCCGACTTTTGTACCCAAACCTAATGCCGCTACTAACAGGATCAGCGCAATGCCCAGTATCTTTTTAGGACGTGCGACTGCCCATACAAAAGCCGGCTCGTAGATTTTCTTGAACCAGCTCAAGAGGCGGTTATCATGATGCGGAATGCGGTCACGCAATAGCCATAGGCATAATAGCGGCACCAGTGTCAGCGATAGCATCAGGGAACCTACCAGCGCGGATGTCACCGAGAATGCCATCGGTGAGAAAATGCGGCCTTCTGCGCGTTGCAGGGTGAATATCGGGATATGTGCCGCGATGATCACCAGCATGGAGAATAAAGTCGGGCGACCAACTTCAACCACCGCCTTGTAGATCACTTTTCTGCGTTCATTGAAATTATGCTGCGCTTCATCGCTCATATTGCCCAGCCGCAGAAACACATTTTCTACCACGATCACCGCACCATCGACGATGATACCGAAGTCCATTGCCCCCAGCGACAGCAGGTTTGCCGGCAGGTGCAGGAAAGTAAGCCCGATGAACGTAGACAGCACCGCCAGCGGAATAATGCACGCCACGATCAGTGCGGCACGCAGGTTGCCCAGGAACAGCAGCAGCACAAATGTCACCAGCAGCGCGCCTTCAATCAGGTTGCCGAACACGGTATGCAGCGTTTTATCAATCAGCCATGAGCGGTCGTAATAGGGTCTTAACTGCACGCCTGGTGGCAGGCCGTGGTCATTTAGTTCACTGATGGTTTGCTTAATGCCTTTCAGCAATTCGGAAGGATTTTCACCCTTGCGCATCAGTACCAGGCCATTCACGATGTCATCGGTGTTGTCTTGGCCGACTAAGCCTTGCACCGGCGCGTTGGCTTCTTTAACTGATGCAATGTCGCGCACCAGTATCGGTACGCCTTTGCCGTTATCACCGACCACTACGCGGTCAATATCTGCGGAGGTTTTGAATGTGCCTAGTGAGCGTACCAGAAATTGCTGGCGACCCTGTGAAATTGCCCCGCCACCGGCATTAGCGTTGGCATGTGCCAATGCCGAGAACAGCTGTGCCAGCGTGACCTTGGCATCACGCATTTTTGCTAGATCCGGATTCACTTCATATTGCTTGAGCGCTCCGCCCATGGATACGACGTTGGCAACGCCGGGCACTTTTTTAAGTGCTTTTTCAACTACCCATTCTTCAATCTCACGTAACTGGCGCGAGTTAAGATGGTCACCCTGTACGCGGTAGCGATAAATCTCACCGATTGACGTCGCGAGCGGCGCTACATCCGGCTCCACACCTTCCGGCAGGTCAATGCCGCGCAAACGTTCAAATACCTGCTGACGCGCCTCTTTATCGGTGGGTTTGTCATTGAAGGTAATCATCATGTACGACAAGCCGAATTGTGTATGCGTAAACATACGCACCATATTCGGCATGCCCGACATGGCCACCTCGATTGGAATTGTGACCTGTTTCTCGACTTCTTCAGCCGCCCGCCCGGAGTACTGGGCAACAATATTCACCTGGGTATCGGATACGTCAGGGAATGCTTCGATAGGCAGGTTGATGAAAGCGATTACGCCGCCGAGTACAAAAAGTACCAGGCCCAGCACTACAAACACCGGCTGCGTTAATGCAAATTTAACAATGCGGTTAATCATGTTCTATGTTCCTAATTAACTGGCGCACTATTAGCAGGTGCACTTGTAACCGGTGCATTGGTAGCAGGCGCATTGGCCGTTTTTGCGGTGCTTTGTTTTGCTGCTGGCGGTGTTTTTTCTGCCGGTTTTTCTGGCTGTGGTGTGCGGTCTTCCTCTATCAGCCTTTCCAGATAGAGTGCGCCATCCACCACTACCAGGTCGCCTTTATTGAGCCCATCTGAAATGGATATCCATTCATCACCTGTTGCCAGCGGCGTAATCACTTTACGCGTAAATTCTCCAGCTGCGGTTTTAACAAACACCATTTTTGCATCATCTTTCAGAAACACCGCTTTCGCCGGGATATCCAGCGTGTCTTGTGCGTTGTTACTGAATTCAGCCGTTACATACATCTCGGATTTTAATTTCAGGGAAGTATTACGTACTTTTGCACGCGCTTTCAGGGTGTGGCTGGCAGGGTCCAGAGCATCCTCGATAAAGTCGATCTGGCCTTCAAATGTTTCATTCGGCCAGGCACTGGAGTGGAGCTTAACTTGCATGCCTTGATGCAATGAGCCAATGGCTTGTTCCGGTGCATCGATCCAGCACCATAAGTAGCTGGGGTCACTCACGATAAACAACGGCTGACTTGCCGTATCTGGCCGCCACTCCATGCCCGGATTGGTATTACGTGCCACTACGATGCCGTTGATCGGGCTTTTAATGGTGAATCTTTGATCAACGTTTACGCTGGCACCTAATGATTTAAGCTTGACTTCTGCACGCACCGATTCAGCCCTGATGCGACTTAAGTCAGATTGCGCCTGTTCCAGATCCTTGCCGGCAATGATGCCCGCTGATGCCAGATCCTTATTGCGGGCAACATTGCGTTCGGCCTGTATCAGGTCAGAACGTGCGCGCTCAACGTCTGCCTGTGCGGCACCCAGGTCTGGCGAGCTTAAATGTGCCAGTGCCTGATTAGCTTTAACCTGTGCGCCGATCTGTACCATGACATCGGTGAGATGCCCGGCAACAGGCGAGGTGATATGGGCCGTATGGTCTTCATCCCAGCTGAGTCTGGCAGGCAGGCTCAATGTATTGTCTTTGGATGAAACGACTGGCGCTGTGATTAAACGCTGTTCCAGTAGTGATTTGGCTGCGAACGTGACTGAGTTTGCCGAGATTACCGGTATATCGGCAGGCTGCTGTTCTGCCTCGGTTTTTTTGTCACAGGCGCCGAGTGCTGATGCCAGAGCGATGGCGATCAGCGTGTGCGTTAAATAGTGTGTTGCTGGTGTTTTTGAAGTCATGATAGTCACTAAAACAAACTGTTAATTGGCGGTACTTAATAATTGGTGGTACTTAATAATTGACGCTACTTAAAGAGATGGATTGGTTGCGGGTCAGAACTGCGCGTGCAAGGTTGGCGCGTGCATTCAACGTGTCCAGACGTGTCTGGCGCAGCATGCGTCTGGCATCCAGCAGTTCCAGTAAGCTCAGCGCACCTTTTTTGTAACCAAGTTCCACGGTGCTGGCAACATCTTCGGCGCGGGGCAGTTGTTCTTTCTGCAGAATTTCCAGATTTGTTTCGGCGCTGGCCACATCGGCATTAATGCGCTCCCACTCGGTTTTTGCATTGGCTTCGGTATGGGTCAGCGCTTCTTTAGCCGCCTCATAATCGCTGTTGGCACGTGCTATTTCGCCCTCGTAACTGTGATTAACCGTTAACGGCAGGCCGATAGTAAAGCTGATTGTGTCGCCGGTGCCGTTAGTGTTGGCGTTGCTGGTTGGCCAGTGGTCATATTGTACCCCTGCGGTAATGTCGGATTTGCGCAAAGCCTGAGCCAGGTCCAGCTGGCTGGCCGCGCTTTCCACACGCAGTTTCGCCGCTTTAATGTCAGCTCGGCTGGATAAGTCAAAGTTGCTGGCATCCAGCGCTGTAATATCTAGAATTGCAGGGTCAATTTCAAGTGCGTTAGCTTTAGTTTCCCAAGCCAATAGTTTTGCCAGTGCAATCTGCGCTGATCTTGCTTCAGTCTGTGCCAGGCGTAATTCTATTTGTGCGCGATTGGCATCGATTTTTTGTCTTTGAACGTCGATTGCCGGCAAGTCACCTTTTTCAGTACGTATCGTGCTGGCTTTTAAAGCTTCGTCGTATAAAGCAACAACTTGCGATAGCAAGTCAATGCGCGCATTCACGGCAGCTAAATCTACCATCGCACGTAGCAGGTTAATACTTTGCTGGCGCTCGACATCCAGCACATCTTCACTGGATGCGGCTACCTGGCTTTGCGCGCTTTTTTTCCGTAAGTCACGTTTGTTGCCGCGTTCAATCAGCTGCTCGTAACGTACTGAGTTATCAATGGTTTTATCAAAGTAGGGGCCTGAACCAACGCCGAGTTTAGGGCTGATGCTGCCAACCCCTATAGTAAGGTTCGGATTCTGCATCTGTCCGGCAATAGCCAGATTGGCTTGGTTACTGATAATGTAGCGCTTGCTGTCAACGATATCCAGATTGCATTGCAGTAAGCGCTTTAAAGCAATTTCTTTAGTCAACACTGGCGGAACGGCATCGCTATCGCAAGGTGCGGCGGCTTGGCTCAGTGCAGAAAAAAATATCAGACAACTGCCAGCAAAGGTAATTGTCAGTTTTTTTAACGGTAATTTTCTTGCGTCTTTAAGCTGATAGTGTGCTGGTGTATCAATAAGCATTTTTAAGTCTTTAACATTACAGTTCCCGGACCTACTTTATATAGAAAGATACTTACACTAACCTTACAGGATTGGATATTTGTATATCTAATTTATGTTAATTGCTGATTGTATTGAGACAGGCAATAAAAAAGGCTCGTAATACGAGCCTTTTTTATTGTAAAGATGCCTAAGATTTAAGCAAAGATTTAACTAGAGATTTAACCAAAAAAGTCTTTGGCTTTATCTACCCAGCTTTTGTTCTTCGGGCTGTGCTTGCCGGCATCAGCCTGTGTGCTTTCTTCAAACTCACGCAGCAGTTCTTTTTGGCGCGTCGTCAGTTTTACCGGTGTTTCCACCACTACATGCACCATCAGGTCGCCATGTTCGCTGGAGCGTAAAGGTTTGATGCCTTTGCCGCGCAGCCTGAATACAGCGCCGGTTTGTGTTTCTGCTGGAATCTTCATCTTGGCGGAGCCATCAAGTGTTGGCACTTCAATCTCGCCACCCAGTGCTGCGGTGCTGAAACTGATTGGCATTTCGCAGTGCAGGTTGCCGCCATCACGCTCGAATATTTCATGCGATTTTAAATGCACAACTACGTACAAATCACCAGTCGGCCCGCCGTTTACGCCAGCCTCGCCTTCACCGGTCAGGCGTATGCGATCACCTTCATCCACGCCAGCCGGAATCTTGACTGACAGTGTTTTATTCTGTTTGGTGCGGCCTGCGCCGTGGCAGCTAGGGCATTTATCTTCATCTTTAATAATTTTGCCGGAGCCGTGACATTTCGGACACGTCTGCTGCACTGAGAAAAAGCCTTGCTGCATACGCACCTGACCATGGCCGCCACAAGTGGTGCAGGTAATCGGTGATTTTCCGGATTTTGCACCGGTGCCGTTACATGGGTCACATTTCGCCTGTACCGGAATGCGGATTTTGGTTTCAGTGCCCTTGGCCGCGTCTTCCAGTGAAATTTCCATGTTGTAGCGCAAGTCTGCACCACGGTACACATTGCTGCGCTGGCCGCGCGCACCGCCGCCGAAGATGTCACCAAAGATGTCACCGAACGCATCGGCAAAGCCCGCTCCACCGAAACCAGCGCCACCACCGCCCATGCTTGGGTCTACGCCGGCATGGCCATACTGGTCATAAGCTGCACGTTTCTGGCTGTCTGACAGCATCTCGTAAGCTTCTTTCGCTTCTTTGAAATGTTCTTCAGCTTTCGGGTTGTCCGGGTTACGGTCAGGGTGGTGCTTCATCGCAAGCTTGCGATAAGCTTTTTTAATTTCCTCTTCCGAGGCATCCTTATTCACGCCAAGGACTTCGTAGTAATCTTTTTTGCTTGTTGCCATATTTTTCTGAGTCTAACAGCTTGAGTTTAAGGGTTGGTTTAAAGACTAAAGGCTGAGTGCAGGTTTTGGTCCTGTGCTCAGCCTTGTGCCGCTAATGCATGAGTTAGTCTTTCTTCACTTCTTCAAACTCGGCATCCACTACATCACCGTCCACAGTTTTTTCGCCTTGTGGCTGAGCGCTTTCGGTATTCGCTTCTGCCTGTTGAGCCGCGTATACTTTTTCGCCTAGTTTCTGTGAGGCTGTAGTCAATGCCTCTGTTTTTGCTTCGATTGCCGCTTTGTCATCTGACTTCAATGCTTCTTCAACATCTTTGATTGCCGTTTCAATCGCTTCTTTTTCAGCAGCGTCCAGTTTGTCACCGTGCTCTGAAAGTGATTTTTTCACAGAGTGCACCAT
>Ga0066461_1000322_pt1 | contig 18598 bp, 20 predicted proteins | sample LakWasMe91_HOW11_2_FD_59572 | JGI IMG/M metagenome (GOLD analysis project Ga0066461, IMG submission 59572) | Freshwater sediment methanotrophic microbial communities from Lake Washington under simulated oxygen tension - Sediment Metagenome 91_HOW11 | ecosystem: Environmental > Aquatic >...
GGCATTGCATAATTCTGCTACGCTTTCGTTTTTGCTCGGTAAAATAATAAACTATGCAGACATTTCATATTGAGCCTACTCATAACGCACCCTTGCAAGCTGCACTGGTGAATCACATTAATCAAAAAACCAAACCACTGGGCGCATTGGGGCGTCTGGAAACCCTGGCCATGCAGTTGGGCTTAATACAGCAGACCGAACAACCGGTGTTGCAGCAGCCGACCATGCTGGTGTTTGCGGGTGATCACGGTATTGTGGAAGAAGGGGTAAGCCCTTATCCGCAGGCGGTCACTGCGCAAATGGTGCTCAATTTTCTCAATGGCGGTGCGGCGATTAATGTGTTCGCACGTCAGCACAGCTTTGATTTGCACGTGGTAGATAGTGGCGTTAATGCCGTGTTCCAGCCGCACTCGCTGCTGATCGATGCAAAATTGGGCATGGGCACAGAAAATTTCCGGCATCAGCCTGCCATGACGGCGGACCAATGTGCACAAGCGATTACGCGCGGTGCGCAAATTGCGCGTGATGCGATTGCGCAGGGCTGTAAGGTGCTGGCGTTGGGTGAGATGGGCATAGGGAATACATCTAGTGCCAGTTGTCTGATGAGCGTGCTGTGTGGCTTGCCTATGCATCAGTGTGTCGGCCGCGGCACTGGCTTGAGCGATAAAGGTTTGCAGCACAAGCTCTCTGTCCTCACCTCTGCTTTGCAGATGCACCATGTTTCAGCTGATGAACCGTTGCAGGCATTGGCGGCGTTTGGTGGTTTTGAAATTGCCATGATGGTGGGCGCGCTGCTGGCTGCCGCCGAGGCCAGAACGACGTTGCTGATTGATGGCTTTATTGCCACCTCTGCCTTGTTGGTGGCTGCCAAGCTTTATCCGCAAGTGCTGGATTATTGCGTGTTTGCGCACTGCTCTGATGAAAGCGGGCACAGCATGATGTTGTCACATCTCAATGCACAGCCCTTGTTGCATCTGTCGCTACGTTTGGGTGAGGGGACTGGTGCCGTACTGGCTTATCCCTTACTGCAGTCGGCAGTGGCTTTCCTCAATGAAATGGCCAGCTTTGAAAGTGCTGGTGTCAGTGGACAGATACAGTGAAGCTGCAATGGCGCTATTTTGTGCTGGCCGTCGGTTTTTTCACGCGACTGCCCGTGCCTGCCGTGGCAGATTTTCAGGCGTCTGACCTTAATCACGCCGCCAGGTATTTCCCGCTGGTTGGTGTATTGATTGGCCTGCTGGCCGCTATCACTTGGTGGCTGGCGAGCTGGGTGTTGCCGCCAGCCTTGGCGGTATTATCTAGCATGGCGGTGACTATTTATCTGACCGGTGCTTTTCATGAGGATGGCCTGGCAGATAGTGCCGATGGCCTCGGTGGCGGTATGGATCGTGCGCGCAAGCTGGAGATCATGCAAGACTCGCGCCTCGGTAGTTATGGTGCCATTGCGCTGGTTGGCATGTTGCTGTTCAAGTTCCAGGCCTTGTCTGCGCTTACCCCGGCGATCTTACCGTTTGCCCTGATTGCTGCGCATGCGCTTAGCCGCCTGGCCGCCGTCGCCATCATGGCCACCGCCAGTTATGTGCGCTTTGCCGGTAAATCCAAACCCCTGGCGACGACGCTGACGCGACAGGATATCTGGTGTGCCAGTGCATTTGGCCTGTTGTGCTGGCTGGGCTTTTGCCTGATGCTGGGCATGAATCATTCTGCGTTGAGTGCGATGCGGTTTTTGCTGATCACCGGATTACCTGTACTGGCCATCTGGTGGTGGTGGCGTCGCCTGATCTTGCGGCATTTACAGGGCTATACTGGCGATGCATTGGGCGCCACCCAACAATTGACTGAACTGGCCTTTTATTTGGGCTTGCTGGCCTGGGAGCGTCTGGCATGAAACTGACTTTAGTACGCCATACCAGTTTGCAGATTGCCGAGGGCATTTGCTATGGCCAGAGCGATATTGATGTCTCGGTTAACTTTGCCAGCGAGCTGTCTCAACTGAAACAAAAACTCATTCATGAGCAGATTGATGCCGTCTATGCCAGTCCGCTACAGCGCTGTAGCAAACTGGCGCATGCGCTGGGTTTCGATGGCATCATGCACGATGAGCGCCTGAAAGAGCTGCATTTTGGTGATTGGGAGATGCAGTCGTGGAACGATATTCCGCGCGAGTTGTTTGACGTGTGGGCGCAGAACTATGCCGAGCTGGCGCCGCCCAATGGCGAAACCTTTGCCGGTTTGCAGCAGCGCGGCGTAGACTTTTTGCAGGAGGTGCATGCGCGCCATGCAGGTCAGCATGTGCTGGTGGTTACGCACGGCGGCATGATACGCGCCCTGATCGCGCATGTGCTCAATATGCAACTCAAAGGCCTGTTCCGCTTTCATGTGGATTACGCCAGCCTGACGCGCTTGGATCTGTCGGGTGCGATTCCCAAAATTGAGTTTGTGAATCGTTAAGGCACTCGCGTTTTTTTACCGGCGTTTTCTCGCTGGCGTTTTCTCAATAGCGCTTTCTCAAGAGTTCAAACACCTTGTCATCCTCACAATGCGCCACATTAAAGCGTAACCACGACGACGGCTCCTGGTAGGGCCTGAACAGGTTGCCGGGGGCCAGCATGATATTCTGCTTCGATGCCTCGCTGGCAACCTCAGCAGCGTTGTTGTCGTTAGCCAGTTTGGCCCAGACAAACATGCCTCCGGCCGGTTCGGCATGGATGCTTAAGCCACATTCTTCCAGTGCGCGTATCACTTGTGCTCGTTTTACCTCTAGCTGGCTGCGTACTTTTTCCATATGTTTGCGGTACCTGCCTTCGACCAGAATCTGGTACATCACACGCTGGTTGATCTCTGAGCTGGTGAGGCCGGTCAGCAATTTGAGGTCGAGTAGCCGGTTGGCCAGGTCGGCCTGGCAGGCAATAAAGCCCACACGCAAGCTGGCTGAAATGGTTTTGGAGTAACTGCTGACGTAAATCACGCGGTTTAACTGGTCCAGCGCTGCCAGGCGCGTGGCATTTTGCGGATGGAAGTCGCCATAAATATCATCTTCCACAATATATAAACCGTATTTTTCGGCCAGTTGCAGTATCTGGTGCGCAACGGCCAGGCTGGTACTGGTGCCGGTCGGGTTATGCAATACCGTATTGGTGAAAAATAACTTGGGGCGGTGTTCTTGCAATAGTTGTTGCAAGGCGCTGACATCAGGCCCATTCAATAGCCGCGGCACGCCCATAATGCGCGCGCCCATGGATTTCAAAAAACCAAACAAGGTGTAATAGCCTGGATCGTCCACCAGAACCACATCGCCTGGCTTGATAAACAGCCGCGCAACTAAATCCAGGCCATGCGAAGCGCCGTTGGTCATAAGGATTTGCTGCGCGTCTGCATGGATACCAATATCTGCCAGGTTCTTTTTTGCCAGCTGTTGCCGCAGTGGTAAGTAGCCACTCACATCGCCGTATCCGGTTAAAAAATACCCCGATTTCCGTGATAATTCATTCAGACTTTTTTGAATGACCTTTTCATCCAGCCAATCCTTAGGCAGCCAGCCACAACCAGGCCTGACCGCATCCGGTACGTCTCTGAACGTGTTGTGCAGCAGCCATAGCACATCGTCAGCCCTGTCCAGGTAAGAGGTGCTTGAAACGGTTTCTTCGGGTTTGTTGAGCGGAGCGACATAGAAGCCTGAACCACGCCGTGACAGCAGATAACCCAGCGCCACCAGGCGATCGTAAGCATCGACGACAGTAAAGCGACTGATGTGGTGTTGCACGGCAAAGTCGCGGATAGAAGGTAAGCGTGTACCTGTACGCAGTACGCGTTGCTCAATGAGTTGTTTCACACCGCTGACAATTTGCTCAACCAGTGGCACTGGGTCTTGCGGGTTAATCGTAATCAGTGGCTGGGTGACTGGCATGGTATTTTGACCTGTACAGTGTCTAATATTGATCGTTAAATTGTACATGTAGTGTACATGCGTGTGGCGATAAGATGTGATTAAACTTTCATCGGATAGGGTTTGGAGATGCGTTTCATTGTGATGGTGTTGCTGGCAGTGCCCGTGATAGTGGTAGTACTGCCTTATGTCTCTTATGGTCAAACTTCTCGTCAGGCGGATCATGAGAACGCAGCGCCCAAGCCTGTCTGCGTGACCAACCTGCGCGTCGGGGCTGCGTGTGAATCAAGTACTGAGTCGCATCAGTCTATGGTCATGGAGCCTATGGTGATGATCCGGGGGCAGTTACTGCCTGTGCGCTAAAAAGAATATTATGCATATCGCTATCCTGACGTTTGACGGTTTTAATGAGCTGGACTCTATGATTGCCCTGGGTATATTAAGCCGCGTGCAACAGCCAGGCTGGCGTGTTTCAATCGCCAGCCCCACGGCCAGGGTGACATCCATGAATGGAGTCACTTTGGCGTCGCATATTTCTTTGGCCGATGCTTCTGCTGCCGATGCCGTAATTATTGGTAGTGGTATCCATACGCGGGCCATTGCTGAGAGCGCTGTACTGGCATCTTTGCATTTGGACCCTGACCGGCAATTGATAGGTGCGCAGTGTTCAGGTGCGTTGATATTGGCCAAGCTCGGTTTGCTCAATGGCCTGCCCGTGTGTACAGACCTGGTGACTAAACCCTGGGTGCAGGCATTAGGCGTCGATACGCTGGATCAACCCTTTTTTGCACAGGGCAATATTGCCACCGCAGGCGGTTGCCTGGCCTCACAATATCTGGCATTCTGGCTCATTGCCCGTCAGGCCGGGCTGGAAGCTGCGCAAAAAGCTTTGCATTATGTCGCGCCAGTGGGCGAAAAGGAGCACTATTTAGCACGCGCGGCCAGTCATGTCAGGCCATATTTGTCCGAAGCGCTTTTAATTTAATTAAGTATGTATACCCCAAAACACTTTTCTGCCCCTGGTGAAGAGGCGCTGCTAGATTTGATCCGGACGTATCCGTTTGCCACGCTGGTGACGACTGCGGCCAGTGGTTTAGAGGTGAATCATCTGCCGCTGTATTTAGATGATAAGGGCACCTTGAGTGGTCATGTGGCCCGCGCGAACCAGCTCTGTCAAGAAACGCATGGCCTCAACGAGGTCATGGCGATTTTTCATGGTCCGCATGCCTATGTGACCCCTGCGTGGTACCCCACCAAAGCCCAAACCGGCAGGGTGGTGCCGACCTGGAATTATGTGGTGGTGCATGCGCGTGGCAAACTGCGGGTGATAGAAGATGCCAACTGGTTACGCGCCCATTTGACTGCGCTGACGGCACAACAGGAAGCGGCGTTTGAACAACCGTGGCAACTTGAGGATGCGCCGGCCGGATTTATCGACAAGCTCATGCAGGCGGTAGTTGGTATTGAGATCGAGATTACCGAACTCACTGGTAAATGGAAGCTGAGCCAGAACCAGTCGCCGGAGAATCAAGTCGGGGTGTTGCAGGGGTTAAGTGCGGGTGATGATGTGCATGGCCGCGACATGGCGGCGCGCAAGTTGGCTGAATTAGTCAAAGCTGTGAATCGCTTAACTGTTGAGTGACATGGTGTAGGGCCTGTGCCAGCCGAGACCAGTCGTTAGCTGGCGGCAAGCCAAAACGCAAGGCTGACGGCGACTCAAAATAACGCGTCCAGATGCCTTCTTTCGCCAATGCTTGCTGTAACTCGCGGCTGGCAGGATGCAGTACATACTGAAATAAATCTGTACCGCCTGCAGGCTTAAGTCCATGCTGGCTTAGTACTTGTGCTAATTGCCTGGACTGTGCCGGCAGATGCCCGCGCATCTGCTGTTGCCAGCCATGGTCAGCCAGCGCCTGGCTGGCAACCATTTGGCTGGGGCCTGTGATGGTCCAAGGGCCGAGTAATGATTCCACGTGCGCCAGGGCTGTGGGTTCGCCCAGTAAAAAGCCCACTCTCAGGCCCGCCAGACCAAAAAACTTCCCTAGTGAACGCAATACCCATAAACCTGCCTGCCCGGTATGGCTGGCGAGGCTGTGCTGCGGCGTGCTATCCATAAATGCCTCGTCTACCACCAACCAGCCGCCACGGGCAACCAGTTGCGCATGCCAGTCTAATAACGTGTCAGGGTGATATACATGTCCGGTCGGGTTGTTAGGGTTGCACACCAGCAATACGTCGGACTGGTTTAGCGTGTCGCTATCAGGTGTTTGCTCAAAAAACTGTACCTGGTGTCCTGCGCGTTGCCAGGCATGTGCATGCTCCTGATACATGGTGCGCGGCATGGCGACGCGGCAAGGCGCGCGCAAGGTCGGCAATAGTTGCAAGGCAGCCTGTGAGCCTGCGCAGGCCAACACATGCTGGCAACCATAATACGTGCGCGCGGCCACATGCAGGGTGTCGGTGGCTGGCGGCAAGCGTTGAAACAGCGCGGGGGCCAATGCCGGAATCGGGTAGTGTTGCGGATTGATGCCGGTTGATACATCCAGCCAGTCCGTGAGTGGGCGACCGTATTGCTGCGCGGCTTGCTGCAAATTACCGCCGTGCTCAAGCATAGGCCGACGCTCCAATCAATACAGCCACGATCAGCCAGCTCAGCATACCGTTACTTACCAACTGCAACGCTCTGGTAATATCTTCAGCAATCGGTGTTGTGAGCGTGCCCAGTCGTGGGCGGTCATGCCACTCGCCGTGATAGCGGGCGCGCCCGCCCAATTGCACATTAAGTGCGCCCGCGCCTGCGGACATGACGGGGCCCGCGTTCGGGCTATCCCAGAACGGCGCCTGCGCTCTCCAGGACTGCCATGCGAGTGTGGTATGGCCAAGCAAGGCGTAAGTCATTGCCGTCAGGCGGGCCGGAATATAGTTGAGCACATCATCCAGCCGTGCGGCGGCCCAGCCAAAATAGAAATAACGAGGTGTGCGGTAGCCCCACATGGCATCCAGCGTGTTCACCAGGCGGTAAGCCAGTGCGCCGGGGCCACCTGCGACAAAAAACCAGAACAGCGCGCCAAACACACTGTCGTTGCCGTTTTCCAGCACGGATTCAATGGTGGCGCTGACGGGTTCTATTGCTTCCACATCGCGGCTGACCATATATGAGGTGGCGCGCTGTGCCTGTTGAAACTGGCCGGTCTGTAAGGCTTGATAAACGGCCAGGCCATGCTGGCGCAGGCTGCGGTGGCCGATGGCGAAATACAGTAGGTAAAGGTGTAGTGATAATGCCAGCCAGAATGAAAGTTGCATGAGCAGAACGCTGCTCAGGACAATTGGCAATACGGCCAGGCAGAGGCCCAACACGCCGCTGAGATATTGGCTGCCTTGTGCTTGTCTTGCTAAAGGGTTCAATCGTTTTTCAACTTGGGTGGCGAGCCAGCCAAACCCGACTAACGGGTGCCAGCGCCGGGGTTCGCCCAGCCAGAAATCAAGCAGCACCGCGCCACAGGCAAGCAGGGCGAGTGTGAGATAATCGGGACATGGATAAACAGGCAGTGAAAACATTGATGGTTCAGGGCACCACATCGGATGCCGGTAAAAGTACGCTGGTGGCTGGATTGTGCCGTGTATTGTACCGCAGCGGGGTGGCGGTGGTGCCATTCAAACCGCAAAACATGGCGCTCAACGCCGCGGTGACTGAAGATGGCGGCGAGATTGGCCGCGCGCAGGCGGTGCAGGCCATGGCCTGCGGATTGCCACCGCATATCGATATGAACCCGGTCTTACTCAAGCCTAATTCAGACACTGGCTGCCAGGTGATTATTCATGGCCAGGTGGTGGGCAATCAGGAAGCGAGCACTTACCACGACTACAAGAAAACCGCGATGCAGGCCGTGCTGCAATCTTACCAGCGCTTGCAGCAGCAGTATGGCTGCATCGTGGTGGAGGGGGCGGGTAGCCCGGCCGAGATTAACCTGCGCGCCAACGATATTGCCAATATGGGCTTTGCCGAAGCGGTCGATTGCCCGGTGATCCTAGTAGCAGATATTGATAAAGGTGGTGTATTTGCACACCTGGTCGGCACACTGGCGCTATTGTCCGAGAGCGAACAGGCCAGGGTGGTCGGTTTTGTCATTAATAAATTCCGCGGTGATATCGCCTTGCTGCAACCTGGGCTGGATTGGCTGGAACAACGCACCGGGAAGCCGGTGATAGGCGTGTTGCCATATATGCATGACTTGCATCTGGAAGCTGAAGATGCGGTTGCAAAAAGCAATATTAAAAAAGCAGATGTTCAGTTGACGATTGTTGTGCCCATATTGCCGCATATCGCTAACCATACCGACTTTGATGCCTTGCGCCTGCACCCGCAAGTAAACCTCAAGTTTGTGCGTTTGAATGAGCCTGTGCCCGCGGCTGATTTAATTATCCTGCCTGGTAGCAAGAATGTACGCGGCGATCTGGCTGCGTTACGTGAGCATGGCTGGGAAGCCGTCATTGCGCGGCATTTACGTTATGGCGGCAAAGTGCTGGGCATTTGCGGTGGCTTCCAGATGCTGGGCCAGGCTTTACATGATCCATTGGCGATTGAAGGCGAGGCGGGCAGTAGCGCTGGCCTGGGCTGGCTGGCCATGGAAACAACGTTGGAAACCCACAAGCAACTCAAGCAAGTTTCTGGCAAATTAGCTTTTGCCGAGGCGATGGTACAAGGCTATGAGATTCATATGGGGGTGAGCCGCGGCCCTGCCTTGCAGCATCCTGCACACCTGATCGACGGTATGGCAGAAGGCGCACGGTCAACAGATGGCCAGGTCGCTGGCAGTTATATTCATGGCTTGTTTGATCATCCACAAGCCTGCGCCGCCTGGTTGCAATGGGCCGGGGTGTCTGAACAAGTGGCTTACGATTACACGCAATTGCGCGAGCAGAGCCTGGAAAAACTGGCAGATAGTGTAGAGCAGCACTTCAACTGGTCAGCCCTTGCGCCTTACTTGCCCCAAGGCTTTACGCCAGGTTAACCCGCAACCACCTTGATGGTTTGCTCAAACGCCTGCACCACTTGCCCGGCGCGGATTTTGGCGGTTTTTCTGCGCTCAATGGCACCATCTACCTTGATCAACCCTTCGGCGACCATAGACTTGCCCTGGCCACCACTGTCGGCCACGCCTTCCAGTTTAAGCAAATCACATAGCGCGATATATTCGCCTTTGAGTTCAAATGTCGAGCTTGCCATACAGAATTCCTTTCTAAGTCAGCGAGTGCCTAAGGCTTGCCTTGAGTGTCTGGCGGTAAATTCACTTCCAGCGTCAAAGAGGCATTCTGGCTTTCCCATAATTGCTCATTGAGTTGGTGATGCACAGTGACAAACAGGAAATTCAGCCCGGCTTTTTGTGGGTGGAAGCTAAACTCACCTTGTTCATTCGCGTGAATATTAGAGGCTCTCACATTGTCGAGATCGTACAGATCTTCAATCCTGTGCTTGATAAAGTGCTCGTTATCCGTCACCACAATAATACGCGCATTAGGCACCGGCTTACCATTCTCCAACACGCGGAAATTCAACTCTCCACCAAGTAACAAACCATTGGGTGACGCCAGCGGGATGATTTCCAGGCCTTTATTAAACGGCTTGGCTACATACTTTTGCTGGCCTTTGAAAATATAGGTGTCGGCATAACTGTAATAATTCATGGTGGTAGGTTTGCCCGTCACACGCTTCATATCGGCGGCAAAATATAGCTTTTTATCGGCAGTTTCTACTGCCTTGTATATTGGGCCGACTCTTTGCCCCGTACTGATACGATAAGTGCCTTCTTCTTTTAATTCCGGTTCCAGATACACGGCCGCCTTGGTTTTGGCGATGGGTTTGATCGCTGCCGTCACGCCTTGTGGTGAGGTGATGGTAAAGTTCGGCGAGTCCATAGCAAAGTCAGCCTGGAACGGAAACTCGGTAAACGCAGATTCAATCGTCAGGCGATGATGTGTGACGTTGAACTGGTTGGGTTTTAAAAACGGCACATGGGCCTCGGCCGCCAAAGCGGTCACTAAAACGATCAGGGCTAGGGAAAACTTTTTCATACGGGTGCTTTCTTGTTATTTAAGCTTTAACGGCAAGCCTGCGGCAATAAAACTGACTTGATCCGCGATAGCCGCCACATGCTGGTTCAAGCGGCCTTGTTCATCCTGGAACTGGCGGTTGATTTCTCCCAGCGGCACAATACCCATGCCGACCTCGTTGCTGACTAAAAATACGTGGGCTTGCAATTGCGGCAGGGCGTTCAGCAAAGCCTGCTTTTCTGCCTGCCAGTCCAGCCGCTCTGGTTTATCGCAATCCGGACAAATGCACTGTGCCAGCCATAAAGTCAGGCAATCCACAATCAGGCAAGTCTCTGGTGCATCGTTATCCAGCAGTGTCTGCCCCAGGTTAAATGGCGCTTCGACTAATCCCCAATATGGTGGACGGCGGGTTTTATGATGTTCCACACGTTTTGCAAATTCGTCGTCATAGACTTGCGCGGTGGCAATGTAGGTCACCGGACATTCAAGTGCCGAGGCCAAGCGCTCGGCATACGCGCTTTTACCGCTGCGTGCTCCGCCTAAAATCAGGTGCGTAGTCATGCGTGACTCCCTTGCTGTTGCCAGTGTTGAATGATGGTTTGCAGTTGCGCCAGGCCCTCGGTAAACAGCGCAGGCCCGGGCTGCAAGATATCGACCGACTTGATTTCGTACAGATGACCATGCTGGATGGCCGGGATGGCTTGCCAGCCTGGTCGTGCTTTTACTTTTTCCGGCTGGAATTTTTTGCCACACCAGGAGCCGATGATAATGTCCGGCTGTCTGGCCAGTACTTGTTCTGCGTTGACCTGCCGGTCTTTGGCACTATGGAACTGGCTGAGTTCGGGAAAGCAATCCTCGCCGCCCGCCGCCTCAATCAGCTCAGCCGCCCAGCGGATGCTGCACATCATGGGCTCGTCCCATTCTTCAAAGTATACTTTGGGTTTGCGTGGCCAACTGGACGCTTGTTGGCGTGCCGCGTCCAGTTGCGCCTGATAACTTTCTACCAGTTGCTTCGCTTTGTCACTTGCGCCGACTAAATCGCCGACGGTCAATATCATTTGCAGAGTCTCATCCAGGCTGCGCTGGTTAAACACATGCACCTGGCAACCGGCTTTAATCAGCGAAGCAGCAATGTCAGCCTGCAAGTTGGAGAAGCACAGTACCAGGTCAGGTTGCAGTGCCAGAACTTTCTCGATATTGGCGCTGGTGAAAGCGCTGATTTTTGGCTTCTCTTTGCGGGCAATGGCCGGGCGCGTGGTAAAGCCGGAAATACCGACAATGCGGTCTTGTTCGCCCAGCAAATAAAGGACTTCCACCGTTTCCGTGGTCAGGCAGACAATGCGTTGTGGCCAGCGCTTCATGGCTGTGTGTTGCCTTGTGGTTGCCAGCCATTTTCCATCAGCATGTCGCTGAGTGGCTTTTCAGTGGCCCAGCCTTCTTCTACCAGCATGGGCGATTTGTAAAAGGCATTCACATAACCCAGGCACAAAATCGCTACCGGTTTGGCGTCCGCAGGTAGGCCCAGCAATTGCGCCAGTTTTTGCGGGTCAAACAAGCTGACCCAGCCCATGCCTATACCTTCGGCACGTGCGGCCAACCACAGGTTCTGAATGGCACAGCTGACTGAGGCCAGGTCCATCTCCGGCAGCGTACGGCGGCCAAAAATATATTTTTCCCGCTGGTCACACAAAGTGGCTACCAGTAATTCGCCACAGTCCAGAATGCCTTCGACTTTAAGCCGCATAAACTCGGCCATGCGCGCCGTGTTTTCAACCTCGCCGATGGCTTGCGCTGTCTGCTTGCGTTCTTCATCGACCAGTGCGTGGGTGGCCTTGCGTAATGTGGTATCACTGATGCGGATAAAGCGCCACGGCTGCATCAGGCCCACACTGGGCGCGTGATGGGCGGCTTGCAACAATTTTTGCAATAACTCGGGAGCGATAGGTGTCGGCAAAAAATGCCGCATATCGCGCCGCTCGGCAATCACTTTATAAATGGCCGCTTTGTCGGCATCCGGATAGGCGAAACTCATGACAGGAAAAACTGTGCCGCCAGGGACGGATTGGATGGGAAGTAAAAATGCAAAAAGCTGGCTGTGATGCTTTGGTGGCGGTAGACCGCTTCACCCGCACCGTATTTGCCTTTGCCTTGTGCAATCACCGGCAAGTCAGTCTCAAAACGGCCATAGTGGAAAGTGTGCGCGCCTATGGTTGCTTCGCCATCGTTCGTCACCGGAAACGTTGCGTGTTGCGTGCCGAGGCCTTGCAGTTTGGGTTGAATTTCGCTGTGACCCGGCAGTAAACCAAACACGGGCTGACCATTCAAGCGTTCGCCCAGTGCGAGCATGCCACCACATTCTGCCAGGATGGGTTTTCCTACCACGGCGGTTGCATGCAAGCTTTCGCGCATGCTGTGATTGTGTTGTAGTTGCGCCAGATGCAATTCCGGGTAACCGCCAGGTAGCCAGTAGGCATCGGCTGCCGGTAATTGTGCATCATGCAACGGTGAGAAAAAAGTAATGTTTGCCCCCAGTGTTGTGAGCAAATCAAGGTTGGCCTGGTAGGTGAAACAGAAAGCCGCATCTTTGGCCACGGCAATCGTTTTGCCTTGTAGCAATGGCGTGATAGCTTGCTGTTCTGGTGCCGCAAAATGCACTGCCGGAGGCAATGGCATATCTTGTCCCAGTAGTTGCGCAGCGGCTTCTATGCGCTGGTCAATATCCGTGATTTCCTGTGCCAGGTGCAAGCCCAGATGACGCTCTGGCAAACTCAGTTGCGCGTCGTATTTCATGGCGCCCAGCCAGGGGATATCCGCTGGCAATGCTTCTTTAATCATCTTGGCATGGCCGTCGCTGCCGACCTGGTTGGCAATGACGCCCGCGCGCTGCAGCGCAGGCCGGAAGCTGTATAGTCCATAGGCGATCGCGGCAGCGGTTTGTGCCATAGCTTTGGCATTGAGCACCAGTGCGACCGGGATACCAAAGCGCTCGGCAATATCGGCGCATGAGGGTTTACCATCATACAACCCCATCACGCCTTCGAGCAAAATCACGTCATTGTCTTGTGCCGCCTGATACAGCAAACGCTGCGCATCCGCTTCACCACACATGCCGAGATCGAGGTTGTACACCGGTTTGCCGGTGGCGGCTTCGAGTATCATGCCATCGATAAAATCCGGGCCACATTTAAATGCTTGCACGCGCAGGCCACGATTGCGGTAAATGCGCGCCAATGCGGCCGTGGTCAGTGTCTTGCCTTGCCCCGACGCCGGGGCCGCCATCAACATGGCATGGCAGCTTGCTGCTGGGGATTGCATTACAGGTCTATCCCGGCCTGGGCTTTGATACCTGCGCGCCAGGCATGTTTGACGTCCATGAGTTCAGATACCGTGTCGGCAGCGTTTCTCAAGGCTTCTGACGCACCACGACCAGTGATCACCACATGCTGCATGGGTGGGCGGTTGGCGATGGCATCCAGCACCATTTGTTCGTCCAGGTAACCGTATTTGAAGGTGTAGGTGAGTTCATCCAGCACAACGAGATTGATCGCTGGGTCTTGCAGCATCTGCGCCACAATCTGCCAGCCGCGCATCGCGGTTTCAGTGTCGCGCTGGCGGTCTTGCGTGTTCCAGGTAAATCCTTCGCCCAGCACATGCCAAGTGACAGCTGGATGCTGGCGGAAAAAGGCTTCTTCACCGGTATCTGAGCGACCTTTGATAAATTGGGCGACGCCGACACGCATGCCGTGGCCCAGTGACCTGGCAACCATGCCAAAGGCGGAAGAGCTTTTGCCTTTGCCGTTGCCGGTGAGGATGAGAAGCAGGCCTTTTTCCTGATCGGCCTGCTCGATTTTTTCATCAATGACCGCTTTTTTGCGGATCATGCGCGCCTTGTGGCGGCTGTCGCGGTCGTTGGTTTCCATGATGGCGCGTAAACTTAAGCGTTTTCGCGGACAGAGCGCTTGGCCAGGCCAAACACCACATGCGCGATCAGTGCCACTACCACCCAGAACGCAATCGCTTCCAGCTGTTTAGGGAAGTATTTGACCAGGCGTGGCACAAACTCAACCAGGGTTGGGTCTGGGTAACGGCCACCAAAGAAGTAGAAACCACCGCTGGAGAACAATTCAGCCACAGCTGAAGCCACTACCACCACGCCTGTCAGCTTCAACAGGCTGCTCAGTGCCCAGGTGGTATTGCTGGCTGTCCAGCGGCCTGCCAGCCACACGGTACCGTAAGCCGGTAATAAGAAACCGTAAGCTGGCGTCACACAGAAATTGCTGACGCCGCCCCAGGTAACTGCCGCCATATCCAGGCCAGCACACAGTGCCAGCAGCGTCACAAATACGATAGTCGAACGCAGGTAATAACCAGCAATAAAAAATGCAGCGTAAGAGGCGCTAGGCAAAAAATCGATCGAAGCGAAATGATGACCGCGTGTCACGATGACCATCAGTGCAATGACAAATGCAATTGCCAGCGATTGAGTTGAAATTTTACTTGGCATGCCAACGACTCCAAAAAATAAGATTAATCACAAGGGGTGAATTTTAGCCCAATTCCTTTAGGCTTGGGCAAAATCCACCGTTCAGCTTACTGCATGTCGTAATTCAGGCTCACGAATACATTTGTGCCCATAGTGTTGTAATCCACCGTAGAGGATGCAGCGGCTAACACGTAGTTTTTATCTAGAATGTTATTGGCGCGCGCTTGTAGCTTCCATTGTGGATTGATGCGGTATGCCAAGGTGCTATTTAGTAATGCGTAACCGCTCAGATTAAGCCTGATGCTTTTATCATAATCGTCACGATTTGAGGATGCAGTTAGCTCTGTTGACCAGTCCCAAGGGCCGTCTGAATATTGTAAAACCAGATTGCCGTAACGTTGCGCACGACGCGCCAATAGTCTGTCGGTGGCGTCTACGCGAGGCGACTGTATCGTTAAGTTCCCACTTAACTGCCAGTATTCATCGATCGAAAACTTGCTCTCTAGTGTCGCCCCCTGAATTTCCACTTTGCCAGCGTTTGCTGCACAGGTAGCGGTTCCGTTCGGGCAACCGGCTCTGAAGGTTTGAATAAAGTTACGAATATGGTTATCAAATACCGTCAGTTTCGCCTGGAATGTTTGACTTTGGTAACGGGCGCTGGCCTCAATATTGTCAGCTTTTTCTGAAGGTAAGTCGGCATTACCAAAGCTAGCAGCATACAGCTGATTAAACGTTGGTGCTCTGAATGATGAGCCGTATTGTGCTGTCAATCGCCATGCTGAAGAGAGGTCATAACCGTAACCGATCCCTCCCGTTGTGAAATTGCCAAACTGGCTGTTATGGTCCTCACGCAATGAAAGCTGAGCACTATGTGCCTCATAATTGGCTGTATACCCTAATACGAACGCATCATTATTGCGGCTTCTATCTAAGGTCTGCTTGCCATTAGATTTTGTCACCACATCTTGCTCCAGCCTGTCATACGCAAAGGTCAGTGTGCCATGGGATAAGCTGTAATCATGCTGCCAAGAGAGTTGACGTTGTTCCGTATCAATATTGCTATTAGAGGTTGGGTTGCTAACGTTAAATAAGCTGTCACGGCCAACGCTGTACTCTAATTTACTGTTCCAATGTTCGGTGAGCGCATTTTTGAGTGCAATCCCATATCCTTGTTGGTGGCGCTCAGATTTGCTGAATGCACTGCCGCCATCGTATTGGTTTTGACCACTGCTTTCTAAATAGTGTATGCCCAATGAATGGCCTGGTGAAAACTCAAGGTCTGCATAAGACGAGCTACTAAAGTTGTTATAGCCATCCCTATCTTGATCGGCCAATTTTGGCGGGTGTTTGAGTGCAGAAATACCACGCGTGTCGTAGTTGCTGATCTGTGCGCCAAACTTTAGAGCTTGGTAGCTCGTGTCAAAGCCAGCATTACCACTGTATGAATCATAGCTGCCTGCACCGGCACTACCGTAAATATGGGTTTTATTGCCTTTGCCTCGCTTGGTGAAAATTTGAATAACGCCACCGATAGCATCTGAGCCATAGAGACTAGACGCAGGGCTGCGTAAAATCTCGATGCGCTCAATGAGTGCAAGCGGGATGTTTTCAAAAGCAGTGGTGCCTGTGGTGGCGGAATTAATCCGCACGCCATCCACTAAGACAATCAGCTGATTATCATTGGTGCCGCGCAGGGCGATGTTACTACTCGTGCCCATGCCGCCATTGGTCAGGGTTTGCACACCAGGTTGAAGCCTCAATAAATCTGCAAGAGAGCCGCCCTGCAGCCTCTTGATTTCTTCGCTATCGATCACGGTGATGTCGCCAGTGACTGTTTTGGTAGATTGTGGTGTTCTACTTGAGGTGACCACCACCTCATCTAATGAGGGGGTGTTATCTGCGGCAAGTACATAGCCAGGCAGGCTTAGGAGGATGCCTGCAAAATAGAGTTGTTTTTTGATTGTTCTTTTCATTTGTGATTCTCGCATGCGTATCCAATTCACACGGAGCAGACTCAGTGTGAATTGGTAGTCGTATTCATTGGTTTTAGTGATGCAGAGTGCGCATTACTGAGGTTCGTAACGGATGTTGACGAACAAGTTTGCCCCTGGGGTATTGTAGGCAAAGCCGTTTCCGTCTATTGCTAGATAATAGTGTTTATCAAAAATATTATTTGCTCGTGCTTGCACAGTCCAGTCACGATTGACTTTGTATTGAGCCGTCATGTTGAAGAGTGTGTAACCGCTCATGCGTAAGGTATTGGCCGCATCCTCGTAGCGAGCTGAAGACGCTACCATTTCAGCACCAAATCGCCAGTCCTGCAAAGAGTAGCCAAGGTGCATTTGGCCATGACGATTGGCGCGACGGCGTAGCAGTTTATCGGTTTCATCATCACGCGGAGATTGAATGTCTACACTACCGCCCACGTCCAAATTATCCCAGCGGTTGCTGGCAGCCAGCGTGATACCTTGAATGGTGGCTTTGTTGATATTCTCAGGAAGAGACCCGAGGACAATTAAATTGCGGATCTTATTTTCGTAGGCTGTCAGGGATGCATTGAATGTGTCGTCGCGGTACCGTAGGCTGGCCTCTAAATTGTCTGATTTTTCAGGTTTCAGATTGGGGTTGGAGTAGCCTGGATAGTACAAGTCATTAAACGTTGGTGCCTTGAATGCAGAACCATAGCTCCCGGTGACACGCCATTGATCGTTAATATTGTACCCATAGCCTAAGCCACCAGTGACATTGTTACCAAAACTGGAATTATGGTCTTCGCGAGCACTGGCTTGAAAGCTGTGTGCTCCGATATTCGCTACATAGCTGGCTACATAGCCTTCATTTGTGCGCCTGGTTTTGTCAAAATCCGTTGTTGAGTTGACTCTGTCGATCAATTTATCGTACATCAATGTCAATGTCCCAAGAGGAAGGGTAATGTCATTTTGCCAGTTGAATTGATCCTGTTTGGTTCTGAACAAGCTCCTGCTTTCGCTAGTAAAGGGGCCTAATGCTGCGTAGTTCACAGTCTCATCAATGCCTTGGCTGATGCGCACTGTTGAGTGCCAATTATTCAGGATTTGATTTTTACTGAATAGAGAGTAGACATCTTGTTGCAAGTTGGCGTAATCAGAAAAGGCAGGATTGAATGCTGATGATGGATCGAGGTTGTAGCTATTGTCGAAGCGGGTTCTCCCCTTGCTATGCATCAAGGTTAAGCCGACTTCATGGCCTTCTGCAATTTTATGAGACAGATTACCAGTTACGGCAAGATTGCGATAACCGTCTTTGTCATTCAGGTTCGGGTTGCTGGTGTCCAGTGAAGAAAAACCGTTGGTTTTGTTCGCCGATACATTGAGTGCATAAGCCGTATCGTTTTGTTTACCGCGCAATCCAGCTTCTGCCAGAGTGGTATCGTAAGTACCAAAACCCAGGTTTGCATAAGGTTTGAAGCCATCTACGCCTTTTTTAGTGAAAATCTGGATGACGCCGCCGATTGCATCTTGACCATATAGGCTAGTTGCTGGTCCACGGACAATTTCAATGCGGTCGATCTGTTGAATCGGTATGTTTTCAAGGGTTGTTGTGCCTGCTGTGGCAGACTGCACACGTACGCCGTCGATTAATACCAGCGTATGGCCCGTGTTGGTGCCTCGCATGAAGACGCCTGAGGTTTTGCCTGCGCCACCATTGTTGGTGATTTCAATGCCAGGTTGGCGTTGCAATAATTCAATCAGCGTACTTTGGCCGCCACGTTTGATTTCTTCTGCATTAATGACAGACACATCGGCAATGACTGATTCCTGTTGTTGAGGCGTGCGTGTCGCGGTCACGATGACTTCGTCTAGCGTTGCAGTGTCTGCGGCGCAGGCGATTTCGCTTAAAGAAAGACCAATAAGGCCTTTAAGAATGACTTTTTTCATTATCTTATCCCTGTATCACATGCGTCCCCGCATGTGGTTTGTCTATCAATACTTGGGGGTAGGGATAATGAATGAAGGCTTTGCGTGTTGAACAGCAAAGCCAATACATCATCAGACACCGTCACCCCGCGGTATTGCAAATGGTTGGTTGCGAGGCCGGTCTCCGGGCTTGCAAGTTTTGATCTATCGCCTTCCCAAGTTTGAACTCAGTGGCATATGGATAGACCCGCACTTGCTTACCGTTGCGGGGGCAGCACAGGA
>Ga0066461_1000347_pt1 | contig 17372 bp, 18 predicted proteins | sample LakWasMe91_HOW11_2_FD_59572 | JGI IMG/M metagenome (GOLD analysis project Ga0066461, IMG submission 59572) | Freshwater sediment methanotrophic microbial communities from Lake Washington under simulated oxygen tension - Sediment Metagenome 91_HOW11 | ecosystem: Environmental > Aquatic >...
CCCACCATATCGCCTTGCTTCGCCGCAGCGAGGGTACGCAAAATTACATTCTCATCAACCAGAACTGCCCAACCGATGTCACCTTGCGCTTCCAGGCGATAGATTCCTTCAACACGCTTAGCCATGGCCTCGAAAGGCTGGGCACCTGACGCAATCAATTTGGCTTGCGCCATCATCCAATCCATAGCAGCCATGCTGTCCACCGTTTCCGAGGCTGGCAGCATCACGCGATTCAAACGTGCCATGGGCGGAACTCTGAACGCCTGCGGATTTTCGTCAAAGAACTTTCTTGCCGCTGTGGCATCTGCGGGCGGATCGCAAGGTGGCATCAGCTTGCGAAATACCGACATTGCATACGCATCATCAAATCGGTCGCCTTCTTTCCCGGGCTGCCGTTTTTCACCCAGACGCTCTCCCTCTTGCACAAGCGCCCTTCCCATCGCCATCTCGCGCAGTACTTGCTCCACACCCCACTTGCTACGGGAGCTGGCGCGCAGGTCAACCCGGCGCTCAAGGTATTGAGACAGATCAGACGACGTTATGACCTCTCCACTCTTTAACTGAACCAGATCTGCTGCGGTAGCCAGCGGTGCCCCCCCAATCACCAGAGCAGATAAAAGGCAAACACCCAAAAATCGACCCGCACCCACAGAACGTTCACGCATTGCCCATACTCCTTTATTGCGCTCGCTGCTTCAACAACCTACTCTGACTCGCACGATCCCACAAAGGGCCGTAAACAACGTCGATCACCTCACCGCCCGAGTTGAACGCGACTACGTCACGCTCGCCGTCTCCATCTATGTCCAACAATTGCAAACTCGTCGCAAAACCACTCACCGCATGCCAGCGTGTTTCTACAACCATGCCTTTCTCATCCAAGCGCTGCAAATACAGCTCTCGATCCTCCCCCCAAATGACGACATGCTCATCCAGCGGCGCCACCGACACACTCCCGGTGAGAGGCGATGCGATCATCTGGAGTTCCCCCGTTTCCGCATTCACACGGGCATTCCGCCCCCCAGTCTCCAGAGACACGTAAACCCAGTTCCCTTGCGGCGAAGGACGGGCATTCCGAGATATCGCAGAGAACCTTGCCACAACAACAGGTGCAGAGAGCAAATTTGATTCCGGAACCGCCACCAACTGCTTGTCGTCCAAGCATGCCGCGGCTATAGCCGAGCCGTTGATACCTACGACCTTTTTCAGTCTCGTCGGGTGCCATGCCACCTCACACCAAGACACCTTCTTGACGTTAGGCGCCTGCTGATCATCAACCGCCCAGTCCAGAACCCAGGCCACTTCTTTACCGTTGTACGGACTGACCAAAAGCGTGTAACGCCCCCCATCAGCCTTCACCACCATGACGTCGCGCGGGGAAAATCCGACTTTGATCTGCTGCAAACGATCAAGCTTTGAACCGCTGACACGGAAAACATCCAGGCTCGCGGTACCCTCCACAGCCGCAACCAACAAATCATCGGCAAGCCACGCGGCAGAGTCCGGGTGGTAACCGACCTGTACGCGATCCAGAAGAGTGGACTTGCGGCCATCAATGCGATGCAGAGCAAGCATATTATTTTCGTGCTCGACAGCAGCCAACAGACACCCAGCCGCCCCGCAACGCACTTCTCCTCCCCATGCAAAAGGGACAGGCACCGCCATTTGCGCAGACGTTGGCACAGGAGCAACGCCTCCAGCCCCCTCAAGCAAGGACTGGGATTGGCATCCCGATATTGCCGCCATGACGACAAGTATGGGCGCAAAGAATGTGGAGAAGCGAATTTTCAAAGTCATATTGCCAATCTCACAAAGCAAAAAAATAGCGCCTTGCGGCGCTATTTTTTTTTACCGCCTGTTCGGCGATAGTAATTTGTAATTTATTCGACTGATGAGTGTCCAAACACCCATCAAATCGAATGATTACTTGTACGAACCCAGAACGGTTTGCACAGCACCGAAAGCGGTGGAGCTGATAGCCGAGTACGTGAACACGGAACCGCCGAGTGCGTACAGCGTGGTACCCAGAGCTGCAGTTGCATCAGAAGGAGCAGCCAAACCTGGTTGCCATTCGATGAAACCGTCGGTGAACGTAGCAGGCAGACCAGCGATGCCTTCAGGATCGAACCAGTCCAGCTCAGCCTTCACCAGCTTGAAGTTCACAGACTTACGGTTTTGCTTGTCATCATAAATGTTGACAGTGTGCGTACCGCTGTGGTTGCCAGTAGACCACACCACCACGGCAGTGTCCGTACCACCAGCGGCTTGGTCGATAGCGTAACGCATGCTGAAGGTTGGCTGAGGAGCTGCACCGGTAGCGCCAACTTGAGCAGCACCAGCAACAGACACCAAGCTCACGTTGTTCATCTTGGTGATATCAACGCCAGACGCGATCGTCAGAGCACCGTCGATAACGGGCACGAAAGCCACATCCTTAGCAACGCTGTTCACTTGGAATGCATTGCCAGAGATTGCGGAAGCGGTGGAAGCCAGGAAAGCAGCGCCGCCGCAAGCGGTTTGTGCTGTGCCGCCTTCGGTGGTAGCACCAACGGCGAACACCAGGTAACCACGGGTGCCGGACAGACCGCCACCGGACTGCGAAGACCAGATGAAGGGCTCATAGTCCTTGTTGGTCATAGCAAAGCAGCCGTCAGTGATGTGAGTGGAGTTCTGATCGAAGAACGTCCAGTACACAGCAACGCTTTGGCCGGTTTGGTTGATCAAGCCAACAGCAGTGGTGTCGGTTGGGCCGTTGTGAATCACGTTAGGAACCACGAAACCGTTGCTGAACGTACCCACGGTGTACGCCTGCGCCACACCAGCACTCAGCGCAGCGGCTGCAACGGCTGCCATTGCAAATTTTTTCATCTTCTCAGTCCTTAGATAATTGAAGGAAGCTTTCCCACCCTGTGCGGGATCTGCAACCCATCCGTACTCCGTTTGGGTTGATGCAATCTTATACTGATACCTTTGAATTTTTCAACCTATTTCCGACAGAAACCCGGCATGCGTTGGTTTGTTGCACTCAAACAACGAACTTATTTGGCATCCTTGGAGAACATCACGCTGCGGCGCAGCACATGGTGCCAGACACCATCGATACGGCGCCACTCGTCTTCGGCAACCGCCTCTTGTCTTTTGATGCGCAGGATGGGGACCGAATAGCGCATCCACACATTCACGATGGCGCGGTCGCCTTCCACACTACGCACGTCCCGCACTTCCAGCGCCTCGTAGGCAACACCACCTCGCTTGAGGTATTCCTCCAAAGTGGCCTTCGGGTCTTTGGATGCCTCTTCATACTTCCAGGCGCCTACATTGTCACCACTGCGCACCAACGCCCAGTACGCCTGGGCGCGCTGCAGCAAAGTGGCTTGGTCATCATCTGACGACCTCGCCCCACCGCCGTTTACAGCACATCCCGCAAGCAAGAGGGTAACTACCGGCACCGCAAAGCCAGCGACCCACTGGCGGCGACCCATGAATTTTGTCATGCTCGAAATCTCCTGTGGACTAAATACGATACGAAAAACAGGCAGCAAGGAGCAAACTGCGCAACATCATTGCCTTGGCACAGCAGGCACATCATCAGCACGCAGCTTGAAGGGCTGCGACTCCAAAGACATGCTGCGCATGCGCTGACGCATTTCGGCGCTTGCAGAGCGCAATTGATCATCATCCTCAAGCGCACGAGGCGTCATCAGGACAAGCAGTTCTGTGCGATTGCGCAAGTTTGACGTCGTGGAGAACAGTGCACCCAGCAAAGGGATATCGGCAAACCCCGGCACACCACTGCGAGTATTGGTGTCGTTTTCACGAATCAAACCACCCAGGACGATTGGCTCCCCAGAACGCACCGCTACTCGCGTTTGGATCTGACGAGTTTGAAAGGCGCGCTGCCCTGTTGCAGTGTCCCGCTCGCCAACATCGGTTACTTGCTGAGAAATGTCCATCGTGATCAACCCTCCCGCATTGACAGAAGGCGTGACAGATAGCATCACCCCCGTATCCTTGTAGGTGATTGACTCGGTCACAAGGTTGCCAGTAGTTACTGCGGTAGACGACTTGATGGGTTGCTGCTGGCCGACCTGTATGGTTGCATTGTGATTGTTGAGAACCAGCACCGACGGACTGGACAACAAACGCACCTGAGACTTCTCTGCCAGAGCGTTCAGCGTCGCACGCACTACATTCGCCTTGTTGACGATCGTGTAAGAGAACCCGGGCTGCCTGGCGCTAATGCCCCCCGATGTGTTCATGTTCAGTGATGCCTGCCCTTCACGACCATTGCTGAGACCATTCTGCAAATACCACTCCACCCCATACTCCAGATTGCCCGTCAGCGTTACCTCCACGATGCTTGCCTCGATCAGCACCTGAGACGGAGCCTTGTCAAGTTCACGGAGAGCCTGCTCAATCCGACGGTATTCAGTACGCGGAGCGCGGATCAGTAGCGCATTCCGCTTTTCATCTGCTACGACGCGTACATTGCCATCCAGCTGACTGGTCGACGTCAAGGATGTGTTGTTAGCAGATGTCTTGCCCGCACCTCCCAATGCCGACCCCATTGCTCCTCCGCTTAAGCCCAAAGTACCGGCGCTACTGCCATAAGCCCCTGAGCTACCCGTACTTGCGCTCGCCCCGAGACCGGTTCCCTGAGAAAACTGCGTGGGTGCAGAACCCGCGGCCACACCAGCTGTCTTGCCTTGCCCCGCCTGCCCACCGAACAAGCCGTTGAGCATTTCCGCCAATTGCAACGCAGATCCGTTCTGCACAGGGTAAACAAACAGGCTGGCCTCCAGAGTATCCGTAGGGCGATCCAGTCGGCGAATCCAGGTTTCGACCTGGGCCAATAAATGGCTGCGCGGCGTTACAACCACCAATGCATTCAGACGCTCCACGGGGAATACTCGAATCAAGCCGCCCAAGGGTGTTGCCATCTGCGCGCCCGCGCCGCTCGCTCCAGCGCCGCCGGACGTCGAACCAGCCGCGCTACTGCCTGCTGTTGCACTCGGCGCACCACCAGGAGATGCCACAGCACCGGTTCCGCCATAAGGGTCGGAGGATTTCTCGTTGCCAAGCATCGCCTGCAGCGCGTCTCGCACCACATTCACGTTCGCGTTCTCCAACACGAACACCCCCAGCGACATGCCAGAGAGAAAGTCCACGTCAAACGCCTCAACCATCTCCAGCCAACCACCAAGCTGTGCTTTGCTGCCCTGCAGCACGAGCAGATTACGCATGGAATCCACGTATACGATCGCCTCACGAGGCGCGAGAGGCGCAAGGATCTTGGCCATCTCGGCCGCAGCAATATGGTTCAGTGGAACTATGACCGTCCCTGCGCCTGAGAGATCCTTGAATTTTGACGAACCCACTACCGGGCGAGCCCCTAACGTGACAGTGCGCTTCGTCACGTGATACACGCCAGCGTTATCCCGAACAATCGCGAGGTCATGTGGCAGCAATACCGCATCCAGTACATCCAGTACTTGGTTTCGCATCAAGGGCTGGCGCGTATTGAGGCTCACCACCGTATCGCCCCCTGCGTCAATCGTGTAGTTGAGCTTAAGCAGGTCTCCCAGCAATGCCACTGCGAGGTTACTCACAGTGACATTTTCAAAATTGAGCGCAACCTTGTCCCCTGTGGCGAGGACTGGATCCACACGCGGCGACACATCGCGCTTAATGAACTGATCATTGCCGGGAAACAGCTTCGTACTCGAAGACGTTTCCTTTTGCCCCTGCGCTTTGGGCACCGAAACGGCAGGCGTTGGCGCTGTGGTGGCTACCGCAGGCATGACAACAGGGACTACAGCAACCGCCGGTGTAGGCTCCGCCGGTTTGGGTGCGGCAGGAGCGCCTTGCGTGCTAGCGCAACCTGACGCTAGCAACGCCAGCAAAAGGACGGATGGCCGAATGTTCATATAGATAGCTCCAATATTGGGGTAGGCCGCAGTGGCTCACTGATTTGCAGGGGATCTGCGCAGACGATCACCAACGGGCGCTCCTGGCCGCGCCGCAGCCACACTTCCTGCCTCTAGAGGACGCTCCACTCGCTGATCGTCCGAAGATATGAAGAAGGCCCTACGTCCATCAAAGGACTCCATACGCCAGGGTTTGGTTTCCCCGGTGATCTTGAGGGTGCTGCCATCCGCACGCAGCAAGATCGCCACACGCTCAGGCCCGGACTCGAAGACGGCCGTCAAGCGCGACTGCATCAACTCCGAGACAAGACTGCTCTTCTTTTCATCTACCACTACAGGTCGCCTGGAGGTCCAGAACAATGGGTGCTCAATCGCTTGCCTAGCCCGTATCGGAACGACTGACGGCATAGGCTCCACCTTGGGAAGATCAGGTTTTCGAGGGGGCGGAGGAGTCCAGCGCTCCTTCTCAACATCCCACCAATACGCACTGGCCGCCAACGCTGCAGCCCCCAGCAATGGCCCAAGATACCAAGCTTTCATCATGGGTTGGCCTTTTCCGGAACCAGAGGTGCCTCCAGTTGCAAGGTCAGTCGGGCATTCTGGGGGCCAGGGCCTGAGCTCATCCCTTCGCGGGTAACGTTGGCGGTACGCACCCAGAAAGGGGGACGGTGAACTTGGAGGCTTTCCATAAAGTTCACCAACTTGACCCATTCGCCACTGACCGTAGCAGTCAAGCGGATTCGCGGGATCTTGTCGTCCGCACCAGGCTCCAACGCAACCTGCAGCGAGACGAGCGTACTGCCCGAAGCCATGATCATCTGGCGCAACTTCTGCTGCACTTCGTTCTGTGCAGCCTCCCCTCCCGAATGCAACAAGGGGGCTACCGTAGAGCTGGCTACTCCGAGCAGCTCTTCGATTTGGCTGCCGGCGTTGACCACGCCCTCCAGGCGCTCGCTACGAGGCTCAAGTTGCAGTAAGGCATTGTCATAACGTACCCACAGAGCCCGGTAGACCAAAGCAGTCCCTGCCATGGCACCGATCAGCACTACCAATATGAGGGTCAAAGATCGAGCTCGCCATACATTCATTTTCATGGCTTGACTCCTTCACCCCGCCAGCGCATTTCAAAAGTAAAGCGCTCTTTATTCAGTGTGCCGTCACGCACGTTCGCCCCTGTTGACCGAACGTCAACCAGTCCCGGCGCACGCGCAATCGAGGAGGTAAGCTCGGTCGCATTGGCCGTAAGACCCGTTATCCGAATTTCGCTGCCATTGACCTCGATACGATCGAGCCAAGTATCGGCGGGGATAGCGCCTGACAGTGCATCAATCACGCTGGCGAGCGGGACATCCGCGCTGATGTTCTTGCGCAGCTCTTCGGCCAGCAGGGCTTGCCGACGCAACTCGTCCATCTTTTGGCGCAAGGGTGCCGCCTGGGGCTCCAAAGCGCTGACATGCGATACGGCGCGTACCACCGCTTGGCGCTTGAGCACCAGCGGCATGAGGGCTGGCAGGGCCAACGCAGCTAGCAAAATCAACAGTACAACAACACCTGCACAATCCATCAATCCCTGACGTCGGTCCTGCTTTCGCCAGGCATCGCCTCGCACGGGAAAGACAAATCCGTTGCGCATTAGATATACCTGCGCCGTCTCGGAAAGCCCCTGCCGCCCCAAGTGCTCCACCAGGGTATTGCGCCGGCACATTCCCCACTGCACAGACCACCCACCCTGCGCAAGAGGCTCCGCCTGCCAGGCTGCAACAATCTGGTCGGGAGGTAAGGGCGACACTCGCCAGAGCGTCTCCTCTACGCCGTTCGGCAAAGACCGCCGCGGCATATCAGGAAGTTGCACATTGCCCCAAAGGCATTCGGGCTCCGGAACCAGCAAAGCACTGGCCCTGCGGTCGCCCTTCAGTCGGCGGGCACGTGTCCCAGTGACGGACCAGCGACCACCATCCAGCGCAATCGCCGTGCACGACGTCGCCGGCCACCCTCCGCGCTCCATAAGTGCACGCTTAAGGTCTCCCAGACCCCAAGCCAATCGGTCCAGCGCCGCGTGCGCACGAAGAGATAACTGCCTCCAAGCTGTCATGGCTTCAATTCCTGTTCTTGCGTGTTGAGACGGCGTGTGGGCTCCAGGGAGAGCATGGTCCAAGGCGTCAGGTTACCCGGGCGCTCACTCAGATCAACCCACGCTTCCCGCTGCCACCAGCGCTCACCCTCCAGCCTTACCGCAGCTTTCAGGCGCACCGTCGTTCCGCCGCCGCGCGCAGGCGAAAAAAAATCGGCTGCGGGCCCGGTCATGAGCACACTGCCCCTCGTTTCTGGTGGAGAGTTGTGAATGCGCGCTCCCAATCCCGGCTGACCCGTCAGCGCGTCAATCAGTGCGGGGGGAGCCGAATCGATCTCGATGCGTTGCTGCCCATTGATACCCAAATGGGGCGCGATTATCTCATAGAGGCCAGAGGTCATTCCAAGGACCGAACGCAGCTCGGAGAGATCATCCAGAGCCCCATTGCGAGGCATGGACGGCCAGCCTGCAGCTCGGTACTGAGGTGCTTCTGCTCCTCCTACGCCACCTGGCGAATCGTCCGGATCGAGATAATCACGCACTCTCGACGTCAGAATCAACGCTTCGCCGGCGGACAGCCCTCCAGCTCGCTGGAACAAGGTCTGCAGCAGAGCATCGCTGGCAACGTTGACATCAACAAGCCCCCCAGAAGGCGTGATCTCCACCCACACGTCGCCCCCCCCCATGGACAGACGCTGAAAGCGATAAGCACTCCCAGCATTTCTATCGGCGAGCATCTGCTGAGCAGTCAACTCGATCGCGGAGTCCAACACCGACTCAACGCGCATGCGCTCAAGATCCAGCCCTACCCGCTGTGTCTGCTGGCGAACACTCCGTGCACTCGCCATGACGACGAGCGATAACGCTGCCACCAGCCACAGCACGAGGATCAACGCGGCCCCCCGACCACCCTTTAGAGCCGGTATCATCATTTCGCTCTCACCAGCGGGAACACCAGGGAAGGCCAATCTCCGAGGGTGTCTCCTATTTCAAGGCGGATGCGTGCAGGGTACTGACCCTTGGACGCGTCCCAGTCCTGAGTCCATTGGCCGGTACGACCATCCTGGTAGTGCCACTGCAGAGTACGAACGTTCGAAATGAGCGTTTCGCGCAAGGCACGACTCCAGTCCATAGCCATCAAAGCACCATCATAGGGAATGGCCTCCACAGTCAAATCCACCCGGCCGTCTGAATGGCGCAAAGGGGTGGTGCGGAAAACATAAAGCCCCCCGGCATCGCCGCGCTCGGGCAAGGGTGCAACCCAAATGGCACCCGCGGCATTTCCACTAAAGAAATTGACGAAGACACTGCCTTCGCGACGACTCAGCAAGCGCAGCGTATCGAATTTACGGCCCAACCATTGGCTCACAACCAACATGCGCTCGGCCCGCTCGCCCACACGCTGATTGCGCTCCTCGGTGCGGCCAATCAATCCTAAGGCTGCAAAAATCAAAGCCACCACTGCAGCGGTCACTGCCAGACCAATCAATAACTCCAGCAGCGTGAAGCCCTGGGTCAATTTGCGAGGTGCACGACTCATGGTGCAGACCTGTAGGGCTTCCAGGTGATCCAGGTCATGGCCGTGACGCCATCCCTGCTGACCTGCACCGTGACTTTGGCCGCACGCAACGGACCCGAGGGTGCAGGACGCCCTGCCTCATCGCTCAGAAAAATCGGCTCTGGCGTTACGTCCACTCGCCAGTTCCACCCACCTGCCTGACCAGAATCTTGCCGCATGAGGTCTTCAGCAAAAATACCCGCAGCCAGCACGGACTTCGCCACCAATGCGGCCTCCACACGCGCTTGCACCCCCATCACGCTTTGCGAGCCCTGCCCCACACTGCGGTACAGACTTGCCAGTGCGATGGCAGCGATCGCCATCGCGACCAATGCCTCCAGCAGACTGAAGCCTAAAGGCTTTGTGAGACAGCGCCGCTGCCAAACAAAGCTCGCGCAAGGGGCACGCAAGCGGTTAATCGGCCGCATCATGGCTGCGCCACGGCCACAGATTGTTCAACCGTTCCGAGGAGCCAATTGACGCGAAAGGCAACACCGCTGCTACCCCTCAGTACTGAGATACGTCCTCCGCGAGCACCACCATCCGGATTGAAGATAAACAAAAGCTCGCCAGCCGGAACGACGGATTTTCCTGACCGCCCATCACCGCGCATTGCTTCCCACTGGATATTGACGGCTTCGTGAAGGTCCAGAAACAGCTTTCCGTCCACCGCCAGCCTACGCGCGTCCGGCAGGTAGGTCACCGATACAGGCCTCCCCTCCTGCACACTGAGCACACGCGCCTTGTTGAGCTGACTTGCCACGTCTCGCACTGCTTGGGTGTAGCGCGCACGCTCCAGAAATGCTTGACCACCCGCACCCACGACCGCCGTGGTGATGCTCGCGAGCACCAGCACTACCAGCAACTCCAGCAGGGTGAACCCGTAGGCGCCGCGACGCATGACTACGACGCGCGCACTAAGGCAGGAAATACCGCCAATAGACACAAATGGACCCCAGGCATCCACCGAAACGTCAGTTGTAAACGTCTGCGTTTTCGCCATCACCACCTGGCTTGCCATCAGATCCCAGAGTGAAAACATCGGGGCTGCCATTGCGGCCGGGATTTTTGTACAGGTAAGCAGCGCCCCACGGGTCCGCTGGCAACCCCTTCTTCAGATACGGGCCGTTCCAGCCTTGCGCCGTCGCAGGGCGCTCAGCTAGTGCACGCAAGCCCTCTGCATCGTTGGGATACCGACCCACGTCCAGTTTGAACAAATCCAGACTCTGTTCAATTTCAGAAATTTGGATGCGTGCCGTCTTGGATTTGGCGCCACCAAGCTGATCAAGGACTTTCGGGCCCACTAAACCCGCCAACAAAGTCAAGATCACCAACACCACCAGCAATTCAATGAGAGTGAAACCGGAGTTATTACGCGCTCGCGCATGGAGTGGACTTTGCAGCTCTTTCATATTCATTTCAATATCTTCCAGAGGATTCAGAATCAAATAGTGTCATTGATAGACAAAACACCGCCCAAGATCGCAATAATGATGAACGCGACCAAGGCGCCTAAAACAATAATAATTAAGGGTTCCATGGCAGCCAGCACGCGCCCCATAGTGCGTCGCCCTTCATCCTCATAGCGATCAGCCAACCCCAACAGGGTTGCATCCAGCTGACCTGTCTCTTCCGCCACCCGGATCAGCTGGGGAGTGCTTGATCTGCCCAGATACGGGGAAACAAATCCGGACGAGAGTCGCTTACCCGCCTTCACAATCCCGACCAGGGGCTCGATATCCTTGCGCAAGGCCGTATTGGTCAAGGTATCCACGGCAATGCGCAAGGCGTCTACCATCGGAACGCCTCTCTGCAACAAAATGCCGAATGTACGAAAGTAAATGGCAAACTGAAGGTTGCGCAGTACTTTGCCGAATAAAGGCAGATCCAGCAGAATGCTGTCCAAGCGCAACCGCCCCGATGGGGTAGCACTCCAGCGCGAGCCCAGAAACAAAATGACGGCCAAGCCCAGGAGAATTGCCATCCAATGCAGGCGAATCATGTCGCTGAGATCAACGACAAGTCTGGTGGAAGATGGCAGCTTGTCACCCATGGAATCGAAGATTTCACGAAACTGAGGAACCACGAACGCCAACAGCAGAACCACCGAAAGCACGGCGACTATCAGCAAAATGACGGGATAGGTCATGGACGAGATGACATAGTTGCGCAGCTTGTCTTCTGCCTCCAGTTGCACGGTGAGCTCCTTGAGAACCACATGCAATGAGCCAGAGGTTTCGCCCGCACGGATCAGGACCAGATACTGCCGTCCCAGATCACGCTCGAATGGCAGTAACGACTGGTAGAGCGACTTCCCCCCCCTTACGCCCTCCTCCACCTTCCCGACAAAGGCTCTCAGCCGATCTGTATTGGCAGTTTCCTTGAGCATGACCAGCGCCCTGTCCAAGGGCATGTTCGCCTGCTTGAGATGAGCCATCTCGCGGCTGAACAGCAGGATCTCGCTGCGCCGCAGCTTGCTGCCCCGGGCCTGCGGATCAGCCTGCACAGCCGCAGCCAAACTATCGGTAATGCGCACTGGCGTCACCCCCTGGCCAATCAGCCTCAATCGGGCGGCTTCGACATTCTGCGCGCGCATCACACCCCGGCAGGGCTTACCGTCCGACGCAATACCGTCATATTGAAATTCAATCATTTTGACGTGCAACGCGTAAGACTTCTTCAGCCGTCGTCAGTCCCTGGAATACCTTGGTAGCCCCATCCTGCAACAAGTTCCCGCCTGCATAAGAGCCATCGCCGCCCCCCAGAGAAGAGCCTCGCTCAAGTACGCCTTTTTTGACATCTTCCGTCATCAGCAGCAGTTCGTGGACCGCGAGGCGGCCACGATACCCTGTGCCCCGGCATGCAGGACAACCTACCGCCCTGTATAGGGTTTGGCCTTTATCGAGGATCACCCCAAGCGAAGCCGCTGCCGCATCCGCCTGCTCGGCAGGTAGCGCCTGCTTGCACTCTTCGCACAGCTTTCGCACCAGCCGTTGGGCGAGTACGCCGATTACCGAGGCAGTAATCAGATATGGCTCGACACCCATGTTGATCAACCGCACGATGGCCCCCAGCGCACTGTTGGTGTGGAGCGTGGACATCACCAAGTGTCCCGTCAGCGCGGCCTGGACAGCGATCTCTGCCGTTTCACCGTCACGCATTTCCCCGATCATGATGACATCAGGGTCCTGACGCAGAAAGGAACGAAGCACCTTGGCAAAGGTAAGTCCAATCTGCGGCTGTACCTGGACCTGATTGAGCCATTGCAGCCGGTATTCGACAGGGTCCTCCACTGTGAGTATCTTGAGGTTCTCGCCTTCCAACTCCTGCATAGACGCATACAGCGTAGTGGACTTGCCCGAACCCGTGGGACCCGTCACTAAGAATATCCCGTGCGGCACGCTCAAAAGCTGTCGCATGGCCTTCAGAGTCGCCGGAGTGAAGTGCAGACTTTCCAGCGAGAGCAGGTCAAAATTCTTCTCCAGCAAGCGCATCACCACCGATTCGCCGAACATGGTGGGAATGGTGGAGACGCGGGAGTCCATTTCTTTGCCATGCACCCGCAGCTTGGTGCGCCCGTCCTGCGGCATGCGGCGCTCAGCAATATCAAGCTGAGACAGGATCTTGATGCGAGAAACGACAGCAGGTGCGTCCTTGTTGTCGATCTCATCGATCGGGTAGAGCTCGCCATCCACGCGGATGCGAACGACCGACTTTTCCTCGTACGTCTCAATGTGGATGTCCGAAGCCTGCGCTGCCACGGCCTGGGAAAGGATCTGGCTCACGCGTTGGATAATGGGCGCCTCGGACGCCATGTCCCGCAGGTGTTCGATGAATTCAGACGCCTCGAACTGGTCGGCTACGCCGTCACCCTGAGCTTCGGGATCCTCCACATACCAGGCATTGAGCTGGGCAGCGATCTCCGACTCCAAGCCGAAAGAAATCCTGGGTACCTCGCCAAATACAAGCCGCAGCGCGTCGCGCAAAGCACCGCTTTGAGGGTCCACCGAAGCGAAATCTGGCGCCGAATCCGCATCGCCCGCTTCGCCCAGAGGCAACAGGTTGTTGACGAGCAAAAAGCTGGTGTTCATCCGCGAGGTGGCGGGCTTCTCCTTGGGAAAGGCGTCCTGACGTACAAGAGGCAAACCCGCTTGCCTTGCCAAAGCGGCATAGACATCCACTTCAGATACTAGACCCAGGCTGATGAGCAGCCGTCCCAGGCGCCCTCCCATGGAGCGCTGGACTTCCAGCGCCCGCTCCAAGTCATTGCGCGACAACTTCTGCTCTGCGAGCAACATTTCTCCCAGCCGGGGCGCAGCGACGTCAACGCTTTCCACTTCACCTACTTCCGCCGAGAACTTCATGACCAACGCCTTTGAACAATTTCCCACCCAACAGTGCTTGGCTGCGCTTCGCGCCACCCGGCACAACCATCATCTGCACCACAGCAGACAACGGCTCAACCGATCCAGCTCAGGGCCGATGTAATAACTGCGGTACCCCAGGAGCCTGCTCCGGAGGGGCGCGCCGCGCCAAGCAAGGTATTCTGACACGTAGCCCCCGGGATAGCCTCGGCTATCCAGACGCGATTGCAGGGCCTCGGCTTGGGCTTTTGTTGCACGGCCGAGGTTGAGCACGCGCCGCAGCACTCCGCGCCCATTCGTGACAAGGCGTAAAAGACGCATCTTCAGCCTTCGATCCTTGGCACCGAGCTGGTTGAATCCATGCTGCCGGTAGAGGATCAGCTGTTCGTCAAGGAAGGTGCGGCGCCCGCTGCTGCTCAACAGAGCGCACCACCAGTCATGCATGACGGTCTGATCAGGCAGAGGCAGCGACATCTCCAACAGCGCGCGGTTGATCATCATCGTACAACCCGTGACCTGATTGATACTGAGTAGCGCGGTAGGAGAACATGCCGCTGGATCCATGCGCTGGTGCTGCGAAAAAGAAGGCGCAATGACGTTCAGCTCTTCGTCCACAACGGTCAGATCGGAATGCACCAAGCAAGGTTGATGGACGCCCGTGGCTTGCTCCAACTGCATCAATACATGCAGGCAGCGCTCAACTTTTTCTGGCAGCCAGACGTCGTCCTGGTCGGAGAAAGCGATCCAGTGCGCATGGCAGCCTTGCAGGCTGGCTCGCATCAAATTTTCAAAGTTCTTGACAACCCCTTGTCCCATCCCAGGATGGGGCACCACGACCAAACGATCCCCGAGACGGGAACGATACGTCTCTAGCAGGGCCAGGGTGCCGTCTGTAGAACCATCGTCGCTAACCAGCAGACGAAAATTCTGATGCGTCTGTGCCAACAGAGAATCTAACTGGTCAGCCAGATACTTTGCGCCGTTGTATGTGGCCATAAGGATATCGACCAAGGGCTGCCCCGCTAGGGGCTGCAGCCCCTCGCTAGGTCGTACAGGATCGCGCGCTCCCCACACAGCCGTCACAGACCCTCCGCCGGGTGGGGCAACGCAGCGGAGGACCGGCACTGCGCATACATCAACGTTTCATAGGCGTCGGTGATGCGCTCCCATGTGTAATAGGTATCCACGATGTCCCGGGCACGTCGACTGCGCTCAGGGTAAGCCAGTTGCCACTGGCTTACCAATTGATCCAAACGGCGCGCCAGCTCCTCCGGCGATCCGAAGTAGTCTGCAGCATCGCGTGCCACTTCTCGGTTGAACGGATTGTCGTGGGCCACCACCCAGTTGCCGCAGGCCATGGCCTCTAGCAAAGAGGGGTTGGTACCGCCGACCGAATGGCCATGGATATAGCAGGCCGCATGCGCGCGCACGCACGCCAGTTGCCGGGGATCGTAAATGCCGCCGACGAACCGCACGCATTCACTTGTGTACTGAAGCAAGCGCTGCTGATAAGGGGTGGCACCGGAGACGTCTCCCACGATCACGAGGGGCCACTCGCCGCCATGCAAGATATAGCCCTCAATGATCTCCAGGAGGTGGTTCTCCGGCTCGGGACGCGCCACTACGACCATATACTGAAACGGCACCAGCCCCCAAGCCGAGAGCGCTGAAGAATCCAGCGAGCCCTCGCGCACGGGCTCAGCGCCATAGGCAATAAAACTGGAAGGCGCGCCCTTGGGATAAACGTTCTGCAGCCTCTGCGCAATAGCGTTGGCATCGGCAATCAGGCGTGTAGCAGTCAATGTCGCCACCCATTCCATGCAGCGCAGATACGCGCGCGCCGCCCAGCCCCACTTACTGCGGGCCCATTCCAGGCCATCCATATTGATCCACACAGGGGTCCCGCTGACCCGGGGCCACCAACAAGCCCAAGCGGCACCGTAGCCCAACATGTAAACCAGATCGTATCCGTGGCGGGCATCCCAAAGGCATGCACAGTCGTAGGCTAACACGGAGGCGGGCCCCCATTGCGGGCGACGCCGATAACGCACCCGAACGCCTTGGAACTGGCTATCCGCCACAGCATCCTGATCGGACTCGGCATACACCGTAACCGAGTGTCCCCGCTCTGCGAGGCGAACGGACAGCTGTTCGGCAAACGTCTCAAACCCCCCGTAGCTCGCCGGTATCCCTTTTGCCCCCAGAACGGCAATGCGCAGCGGGGCTGGACGCCCCTCCGAGCTACCTGCCTCCAACAACAATGTCAAAGGTCGGCCTCGGCGAGCAGACGGCCGGACTGGTCCTTGGCCGACAGCTGAATCTGCACGTCCAGCGTGGGCCATGCAATCGCAAGCCTGGGATCATCCCAACGGATACAGCGCTCGTGTTCGGGGCTGTAGTAGTCCGTGGTTTTGTACAGGAAATCGGCAGACTCGGAGAGCACTAAAAAACCGTGTGCCAGGCCTGGGGGAACCCAGAGTTGACGATGGTTGTCCTCCGTCAGCAGCGCCCCCACCCATTGACCAAAGGTCTGTGAGTCTTTGCGGATATCAACCGCCACATCAAATACAGCCCCGCGCACCACACGCACCAGCTTGCCCTGAGCGCGGGGCGGCAGCTGGTAGTGCAGGCCGCGCAGCACGCCCTGGCTGCTGCGGCTGTGGTTGTCCTGCACGAACGCGTCCTGCACGCCGGTGGCCTCGCGAAAGGCCTTCTCGTTGAAACTCTCGTAGAAAAATCCGCGGCTGTCACCGAACACCTTGGGTTCGATCAGTACCACGTCTGGGATGGATTGCCGTATAGCTTGCATGGCAGATCAATAAACCTTGTCGTTCAGCAGGCGCTGAAGGTACTGGCCGTAGCCATTCTTGGCCAGAGGTTTGGCCAGGCGCTCCAGCTGCGCACTGTCGATCCACTGTGACCGCCAGGCAATTTCTTCCGGGCATGCGATCTTGAGGCCCTGACGGTGCTCCAGCGTGGCGATGAACTGGCTGGCCTCCAGCAGGCTTTCGTGGGTACCCGTGTCCAGCCACGCGTAGCCGCGGCCCATGATCTCTACATTCAGCTGCCCCTGCTCCAGGTACAGCCGGTTCAGGTCAGTGATTTCCAGCTCGCCGCGCGGAGACGGTTTGAGGCTCCTGGCCATCTGCGCCACCTGGCTGTCGTAGAAGTACAAGCCGGTGACGGCATAGCTGCTCTTGGGATGTGCGGGCTTTTCCTCCAGCGACAGCACCTTGCCGCTCGCATCGAACTCGGCCACACCGTAGCGCTCCGGGTCATGCACGTGATAGGCGAACACGCTGGCGCCCTCAGTGCGCTGCTGCGCGTTGCCCAGCAGTTCGTGGAAGTCGTGGCCGTAGAAGATGTTGTCGCCCAGCACCAGCGCACTGGGTGCACCGGCCAGGAAAGCCTCTCCGATGATGAATGCCTGCGCCAGGCCATCCGGACTGGGC
>Ga0066461_1000374_pt1 | contig 16107 bp, 13 predicted proteins | sample LakWasMe91_HOW11_2_FD_59572 | JGI IMG/M metagenome (GOLD analysis project Ga0066461, IMG submission 59572) | Freshwater sediment methanotrophic microbial communities from Lake Washington under simulated oxygen tension - Sediment Metagenome 91_HOW11 | ecosystem: Environmental > Aquatic >...
CTAGCTCATCAGCAACCAGATGCCCATTTGGTAGCTGGCGAGATACTGGGCGGGTACGTGCAGGCAGGAAGACAACCCCCTGTTCAACAAAGAGCTGCAGTGCCAGAAGACGCGCGACTTTGCTCAAGCATCGAGTCTCTTCGGAACTTGTGTGGCGATGTTTGTAGTGACGTCTCTGTGTTCCGCGTCTTTCGAAGTGCTCCGGTGGCTTGTCCACATTGATGGCCAGCAGGCGTTCACCGCACGATCGACATAAGCACTTGCATGCCGCACCTTTCTCGAAAGGGCTGAGCATTCCGATGTGTACAAATCGCTTGATGTCGGAGTCGCGGACAGCCCATAACAGAAGAGGCTCATCGCAGCTTGCCTTTCGACTCACACTGCGCATCTGGTTGCTCATCGTGCACACCCCACGTTCGTCCTTGCTGAAATGCTCCTCGTATTAGGCACGGAGCCAGTGCTTCTTGACTCAGTCTTGCACGCGCAGATTGAGCTCGAAGGTGCTGCGCAGGTGCGACCCGCCCGAGCATTCACGCTCCAGCGGAAGACAAATGCGGGAAAAATGTCGCGGAAAAGAAAGGGGCGCATCTCGCCACAAAGCCTGCACCGCTCGGCCACATCAGCTCCGAACGGGGAAGAAGTCTCGAATATCGGCGACGAGTGCACCATCGCTTCCAGATGCGGTGAAGAGCGCCTCATCGAGGCCGCTAAACGCGACCTGAGGACCCTCGATGGTGTTCATCACCGAGGGATGGCACGACATCGCAGTCTCAAAAAATGATGAGTGTTTGCGGCAGGACAGCGGCCTGTCGGCGTAAATGGAGCACGCTCCTTGCGTGTCCAAAAAAGGACAAGGCATGCCAGCGAACTTATCCGGCGCGTGGCGTGAAAAATCGGCGATCGGCGCCATCTTCCTGCCGACAGCTTTTGCCAATCGTTCGGCTTCCGCCTTGGTAAGGCTGACATTCATATGGCAGCACGAAGAGCAACTTTTCTTGCACGCAACGAATGGCTCTCGGACTAGGGAGATATCGTCGGCAACCTGGTAGATCAGATAAATTTTGCTTCGAGTGGCCGCATTCAACGCGCGCACACGCGACGGCAGCGTATCTTCGGCCTCTAAAAGCTTCAGCGGGAGGGCGGCCATAAAGTCAGCGCGCCTTGCTTTGGCGGTTTCGATTTCGCTTCGACTGGGGTGCTCTACCATGCGACCATCGTACCAGCGCAACCGTCAACTCCACTGATGACAAAGGACGACGACTTATGGTCCGGAATGGACACGCCTAGGGTCGAGAAAACACTGTCCGACTGGAAAACCTCAGATCGCATTCGCGCACATTTTGCGAAAAAAACGACAGCAAAACAATCACCAGCTGAAGCTGGTGGGTTTGAATTAAGGACGGGAAGTCCTGATACGCGTCGCCTAAACGACGCGTCTTCGGCGCCTCCATCTGGAATCCATCGTTCGCGTTCGGCTCAAATCGATGCTCCAAATACTGCGGGACCATCCCCTTCGTATTCCGATTGAACTAACCACCTGTGCCCGGTTAAGGTTGCCTACTCCGCTGGCTCTGACCGGCTGAGCTCGGCCAGGAGCCATCACTCATGAGATGATGAGAATGACCACTATTCGGCCTGAGCGGACGCTCTATTACTTAGTTGACAAGATTGCAGAGCGCGGATGTCACTTGTGCAGCTTGCACGACCAATTGCCAACGCTCCGGTCATAATTTGACGCATCAGAGTTTGCTGGCGGGTTTGTCGATATCGTCTGCTCTAATCCAAAAATCAAGACCAAAAAGGGGACTTTGTGAAACTTGCAGCTGTGATTCTTGAAAACTTCCGTGGGTACTCCCAAAGTAGCCGGATTGCGATCGACGACCTGACCGCCTTCATTGGCAAGAACGACGCAGGCAAGTCCACAATCTTAGAAGCACTAGAAATTTTTTTCAACGACGGCAAACCGGAGCGCGGCGACGCGTGCGTTCATGGTACGGGAACAACTATCCGAGTCGGCTGCGCTTTCACATGCCTGCCTGCCGAGATAGTCCTCGACGTGGCTGCTCGCACCTCGCTCTCTGCCGAGCATTTGTTGAACGAAAAGGGGGAACTTGAAATCGTTAAGGAATGGGACTCTTCGGCCAAAACGCCGAAGGAATCAGTTTTCGCGGCGGCGCTGCACCCCACCAATGCCGACGCGGCCGACCTACTCGCGCTCAAGAATGCAGAGCTGAAAGCCAGGGTCAAAAAACTAGGCATCGACGAATCTACTGTGAACTTGACGATCAACGGGAGCATGCGTCAGGCCATTCGCGACGCTTGCAAGCCGCTGACACCTGAGCGCAAGCTACTCCCGCTCGATAAGGAAGATGCTAAGAAGGTATGGGATCAGCTCAAGCCACAGCTTCCGATGTACGCACTCTTTCGTTCGGATCGGCCGAGCCAAGACGGAGACGAAGAGGTTCAGAACCCGCTGAAGTTCGCGATCACGCAGGCGCTTAAGGAAATGGCAGACGATCTGAAAAAGATCGAGGACGCCGTGAGACTGCGGGCGGAGGACGTTGCGAAGCGGACACTGGCAAAGTTGAATGAGATGGACACCCGCCTGGCAAGCGAACTAAAACCGTTCTTCAAGGCCGATCCCAAATGGGATGTTTTTAAATTCGGGTTGATGGGTGACAACGACATTCCCATTAATAAGCGTGGAAGCGGTGTCCGCCGCCTTATTCTGTTGAACTTCTTTAGGGCGGAAGCTGAGCGGCGGCGTACAGAGAAAGGGTCGTTAAGCGTCATCTACGCTATCGAGGAGCCTGAAACCTCGCAGCACCCTGAAAATCAGCGACTGCTTGTACAAGCGCTCAAGGAACTTGCCGTAGACGAGAACACGCAAGTGCTGGTCACTTCCCATACGCCAGGCTTGGCTGGTCTGCTTCCAAGCGACAGTCTCCGTTGTGTGCGCAAGCAGGCCGATGGAACCGCTGCAGTTTCCCATTGCAACGATGACGACTTGGCCGTTATCGCGAATGAACTTGGCGTACTGCCCGACAGGCGGGTTCAGGCTCTGGTTTTCGTTGAGGGAACGAACGACATCGAATTCCTTGAGCGTGTCAGCGCCATGCTCAAGCCAGACATTGCAGATATCGTGGACTTCACCAACGACAACCGTGTGGCACTGGTGCCGCTCGGTGGCGGTTCGCTGAAGCAATGGGTTGCTAAGCACTACCTGAGGAATCTGAATCTTCCCGAAGTTCACATATACGACCGCGACGACGCCACGCCGCCCCAGTACCAGCCGGAATGCGATGCAGTCAATGCCCGTGCAGACAGATCTTGGGCGGTCATAACGGCAAAGCGCGAGCTTGAGAACTACTTGCATGCAGATGCGATTGCGGAAGGTCTGAACGGCATCGCGGTCACTTTTACCGATACGTGCGACGTGCCGCTAATCGTGGCGAAATCGGTTCACGAGTCGTCGGGCAGTCCGAAGCCATGGGCGGATGTCCTGGCAGACGCAAAGGAGCTATCCGACAAGATCAGCCGGGCCAAGAAACGCCTTAACCGCGATGCTGCCGCGAAGATGACATCCGCCAGACTAGTGCACAGCGACGGCAATGGAGAGATATCAGGCTGGTTGAAAAAGATTCATACCATGCTTGTGTGATCGCCCGTGAGCGGCGACGGTCGTTAGCGATTGGCTAGTCAAATACTCGTTGCGCGCACGACTTGGCAATCCAAACAGCCAGACCCAAGCATCAAGGGCCTGGCCTTGTATCGTCAGGAGGATGGTATCACGCGCCCACCAGTCATTTGCCGGATAGCCCACCCCGTGGTGATTGGTGGTCGCGGCTATTCATCGACGTCGCTGAACGTTGATCGTTCCCTCGGCGCCACAGCGACTTTTGCTGGGGATACATCTGGCCAGCTTCCATAGTCCTCATCGGGGGTTTTCCTTTTTGAAACCTCCGCTACAGCTTCATCGATTTCCTCACCCAACGACTGCAACTTGCTCTGAATTGAGTCATCGTCCGCAAAGGACTCTCGAAACTGGTCGACGAATGTCCTGACTTGGTCAAATTGGTCTGGAACATCTTGGGCCGGATCCGCTTCTTCGGCGATCTTTTGAATGCGGTCTGAAATGACATCATTGAGCATGCCCGCAAGACGTGTCCCCAGGCTCAACAAGCGTGTTGGCTGGAAGAGCGCGAGAACATCGCTCACGTCCAAAAAGGACACGTCCAGATCCTCGATCGCAGTGCGCTCAAGTTCATTCGCGGCTTCGGCGCGAACATCATCGGGCAGCCGATGAAGCTTATGAACACGAGAGAGGAATCGAATACGCTGGTCTGCCCAGATCTTCCAGTAGCGTCTAGCCTCACGACGAAGCATGTTTGGGTCAGCGTCGAGGACTGCGTTAATCACACCATCCGAGGCCCGGGCGGACAGGAACTCAAACAACGAACGGTTCAGATCTAGGACATCAGGGGCCCCAAGCAATCGCCGAGCCAAGTGCTCCGAAGCGGAAGCGGGAATGACCACCGCGTCTCGAATTGGCGCTGCGCCTTCGCACACGGCTTCAGTTAGTAGCGTCTCGAGCTTGGCTCCCTGGATGTACAGCTCCACCAGATCGGGGCGCCCGCTCAGCATGCTGCTGATCGCGTCGGTGAACGTTGGGTGAACAAATCCCCATACTTTTTGTGTCGCCTCTTGGCGGACCGACAGGAATGACCGTTCAAGCTGCGGCAAGGCCTCGGCAATAGCCCGTGGCGTTACGTCGTACTTCTCTGCTACCAGCTTGGTCGAGTCGCCGGTGAGTTCATGGGCCGGAAGCTTTCCTTGCCGCAAGAAAACCAGAGTCATTGCGGCCTGGTGCGCATCGTCGAGTTCTAGAATCGTTTGGACCAGGAACTCAGCAGGCTCCGCCACAAACTTGATCAAGTCCTCGGGCATCGCCTTCAATAATTTGGTGAAGCTGCTGTCGCCTAGACGTCGAGCGATCTCTGGTAGCAGCCTTGAATCTTCGGCAAGCTGTGGCAAGTGCTTCTTGATTTGGCGCTTCCATTGAGTGGGCTGGTTTCCGGCTTTGATGTGGTTATAGATGATCTGCTCGCGCTCCTCAGGGCTCAGCGTACCTAGGTCAACTACCGCTTTGTCATCCGTCAGAACAGGCAGATTCCGGGTTCCCAGTTTGGGTTTCGCACCAAACCAAATGTGGCTGCGAGAAGTCAGGATGAAGCGATTGCCATGCTCCATAGCAGTTTTAACCTTTGGCATGGCGCTTATCCAGCCGTCTACGAAATCCGGACGCAGCTGATTAGGCCCAAATGCGTCATCTACCCAATACAGTCGATTCTTCTCGTGAGGATTCCAGTGGGCGGTAAGCTCAAGTGGCCCGTCGCACTTCAGGCACTGATGGCCCTCGCCATCAATTGCTGTCGTCGCCAAGATTGCCGCCAGCATCGACTTTCCGGTCGCAGGTGCGCCGAGCAGAAGAACGATCTTTTGCTCTGAGAGAATGCGAACGGCACTTCGATGAGCTGCCGTGGGAACGTATACGCGTAAGCCCGGCCTCAAGTGTCCTAGGAGTGCCTGTGTTTGTTGTGCGCACCTCTCGTCGAGGATCGTTGAAAGATCGCCTAGGCCGTATACCCGAGGCACGAGCGCTCTGAGGCGTGCACTGCTGCGAATCTGCTGCGTGAGCCACTCGCGACCCAACACATGGGGCTCGGCCACACCCGCTTCGAGCAGCTTGTCTCGAATTGCCGCGGCCATCGGCGCATCGACACCAAGGCTGGTAATCAGGTAATAGATCTTTGCTCTTCCCGAAGACACAAGCTCTCGTACAGTGCCCAACTCCGAGTCAATGTCGCTGGCGCGAAGTCGTAGTTCGGCCTTGCTGCTGAACTTGCACTGAACGGTCGCCTCCGTTGCTGCCTCTCGTTGCCCGGCCTTCCGGGTCAGGAAAACGGCATCCTGACCTCCGTCCTGAGCTTCTCGGTAGACCGAGACTGTTGTGCCCCATACTTCCGCGCACACCTGTGCGCAGAGATCCTGGAACGCTTTCCATCCCAGGGTGTGAATCGCGAGATCGGCTGCTGGGCCTTGAGCCTGAGGTGCAGGCTTAGCCGTTACGTGCATTACGCATTTCGGAAATCACTCAAAATGACATACAAGAGTGAGTAGGTGAACGGTAAGAGCTGAACCTCGTCGGTCAGCCGTCTTTGTTTTCGCCCATTATGCCGGCGAGTACGGCAACTTAGAGTTCTTATTCACCGGTTGAGTGTCAGCTTACAGGCAGGTCCCGCGACTGAGAGAACTGCGGCTTTGGGACGAAGCGAGCGGATACAGTGAGCACATTCAGCGTCCGCTTAGGCCGGCGGATTCAACCGGTCGATGCAACACACTAACCACCGCGCAAGCGAAAGGAGTGTTGCAGATGAAGCAGCGACCAAGGATCTACTATTCAGACAGTCAGAAGGCGCTGATGTGGGAGCGCTGGAAAGAAGGCTGGACGCTTTTGACGATCTTTCAAATTCATAGGCTCTCGGCCGTACCGTATGGAAATAGCCCTGCGTCAGTCTCAGCACGTAGCACAGCCTTGATGGCCATCTGCGTGAGCGGCAGTTGATCGAGATGGCCCAATTTTGCCTTGAGTTCCGGCAACCTCTGGTAAATCTGCCAAAGCTTTAACCTGCGACCTGGCGCTTCGCTCGCCAAGTTCATTGCCACTTCAGCAATCTTGGCCGCAAGATCCCGGTCCCTGACATCCCAGTCCACTCTTGAGCCACCATGATCTCGTTGAACGCTCAGCCTTTGTGCCTGCGCCAACATCCATTCACGATCATTCCGGTAGATCCAGGCATAGATGTCAGGCCTCGACATACGCACTGCATTGACGCCTGAATTTGGGTTAGCCGTAATGAGCTTGCTCCAGGTATTTCGAGCATGCCTTTGAGCCTTCGATTTTCGGGCTGCCATCCATGCTTCTCGCAACCCGACCTCTGTACGCAGCAGTCGCGTCACAGACCCTATCGATACAGCACTCATCGATGCCACGTCGCTCTTGGACGCTCCTCGCATCAGCGCGGAAGTCATCCGGTTCCTGACATCATCTTTCAGCAGACTGGGTCTTTTGCTGGTCGCAACACCTTCACTGGCCAGCCATGCCATGCCTGTATGCGGATCAATACCCAATTGCCTCGATGCCGTGGATACGCTGCGTCCACCAGAGACCAAATTCAACAGCGCCATCCGCTGTTGGGCTTTGCTTGCGTCGCCTCGATGTATATCTAGCTCCAGTTCACTGGTTTCCAATGGCTCCGCGGGTCTGCTCATGTCGGCAACGAAAACATCCATCTCGCCAAAGAGCCATCCAATCAGCGCAAGGTGGCGCAAGGGATGCTGTCCACTGCGCGGCTCATACGAGAGCCGAGCGACTTCACGTGCCGCAGTCTCCGAGGAGTCGGGCAATGCGCGCAGCTCATCAATTTGACGAAGTGGCCTTACGAAATCGGCGTATTGCTTGCCGATTTCCTTGTGTGTCAATCGCCCACGGCCTTCGCCCCGAATGAGGCCTTTGTCGCGCAAAGCCAAACGGTACGCCTCCGAGACCCTCACAGGGTCAAATCGTGTGCCGGCAGGCCTGGACCAAAGCCAGATTGCCAGCCTACCCAAGCACTTCAGCGCCTCAATCTCATCAGCAACAGATACAGTCTGCGTCAAGTGAGAGGCGGCAGGCAATAGCCATTGAAAGCGTCCGACACCAGATGCCTTCAGGTTTGACTGAGCAAGCAACTCGCCATGCGCGGAGCACACCCAAACGCCAGGCAGTTGATGCTGAACGTGCCAATAGCTTGCGCCCCATTGCGAACGATCTGCTGACATGCAGGCAGGACAGGCCTTTAGGGGATGGTTCGCCCTAAACCTGCTGGTGAGCAGGCCCAATTGGTACTTCAAACTGCCTATTGACCTGCCGGTCATGCGTGCAATCACGTCGGCTTCGGTAACACGCGCAGCAAAGGGTAAGTAGAACGGCAATACGGTGCGGCAGCGGATGATGGACTCGGCGTCACCGAGTTGGCCACCGGTCACTTCAACAAAATGACCGATCCGACTGGGAAGATCATGCGCAGCGCCCTGACTTCGATGCCCAAACAGCTGTTGACATGTCGAAGAGGCTCTGTAATTCCTCGAAAGCCAATGATGCCTGCTGCAAAGGCTAAATAATGATTCGCTTGGCAGCCAAGCCTGTGGAATGACTTCGTCAAGTAGGTCACGGACCTTGCTCGTGGTCATTTTTCCCATGCTCAACAAGCGACCGTAAACCGTCTATGACTTAGCTACTGCCTCTTACGCAGCGCAAGCACCTTGTTACGAGGCCCGTCTCCCGCCTGACAGTCATCCTCTCCGTTAGCCTCAGAATCCGCCTCCTTGTTTGACTTAACAAGCTGCCATGCGCCGATCAACAGAAACAGCACGGCATAGCCCAACCACATCATTCGGTCCTGGAGCATAGAACTCGGCCAAATGAAAAAGGCGACGGTGATGCAAAAAGGCGCCAAGCACAACGTGCCAATCGCAAAACGAAACCGGCGCTGACCTTTTGGCTTCTGGGACGGCAAGAGGCTCTTCACCACGCGCGTCAATTCCGCGTCAACGTCTTCTGCAACCCTTTTGGGATCTTCCGAAACGCTCATGTTATTCACTCCTTGCGCTCGCTACTTATTCCATTCAAGCGACCAAGCGCAAGGCATCGTCTAAAGCCTGCGTGTCCATGCACCCCTTAGCCGCCAACTTCTGATAGAGCAACTTCAAAAGCAGCATCTGCTTCGTAGGGGGCACGGTGATGTCATGTGCGACAGCCCAGCTGTGCATGCCCGCCAAGATTCCCTCGACCAGGCTCCAATCAATCAAGCGCGTCGCAGCCACTGCAGCGCGCTCACCTGTCATCACGAACATGACATCGACACCCACGACTTCGCCGAGCGTCACCAAGCGGGACACATCGAGCGGAGCCCGGTCCCCTTCCAACGCGGCATAGCCGGACCTACCGATGGCGATAACTTGGGCGAAGTCATCTTGACTCCGTCCAAGGCGTCGTCGCTCCTCTGCCAGTCGTTTGCCAAACATTTTGCGAACCATTCAAATGTCACTATGATTGTCAAAAGTTTACACCAACACCAATCAACTGCAAATGTCCACGTCAATGCTCCGCACCCCATCGGAAGCTCAAGCATGGCTAGAACGGCATGGGGTGACTGCGTCTGAGTGGGCACGGGCACATGGCTTTGCGCCTTCAGTCGTGTTTGCGTTGTTGAGTGGGCGAACACATGGTCGGCGCGGACAAGCGCATCGCGCAGCGGTGGCCCTTGGCCTCAAGTGCGCAGCGCCAGACGAGGAGACATCCCCTTTGGCAGACGTTCCATCTATTGCAACAGCGTCCACCTCATCGAAATCGCCGCGAGCAAATCAATCCATTTCTCACTTGGCCGGAGGTTCTGCAATGACCTGATGCACGAGATGTACGGGCAAAAAGCACAACACCCGTGATCCCCCTGGCAGGGGATTACGGGTGCTTGGATGTGCGGGCAGAGATTTTGAGATTTCGCCTGACCGCTACTTTCCATCAAGACCAGCGTCCTGTCAAGCCATTGACCGGATGAGTGCTGGCCTGTGCTGCTGCCTGCGGATTCCACGATGCCGCCCCAAAAGGGTGCGGCGCCTTAACGCAGCATGGAAATGAGCTATGGGAACCGTTCGCCGCCTTACCGAGGCACGTTTGCGCACGATTTTGTCGCGCCAAGATCCGCCCGCATTCGGGCGTGACTATGCCCCCTCCATTCGCGCCGTCCGAGAGGAAGCGCCGGACAAGAGCCGGTTTGCGATGGTCTGGTCAGCGCTGGTTGAACGTGAGATCAGTACGCTCTCAAGACCGGAGAAGTGGGTTCTGTACATCGTGCTGTACTGCCCCTGGCTGTTCGATATCCAGGAGCAGCGCATGCTTCCCTACCTTCAAGCGCCACACCCACTGACGGGCCACCCCCTTGCCGTCGGCATGAAGTTGCCTAGTTTTCGGGGAACCCTTGCCATCGCAGAGGAACTCGGCGCTCTTGAGCTTCATCCTGTCCTGCGCATTGCCAGTACGACTGATCCAACCGTGATGGCTGCAGTCCCCTTCCCCTGGATCGGCGACTTCCTCCTGTTCTTGCTCGATGACCTAGGCCCCTATTGCATCAACCTCACCATCAAAGCCACAGATGCTGAGTTTGATGTCCCTACCGTAGGCATCAGGCCCAACACGGACATGAAGCGGGCAGTCAGACATGCAGAGGTCCGGCACCGGGCGGAGCAGATCCTTTATGAAGACGTTGACATCCCCACGATTCGGGTCGCTGCGGACAAGGTAAACACGACTGTCCTTGCCAACCTTGAACACATCTATGGATGGCAAAGACGAGTGCATCCGTTCGATGAAGCGCAACGGCTTGAGATCGTTGATGCCCTGCGCGCTGGCGTGTTGGCCGGCGTCTCGGCTTTAGAGGTCATCCACAACCTGATGGCCGAGTTCAGCCATGCGCTGTATGACCTGAAGATTGTCATGTACCAGGCCATCTGGAAGCGTGAGATTCGCATCGACCTCTACCAGTACTTTTTCATCGAGCGGCCGCTGATCGCGGAGCATCGCGACGTGCTTGATGAGTTCAGCCACTGGTTCAAGAGGAGTTGAGCATGTCAGGCATCTGCATCGGCACTCAACTCGAGGCTCCGCAAGGGTATGGCGTGCTCGAGATGGGTATGACGTATTACTTCCTTAGAAACAGTTCAAAAACCGATCGCGTTCTGCTCTTGCTCTTTGTTGTGCGCGAGCCGAAAGCTGTCACCTATAAATCAGACAAGCGCCCCAACCGGACGATCACCCTTACACCTTTGCCGATTCTGATTGGCATGGAGCGTCAATCGTTCGAGGACGGTGTGAGAGCGGGAAAGATCGTCAAGGCAAAACGTCAGTCGTCCATGCCGCCATGGTTAGCCGATTTGAAGGGCCTTAATCTTCACAACCTTGACGAATTCAGGAAGAAACCAGCACGCAGCCATACGGATCGGATGGAGGAGAAGGTTGAGGCTATCTTTCCACTCACGCGGAAGTTCGACGAGGTGTTGGATGCCGAAGATCCGGATCGTGTCATCAATGCCCACGCCCGCACGTGCAGCCCAAAGCGGAACGAGACCCGCATGCGCCTCTGGTTCTATGTCTTCATGCTCTTTGGCCGGAACCGGTTTGCGCTGCACTATCCAATTGGCAGCATAGGACGCTGGTCCCGGGCCAATACCACTCCCAAACACAAGTGGGGTGCACCTCACAAGTACAAGGGCAAAGAGCATGGGCACAACACGTCGCCCGCCATGAAGTCTCTGATCCTTAAGGGGTATCGCCGGGAAGCTGGGCTCGGAATAACCATGACTTCCATCTACAACAAGTCCATGCTGAAGGACTTTGGCTGTCGCTGGAGGGAAGTGCACCATGGCAACTTCGAACACAAAGAGCTCTGGCATCCACAAGGCAAACCGTTTCCTTTAAAAGGCGTATTTGTCTACTACGTGATCAAGGAGTTCGGCTCTGAAAAAATTCAAATGAACATGTACGGGTACGTCAGAGCACGATCAAAGATTCTCCCACCCATAGGAGCGTTCACAGAGCGAGTATGGAACCTCATGCAGAAGGTCGAACGCGATGCCTATGCGGTAGGTGATCTCGCTCGCGGCTTGATCGAAGGCAACCCTCTTCCACCCCTGTATGTCGTCCGCAAGCGTGACACTGCGAGCGGGCTCATCACCGGCATTGGCTTCAGCCAAGGTGGAGAAAGCGCGTCCGCCTATCGGATGGCGCAGTTTTGCGAAGCAATCGACAAGGTTCGGTTCTTTGCACTTTTTGGACTGGTACTTTCACCGGAGCGCTGGCCGAGCAAGGGCGTCTCTTCCTTCGACATCCAAGACCGTGGCGCCGGCAGTACGCCGGACGCATTCAGCCGGATCGTGATCTACAAGCCCTTGGTCAGTGAATCGCCGCCAGGTCATGCAGGTCAGAGCAAGGCAGTCATCGAGTCATCCAACCCAAAAACCTACACCACGGATGAGGCGCCTGGATTCACGGTCTCTGACCTTCGGACTTTTGAACTCATCAGACGGGAGCTTTTTCGTGTTTTGAAGGACAACGACACCTTTTACGTTGGCGATCGCATTCCTCCAGACCTCGCCGAAGGAGTTGCACGAGCCACACCTTTAGCCGTCTGGAATGCATTGGACGAGATCGGGAGAAATGATGCATTGCAGATGAGCTTTGAGGACGCGGTTCGTGCCTACCTGACAAAAACGAAGGCCAAGCTGACCAAGGAGGGCGTTGTATTGAACAGCATGCTGTTCAGGTCTGACGCACTAGACCAGGTTGGAGCTCGCAAGATAGTCTCTGGCAAGCAGACCATTGACGTGGAGGTGTATGTGCTTGATGCATGTTTGCGCCACATTTGGATCGACATCAAGGGACAGCTCATTGAGCTCGACCTGACCCTCAAGGTACCTGTTGGAAATGAGGTTCTGCTGATGTCTCTGGAGGAGATCAAGCAGTTCGAGGAGTTCTGCCGAGAACGCGACAGCTTTCATGACGAGCACTGCACTGCGGTATCGATTCAGATCTATCACGAGTTCAAAGAGGTCACTGGACGCGACTGGGATGCAGGAAAACGCGTGAAAGGCCGAGCCAAGCGTGGCACACCATCAGCCAAACGTGAAGCAGCCGAAGCGCGCGGTGCAGTCCATGCAGCAAAGGCCCGCGCATGACAAATATCTTGGTGAGTCGTTACTCGGATCTGAACTCCATTGACGTGATCAAACGCCGATCCAAAGTCGAGGTTGATCCAATGACCGACCTCCACGACGACACAATTGAAGGCGCCTGCCTGCGCATCAGCAAGGCCTGGAAGACGACCTTTGTCCCGACCAAGGCCGCGGTGGATATCATTCGTGTACAAATTGAGTGTGCTCAAGCTCATGCGTCGGAGTACTACCCAGACCCTCAATCCTTGCTGGCCTACGGCTATGCGGATGCCATTGACGTAGATCCATACATGCCGACATGCCTGACTGGGCTTGCTGGCTCGGGCAAATCACAGATCCAGCATGCATTGGTACGCCTTCTTTCCAGCAAAGACTACACACTGAAGCTCGATGGCCACCAGGCCTTGCCCTTGACTGCATTCACTCGAATTGCAGTGAGTGGCCACAAGAGCATCTCCCAGATCCTTCGGCCACTTTGCAGACCTGAAGTCGCCAACGGATCCGTTCGCATTACCGAGCCTCAGATGCCTGTGGAGTGCGCTCAATGGCGATATCTGACCGGTGCGTGCCTGTTCAGCGCCGATGAGATGCAGTTTCTGGCGCAGTCCAGGGAAGCCACCACATTGGTCACTCAAGTCCTGCTGGCCTTCGCGGAGGTGCGGACACCATGGCTCTTTGGCGCCAACTACAGCCTGTGCTGGAAGCTTCTCTCTCGTCCGTCGGAAGCCACACAGCGCCTTCTAAGCCGTCCTGTTGTCTTGGTTCCCGATGCGCCAGGCTCAACTTGCTGGGCCGACGTGCTTGAGGCGTACGAGCGCGTGGTGCCAGGCTTGTTTGGATTTGGGTTCAAAGAGCGCCGCTTTGACCTTTGGAACTACACGGCCGGCATCAAACGCGAGCTTGTCAGCCTACTAACACATGCCTATCGGCTTGCCCGTCAACGCGGCGCCCGGGAAGTCGCGTGGAGTGACGTAGACCTCGCCTACGGCTCAATTGAGTTTTCAAAGTCCCGGGATGACGTGGCCCTGCTGATATCTCATGCCGCGCAAGGTGGAACATTGCGTCAGGACTTGTTGTGCCCTTTTGTGAACGATGCGAGCGGTGAGTCTGTCGAAAAGTACAAGGCAGAGCTGAGAAATGCACGAGCAAACAAAGTCGTCGCGGCAGCAGTCGACGCATCCATGACAGTTGCCGAACGCAAGGCTCTGAAAACAGTCAGCAACACAAGTAGTAGTGACAACGAAAAACCATCCGGCACGGTCGTCAAGCTACGAAGAGCGGCCAAGCCCACTGTAGCCAGCCTGCAAGAGGCTGGCCGACGCTTCAAAGAGAATAAGAAGCCATAAAAAGCAGCCTTGGCGCCACATCACGCGATTGACGCGTGGCCCATTGACGATGGATCCACATCGAATGCGCTATTCTGAGCCATGTCATTTTTCCCTTCGCTTGAAAAATTGAAGCTGTTTGACCAAGTCATGCCCCGATACCTACGCAAACCCGGTCGTCCAGCAACCCTTGCCAATTGTTCAACCACCTTGGCGGGGCGCGCACAGGCTACGCGCAACAGTGCTTGAAGGTCTTGTACATCAACCGAGTGGATTGCGCAGGCTTGCTCTAGAGATTCGCCGCCGGCGAACGAGTTAAGAGCAGCTCCCAGTGGGCTCAATCCAATTTCCTTCAGATCAGGCAGCCCCAAGTTCAACAAGCGCTGGGACACATAGCTCACTGGCAGCCCAATGCCCTCAGCCATCTCGCGATGGTCTCCTCTGTGCCTTGTGTAGTGCTGCCAAGCCTCGCCGTGCCAGAACTGCACGCCGCGAATTCGGCTGTAGGAGGGCGCAGTGCCGGGTAGATCCTGACTTGAAGCAAAAACCGCTTCAATTGCTTCATCAGCCGACGGAAAGAGAGCCGCCATCGCCAACGCATACGAATCGCCTGCCGCTGGGGTGAGTGAGAACAGTTGATCGTCAATCCGACTCATGTAGGCAGAATCAGGCTTCTCATGGAGCCCTGGCACGTGCGCTTGCATCCATCGTTTCGGCGCTAAATCCCGCACTCGGTCGCTCAATGGCGGCTGCTTGCCAAGCATCGACCGCCTCAAGCCAAGCCCCGTCGCCCGCTCCCGAATTGGACGGTGCAATTGGGTTGTTGGGATGGGTTGAGCAAGCGTCAACAAGGACGCTGAAATGGTGACATACCGCTGGAGGAAGGGATCCGCCTCATCAAGACTGTGGGCGCAAGCATCCAACTCACGCAACTGACCTCTTGCCTTCCACACATGGGGCAAAGCAGAAAATGGGTCGGACGTAGCCACCTGCCAAAGAGCATCACCATGATTAATGCACCAATCCACACCAATCAAGTGATGCACCCGGCGAAACCATGAGAAGCCGAATCTCTCAAGGTCCCTTTTGAGGCACTTCAAGCAGACGAATCCGCCTTCCTTTGGCGCCATCGTCCCCAAGCGCTTGGTGTAGGAGCGATCCTCCCGATGACCATGGGGGCGTATGACATCGCCTTTCGTCGCAACCCGGAGCGCCGGAATCATTGAGTGCGCTTGCGCGTAGGCAATCGACGACATGCCCGATGCCAAGGCGAGCAACTCCACCATGGTCAGCCCATCTACCTCGTGGCCATCGGCCCTCAGCACAGCTCTCAAGACTAAATGAACCTTATGGCCCGGCAATCGATTCAAGCGGCCAAAGCGACCCGCATGCGCCGCTGAGAGCTCATCTGGCATGGCCTGGACAAGGATCATCGGGCCTCCCTATGGCCGATGCAGATTTCCTTATAGTTCATGCATAATATTATGCATACTATGCCAAGAATAGCCAGGCCACCCCACCCTCAACTGCCCCGCTTGCGCCGCGAGTTGACGGCCTATCTTGAACGGACGGGCAGCAACCCAAACAGCTTTGCTAGGCAAATGGGTGTCAGTCAATCCACGGTTCAACGCTTTTTGGCAGGGCGCACCAAGAACATTACTGAGGCTATTCGTCCACTACTGATCTATGCAGATATTCGTCTCGATTCAGGCATAGATGAAGGTCAACAATCTTCTGCGTCACCAGGAAGCGTGCGGCTCAGGCGAGCTCTGGAGAAGGTGTGGGATGGAGGCGAGGCCTCAGCCGTGGCGTTGGCTAAGGTGATTGAGGCTATCGGTCCGTTCTTGTGCGCTCACCGACAACGTTGATCACCTGAACCATTTGCTCGTTATCAGCGCACCGACGCAGATCCACAGAGCGAATGGCGTTTGCATTTGATGGCTGCTTTAGGCTG
>Ga0066461_1000399_pt1 | contig 15043 bp, 10 predicted proteins | sample LakWasMe91_HOW11_2_FD_59572 | JGI IMG/M metagenome (GOLD analysis project Ga0066461, IMG submission 59572) | Freshwater sediment methanotrophic microbial communities from Lake Washington under simulated oxygen tension - Sediment Metagenome 91_HOW11 | ecosystem: Environmental > Aquatic >...
CACCGCCAGCACGCCGTTCTCGGCGATATCGACCTTGTGACCCAGTTCCTCGAGCATCATGCGAACGATGATCTGGTTGGTCGGGAAGTCCTCCGCACACAGCACCTTGAGCCGGTGGCTGTGCGGTTCGCGCGGCACCTGCTGCACCGGCGGCGGCGCCTCGCCGTCCGCCAGCGGCAGCACGAAGCTGAAGGTGCTGCCCTCGCCGGCCACGCTGTTGACGCTGATCTCGCCGCCCATCAGGTCGACCAGCTGCAGGCAGATTGCAAGGCCCAGTCCGGTGCCGCCGTAGCGGCGCGTGGTGGTGCTGTCGGCCTGTTCGAATTTCTGGAACAGGCGCGCCAGCGCGTCGTGCGGGATGCCGATGCCGGTGTCCTGTACCGAGAACCTGATCATGTTCACGTGCGCGCCGCTCGGCTGGTCCTGCGCACGCCGCTCGACCCGCACGGTGATGCTGCCGGCGTTGGTGAACTTGAACGCGTTGCCGACCAGGTTCACGAGCACCTGGCGCAGGCGGGTCGGATCGCCCACCACGAAGCCGGGCAGGTCGTCGGCCAGCTCGACGGCGAACTCGACGCTGCCCGCCGCGGCCTGCTCTTCGAACAGGCTGGCCACGTTGGCGACGGTGGCGGCGAGCGCGAAGTCGATGTTTTCGATGGTCAGCTTGCCCGCTTCGATCTTCGAAAAATCGAGCAGGTCGTTGATGATGGCCAGCAGCGATTCGGCATTGGCCTGGCCGCGCAGGATCTGTTCGCGCGTGTGCGCCTGCAGCTTGGTGTCGCGCAGCGCAAAGCCGAGCATGCCGATCACGCCGGCCAGCGGGGTGCGCATTTCGTGGCTCATGTTCGCCAGGAATAGCGATTTCTGGCGCGTCGCGTCCTCCGCCTTCTGCTTTGCCAGGCGCAGTCGCTCGTCATTGTCCTGCAAGGCGCGGTTGGCCAGTGCCAGTTCATCGGTGTTGAAGCGCACCTGCTTTTCCTGTTCGACCAGGCGCGCCTGCGTCTCTTCCAGCTCGCGGTAGGCGCGCGCGTTGTCGAGCGCGACCGCGGCGTGGGCCGCGAGCGTTTGCAGCATGTCGAGGTGCACCCGGCGGTAGGCGTTCTTGTCCCCGCTCTGCACGCACAGCACGCCCATCGCGCGCTCCTTGACGATCATCGGCACGTACATCATCGACATCGCCATCGACGACGGCTTGCCCTGCATGCTCGCAACCGGCCCTGGCTCGGCGATTTTTTTCGGCCCCATGTAGTTGGCGTATTGCGCTTCCAGGTCATTGATGAACACCGCGCGCCGCTGGGTCAGGCACCAGACCGCCAGCTGATCGGGGTCGTCGAGCCGGCGGCTGTACGTTTCGATACGCGAGCCGCGGTCTATCGCGAACGGGAATTCGAGCACGCCGATGTCCCCGCGGTTGAAGCCGATGCCGAAGATGCGCGCATCCATCAGTTGCCGCACGTGGCGGTACACCGTGTCCATGATCGTTTCCATGTCGAGCGTGGCGGTCAGCTCGCGTCCGATCTCGGAGAGCACTGAAATATTGCGGTGGGCCAGTTCCACGTTCTCCTTCTGGCGCTCGACCTCCTGCCGCTGGCGTTCGGCGTCGACGTGGCGCTGCTCGGCCTCGGCGCGCTGCTTTTCCGCGTCCAGGCGCTGCACCTTGAGTTCTTCCTTCTGCCGTTCGAGCAGCCTGTTCTGCTGCTCGATTTCCTCGGTGCGGGCCCTGACCTGCAGTTCCAGCAGTTCCTTCTGGCGGCGCAGGGTGCTCACGCGCACCCGGAAGCCGGCATACGCGCTGCCCATGACCAGCAGCGCGATCAGGGAGCGGAACCACCATGTCTTCCAGAACGGCGGCCTGATGGTGATGCGCAGCGCTTGGCTCGCCTGGCCCCACAGTCCGTCCTTGTTGGCAGCCTTGACCCGAAACACGTACTCGCCCGGATCGAGGTTGGTGTAGGTCGCAAAACGCTTGTCGGCGTCGGTGCCCACCCAGTTTTCGTCGAACCCTTCGAGCTGGTAGGCGAAGCGGTTGCGTTGCGGCGCCGCGTAGTGCAGGGCCGAGAACTCGAGCGAGAATACCGAATCGGTGGCATTGAGCGCAATGTCGGTTTCATGCTCGATGGCCCCCTTCAACAGCCCGGGATGGGTCGCCGCGACCGGCCTGTTAAGTATCTGGAAGCCGGTGACGACCGCTTGCGGCGCGATCAGGTTGTCGCTCACGGAGCGCGGATTGAAAGCGGTGATGCCATTGAAGCCGCCGAAATACATGGTGCCGTCGGGCGCGCGCAGCGCCGCGCCGTCGAAGTAGGCGCCCTCGATGGTGCCGTCGGCGGCGCCGTAATTGCGCCACTTGCCGCTGATCCGGTCCAGCCGCGCGATGCCGGTATTGGTGCTGACCCAGATATTGCCGCTCTCGTCTTCCAGCATGGCGGCGATGGCGTCGTCGGACAGTCCGTCCCTGACGCCGTAACGCCGGAACCGCACCGACCCGTCGCGATCGACGCTCATGCGGTTCAGGCCCGCGGCGGTTCCTACCCACAGAGAACCCTTGCTGTCTTCGAGCAGATAATGCACCTCGTTGTGGCTGAGGCTCGATGGATCGTCCGGATTGTGGTGGAAGTGCCTGAACTTGCCGCTGGCGCGGTCCAGCAGGTCAAGGCCGTTGAAGGTGCCAACCCACAACCGGCCGCGCCTGTCTTCGAGTATGGGGCGCACCACGTTGTCGGCCAGGCTGGCACTGTCGCCCGGGTCGTGGCGATAGGTGCTGACCGCGCGCGTGCCCGGATCGAGCCGGTGCAGGCCGCCGCGCGAGGCGACCCAGATGGCCCCGGCACGGTCCTGCAGCATGCCGCGCACGCTGTCCCGGTCAGGGTCGCCGCCGCCGAAGGACTGGCGCGTGAAGCGCCCGCTGGCCTGGTCGAAGCTGGTCACGCCGAACGCCCCCCCGACCCACAGCCGGCCGTCCCGGTCGCGCAACAGCGCCCCCACCGAGCTGTCGGCCAGGCTGTTCGGGTTGTCCGGCTGGTGCCGGTACACCCTGACCTTGCCGCGCTCCGCATCGAGGTGATTGAGTCCGCCGTTGGTGCCCAGCCACAGGCTGCCCTTGCCATCGTCGGCGATCGCACGCACCTTGTTGTCGGACAGCGTATCGGGCAACTCGGCCTGCCTGACGATACGCGTGAAGCCGCCGCTGGCCAGGTCGACCCGGCTCGCGCCTGCGTACCAGGTGCCGACCCAGAAGGTGCCGGAGCGGTCGCGAAACAGCGACGATATCCGGTTGTCGGCCACGCTGTGCTGGTCGGTGGGCAGATGGGGGTAACGGGCAAAGCGTGCGATCCGGGCCTGCCAGCGATACAGGCCGTCGGCATGGGTGCCCACCCACAGGTTCGCGTCCGCGTCCTGGAACAGCACCGCGACCGCGCCGTGCTTGATGCCTTGTGCCGGTCCCAGCCGGCGGCGCTGCCCGCCGCCGCTGGCCAGTTTCAAGGTTTCCAGTCCGGCCAGGCTGCCGATCCACAGCGTCTGGGTCGCATCGACCAGCAGTGCCTTGACCGCGTTGTGCTTGGGGTCGGCGCCCGGCGCCAGCGGGTGGTGCACGAACGATGTCGCGCCGCGCTTGATGCTGTCCAGTCCCGAGCCGGTTCCTACCCACAGGCGGCCGCTGGCGTCGAGCGCAAGCGCGGTGACCTGGTCGTCGCGCAGGCTGTCCGGATCGTCGGGCGCATGGTGCCAGATCGTGAATTTGCCGGTGACGGTGTCGAAATGCTGCAGGCCGTCGCTGGTCGCCAGCCACAGGCCCTGCTCGCCGTCGCCGACGATGGCGCGCACATGGCGGTTGCCGTTGCCGCGCTTGGCCGCCTCGGCCGGCAGGAAATGGGTAAAGCCCTGGGTCGATGGATCGAACCGGTCGAGGCCGCCGTCGGTCCCGATCCAGAGCTTGCCGGCATGATCGACGTGCAGCACGCGCACCCAGTTGTCGGCCAGGCTGCCCGGCGCGTTGGTCCGGTTGCGGTAATTGGTCATTCGATAGCCGTCGTAGCGCGACAGGCCGCCCTGGCTGCCGAACCACATGAAGCCGTCGCGGTCCTGGACGATGGCCAGTACCGATTCCTGCGCCAGTCCGTGCTCCACGCTCAGATGCTCGAAGCGCAGGCTGCGCGTGGGCGCGGCCTGGCTGCCCGCGCACAGCAGGCAGCACAGCAGCAGCGCTGCGCGGCGAAGAAAGGCCATGCGCGCCACTACGGCATGGCGGGCGCGACCAGCGGCGCCCAGCTCACGCTGGTGCCGGCCCTGGCCCGCTTCAACCGGCGCGCCACCGCCGATGCCGACGACACCAGCACGAACGGCAGCGCCGCCAGCGCCGGGGCCGACCGGATCCGCTCGAGCAGGTCGATGCCGGACATGCCTGGCATGCGCACGCCGCAAAAACAGATGGTCGGACGCAGCCCCTGTCCGAGCAGGGCCAGGGCGGCCGGACCGTCTTGCGCTTCGACCAGATCGAACATGTCGTACCCCGCCAGCAGGTCCACCAGGGCCATGCGGGACACGACGTCGTCGTCGACTATCAGCGCTTGCATATCAATCTCCGTTTTTAGTTACAGGCATCGGTTCGCTACGAGCCAAAGAACGCCAGCACGTCTTCCTTGCGTTCCTGCGTGTCGCGCTTGCCGAGCGCGATCAGCTCACACGTGTAACTGGACTCGAACAGCAGGTAGGAAGCGAGCGCGGCGCCGCGCGCTTCGGTCGCGCCTATTCCCGACAGCAGGGTGCGCACCGGCGCCGGCAGGCTGGCAATGTGGTGGCTGGCGATATCGTCGAGCCGCTCGGACGGCGCGATCACCAGCAGTTCGACCGGCTTGAGCGGGGTCTTCTCGAGGTACTGCGCGGGCAGCGCCGACAAGGTCAGGTTGATGCGGTTAAGGCGCTCGATGTCGACCGCCAGGCTGTCGAGGAAAATCGAGGACAAGGCGTGGCCGGCGATCTGCGCCAGGCTCGGATAGCGCACCGATTCGGACGCATCGCGCGCCGGCTCGGTCAGCCGTCCGGCGCCTACCACCAGCACCTTGCTCGCACCGAGGTGGATGGCCGGCGAGATCGGCGCCAGCTGGCGCATCGAACCGTCGCCGCAGTACTCGCGGTGTCCGCCGAAGTACAGCGGCACGGCCGGAAAGATGAACGGGATCGCGGACGAGGCCAGCAAATGCTCGACCCCGATCTGGTCCTGCATGGCGATGCGCTGCATGCGCACCCAGGGCGCGATCTCGGCGGCGGTCTGGTAGAAGGTGATGTGGTTGCCGGCGGTGTAGGACGAGGCGCTGACCGCGAGCGCGTGCAGCAGCCCGTCGGACATGACCGCGTCAAGGCGCGGCAGGTCCAGCATGCGGTGCAGCAGGCCGACCAGCGGCGTGTTGTCGAGCAGCGAATTGGGCGGCGCGGCGCGCCACTTGCGCAACAGCCAGCCGAACGAGAGCAGCGAGAGCCAGCGCGCGCCCGAGCGCAGCACTCCCAGTGAATCGGCCCGATAGACCTGTTCGACCGCGATGTTTTCCCACACGTCGAGCAGCTTTTGCACGCCCTCGCCGAAGTTGTCGGCGCGGCAGGCCAGCGCGGTCGCGTTCATGGCGCCGGCCGAGGTGCCGCAGATGATGTCGAAGGGATTGCGCGCCGGCGGCCAGCCCGCCTCGCGCAGGATCTGGGAAACCGCCTGCAGCACACCCACCTGGTAGGCGGCACGGGCTCCGCCCCCGGTCAACACCAAGCCTGTTTTCTGAAATAATCCCATACGGCAAGATTAGCAGGGTCTGCACACTTTGCGGGAAAAAAAGTTGCTGCAATTGCATTTCGGCGAGTTAAATGGGCCGGCATTCCCGTCGCGGCAATGCCGCGGCGCGAACGCCGGCCCCGTTTTTTTGCCGATGCTGCTGCGGCAGGCAGTACCAGGAATTTACTTCGGCTGCATCCGGATCGCGCCGTCCAGGCGGATCGTTTCGCCGTTGAGCATGACGTTTTCGATGATGGCCTTGGCCAGGTGGGCATATTCGGCCGGCTTGCCCAGGCGTGGCGGGAACGGCACCATCTTGCCGAGCGCGTCCTGCACTTCGGCCGGCATGCCCAGCAACATCGGGGTTTCGAAAATGCCGGGAGCGATGGTCATCACGCGGATCCCGTTGCGCGACAAGTCGCGCGCCATCGGCAATGTCAGGCCGGCCACCGCCGCCTTCGACGACGCATAGGCCGCTTGCCCGATCTGGCCGTCGAACGCGGCCACCGAGGCGGTGTTGATGATGATGCCGCGCTCGCCCCACTCGGCAGCGTCGGTCTTGCCGATCGCCTCGGCCGCGAGGCGCGCCATGTTGAAGGTGCCGACCAGGTTGATGTTCACAGTGCGCTGGAACAGTTCGAGCGGATGGGCGCCGTCCTTGCCCACGGTCTTGGCCGCCGGCGCCACGCCGGCGCAGTTGATCAGGCCGCGCAGCGTGCCCAGCGCCACGGCGGTCTCGACGACGGCCTTGCCGTCCGCTTCCGAGGTCACGTCGCACTTGACGAACTTGCCGCCCAGCTCAGCGGCAAGGGCGCTGCCGGCTTCCACCTGCACGTCGGCCAGCACAACCTTGCCGCCAGCGCCGGCCAGCATGCGTGCGGTTGCCGCGCCCAACCCGGACGCCCCGCCGGTAATAATGAAAACATTATCCTGAATCTGCATGGTTTTACCTTTTAAAATTTTTTGTGACGTTTACGTAAACGTCAAGGAACTGGGATTGTATCCAATTTTAGGCAATAAAAACCATGATCTCCGTCTTAAAAGCACTGCATGGTGGAACCGCTGCGTGTGCACAGGCGCCCCTGCCCGTCGACGCTGGTATTGCCGACGCCGCCGTTGTAGCGCTGTCCATTGATGTCGGTGCAGCCGCCCGGGTCGCAGCTGTTGATCTGGACCGGCCCGGGCGGCACGGCCGGAAGCCGGGCCGCGGGCAGGGGCGGCGCGCTTTGCAGGGTCGGGCGGGCGGGCTGGGTCGGCGGCGGGGCCGGCGGCATGCTCTCGACGAGCTGCCGCACGGATCGTCGCTGCTTGCAGGGCTGCTTGTCGGCGGCAAGGGCCGAGGCCTGGGCGCAGCAGGCCAGGATGAGCAGCACCAGCGATCGCTTCGAACATGGCATGGCAATTCTCCAGCAGCGGCACGCTGCCGCTTCCTGCATTATCGGCCCACTTCGGGTGCACCGATACGGCCCGAAACACTCTGTAACATCGGCGCAGTGCTGCCTTTTCAGTAAGCACGCGGTCAGTTTCCTGCGTTACCATCCAGACCAAACTACAACCGGAGACGACAATGCAGACGCCACAACAGATGTACACGGACAAACGGATGAACGCGGCAGATGCGCTCAGTTTCCTGCGCGATGGCGACATGATCATCGTGCCGACCGGGGTGGGCGAACCGCCTTCCTTGCTCGCCGCTTTGTCCGAGCAGCGCCGCCGCTTTCGCGACGTCAAGGTCGCGCAGATCCTGGCGATGCGCAAGTACGGCTACTTCGACCAGGAAACCTCGGCCAACGTACGCCACGCCGCCCTGTTTTTCGGCGGCGCCTCGCGCGCCGCCGGCCAGGCCGGCTGGTGCGACTTCATCCCGAACTATTTTTCCGAAATCCCCAGCCTGATCGAGCGCAACGAGCTGCCCGCCGATGTCGTCTTTTCGATGGCCTCGTCCATGAACGAACAGGGGTATTTCGCGCTTAGCCTGGGGGCCGACTACACCATGGCGGCGCTGGCGAAGGCGCGCGCGGTGGTGCTTGAAGTCAATCCGAACGTGCCCTTCGCACACGGCCAGTGCCACATCCATATCTCGCAGGTCAGCGCGCTGGTCGAAAGCGCGGAGCCCATCCTGGAAGTCGGCCTGCCCAAGATCGGGCCAGTGCAGGAAGCGATCGGCAAGTACGTGGCCGACATGATCGAGGACGGCTCGACCCTGCAAATCGGCTACGGCGGCATTCCCGACGCGGTCGTCATGCAGCTTAGCTCCAAGCACGACCTGGGCATCCACACCGAGATGATCGGGGACGGCATCCTGACCCTGGTCGAATGCGGCGCCGTCAACAACAGCAAGAAGACTCTGCTGCCGGGCAAGATGGTGGCGACCTTCGCGCTCGGCTCGAACAAGCTGTACCAGTTCATGCACCACAACCCGATGCTCGAGATGCACCCGGTGAACTTCACCAACGATCCCTACGTGGCCGGCCAGAACGACAAGCTGATGTCGATCAACGCCAGCCTGCAGGTGGACCTGCTGGGCCAGTGCGGCTCCGAAAGCATCGCCCACCTGCCCTACTCCGGCACCGGCGGCCAGGTCGATTTCGTGCGCGCGGCCAATCGTTCGCGCGGCGGCAAATCGTTCATCGTGCTGCCCTCGACCGCCAAGGACAACACCATCTCGCGCATCGTGCCCACGCTCACGCCCGGCACGCACACGACGACCAGCAAGAACGATGTGAATTACGTGGTGACCGAATTCGGCGTGGCGCAGTTGCGCGGCAAGTCGGCCAAGCAGCGCGCGCAGGAGCTGATCGCAATCGCGCACCCCGACTTCCGCGCCGAGCTGCGCGCGCAGGCCAACAGGATGTGCGTGTTCTGAGCCCGGCTTGATATCCTCCCCTCCCAAAGGAAGGGGATTCCAACGGCGTTGCGCGATACGCTGCGTAGCCCCTTCGGCGGCCCACTCGAACTCGTCGATATCGATATTCGTGGAGCCACCATCTTCATGCGGTTCGTGTCCAGTTCGAGCACGGCAAGCGCATCGTGTCCCTGCTCGCCCGCGGTCGATGACATGGCGTTTCACCGTTTGCCGATATGCCGATCCAGGAATTTCTCGACCCGGGTCCAGAAGTCGATCCGGTTTTCCGGCACCGCCCAGCCATGCCCTTCGTCCGGATAGACCACCCATTCGACGTCGGAGTTAGTGACCTTCACCGCTTCGTAGAACTTCTTGCCGTGGTAGACAGGCACGCGCTTGTCGGAGCCACCATAGGCGAGCAGCAGCGGCTGCCTGATGCGCGCCACCTGCTGCAGCGGCGAGGTCGCCTTCAGCTGGGCTGCATCCTTGACCTGGTCGCCGACCAGGTCCGGCATGCCGTACTGCTTCCAGCGCTGCGACAGGTCCGACTCGAAGCTCCAGTGGCCCGAATACAGCAGGCTGATATCGGTCACGCCGACCCAGTCGATGCCGCACTTGTACAGGTCCGGGTCGTTGACCAGCCCCATCAGCGTCGCGTAGCCGCCATAACTTGCCCCGGCGATGCAAATGCGCTTCGGATCGACGATGCCTTGCGCGATCGCCCACCTGGCGCCGTCGGCAATATCGTTTTGCATCGCCAGTCCCCACTGTTTCCAGCCGGCCTTGAAATGCGCCATCCCGAAACCGGTACTGCCGCGAAACTCCGGTTCCAGCACGGCATAGCCGCGCGAGGCGAGGAACTGTGCGTGCGGCTCCCAGCCCCAGGCGCCGCCGCGCACGAACGGCCCGCCGTGGACCAGCACCACCAGCGGCAGGTTCTTGCGCTCGCTGCCATGGGGCAGCGTCAGCCAGGCGGGAATGTCCAGGCCGTCGCGCGCCTTGTAGCGCACCATTTCCTGCTTGCCCATCTGGGCCGGCACGATCTTCGAGTAGGTGCTGCCGATCCTGGTCATCTGCCTGGTCTCGGTGTTATAGATCAGGAAGATACGCGGTTGCACGTCGGAGTAGGCCTCCACCAGTACCCATGGCGCCTCTGGACGGCTGCCGACCGAAATCATGTTCACCGTCGACGGCAGTATCGCATCGACCGCCTCCTGCACCGCCTTCATGCCCGGGTCGAACCAGACCGCCGATTCCGCATCGGCCACGAAACGCACGCCTAGCAGCTTGTCCTTGTTGACGATCAGCTCGCCGTCAAAGTCGAAGTCCGTCAGCGCCACCAATGGTTCCTTGCTGATCTGGTTGGAAGCGATGTCGTAGGTGTGCAGCGCCTGCTTGTCGCCGACGGCATTGCTGCTGACATAGAGCGTTCCTGCCGGGCTGAAGCCGAGCGGGGAAAACCCGCCGCGTCCGCCCTTGTAGGTATCGAATTCGGTCAGCTTGCGCCACTGATCGTTGGCCGGGTCGCGGTAATAGACGACTTCCAAGTTGCGGTCGATCCCGATCGCGATGCGCGGCTCGCCCTTTTGGTCGAGCAGCCAGCTCTGGGCAAAGGCCGGGCGCGGTATCGTTTTCGAACGGCCGGTGACGGTGTCGAGCTGGATCAGGTCCACATAGTCGACCGCATCGGCGCCGTTGAATTTGGGACTGATGACGTACACGAAGTTGGAGTCCTGCGCGCCGCGCTGGCCAAGCATATAGGTATTCCACGGCAGCGGCTCGCGCTTCCATTTTTCGGTGAACGCCATGCCGGACGTCGACACACCGCTTTCGCCGAAGTGCGACACAAGCTGGCGCAGTGCGCCGCCGTCCCGGTTTACCGCGTACAAACCAGGCGCCGTGCTGCGCATGCCCGTGCCAAGGCGCTTGTCGGCCGTGTCGAACACCAGGCGCTCGTTGTTGACCCACTCGAAATTGTCGACATCGATATTCTGGAAATTGGCGGCGGTCTTGAGCGTGCTGGTTCCCAGTTCGAGGATGGCGAGACCGTCGTGCACGGTGTTGCTGCCCACCCGCACCGCCAGGTATTTGGCATTGGGCGACAGGCGCGCGGCGCTGAACGAGGGGTTTTCAAAAAAATTCTCGATTGCTGGGGCGGCGGCATGGCTGGCGCCGGCCGCCAGCGACAGCAGCACCATGTTCAGCAGTTTCAGTGGATTCGATGACATGAACTCGCGCTCCGTGGACGATTAGATGGAAGGCGGCGGCGCCTTGCGGCGCGCGCAGCCTCGCTCCTCATACCTATGAGATAACGCAAGTTACGCGATTATGACAAGCTAAACATTGTCATTTGCGAAACGTGGATCAGATATTTCGAATTGCCTTGACGCAGGTCAGAGGCGGCGCGCGATGGCGTCCGGTCCCCGGGCCTGGTATTGCGGTCCTTACAGGATGGCCGGCTCGCGCTGTTCGGCCTGCCCCGGTTCGGCGGCAGCGCCGCTCGCTCCCTGCAAGGCGCGCGCGGCAGCGGCGACCCGGTCGAACAGTGCGTCCGCCTCGGCCGGGTCGAAATCGGTACGGTAGCGTTTCTTCACGCCAAGCTCGTGCAGCAGCACATGGCTGGTGGGCGCCACGCCGCGCTGCGCCAGGCTGTTCTTCACGCATTCGAGCGGGCATCCGTCGAGCGCGAGGATCGGACGCCCGGACTGCGCAACCTTGACCAGCGATGGCACATTGCCCCCGACGCCGGCGATACAGGACATCTCGGCCACGCCGCGCCGGTCCAGTTGCACAGCCAGGTGGTTCGCCATCTGCGCCGCACTGGAACAGCCAGAGCAGGAATACACCAGCGGAAGGGTTTTGTCGCGCGCGCTCATCTCGTTCACCTTGTCGTATTAATGTTGCTGATTCCAATATACACGAGCGAAAAAAGAATACAATCCATCCAATTGGAACATTATTGTTTCCCTGGAGGACACAGTGCAGCTCGACCTGCTCAGTAACATGGCCGTATTTGCCCGTGTGGTGCAAGCGCGCAGCTTCACCGAAGCGGCCAAGAGGCTCGGTTCGACCAAGTCGGCGGTCAGCAAGCAGATCACGCGCCTCGAGGTCGAACTCGGAACGCTGCTGCTCAATCGCACCACACGGCGCCTGAGCCTGACCGATGCCGGTGTCGCCTTCTACGACTATTGCGCGCGCATCGTGGCCGACGCGGAAGAAGCGCAGCGCGCGGTCGGCGAATTGCGCGGGTATCCGAAAGGCCGCCTGCGGGTCGCCGCCCCGCCAGCGTTCGCGCGGTTGCACCTGATGCCGGCTCTGGTGGGATTCATGCAGCGCTATCCCGAACTCGAGGTGGAATTGAGCCTGACCGACCGCTCGCCCGACCTGGCCGACGACGGGCTCGACCTGGCGGTGCGCATCATCGAAGAGCCCGGCGAGAACATGATTGCCCGCCCGCTGGCGCCGATCCACTGGGTCGTGTGCGCGACGCCGGCCTATGTCGCGGCCCATGGCGAACCGCGCAGCGTGGCCGAACTGGCCGCGCACAACTGCCTGTCGTATGCGATGACCGCGCTCGACGAACGATGGCACTTCAGCGGCGGGGACGGCGAAATCAGCGTGCGCGTGCATGGCGATGTTCGCGTCAACAACAACGAAGCGCTGCGCGAAGTCGTGCTGCACGATCACGGCATCGCCCTGTTGCCGACCTATATAGTCTGGAACGAGCTGCAGTCCGGCCGCCTGTGCCGGCTGCTCGCGGGGCACACCCCGCGCGGCGCCTTCGGGCGCCACATCCACTTCGTCTACCTGCCGGGGCGCTTCATTGCGCTCAAGGTGCGCGCCTTTATCGACTACTACCTTGAGTACTGCGGCAGTCCCGCCTACTGGGACCGCCCGCCCGGCGCGGGGTGAAGGCATTCAGGCCGCGCCGGTGCCGGCCTGTAACGCGTCGATCACCTGCGCGGTCTTGCGCACCCGGCCCATGTTGCGAAATACATTCTTGCAGGCGAACGCATGGGCCTGCTCGCTCAGGTCCGACATCGCATCTTCGACAAACACCAGCTCATAGCCACGGTCGAACGCGGCGCGCGCGGTCGATTCCACGCCGTAGTGGGTGGCAATGCCGCCCAGCAGGATGGTCTTGATGCGGCGCCGCCGCAGTATCTGGTCGAGTTCGGTGCCGTAGAAGGCGCCCCACTGGCGCTTGACGATCACCACGTCGCCCGCTTCCACGCCGGTTTCCGGCACCAAAAGTGAAGAATCGGGCGGATCGACCGAAGCCCCGGGTGGACGCGCCAGTGGCGCATCGGCCGGCAGCTGCAGCAGTTCGTTGACCAGCACGCGCACGAACACCACCAGCGCGCCGCGCTCGTGCATTTCCTGCGCCATGAGCACGGCATTGCCGAGCACCTGCTCAGCGGAATAAGGAGCAAGCTCGCGCTTGGCGTTGCTGTGCTGCAGATCGATCAGGACAAGGGCGCTGCGCGCCACGTCGACAGAAAGGGTTTCCATTAAATCGCTCTAGGCGGGAGGACTGCCTTCCCGGATCGCCCCTTTCAGTTGCTGGCGAAACTCGGGCGTGTCGTGATGGCCGTGAACCGCAACGGCGTGCTGCACCGCCACCTCCATCAGCTCCGGTTCGCTGTCGGCCGCGATCGTGACCGTGCATTTCGATTCGCTGGGAACCTCGCGGCAATCAATGTACTTGCGCGCCATGATGACCTCCATAAGTGTAAGTCTCATGTCAGTATATTCAGGTGCGGCGCACTTTCAAGCGGCCGCTTCAGAGCGAAAAGAACCGGCCGCGCAGGCCGGTTTTTCTTGATGCAGGCAGTGCTTATTGAGCCGGAGCAGGCGCAGGCGCAAGCAGCGCTGGTACTGCAGCTGTCGCAGGCGCCGTGATCGCTGGAGCGTGCACGGGCGCCGGCGCGCTGATCTTGATCCAGCCGGTCGGATCGAGCAGCGGCACCATCAGCAAGGCAACGATGTTGATGATCTTGATCAAAGGGTTGACCGCGGGGCCGGCCGTGTCCTTGTAGGGATCGCCAACCGTATCGCCGGTCACTGCGGCCTTGTGCGCGTCCGAGCCCTTGCCGCCGAAGTTGCCGTCCTCGATATACTTCTTCGCATTGTCCCAGGCGCCGCCGCCGGTCGTCATCGAGATCGCGACGAACAGGCCGGTGACGATGGTGCCCATCAGCAGGCCGCCAAGCGCGGCAGGCCCAAGCAGCAGGCCGACCACGATCGGCACCACCACCGGCAGCAGCGACGGCACCACCATTTCCTTGATCGCAGACGCGGTCAGCATGTCGACCGCCTTGTCGTACTCGGGCTTGCCGGTGCCTTCCATGATGCCCTTGATGTCGCGGAACTGGCGCCGCACTTCGACCACCACTGCGCCCGCTGCGCGCCCTACCGCTTCCATCGCCATCGCTCCGAACAGGTAAGGAATCAGGCCGCCGATGAACAGGCCGACGATCACCATCGGGTTCGACAGGTCGAACGAGATCTGGGTGCCGGCCGATTCGAGCGCGTGCGTGTAATCGGCGAACAGCACCAGCGCGGCCAGGCCGGCCGAACCGATTGCGTAGCCCTTGGTGACTGCCTTGGTGGTGTTGCCGACCGCGTCGAGCGGGTCGGTGATGGCGCGCACCGATTCGGGCATGCCGGACATTTCGGCGATGCCGCCGGCGTTGTCGGTGATCGGGCCGTAGGCGTCAAGGGCGACGATAATGCCGGCCATGGACAGCATCGAGGTCGCGGCGATCGCGATCCCGTACAACTGGCCCATCTGGTACGAAGCGAGGATCGCGACGCACACCGCCAGCACAGGATAGGCGGTCGACTTCATCGACACGCCCAGGCCGGCGATGATGTTGGTGCCGTGGCCGGTGGTCGATGCTTCGGCGATGTGGCGCACCGGCTTGAAATCGGTGCCGGTATAGTACTCGGTGATGTAGACCATCAGGCCGGTCAGGACGATGCCGACGATCGAGCAGCCCATCATCTTCATGCGCATCGCTTCGTCCGGCCACAGGTTCCAGGTGACCACGGCAAAGCCGATCAGCGACAGGCCGGCGGCCCACCACAGGCCGGTGTACAGGGCCGACATGATCTTCTTGCCCGGCTTGGCCTTGACCAGCGAGCAGCCCACGATCGAGCCGATGATCGACACCGCGCCCAGCAGCAGCGGATAGATGATCGCCGTGGTGGTATTGCTCGTAAACATCAGCGCGCCGAGCAGCATGGTGGCGATCAGGGTGACGACATAGGTCTCGAACAGGTCGGCGGCCATGCCGGCGCAGTCGCCCACGTTGTCGCCCACGTTATCGGCGATCACCGCGGGATTGCGCGGGTCGTCCTCGGGAATGCCGGCTTCGACCTTGCCCACCAGGTCGGCGCCGACGTCGGCGCCCTTGGTGAAGATGCCGCCGCCCAGA
>Ga0066461_1000403_pt1 | contig 14907 bp, 17 predicted proteins | sample LakWasMe91_HOW11_2_FD_59572 | JGI IMG/M metagenome (GOLD analysis project Ga0066461, IMG submission 59572) | Freshwater sediment methanotrophic microbial communities from Lake Washington under simulated oxygen tension - Sediment Metagenome 91_HOW11 | ecosystem: Environmental > Aquatic >...
CCCGCGTAGGTTTTCGTCGTTCCCGTGACCATCGTTCCCGCGTAGGTTTTCGTCGTTCCCCCGTAGGTTTTCGTCGTTCCCGCGCGGTTTTCGTCGTTCCCGCGAAAGCGGGAACCCCATTTCGCGGCATACACGCGATCAGGCGCCGCCGGCGTAGCCGTTCTGGCGCCACGCTTCGAACACCACCACCGCCACCGTGTTCGACAGGTTGAGGCTGCGGTTGTCCGGACGCATCGGCAGGCGGATGCGCTGCTCGGGCGGAAACGATTCGCGCAGCGCCGGCGCCAGCCCGCGCGTTTCCGAGCCGAACACGAACACGTCGCCCGGCAGGAAGCGCGCCTGGGCGAACGGCGCCGATCCGTGCGTGGTCAGCGCGAACATGCGCGCCGGATCGGGCGCGGCCTCGGCCATGAAGGCATCCCAGTTCTTGTGCACCTTCATGGTCGCATAGTCGTGGTAGTCGAGCCCGGCGCGCCTCATCTTGGCGTCGTCGAGCGGAAAGCCGAGCGGCTCGATCAGGTGCAACTGGGCTCCCGTATTGGCGCACAGGCGGATGATGTTGCCCGTGTTGGGCGGAATCTCGGGTTCAACCAGGACGACATGGAACAAATTGCTTCTCCTTCGGGGACGACATCGGATTAACGGGGTGGCGTGCGCGCAAACACCAGGTTGCTCACGCGCGCCGCGCCAAAGCGCTTGAACAGGGCGGCCAGTTCATTCAGGGTGTGCCCGCTCGTCATCACATCGTCGACAATTCCGATGTGCTGGCCGCGCACCATGGCCAGCATATCGGGCGCCAGGATGAACGCGTTGTGTATGTTGGCGCGGCGCTGGCCTGGCGCCACACCCGATTGCGCCGGCGTGTCGAGCGCGCGTATGGCCAGCCGCGCGCGCAGCGCAATGCCAAGTGCGCTGGCCAGCGGGCGGGCAATTTCGAGCGCCTGGTTGAAACCGCGCGCGGCCAGCCGTTGCGGGCCGAGCGGTACCGGGCACAGCACATTGGGCAGCGCGAAGTCCGGCCGCGCGCACAGCGCATCGCGCAGCATGTGGGCGAACCACGGCGCCAGCGCCAGCTTGCCGCCAAACTTGAGCTGCAGCACCAGCTGGTCGACCGGCGCCGCGTAATCGGCGGCGGCCAGGGTCGCGTCGAACGCCGGCCGCTGCGCCAGGCAGGCGCCGCACTGGAAAACTGCATCGGCCGGCGCGACCGGATTGGCGCAGCGCCGGCAGCGCGAGCGGCGCGGCCCGATGAACTGGGCGTGACAGGCCGCGCACACCGCTGCGCCGCAACGTGCCCCGCACAGCGCGCAGGCGCAGGGCAGCAAGGCCCGCACCAGCGCCAGCGGCCAGTGGCGCGGCCACAGGCGCGGATCGGCCATTGTCAAACTCGCCTTCATGCAAAGATGTACACTGCCGACATTATCTCATTCATCGCTGTCACCATGGTTTCTACCCAGTCTACGTCAAAAATGAGCGCGCCCATCGATCTGGCGCGCGTGCGTTCCCTGTTTGCGCAAGCGCGCCAGGTTGCGTCCTCCGATTTCCTGCGGCGCGAAGTCGCCGAGCGCATGCACGACCGCTTGAGCCTGGTCAAGGTGGCGCCGCGCCGCGTGCTCGACGCCGGCTGCGGCGCCGGCGCCGACCTCGGCCTGCTGCAAAAGGACTTCCCGGCGGCGCAGATCATCGGCCTCGATGCCGCACCCGAGATGATCGAGGCCGCCAAGGCGCCGGCCTCGAGCCTGAAGGCGCTCAACCAGATCCTGAGCCGCCTGCTGCCGGCCAAGGCCGGCGTCGATTTACTGTGCGGCGACTTCGGCAATACGCCCTTCGCGTCGAACTCGGTCGATCTGATATGGTCGAACCTTGCGTTGCACTGGCATCCCCAGCCGGACCGCGTCTTTGCAGAATGGCGCCGCCTGCTGCGGGTCGATGGCCTGCTGATGTTTTCCACCTTCGGGCCAGATACCCTGCGCGAGGTACGTGCCGCGTTCGCGGATATCGATGCGCAGCCGCATGCGCTGCCGTTCGTGGACATGCACGACTTCGGCGATCAGCTGGTGGAGGCTGGCTTCTCGACGCCGGTCATGGATATGGAGGTCATCACGGTCACCTACGACAGTGCGCAAGCCTTGCTGGCCGATGTGCGTGCCCTGGGCGGCAACCCGCTCCAGACGCGCCGGCGCGGCCTGCTCGGGCGCGCGGCCTGGCTGCGCCTGATCGCCGGGCTGGAAGCGCAGCGCCGCCCGGACGGCAAGCTGGGGCTGACCTTCGAAGTCATCTACGGTCACGCGTTCCGGCCGGCGCCACGGGTCACGGCCGCCGGCGAGGCGATCATTCGCTTCGAGCCGCGCCGCAGTGGCAATACGTAGGACGGGTGATGGCCTAGACCGTTTTGCCTAGGCCGCAGCGGGTGCGCGGAGCGTGAAACGGGGTCGGAAAACGTGGTTCCCGGGCCGCAAAACGGCATTGAACAGGGCGCACGCCAGGGGGAATTGCGGGGGAGGGCCGGTGGGGCAGTGGATTTTTCCTTGATGAGCACACTACTCCTTTAGTATAATCAACGATCGAATTTTCTCGGCACACGACTCAGGCGCTTGATCTGAGTCAATAGATGGCCGAACGCAATGGCAGGCCAATGCTCATCAGTGTGCTTTGCTCACCTATGGTCGATGTCATGGTTCCAGTCGGGTCCGCGGCGCCCAGCGCCCAGCTCGATGGAGCCTTTTTGCGCGAATGGTTAAGGAGCGGCAGGGATTCGCAGCTTGGGTCGCTGGACGTAAAAAGAAGATTTTTATTTTTGGGTGGTTGGGGAAAACATGACATATGCAAAGCGAGTTCAAGCCTTGATGCTCGGCCTGGCGATCAGCGCCAGCATCCCGGCATTGGCGGCAGCGCCGGAGGTGACAGGGCGTCCGGTTGATTATCAGTTGAATCTGCAACCGCCCGTGACGCGCATCGCGTCGGAGATTTACGACTTGCACACCTGGATGATGATCGTATGCATGATCATCTTCGTTGCCGTGTTCGGCGTGATGTTCTACTCGGTGTTCAAGCACCGCAAGTCGCTCGGCCACAAGGCGGCAACCTTCCACGAGTCGACCGCCGTGGAAATTGCATGGACCGTGATTCCGTTCCTGATTGTTATCGGAATGGCACTGCCAGCAACCAAGACCGTGGTTGGCATGAAAGACACCTCGAACGCCGACATCACCATCAAGGCCACCGGCATGCAGTGGAAATGGGGTTACGACTACCTCAACGGCGAAGGCAAGGGCATTTCCTTCCTGTCGAACCTGGCGACCCCGCGTGCCCAGGTCGGCTCGCCCGGCGTGGCGCCGACCGAGTCGCGCGGCGAGAACTACCTGCTGGAAGTCGACAATGAAGTCGTGGTTCCGGTCAACAAGAAAATTCGCGTCGTCCTGACCGCCAACGACGTGATCCACGCCTGGATGGTTCCCGCCTTCGGCGTCAAGCAAGATGCGATCCCCGGTTTCGTGCGCGACACCTGGTTCCGTTCCGAGCAGATCGGCACCTTCCGCGGCCAGTGCGCCGAACTGTGCGGCAAGGAACACGCCTTCATGCCGATCGTCGTAAAGGTCGTCTCCGGTGAGGACTACAAGACCTGGGTCGCCACCAAGCAAAAGGAAATGGCGGCGCTGGCCGAGGACCCAAGCAAGGTATGGACCATCGACGAATTGAAAACCAAGGGCGAGAAGGTGTACGCTGCTAACTGCGCGGTGTGCCATCAGGCCAGCGGCAAGGGCGTTCCAGCTGCGTTCGCCGCACTGGACGGCTCGCCGGTCGTGAACGGACCGAAGGCGGAGCAGATCAAGGTTGTGCTCAATGGCCTCAAGAGCGGCAGGTTCCCGTCCGAGATGCCAGCATGGAAGCAATTGTCGAACTCGGATATTGCTGCGGTGATTACCTACACCCGCAACAACTGGTCGAACAAGGCTGCCGAAAATATCGTTCAACCAGCCGAAGTTCTGGCTGCGCGCAAGTAAAAATAGCGGATTGCGGGAAAGAGTAAAGCGCAGCGGTACTCTGTCCTCAACATATTAGGAGTAGTAGATGAGCACAAGCACATTGGATCACGCAATCGACCACGGTCATGATCATGCACATGATCACCCGCATGGACTGAAGCGCTGGTTGTTCGCAACCAACCATAAAGACATCGGTAGCCTGTACCTGTGGTTCTCGCTGACCATGCTGATGTCGGGCGGCGTCCTGGCACTGATGATTCGTTCCGAACTGTTCAAGCCGGGCCTGCAGTTCTTCCAGCCCGAGTTCTTCAACCAGCTCACCACCATGCACGGCATCGTGATGGTGTTCGGCGCCATCATGCCGGCCTTCGTCGGCTTCGCCAACTGGATGATTCCGCTGCAGATCGGCGCTTCCGACATGGCCTTCGCGCGCATGAACAACTTCTCGTTCTGGCTGCTGCCGCCGGCCGCGATCCTGCTCGCTTCCTCGTTCTTCGTGCCGGGCGGCGCAACCGCTGCCGGCTGGACCCTGTACGCGCCGCTGTCGACCCAGATGGGCGCCGGCATGGACATGGCCATTTTCGCGCTGCACCTGATGGGCGCCTCGTCGATCATGGGTTCGATCAACATCATCGTCACCATCCTGAACATGCGCGCTCCCGGCATGACCCTGATGAAAATGCCGATGTTCTGCTGGACCTGGCTGATCACCGCCTACCTGCTGATCGCCGTGATGCCAGTGCTGGCCGGCGCCATCACCATGACCCTGACCGACCGTCATTTCGGCACTTCGTTCTTTAACGCCGCCGGCGGCGGCGACCCGGTCATGTACCAGCACATCTTCTGGTTCTTCGGCCATCCCGAGGTGTACATCATGATCCTGCCGGCGTTCGGCATCGTGTCCCAGATCCTGCCGGCGTTCGCACGCAAGCCGCTGTTCGGCTACGCTTCGATGGTCTACGCCACCGCGTCGATCGCGATCCTGTCGTTCATCGTCTGGGCCCACCACATGTTTACCACCGGCATGCCGGTGACCAGCCAGCTGTTCTTCATGTACGCCACCATGCTGATCTCGGTGCCGACCGGCGTGAAAGTGTTCAACTGGACCGCCACCATGTGGAAGGGCTCGATGAGCTTCGAGACCCCGATGCTGTTCGCGGTCGGCTTCATCTTCGTGTTCACCATGGGCGGCTTCACCGGCCTGATCCTGGCGGTGACCCCGATCGACATCCAGCTGCAGGACACCTACTACGTGGTGGCGCACTTCCACTACGTGCTGGTGGCCGGCTCCCTGTTCGCGCTGTTCGCAGGCTTTTACTACTGGAGCCCGAAGTGGACCGGTCATATGTACAACGAGTTCCGCGGCAAGGTCCACTTCTGGGCGTCGCTGATCACGTTTAACATCACCTTCTTCCCGATGCACTTCCTGGGCCTGGCGGGCATGCCGCGCCGCTATGCCGACTACCCGGCGCAGTTCACCGATTTCAACACGATCGCCACCATCGGCGCATTCGGTTTCGGCCTGTCGCAGGTGTATTTCCTGTTCTTCGTGGTCCTGCCGGCAATCCGCGGCGGCGCGAAAGCGGCCGACAAGCCATGGGATGGCGCCGAAGGACTGGAATGGACTGTTCCTAGCCCGGCTCCGTTCCACACGTTTGAAACACCACCGCTGGTTAAGTAATACAGGGGCGCGGGCCATGCCCGCGCCGTCTGAACTTGTAAGTTGACACCATGTCTGAACCAAGAAAGCCGAACAACCTGAAGACTGCCCTGATCCTTGGCGGCCTCGCCCTGTTTTTCTTCGCGATGGTCTTCATCAAGCGGATCTGGCTCAGCTAAGGTGGATACAAAACACACAGGCCGGTCCCGCCTGAACCGCGCGATGCTCGGCAAGCTGCTGGTGATTGCGGTCGTGATGTTCGGTTTCGGTTACGCGCTCATTCCGGTGTATAAGCAGATGTGCGAAGCGTTGGGTATTAACGTGCTGACCCAGAAGGACGGCACGGTGGTGCGCGACCAGAACACCCAGGTCGACAAGTCGCGCACCATCACGGTTGAATTCGATGCCAATGTACAGGGGCCGTTGCGTTTTCGCCCGGTACAGGCGAGCATGCAGGTGCACCCGGGCGAGCTGGCCACCATCGTGTACGAGGTGGTCAACACCAAGGCGCGCTCGGTCGATGCGCAGGCGATCCCGAGTTATTCGCCGCAGTCGGCCGCGCCGCACTTCAAGAAGGTCGAGTGCTTCTGCTTCAAGCAGCAGACCCTCAAGCCGAATGAAGCGAAACAAATGCCCGTGGTATTTTTCATCGACCCGGCGCTGCCGCGCGAGGTGAAGAACATCACGTTGTCGTACACATTTTTCGAGATCGCCGGCGCGCATGCGTCGAACTGATGGAATGCAATGGACGAGTTGAAGAAGGCAAGCGGGCGCAAGGCGTCATTCGGCGCCACCATGAAAGCGGTGTTCTGGTCGTTCTTCGGCATCCGCAAGCGGCGCGACTACGAGCATGACTCGGCCAACCTGAATCCAGTGCACGTGATTATCGCCGGGCTGATCGGGGCGGCGCTGTTCATCGGCACGCTGATCATGCTGGTCCGGTTCGCGGTATCGCAGTAAACGTATAGATAGCAGCACCAAAATTCACCGAACACAGTTGATTTAGGAGATGAAGATGAGTTCACCACACGCCGCCGCGCCGTACTATTTCGTACCGGGCCCATCCAGATGGCCCATCATGACCGGCATGTCCATGCTCGCGACCATGGTCGGCGCCACCGGCTGGGTCAATGGCGCCAGCTGGGGGCCGATGCTCAATATCGCCGGCATCCTGGCCACCATCGTGGTGCTGTATTTCTGGTTCGGCGACGCGATCGGCGAGTCTGAATCGGGCAAGTACAGCGCGCGCATCGACCTGTCCTACCGCTGGTCGATGAGCTGGTTCATCTTCTCCGAAGTCATGTTCTTCGGCGCCTTCTTCGGCGCCCTGTTTTACGCACGCAGCGTCACCCTGCCTTGGCTGGGCGACCTCGACCACAAGATCATCTGGCCTGACTTCGCGGCCACCTGGGGCAGCGTCGGCCCGGCTGGCGTGGTCGAGCATTTCGAGACCATGGGACCGTTCCCGATTCCGACGATCAACACCGCACTGCTGCTCACGTCCGGCGTGACGCTGACCATTGCGCATCACGCATTGCGCGCCGGGCACCGTGCCAAGACCGCGATCTGGCTGGCCGCGACCGTCCTGCTTGGCGCGACCTTCATGGGTTTCCAGGTGTACGAATACATGCACGCCTATAGCGAGCTGAACCTGAAGCTGACTTCCGGCATCTACGGTTCGACCTTCTTCATGCTGACCGGCTTCCACGGCTTCCACGTGACCATGGGCGCCATCATGCTGTCGGTGGTGCTGTACCGCGTCCTGCGCGGCGACTTCACTCCCGAGCACCACTTCGGTTTCGAAGGCGCGGCCTGGTACTGGCACTTCGTCGACGTGGTCTGGCTCGGCCTGTATGTCGTGGTGTACTGGCTGTAACTTGTTGACAAGGGCGAAGCAGCCCTGAAAAAATCGGGGACAGACCCCAATTTAAAAAATCGGGGACAGACCCCAATTTGATGAACGTCAAATTGGGCTCTGTCCCCGGTTTCTTGCTTGAAATGGTAAAAGGCCGTTGTGCCTTGCGCGGCGTTCAGGAAGTACGGATGCCGGTCGGGGCGATCCAGCCCATCTTGTAGGCGCCCAGCAGCAGCAGGAACAGGGTGATCGACAGGCCGACGCGCATTGCCAGCGCGTGCACCGTGCGGTTGCTCCTGCCCTTGTCGCGCATCAGGAAGAACAGGGCCGCGCCGAGGCTGGCGATGATGAGGATGAATCCGATGGCGACCAGTATTTTCATAACGTACTCGTGTGTTTGACCAAGGTTCCATTGTAATGCGTATCAGCTTCCGGTTTCGCACTATCCCCTTCGTGGCCACGGTGCTGCTGGTGGCGCTCGGGGTGGCGCTGGGCCAGTGGCAGGAACGGCGCGCCGACCAGAAAATTGCGATGCAGCACAAGCTGGCCGAGCGCGCCGCCGAGGCGCCGCTCGCGCTAGGCGCGCAACTGGCGCCTGGCGCGCCGCTCGAATACCGCCGCGTGCATGTGCGCGGCCAGTTCGTGCCGGAATGGCCGCTGTTTCTCGACAACCGGCCGCAGCAGGGCAAGGCGGGCTTCTACCTGGTCATGCCGTTTCGCATTGCCGGTTCCGATACCCATGTGCTGGTGGCGCGCGGCTGGCTGGCGCGCGACGCGGCCCAGTACGGGCGCCTGCCGCACTACGATACCCCGGCCGGTCCGGTCGAGCTGGAGGGCATCGTCAAGACCGGGCTGGGGCAGGTCATGCAGCTGGGCACGCCCGCCGAGGTCAAGCCGAATGCACTACTGCAAAATATCGAGGTCGGGCAGGTGGCGGCGGCCAGCGGGCTCAAGCTGCAGCCCTTCTTCATCGAACAGACCGGCCCGGCCGCGCCCGGCGAGCAACTGATGCGCGCCTGGCCCGCCCCCGCGCTCGGGGTCGAGAAGCACCAGGGTTATGCATTCCAATGGTATGCGCTGGCAGTCATGGCGCTCCTCTTTTTTGTGATGACAGGATTTCGACGTGGAACAAAACGAAACGATTAAGCCAATGCAGCGCAAGGGCCGCTGGAAGCTGCTGGCCGTACTGCTGGTGTGCGCGGCGCCGATGCTCGCCTCCTACCTGACCTATTACGTGATCAAGCCGACCGGGCGCACCAACTACGGCGCGCTGCTCGACCCGCGCCAGTACCCGATCCCGGCGCTCGGCGTCACCACGCTCGACGGCAAGCCGACCGGCCTGGACGCCTACAAGGGCAAGTGGATCATGCTGCAAGCGGGCAACGGCGCTTGCCTTGACGCCTGCCGCAAGCAATTGTTCGCGATGCGCCAGCTGCGCCTGATGCAGGGCAAGGACATGGAGCGGCTGGAACGGGTCTGGCTGATCACCGACGCGGAGCCGCTCGATACCACCCTGATGCGCGAGTTCGAGGGCACCCGCATGCTGCGCGTGCAGCCCGAGGCGCTGGCCAGGTGGCTGCCGGTGGAGGCGGGCGGCAATGCTTCCGAGCATATGTACCTGATCGATCCGCTCGGCAACCTGATGATGCGTTTTCCCAAGGACGCCGATCCGGCCAAGGTGAAGAAGGATATCGCCAAGCTGCTCAAAGCGTCGGCGATCGGCTAGGACAGTCATGCAAGCGTCGACCCTGGTGCAACTTGGCCTGACCGGCCTGCTCGCGGCGAGCCTGCCGCTGGCGATGGTGTGGGTCTCGTCGGACACCAACAAGTACCGCAAGCTGGTCTGGCTGACCGCCTTTCTCACCTTCGACCTGATCGTGTTCGGCGCGTTTACGCGCCTGACCGATTCGGGCCTGGGCTGCCCGGACTGGCCGGGCTGCTACGGCCTGGCCAATCCCTTCCTGGCGCATGAGCACATCACGGCGGCCGAAGCGCTGCTGCCGAGCGGGCCGGTCACGCTCCTGAAGGCCTGGATCGAAATGATCCACCGCTACCTGGCGATGGGCATCGGGGTGCTGACCATGGCGCTGATGGGGCAGGCCTGGCTGCAGTGGCGCCGGACCCGGCGCACCGGGTTCGAGCCGGCCCTGCCGAGCGTCTTGTTCCTGGCGGTCTGCCTGCAAGGCGCGTTCGGCGCCTGGACCGTGACCATGAAGCTGCAGCCGGTGATCGTCACCACCCACCTGCTGCTCGGCATGCTTTTGCTGTCGCTGCTGACCTGGCTGGGCACGCGCCTCGACAGCCCCGGGCCGCGCGCTCCGGTGCCGGCGGAGCTGCGCAGCGTGCGCCTGCCGGCGCGCCTCGGCGCCATCGTGCTGCTGGTCCAGATCGCGCTGGGCGGCTGGGTCAGCACCAACTACGCGACGCTCGCCTGCAGCGATTTTCCGTTATGCGGCGGGCAACTGGTGCCGCCGATGGACTTCGAACACGGCTTCACCCTGTGGCGTGAGCTGGGCAAGACCGCGGCCGGCCACTACCTGCCGTTTTCCGCCCTGACCGCGATTCACTGGGTGCACCGCAACTTCGCGCTGGTGGTGCTTGCCGTGCTGGGCTGGGCCGTGTGGCGCGCCTGGCCGCACGCGGCGCTGCGGCCGGTCGCGCGCGCCATCGCCATCGTGCTGGGGGTGCAGGCGCTCACCGGCATGGCCACCGTGTTCCTGAATTTTCCGCTCCCGATCGCCGTACTGCACAACGCCGGGGCCGCCCTGCTCGTGCTGTTGGTGACCATGTTAAACTACAAGGCGACATTCCTGTCCGGGCTTGCGCAGCGCAAACCCGCGCACAGCCCCATGTCGCCAGCACAACACCTCCCATGACAAGCCAAACCGCACTTCGCAAACCCAGCAACCGCATCGCCCAGTACCTGGCGCTGACCAAGCCGCGCGTCACCCAACTGGCCGTGTTTTGCGCCGTGATCGGCATGTTCCTCGCCACCGACGAGCTGCCGGGCTGGCGCATCGTGCTCGCCGCCACCGTCGGCATCTGGCTGCTGGCCGGCGCCGCGTTCGCGGTCAACTGCCTGCTCGAAGCCGAGATCGACGCGCGCATGGCGCGCACCGCGCGGCGCGCCACCGCCATGGGCGAGCTGAGCAAAACCGAGACCCTGGTGTTCTCCGTCGTGATCGGCGGCGCCGGCATGTGGATCCTGTACGCACTGGTCAATCCGCTCACGATGTGGCTCACCTTCGTCACCTTCGTCGGCTATGCCGTGATCTACACCATGATCCTCAAGCCGGCCACGCCGCAGAACATCGTCATCGGCGGCCTGTCGGGCGCGATGCCGCCGGCGCTTGGCTGGGCCGCGGTGGCGGGCGAGGTGCCGATGCAGGCCTGGCTGCTGGTGCTGATCATTTTCGTGTGGACCCCGCCGCACTTCTGGGCGCTGGCCATGTACCGGCGCGACGACTACGCGAAATCGGGCCTGCCGATGCTGCCGGTCACGCACGGCATGACCTTCACCGGCTTTCACGTGTGGCTCTACTCGATCGCGCTGGCCGCCACCACCATGCTGCCGTACGCGGTCAAGATGAGCGGCCTGATCTACCTGGCGGCGGCCATCGTGCTCAATGCCGTGTTCCTGCGCCATGCCTGGCGCATCCACCGCCACTACACCGACCAGGGCGCACGCAAGGCCTTCACCTGGTCCATCGTCTACCTGGCGCTGCTGTTCGCCGCGCTGCTGATCGACCACTACATCAAGCTCATATGAAAAAACTGCTTTCCCTGCTGGTGCTGGCGTGCCTGCTGGCCGGCTGCGATCAACTGACCGGCAAGCCGCCCAGCTTCCAGAACACCGACATCACCGGCCTTGACTACGCGCGCGACTTCGCCCTGACCGACCACAACGGCAAGCCGCGCACGCTGGCCGACTTCAAGGGCAAGGTGGTGCTGGTGTTCTTCGGCTACACCCAGTGCCCCGACGTGTGTCCCACCACGATGGCCGAACTGGCCTCGGTGATGCAGGAACTCGGGCCCAAGGCCGACCAGGTGCAGGTACTGTTCGTGACAGTCGATCCGGAGCGCGACACCCAGGCCCTGCTGGCGCAATATGTGCCGGCCTTCGATCCGCGCTTCCTGGGCCTGTATGGGGACGCCGCCGCGACGGCCAAGGTGGCCAAGGAATTCAAGGTGTTTTATGCCAAGGTCGAGGGCAAGACGGCGGGCAGCTATTCGATGGATCACATTGCCGGCAGTTATGTATTCGATCGCAAAGGCAAGGTTCGCCTGTTCGTGCGCCACGGACAGGGCGCGGCGCCTATCGTGCACGACCTGAAACAGTTATTATTGTGACTATGCCGACGTAGATGGTCCCGCTACGTTGCCCGCTTCCCGGATTCAGTCACGTGGTAACGCATGGAACAACGCTACGCTAAAAACTACGCCAAGCTGGCCACGATCTCGCTGCTGGTGATCGGCTGCCTGATTGTGCTGCGTCCCTTCCTGGCTGCGATCCTGTTCGCGGCCGCCGTCGTCATTTCCTCCTGGCCGCTGTACCTGATGCTGCTCGAGCGCAGCAAGGGCCGCCGCAACCTGGCTGCGCTGAGCATGACGCTCAGCCTCACGCTGCTGGTGATCGTGCCGATCGCACTGGTCGCCTACAACCTGGCCGACGACGTCGGACGCTTCTACGAACAGATCAAGCTGGGGGTCGAGACCGGCAGCGTGGTGCTGCCGTCCTGGCTGCGCCAGATTCCCCTGGTCGGCAAGCCGGTCGACGACTACCTGCGCGAGCTGGTCGGCAGCCGCGAGCAGATGATGGAGCTGGCCAAGCGCATGCTCGAGCCGGCCCGCCACTACCTGCTCAATGGCGGCATGGTGGTCGGCGCCGGCGTGGCCCAGATGACGCTGGCCGCTTTCGTGAGTTTCTTCCTGTATCGCGACGGCGAGCGCCTGCTGGCCACGATCAGCGTCGCGCTCGAGCGCATCATGGGCGAGAGCGCGGCCAAGGTGGCCGAGATCGTCAGCCAGACGGTGCGCAGCGTCATGTACGGACTGCTTGGCACGGCGCTGGCACAGGCGCTGGTGGCGGGCATCGGTTTCACCATCGCCGGCGTGCCCGCGGTACCGCTGCTGAGCGTGGCGACCTTCGTGATGTCGCTGGTTCCGGTCGGCCCGCCCATCATCTGGGGCGGCGCCGCCATCTGGCTGTTCACCCAGGGTAATGCCGGCTGGGGCATCTTCATGCTGTTGTGGGGACTGATCCTGATCAGCGGCGTGGACAACGTGGTCAAGCCGATTCTGATCAGCCGCGGCAGCAGCTTGCCGTTCCTGCTGGTGTTCCTCGGGGTGCTGGGCGGGGTGATCGCCTTCGGTTTCGTGGGCCTGTTCATCGGCCCGACCCTGCTGGCGGTCGGCTATTCGCTCATCAGCGACTGGACCGGGACGCGCGACACCACCCTGATCCATCCCGCCGGCTGACGCTGTCAGTCGCGCTCGTCCATGTCCTGTTCGCGCTCAGGGCGCGCGATCACCTTGACCAGCACGATGCGCGGGCCGTTCATCTTCTTGACCACGATGTCGAAGGCGGGAAATTCGATGCACTGGCCCTGTTTCGGGATGTCGCCCAGCTTGACCATCAGCAGGCCGCCCACCGATTCGACTTCGTCCAGACCGAGCTCTTCGTTGTTGATGTCGATGCCGAGGATGCGCTCGAGCGAGAAGATCGGCAGGCTGGCCTTGCCGATGAAGGTGCCGTCCGGCTGGCGCAGCCAGTCGTTTTCGTTGAGGCGGAATTCGTCGCGGATTTCGCCCACCATCGCGCCCAGCAGGTTGTCGAGCGTGATGAAGCCGACCGGGCGCTTGCCCTTTTCGCCGATCAGCGCGAAGTGCGGCGCGCCGTCGCGAAAGCGGCGGAACATCAGCTGCGCCGGGGTGCGCGCCGACATGGTTTCGACCGGGCGCAGGAAAGCGGTCAGGTCGGTGATCTGGCGCCCGGCCTGCTGCGCGAAAAACAGGTCCTTCAGGTGGATCACCCCGAGCACGTCTTCGCCGTTCTTGTCGAAATAGGGATAGCGGCTGAAGCGGTTGCGCAGCACCGTCTGCAGGTTGTCCTCGAGCGACTTGCTGGCATACAGGGCGACGACTTCATTGATGGGACGCATCAGGTCGGCCACCGACAGCTGGCTGAAGTCGAGCGACTGGGCCAGGATGTGGCGCTCGTCGCGGGTGAATTTCTCGCCCGGCTGGCTGGTGCGCAGGATCAGCTTGAGTTCCTCGGTCGAATAATGCGCCTCATGCCCGCCGGTTCCGCCCAGCCCGGCAATGCGCAGCACCGCGTTGGCGCTGCCGTTGAGCACCCAGATGGCCGGGTACATGGTCCAGTAGAAGCCATACAGCGGCAAGGCGCTCCACAGGCCGATGGCCTCGGGGTTCCGGATCGCGAGCGACTTGGGCGCCAGTTCGCCGACCACGATGTGCAGGAAGGAGATGACGCTGAAGGCGAACACGAAGGAGACGCCGTGCACCAGTTGCGGCGAGTTGACGCCGACCAGCGCAAACAGCGGTTCAAGCAGGCTGGCGAAGGCCGGTTCGCCGACCCAGCCAAGGCCGAGCGAGGCGAGCGTGATGCCGAGCTGGCAGGCCGACAGGTAGGCGTCGAGCTGGCCGTGCACCTTGGCCAGGATGCGTCCGCGCAGGCCCTGGGTGCGCGCGATGGCGCGAATCCGGGTCTTGCGCAGGGTGACGATGCCAAATTCGGCCGCCACGAAGAAACCATTGAGCGCGACCAGGAACAGGGCGAGCAGGACTAACAGTACATTGTGCATAAATAGCTTGAGCGGGCGTCACCGGGACGCGAAAGGGAACATTGTACCGGTCAGGGCGCGTTGAACGCGCCTTGATGCACGGCCGAGAGGATGGCCTCGACCGCGGGATGCTTGATCTTGCGTTCGTTCGAGATCGCATAAAACTGCTCGCGCACCTGCGGCACCGGGCCCACCAGCAGCGCGCCGAACTGCTCGGCGAGGTCCGACGCCAGCGCGGCGGGCGCGAAAAACAGGCCGGCGCCGCGCCGCCCGAAGGTGTTAAGCAGCGCATTGTCCTCGAATTCCCCGACCACGTCCGGACGCACATCGTGCAGCTCGAACCACTCGTCGATGCGTCCGCGCAAGGCATTATTGCGCGTCGGCAGCAGGAACGGCGCGCCGTTCAGCTTGCCGGGGAAGCCCGCGGCCCACTTCGCGGCCAGCTTGGGCGCGCCCACCACGATGGTCTCGCTCTCGAACAGCAGATGGCTGAACACGCGCAAGGTCGTGCCCGAGCGCACCGAGCGGTCGGTCAGCACCACGTCCAGCTTGTGCAGCGCCAGGTCGGCCAGCAGGGCTTCGAACTGGTCTTCATAGCACACC
>Ga0066461_1000409_pt1 | contig 14759 bp, 14 predicted proteins | sample LakWasMe91_HOW11_2_FD_59572 | JGI IMG/M metagenome (GOLD analysis project Ga0066461, IMG submission 59572) | Freshwater sediment methanotrophic microbial communities from Lake Washington under simulated oxygen tension - Sediment Metagenome 91_HOW11 | ecosystem: Environmental > Aquatic >...
TACTAAAATGAGTGAGCAATTCTTGTTTATTATTTTTAGACGCCAATTAACTTCCTTTATTTTTTATCAGTTGATAATAATCACCGTCATTCGTTAGGGTGCCCCCGTTTGCGATGTACTCTATGGGTTGCAAGAATTGCCAGATTGGTTAACTCCATGGGTACAAAAATTGCAATTTTCACCATTGGCATCGCAGTATTTGCATGGCCCTGTTCCTCCGGGAATGCAGGCTGGTAAATCTGTTACAACAATTATGCCTGGCGAAGTTTTAGTGCCGGCACCTGAAATAGGAGTGTTATTAGACGAGACTTGGCATGTGGCATAGGCTCTGGGTGCTGATGTACATTGAGGTATTCCAGTGTTAGGATCCACTAGTGGGCTATCGATACATGTCCAACCTATTGCTATATTATTTTTAGTGAATGGACTCCCATTCCCAGGCGAAAATCCAAAGCAGTATTGTGTGCACGAACCGGAAACCAGTGTTTCGCCTTTATCAATATCACAAATTGCATACCTAGATTGGAACCTTAGTCCCGTAGTGCTACTGCCGCGTAGCACAATGTTGTTTTTCGCTAATGGTTTACTCCATTTATTATTTATGCAAGAGAGCAAGGCGCCATCTTGAGTACTTGCGATGGCGCCTGCTTTTATGGCGCCACCGGCAATGTTGGTTACACATACTCCACCTTCCACTGCCGTTGCTAAGCCTAACGGAGTCTGCATCTCGTTCAAATCCGGCCTGCCAGGAATCGCCTGCCGATAGAGCACATCCGGGTTAATGCCGCCATTGGCGAGCCATAGGGCCATGACGGGGTGGTGTACTGTCAGGTTGACCGGCCCTCCGCTTGTGCCATTGCATTTAGCATTATTTATGGGCGGACGTGTTGCTGGATCGAGGGTAGATGTCTTATTGCCCAAGTTTTGAAAATCATTGACTTGTATCTGCCAGCCATTGCGGCTGCCCTGTAATAGGCCGCTGTTATTGTTCCTGTAGGCACCGCCGCTGGCACCTACCAGATTGGCTATGCTGTTGGCGACCACATCATCCATCGCTGTGCCATCTTCGGTCACGGCCAGGGCAATCACCTGACCTGGGTGTTGTACTTGGTCGTCATTCTTAACCAGCACGCAGGTGTTTTGCTGGTAGTTGTTGGTTGCTGCAAAACCGGCGGGCAGGTTGCCGGCTGTTATCAGTTCACCCACGGTGATCAATGCGATCGGTGTGCTTGAATTGTTTGTGATTGTTCTGATGTTAACGTAATTGCTGCGTATATAGGCTGCGGCTGCATCACCCACGGTTCTCAGGTGCTGGGCGGCAACGGCTATTCTTGTGTCTTCACTGTTTTTGTTGATCATAACCGTTACGCCGGTGATCACCGCTGCAAATATGAATAAGCCGGCTAATACTTCCAAAAGCAGAAAACCGCGCTGTGTTTTGGGCGCGCTTGCGGTATTTCTGCTGCTGGGAGAGGTGATTCTGACTCTGGTTAAAAAGTGGTGCATGTTTATTGCCTCCATACTACAACTGTGGCGTTATCGACGATGTGGTTTGGGTTGCTTGGGTCTGTATTCGGCAACGGGTTCAATATCGGGGTAAGCGGCTGCGGTTGCGGCGGGTTGCCGGCTTGTGCGTACATGCTGTTGCCATAGGTGCTGAAAAGCTGGCCGTTGTTAAGGCTTTTACCTATAAAGAGCGAGCCGCCACCATGTTTTAATAGTGCAGCCAATAAAGCCGGTGTAATTAGCGGGCTGCCTGGTGCGGGCGGGTTGGCATAAAGAACGATGCGTGGGCTGCCGTTGGGTTTGTCTATGTAGGCATCCCATTGGATTGGCTTTTGCGCTGCAAGCCCGAGTTGATGCGGCAGACAGCCGATGGTTTGACCTGGCAAACAAAAAGCAGGTGCCGGGCCAGCGGTAAAATTGGGGTTTGCGTTGATGTAATTATTAATCGAGGCACCGTAGGCGTACACCTGCATGGCAGCCTGGTCTGCATTGAGCGATGTGGCTTGGCGTATTTCTGTTGGTTTGCCCACAGCATTAAACAGGGCTGTCATCATTAAGCCGAACACGGCAAGCCAAAGCATGATCATGCGGCGGTGCCCCCTGCCAGATTGCGGCGGTTGAGCATGCGGTTAAGCTGCATGGAAATTTCAGACGAAATCTGCTCAAAACGGCGGCTGCGTATGGTGTTCTTGACGCCATGGCATTCTTCATCACCCAGCCATAAAAATTCTATTTTCGGGCGGCGTGGCTCGCCTTCCAGCCGCTGATGCATCACGCACAACAGGCCGCCTGCTAGCAGGCTGGAAATATCATCCGGGTTGCTGTGCGCGCCGCTGGCAAGTGAGTACAGGCGCTCAATCGCCATGGTGACCGAGTCGGCATGCGTGGTGCATACCACCAGCCCGCCGTTGATGGAAACGCGCAGCGCTTCAGTGGCGGTTTCGGTATCGCGGACTTCTCCCAGAAATATGATAGATGGTGCCCAGCGCGCCGCACGGCGGCAGCCCGCGCCAAACTCGCCTTGCTCTACCCAGGTCTGGTAGCACACGCCGTTACCATGCTGGCCTTGCAGCGGCATTTCCGGCGGGTCTTCAATCGTAACGCCAACCCCGCCGTGCCGGGCAAGGCGTGCCGAAATGATGGATGAAGCGGTGGTGGTTTTACCCTGGCCAAACGTGCCTGCCACAACAATCATGCCTGAAAGCTTGGGCTGCATTAGCTTGGATACATAGCCCGGGTGCAGGCCTAGCGTTTTCAGTTGGGGGATTTCCGTAGGAAAGCGGCGCAGTACGTAAATCTTCTCTGACATACTGCTCAGCGTGGCGGCACGATAGCACACGCCGCCATGCCGCACTGCGAATTCGCCGGTGGCCGATTCAGCCGCCAGCGCATCGCACAGCAGGCGCAGCTCAGTTGCATCTGCCATGGAAGAAATAGGCAGCGCCACTGGGTTTACCGCACCCGGCACACCGCTAAGCCAAGTGGCGTTTTCTCCCAGGTACAGGTCGGAAAATTTTAGTGTATTAAGCATGGTTTTGATCAGTGCCTGCTAGCGCTATTTGCCAACGAAGATCATGCTGGCAGTTCCAGTATTGGTACATTCTGTCGGTATGGAACTAGCGCTAACTGGCATGTTTTGCGGAGCTGCCCCAGATTTAATGCCCGTTACCGAATCCCAGCCAACCGCAGCAGCCATCACGGCGGCGCAGGTTGAGTTGTTTACTCCGGTAATTGTTAGTGTGTAGCTCGCTGAATCACTTGCACCAGTAACTGTCATATTCGTTGCACTGGAAGGCCAGCGCCCAACTAATTTAAGTGCGGCAGTAATATCACTAACTGAATAAGTGCCTTGATATAGGGCGCGGACCGATTGTTGAATGGCTGTCATGTCCTGCAAGATGGCATTGGTTTTTTGTGCATTATCGGCATTGCGGTAGAGTGAAAGTGCGCCAACAATAATGACGGCAGCAATGCCTAAAGCGGCAATGAGTTCAATTAAGGTTAAGCCGCTCTGACGATTTAGTTTGTGCTGGTTTTGCATGTTTCTTTCTCCTGATTTTTTGGGTATTTTGGGGTAACAGCGCAATTGGTATGGGCGTTTTTGCGCCGACACTTAATGCCATGATTTAGTGTGGCATGGTACTGAGGCCAATTTTCATCTCTGCGACAAATTGCACTAATTGCGGATAAAGCACCTGATTTTTACGACCAGTAGTAAATCGGCTGAAAAAAGCGGCTTTTTGATGTCCCTGTACTAATGCCTCTGAACTAATGCCCTTGTACGATGGTAGTGACTTGCAGCTCCATGCTGATGAGACCACTTGCCATAAAACCGATGATCACGCCCAGCAGCAGTATGCTTACGCCAAACACTACCTGCATGCGCGTGCGTATCTGCTCTACCGATTCCTCCAGCCATTCCTTGCCTAGTACCTGCAGGGCGACATCAAAGCCGGATAAGCTGGAGTAAACGCTGAGGTCATCGATGATTTCGCGGTCTGGGAACTCGTAGCCGGATTTTATGAGTGCATCGCCTATGCTCAGGCCGGCCTGCATGCCGCGCAGGCAGCCCTGAATTCGCACCTGCATCCACGGCGAAGCGGTGGCGGCAAGTTCGCGCAATGCGTTTTCTACGCGCAGGCCGGCTTCTACCAGTGCTGAGAAGCTGATCAGCCAGGTGCTGCCCAGCACGATGCGGTATACGCTGTAGGGCACGTAGCGGTCGGCCTTGATGCGAAGCTTGTTGTTCCAGCGTGGTAGCGATATAAAGAATACGGCAATGACAACTGCAAGGATAATGACGACCAGCCATAGCCAGTTCTGCACAAACTGGCTGAAGTTCACTACATAGTGTGCCATGCCCACCCAGCGGTCGCCCTGTACAATCTGGCTAAATGCCGGCACCACCTTGAAGCTGAACATGTAGATCATGCCGAATGACAGGCACAGCAAAATAAACGGGTAGGCCAGGCCGCTGATAACGGCGTTTTTGATGCGGGTCTTTGCTTCCATCACTCGTGCGGCCGAGATCAGTGCACGCTCTACCGAGCCTGACTGCTCACCAGCTGCGATCAGCATGCGTTCATCTTCACTCACCCAATCACCGAGAGCGGCAGAGAGGCGGGCACCGTTTTTGATGCGGGCGATCCAGTGGTCGGTAGCGACGGCATGTGGGTGCGATTTGCCGCTGCTGGCGGTGCGCCGGTTGCGTATGGATTCAAGCGCGGTGAGGATGGGCACGCCGTTGCCGATGAGTTTGGCGAGCTTGAGCCAGAGCCGTCTTCTGGCGCCGCCATTCCATCTGAAAAGGAATTTGTTCAGGTCACGCTCGATGGTGGCCAAGTTAAATGATGACATTAAGTCAAATGATGACATGTTGATGATCCTTGGCATTATTCAGGATGTAAGAAGAGTTTTCGCCGATTTCGGCATAGCTGCTGCCGGTGTTGAGCTGGCCGACAATGTCTTCAGCCAGGAACGGGTCGACCAGCCCCTGGTTGATTTTTTCAATGGCGTGTTCCAGCATGGAGATACCCATTTGCTCGCAGCGCCAGTATTCAATGGCGCCGGTACGATCACGATTGCGGATGAACTGCATCATGCGCTCATCGGTGGTGATGATCTCGGCCACTACGGTGCGGCCTATGGTGCCGGTCTCTTTGCAATGCGGGCAGCCGTTGCCCTGCACATGAATGTTATCCAGCCTGAGTTCTGTTAGCACCCTTTGCAGTTCGCGCTCATCGTACCGCTCTAGCACCGATGACAGCGCGACTTTGCAGTGCGGGCACAGCACTTTTAACAGGCGCTGGCAGCTTAAGCCGGTGATAATGGTTGGGTCGGTCACCAGTTCCGTGGGTACGCCAAGGTCGGTAAGCCGGTCAATAATGGCAAAGGCGCTGTTGGCGTGCACGGTAGTCCATACCTGATGCCCGGTCATGGCGGCCTGTACGGCGAGCCTGGCTGATGGCGTATCGCGTACTTCGCCTATCATGATTATGTCAGGATCTAGCCGCATTGAGGCCTTGATGGCTTTTTGAAAGGCGCGGCTGCGTTCTTCTTCGGTATCGGCATCGGTTACCGGCGTTTGCACCGCACCGGGAATCGGGTATTCAGGCGGGTCTTCTACCGTGATGACATGCTTGCGGCCTTTTGATTCGGCAATAATGGCAGAAAGTATGCGCTGCAGCGAGGTGGATTTGCCGGAGCCAGTTGGGCCGCTGATGATGTTGATGCCGGTTGGGCGGCGCTTGATGGATTCAATCGCGGCGCATTGCGGCTGGTTAAAGCCCAGCGCTGACATGTCAGTGGTATCCATGGCATCGTTGTACAACAGACGCAGCACCATGATGTAGCCATCCACCTGCGGGCTGGTAGCAATGCGGATGCCATCGAGCTCAGTCGGGAGTTTAGCGCGGTCGCCGATACGGGCATCCTGACGGGATATGGGCTCGAAGGTTGGGGATGATACATCCGACATGGCTTGATATATGGCCGCACAAAGCTGGTCGCCAAAATCAAAGGGCTGTTCTTCCATCACACGTAAGTCGTTGTGAATGCGGAACAGTATTTTGGTTTTATCGCGTTTGCTGATGCGAATGTGGATATCGGATGCCCGCATGGATACCGCACGTTGGAACATATCCTTGGCGACCCTCTGCATTTCTGAAGCCGAGCGGGATACGCCGTCATTTTCAGCCGCTTCATTCAGTTCAGAGATGACCGAGAGTTCAACATATTCAAGCTCGCAGGGCTTATCCATGAGCTTGAGGCGCGCAACAAAGCCGCGTACATGCGGATTAAAGGCATGTGACTTGGAAACCAGCAGACGGCCATCTGCCATATAGCACATGATCTCACGCAGCTCTTTGTTCAAGGAGAGCTCGCCATGGCGTGCGGTGGTATCCGAATCTGTAAATGTGCTCACGTTACGGCTCCATATCAGTGCTATAGCGCCTGCGGTGCTCCAGGGTTGGGCGTTGCCGGTTTGGGCGGAATGTTACCGAAGCCCAGGTCAACCGTTTGCTTGCCGCGTTTTAGCTTTACTGAATTAACGTCGATCTTGGCCACTTTCCACTTGCCAACCTTGTCACCCTTGACGACTGCAAGCCTTGCCCCATTTTCTGTAATCAGCGTTGCTATCAGCCGGCCATCGGCACCTTCAATGGCAGCGACTACCGGCATGACCTCATCTGGTTTTTTTTCCGAAGAGTTGAGCTTGCTGATTTCCTGATTCTTGGCAGCAATCTTGGCTTTGACTTCTGCTTTGGCAAGCTTAGCCGAGAGCACGGCAACGTCTTCATTAATGCGGGAGATTTCTTCAGCCGTTTCGGCAAATGCGGCTAGGGGCAGAGCTATCATCAGCAAGCCTGCCAGTTTGATGCAAGAAACAGGCAGACATTTTTTATAAGCGAACATATTGTGTTCCTTCCAGAGTCCAGGTTGATTTTCCATTGTTGAAAACTTTTTTAATCTGCTTGATGCGAAAACCGTTGCCATCGAGTAACTGAATAATGATGTGTGGCGGCAGTTCAGCTCCTTGCACGCTCCAGTTGATTTCACGCCAGTCAGGTACCGGTTGCGGTGCCTCGCCATATTTTGGCGGTGGCGGCGGTGGAGGTGGTGGTACCGGTGTCAGCGTGATTTTGAAACGGTACTTTTGTGCAGCGTTGTACATGGCAATGTTGCGCTCGCCTTCAAGCGGAGCACTTTCATCTTCTCCTGCGGGCATTTTCACCGGCACGCTCAGCGTGGCATTGGAGCCGTCTCCAACAATCACTACCTTGGGCTGTACTTTGCGCAAATGTTCAATCCAGCCGTATTCATTGCGCGACCATACTGCAGTAAAGGTGCCGCCGGTACAGGTGATGTCTTTGGGCGCCCAATTGCCAGGCCATAGTGAACCAAGATTGGGCAGGGCTTCTGCACAGGCCTGTAGATATTTATCTGCACGCGGTATGGTTTTCCACGGGTGGGGCAGAGGTGCAACTGCCTGCTGCTGTAATTGCTGCTCCATGGCTTGATGGTTTTGCCACTGGCTATAGCCGTAATAGCCCAATATGGCCAATATGGCCGGGATTGCCAGCTTTTTCAAGTTGCCCGGATCGTACGCTCCTGCACCCCATTGACTAACCGGCTGTATGGTGGGCAGTTTTTTATAGTCTATTTTTCCGTTTTTCTGCGGTAAAAAATCTTCAAAAGTGCGATCTTCAACGGCGCCGTGAATAGCCCAGTCAGCAGGTGCATACACCAGTGGCCAGCTGCCTAATGACAGGTCTTGCAACAGGCGCGCCTGGATTTCACTGCTGCTGCCAACCATGTCGCCATCGGGCAGCAGTACGCCATCGCGCTGCGCTACATAAAGCCACTCGCCTCCGGGCACTTCAACCGCACATAAAAAATCGCGCACATCATATTCATTTTGTAATGATTTTGATATTGCAGCTGCCGCCGATATCCAGCCGGGGTTTACGTCATCATTACGTGAAGCAAAGCCAACCTGCGGAACCGTAGAGGTAAGCCATACCGCCAGATCAAAGTTTAGCTCTTTTGCTAGCTCTGCCGTTTCCTTGCGGTGGTTGGCAGCCGCGCCGGAGAGCGGGTGCCAGAACAGGCCGGAGACAAAAGTCTTTGCGCTGTCTATTTGAAATGTGTTAATCATGCTGGCATCCGTTTTAATTGGCGATTACAGGCTGCAATAACACTACGATGACGGTTTTGCCTTTGCTGGTTTTTTTTGCTGCCCCCCAGTGCGGTGACCTCTGCATTCCCCACACCTTGCGATTCTGCCGATACGTCTGATTGCTCAAACCCGGCTACTACCAATGTGTCGCCCGAGTTTAGCGCTACACGCTGCAGGAAATTACGGGTATCAATATTAGGTACTTGAATCGATGCACCGCCCGATATTGTTCCATCACTTGCTGTTGTGCCACCGGAAGTAATTTTTTCCAGACTGGTCAGTTGGGATAAATTGACGGCGTATTGCAGCAATAGCTTGTTGTCATCCAGGATATGCGGTACCAGATTCATGGAGAAACCGGTGGTAATGCTGCCAGGCGTCAATGTGGTGGTGATATTACCCAGGCCGGCGCTGGTCGTTTCAGATGAGGCAAGGTAAGAAGTCTGTTTGCCTACCTGTAGCGGTGACGGCTGGTTATTGAGTGTAGTGATTGTGGCTGATGTGACCTGGGATACTCGACCCTGTGTGGATAGTGCACTGAAAATTGCATCAGAGCCCTGAAAATTTGAGTTTTTAGGAGGGGCACTTAGAACAAGTGTTGCTGCTCCTGTGGCCACTTGCCCAACACCGCTGGACAACGTCACCCCAATATCCGTAAGGTTTTTATGTACCAGATCCCAGCGGATGCCATAGTTATCACTGTTATCCAATTGTACGGACAGCACACGCACATTCACTGCAACCTGTCGACCTAATGCGTTGTTTTGCTGGTCTATGAGCTGCTCAACCTGTGCCAGTATTTTTGGGGTATCGGTGACTGTAATAGTGCCGGTTGCTGGTGTTACCACTACTTTACCCAAAGGGGTGAGCATGGTTTTTATGGAGTTTTCAATATCTTTCCAGACTGACAGGCCGTTAAACGAAACACCTGATACCTGGTTATTGTTTGTAGATTGCGATGTACCACCTGAGCTGGTGCCGGAAGAGCCTGAGCCGCTGCCGGATGATCCGCCGGCCTGGTTGTTTGATTGAGCGCTCACGGTAGCGCTGAGCGTGGTATCACCCGGTAGCGCTGCGATGCGGAATGTCTTGCTGGTGACGCGGAAAAAACGAATGTTGTTTTTGTACCAATCCCAGTTAACGCTATAGCGAGCTGCCACAACATCAAGAAAGCCCGATAAGGTACCGTTGTAAACCAGATTAACCGCTCCGGGTATCTGGGGTAGTGTCGGCGTGGCAGCATGGGTGCTGCCGTCCGCACCAATTGACGGTACGGTAACGCCAATCGGTGCAGCTGTACCAGCAAACGAGCCAGTACCCGCGCCGGATGGCTGGCCTTTGGCGCCAGCGGCATCGGGCGTGACCGTTACCGGAATGCCGGTTAGTATGGTAATGCGCTCTGCGGCATCTTCAATGCCTGCAAATGAACGATTCACCGTAATTTTTCTGGAAAGCTCGGGGGTTACCGGGTTGCGTGTGTCAACAACCACTTTTTTTGTTGGCAACCACAAACCGTTTACATGCTGGATGGGAGCAGTCTTGCCGGAGCCAATAGGCTTGGCCTGTTTGGCGCTTGCGGCAAGGCGGCTTGCTTCATCATGGTTGCTGCTGACTTCATTATTAAATTTTTTCAGATCAATCAGCTGGCAGCCTGCCAGTGATATCAATCCCGCCAAAACCAGAATTTTTTGCAAAGGCTTCATTATTTTTTCTCCGTAATGCGCAGTACGCGGTTAGCGTCATAAAAGGTTGCGCCCAGCTTTGCACCGCCGCGGTTCAGCGCATCCATCACCAGTTCAACCACAGATTCAAAGTTGCCTTCGATATCCACATCGGCTTCGGATAACCTTTCGGGGGCGTCCCACGATAATGACCAACTGTTGCGCCGGCACCAGTCACTAATCACCTCGGACATCTTGTCACCGGAACGCAGGTGATATTTCTCCAAAACAATATAGTTGCCCTGCTGCCTTGCAGCGCTTGGGGTGATGACCGTGGTTTCTTCGTTAACCGGCTGGTCTGTCTCGTGAAAGTGATTCTGTTCCAGTGCCGCCATAGCCGGTGTGGTTAGAGCAACCGTCAGGGCTAATGCTGGCAGTATGTTTTTTAATAAAGGGATATATGGATTTTTCATCATGGTTATTCCTTGCAGGAGACATTGCTGTCAGTGATTTTGATGCTGCGTTGGGCATGTGTGATGCAGATGTTTACTTTGGCCTGATCTGAAACTTGACGCAGCGCGTCTGAAAAATCACCTTCAAAGCCTACAGCACCGGTGACTTGGTAGTTATTGGAAGCTTTCCACAGCGGCTGATTCCAGCCGGCCTGTTTTGCCCAGCTGTCTATATTTTCATGCAGGGTTTTGCTGGGCTCCAGATTCCAGACTTGGCGAGGCATGGCGGTTACAGTTGGTATGCTGCGAGTAGAATCTCGCATGTCTTGTTTGTAGCTGCCATTTCTCAGCATGCCAGCCGGTGCTTGTGCAGCCGATGCGGGGGCGTACTCTACAGCCAGCCATGATTCAAACATGCGGCTGGCATCTGAGGCATTCAAATTGCCATCAATTGCAATTTTGAGCACCCGGCGAATGGAGTTGATTGAAACTACAGGCTCATTGGCATCCAATAGCTTTTTCTGAACCAGAGCAGGTGACTCAACCACTACCCATGATTCAAACAGTCGGCCGGTATCCATGGCAGAAAGATTGTTATCTACCGCAGTTTTTAGCACTTTGCGTATGCTGCTCACGGGAATGCCCTGCTGTTTGCCTACACCGCTTAACTTGCTGGCGCTATTCAGTGAAACCACAGCGTTCGTGTCGCTGCGAATCTGCTCATCATTTTGTGCGTAGTCATACACCTTGATAGTGGCGTTGTAGACGTTAGTCATGTCGGAATAAGAAGTTTCGCCTAACTGCTCTATGAAGATTCGTGATTCTGCGATGCCACAGCTCACCAGTATTTTTTTCAGTGCCTGTGCGCGCTGCGCCGCAATGTTTGGTGATTTTTCGCTCGTTTTTTCAGTGCTTGGGTGATCTGGGCGTCCCTGCACTACAATTTTCTGTGCGCGTTTCAAGCGCGGCAGCATTTCATCAACGGCACTTTTGCCGAGGGTGCCAAGTTGTGCGGATGCCCGCTTGAAGGGGATTTTATAAACGTAGTCAGCAGAGTTCTGCTGGCTGACTCTGGTGGGCTGGTCCAAAGACAAGCTGTCATCAGACATATAGAGTTCATCTGCCTGTGCCCATCCGGTCAAATGTAGCAGCGCAGCAATAATAATCATTTTTTTCATCATCATATTCAGTTTCCTGTATCTGAAAAATGTGTGCATTCAAATAAAAGGCAATAAGCCATTCAACATTGGTAAGCATGATGACGAAAAAAAAACAGGGATTTAATTTATGCGACACATTGCCGATTTTTCAGGATGAATTGCAAAAATAAGGTTAATTTTGCAAGGTGTCATTTTTTACTATAAAAATAATTTAATGATATTTGAGGTTTAGTTAAGACAATCTTAATTTTACTTTTGTAGCGTTTAACCCCTTTTACTTGCTTTGAAACGTTTATTGAATCATTGCCAATCAGTATATTTTTTATTCAAGGGAGAATAGCAGTGGCAGATAATGAACAATTGAATAGTAGAGATCTACATCCAGGTGTAGTAATTAACCTTTTTGACAAAAATGGTTCGGAAAAAGATCGAGGTTTGTATGACTTTACTCTGAAATTCAAACCTGAACCCGGTAAAGTCTATGTGATGGGGCATGGGACTTCCGGGTATATTTCTGATGATCGGCAAGGGGTGGGCAACGCTAAAAAATTAGGTGCATTAGATGTGGCAAAAATGATACTTGAAGCAGGCGGCAACCAAAATATGGTAGTGGTTTTGGGTGCATGCAGCACTGGTAAAGGACAGCATTCTTTTGCACGTGAGCTATCTCATCTCTTCCCACTTGTTGAAGCACCAACTAGAGATATTGGAACCGGGTCTGCGTATGATGATAAAACATTTCATAGTTATTCAGAAGTATATACTGAACATAAGGAGAGAGAATTTCCATGGGCCATGGATAAGAGTGATCCTGGGCGATTAAAAGAGTTTCATAGTGAAGATTATCTGTTCTGCAACCACTCTCCGGATCAATGTGACACTGCTGAATCAGAGCTTCCTGCATATCATGCTAATAACAGGATGCATTATCAAGCTTTGCAAGGAGCATATACGGCTAATTCCGGCAAGGTTGACCCCATTGTCCATGAACGAGATGTTGGTGATGAAAAACCTCTTGTAAAGCCTGGGGATGAATATGCTATATCACCACGACTTAATGTACCTGAGCAAGTGGCAATTGGTGGAAGATTAGGTACTTATAATGAAGTGATGGCAAATGCTTATATGGATGCGATCACTCTTAAGAAAAATGCGATTAAGAATGATGTAATAGAACGGTTCCCACAGCTTGGGCGCATGTTTGAGGTACGTGATGTAATAATAAGCCAGCTCGAAAATTCAGATAATCGCGTTGCCATTGAAAAAAGTATAGATGGGCATATTGCAAGTAATATTAAGACAGGCCACTTACAAGATGTCATTGATTATTATGAGTCCACGCTAAGTAATTCAGCAACCTCTGCCCAAATGTAGTAGTACGTAATAGGTTTTGTTTCTATACAGCATTAAAGGCATAAGAAAATATAAAGCTGGATAATTCGGTAAACTCGCAGCATGTCTTGGCAGAGTCAGAACGGTACCTGTAGTTTATGCTTGTTGGATTTTACCTGGCTGTAATCGTTAGGCGTAAAGTGTTAACAGGCAGCAAAATATTTTGACGAGATCAGGATAGCTTCGGGTCAGTGGTATTGTGGAACGTTATTCTTTAATCTGCATACACCATAATGCCCTGATCAACTGCGGCAGTATCATTTAAGTAGGTGACTGCCTGCTGATTCGTACTGGCAGGGTTGGTTGGGGCAGTATGTTTTTTGAGTGATTTCTTTTCTACCCCGATTTTTTTACTTGGTGTTGCCGGGGTGGCCTTGTTTGTGCGATCTGCCAGAGCAATGGGTTTTATGATGGTGAGTCCGGCGGTGCTGGCATTGGCACCTTGTATTAGGTTGGAGTTGTTCAGCACTTTCTGTACATAGCCGTTAGAGAATCCGCGTGTGAAAGAGCCGGTGTTGTAGGCTGAAATTGCAGCGTGCAGCGCGGCTTGTTGATTGTTGGTGCGGCGGCTGGCTGATTGGTAATTCCAGGTGAGTATTGTGGCTGCGGCAGCCAGATTGCGGCAGGGGTCAAAGGCATCTTCTACGGTGAGCCCGATTCTTTTGAGATTGCTGGAATTTACCTGCCCCAAGCCCATATCAATGTTGTATTTATTGGCGATTAGCCACTTGGCAGTCACAACCGCTTCTTCCTTGCTGGCGGGCTGGCGCACCAGTCTGCCGCCGCCATTAACCCCAATGGCCAGTGGCTGAAACTGTGATTCAGTGCGCACAATGGCAGCCAGTGTTTGTGGGGCTACCCATGGGGCGCATTCGGTGGCGATTGCATTAAAGTCCATCAGCGGTTTCCAGATGCAAGGTTGATTAATCAAGAGTTACCGCATAGCGGCACGCTTGCCCAAGCATATTTTTATGTAGAAAACTTGCGGATATTTTTATGCTGATAATCTGTCGATTTTCAGGATAAATGGCCTTGCTTTAGAGATGACTGATTTACGAGAAAAAACGTTAGGCTTTTGCACAGAAATGCTGGCAATTTAGAAGGTCAGGTTGATAAGCCAGTGTCCTGGTTTTGCATGGTGACATTGGCAGCCAAGTCACTGGTTGCTTGAGCGGATTTTTGCTCCGTATTAGGAGCTGATTTAATCTGTTCGGATATGTTGTTAAGCAACGCCTGTTGTCTTGCCAGAACATCTGACGCTGATAGTGCAGGGTCACTCGCAATATTGTTGGCAATAGTATGATAAAACATTGCCGCTTTTATGACGGGTGGTGGCAATTGTGCTTGAGAAGCTGACTCTGGGTCTTTAACCAATGTTTCAAACAGCAGTGCATTGCGCTCATGTGTAAGTCTGTGGGCAATGGTCGTCAGGATGTTTTTGTCTAGCGTGGGTGAAGGCTCTGGTTGTGCTAATGACTTCAGCATTTCTGATTCAGAATGGTTAAGTGTTTTGCTTTTACTCATGCAGCGGCTTTCGGCATGTTAACAATCAGCATCTGGCGCAGTTTTTTCATTGCATAACGCAAACGGCTTTTTACCGTTTCAATTGAGGTGTCGGTCAATTGTGCTATTTCTTCCAGTGAAAGTCCACTGAATTGTTGTGCGATCAGTGCTTCACGCTGCTCTTTGGGCAGCGCCCGGATAGCATCGTGCAGTGCCTCTGTCAGGGTGTTCTGTGATTCATCATTTTGTGCCTGAGCGTGCTGGTCAAGCATTTTTTCAAATATTGAATCACTATCTTCATCCATGCTGCCCAGTTCGCTTTCGAGCACCAGCCTGTGCTTGCGCAGCAGGTCTATCATGCGGTGACGGGCGATGGTGTACAAAAAGGTTTTGAAGCCGGCTTGTG
>Ga0066461_1000421_pt1 | contig 14288 bp, 9 predicted proteins | sample LakWasMe91_HOW11_2_FD_59572 | JGI IMG/M metagenome (GOLD analysis project Ga0066461, IMG submission 59572) | Freshwater sediment methanotrophic microbial communities from Lake Washington under simulated oxygen tension - Sediment Metagenome 91_HOW11 | ecosystem: Environmental > Aquatic >...
CCCACCCAGTACCAAAATTACCCGTCCCTAAGGCTAATTCTGATATACGTAATCCAGACTTCCTGCCTAGTGTTGTGTACTTCATATGGATTCCTTTTGTATCATTCCAAGTGAGACGTTTTTCTTGCGACTTCCAGAATTTCGTCTGATATTGGACTGGCGGATGCCGCCCTTGATAAAATCAGCGCGCCCAACCATTGCGAGAACATTGCAATCGCGTTGTTGCGCTTCTCAGCTTCTGATTGTCCTTCAACCAAAGTGCTTAGCAGCTTGATTGTGGATTCAACCCCTTGCGCGAATACTTGCTGCACTGCGGAGTCATGTCTTGGCACTTCTGCACCTAATGTTGAGAAAATACAGGTGGAGCTTAGGTCGTCACGATTCGTCGTTGAAAGATAAGAGGAGCCAATGCGCTTTAGTGGGTCGGCGACATCAGGATTATCGATATGCTCTTGCCATCGTTTTAATGACTTTCCACCTAGCTTGTCACAAGCTTTGGCGATGAGGTCTTCTTTTGATTCAAAGTTGTTATAAAAGCCACCAACTGTAAGCCCAGCTTTTTTCATGATGTCGGAAACGCCAACACCATCAAAGCCTACTTGTCTGAATAGAGTAGCCGCCGTATCCAGCACTAACTCTCGGTTCTCAACAGCTTTTTCTTTACTCACCTTCATCGTATTTCCTCATTATGCTTATTTACTGACTATTGTGCCGAAACTCGCCATACCGTATTACCTGCATCATCTGCCACCAGTAAACTACCAGTCTTTTGGACCAGCACACCTACCGGACGGCCTTGAGCATCGCCATTTGCATCGATAAAACCTCTCAACACATCGATAGGTTTGCCAGAGGGTTTGCCTGCGGTAAACGGTACGAAGATTACTTTATATCCGCTATACGGTCTTCTATTCCAAGAGCCATGCTGACCAATAAACATACCTTGTGTAAACTGCTTACCTAGATTATTACCTTTTGCATCGGCCAAACCCAATGAAGCAGTATGGGAGCCCAAGGCATAATCTGGTTTGATGGCTTTAGCCACCAGCTCTGCGTTTTGTGGCTGCACACGTTCATCTACATGTTGCCCATAATAACTATACGGCCATCCGTAAAATCCTTTTTCTTGTACTGAAGTAAGATAATCAGGGACTAAATCACTTCCAATTTCGTCACGCTCATTTACCACGGTCCATAGTTGCTTTGTTTCTGATTCCCAAGCAAGTCCATTCGGATTGCGTAGGCCTGATGCGTAAATGCGGTATGTTTTAGTTTTAATATCAACCTCAAGGATAGCCGCTCTATCTTTTTCAAGATCCATGCCATTCTCGCCAATATTACTATTTGAACCAACGGTTACATAAAATTTACTGCCATCTTCATTGGCTAGGATATTTTTCGTCCAGTGATGATTTAGTGGCAAACCTGGTAAATCAATCAACTTGGTTGGCGCAGCCTTAATTGTTGTTTCACCATTCTTATATGGAAAACGCACAATGCTGTCTGCATTCGCTACATAAAAAACATCATTAATTAAAGCCATGCCGAACGGTGAATGTAAGCCTTCGATGAATGGTGTTTTAGTCTCAGCCACACCATCGCCATTTGTGTCACGCAATAAAGTAATTCGGTCCGGGCTTGTTCCAGTCGCCCCAGCTTTGGTGAGAAAGTATTTAGCAAACCATCCTTTAATGCTGCCTTCTAAACCTTGCATTTCAAAGTTGGATTCAGCCACTAAAATGTCGCCATTAGGTAATTCATAAAGCCAGCGAGGGTGTTCTAATGACGTTGCAAACGCGTTCACCTTCAAACCCTGAGATGCTATTGGTTTATTTACGTCTTTCCAGCCCACTACTGCTGCAACATGCACTGTTGGTATCTTGGTGACTACTGGTTCTGGAAGCATGGGGTTGAATCCAATACCTGCTGAAATCTCGTGTTTTGCAGATTCACCGCAGGCACTCAATGTGATTGCAACTAATACTGGAATAACCAATGGTTTTATAGTCATAAAAGGGGCTCTTAATGATTGTTTATTTCAAAAGTGATTTAACTGCGTCAATACCAGCTTGCGCACACTCAGCATCTTCGTTTGGCATTCCACCACTTACACCAATAGCGCCTAAGAAATCTTTGCTTGTTTTAAATGGAATGCCGCCACCTAAAGTGACAAAGCCTGGAAGTTCAGCAAGACCTGGTGCCGGACCACCTTTTTTATCTTTGCCAAAAGCAAACTCTTCAAATAAAGAAGTAGGCATTTGCATTTTTGCTGAGTTTTCGGCTTTTAGTTTTGAGAGCTCTGCTGACGCAACATAAGCACCATTCATGCGTTGAAAATACACTGGATTTGCACCAGCATCTACAATTGTGATGCTCATTTTCCAGCCCTTTTCGGCGGCTTTGGCTTGACACCCTGCTGCTATTTTTTGCGCCGTTTCTAAATTGAGTACAGCTGTAGTCTCAAATGCATTTGCTTGCATGCTTACGGTCGATACTGCGATTGCTAAGTTAACTAATAAGTTTTTTGTCTTCATTTTCGGATCCTTTAATTTCAGTTATGTTTGCTCATGGACTTATATATTACGACCATAATATTTAATATAAACTTAAACTTATTGGATGTCAAACATATATTATGATAATAATATATGTTTCATTTTAAAAACGAAAATAAGAGTTATGCGTGGAAAATAGATGAATTCGAATGACTGCTTTGGGGATTTAACTGCCATAGATTTTTAATTAGTGAATGACCGAAAAGAACTTTAAAAAGAAGTTTGAAATTTTCAGTCTACTATACGGCTACCAAGAAAAGAAAAAGGCTTAGCCATTTCTGACTAAGCCTTATATATCTTGGTAGGAGATGGGGGGATCGAACCCCCGACAAACGGATTAAGAGTCCGCTGCTCTACCAGCTGAGCTAATCTCCCAATCCCTGTATTATAAGGCTTTTAGGGTGTTTTTTAAACCCTGAAAGCCAGGTTATCCTGAATATAATCATAGCCTGAATATAATCATGAATATTGGCTGAATCACAATTCATTCACGCGTTGCGCGATATGCGCGAGCGCTTCATCAACCTGATCAATCAAAATCAGACATAAATCACCGCCAGCCAGCCGTGACAATACAGTATCAATAGCCAAAAACTCGCCGCGAATCTCGTCAACTTTCTGCGCACGTTTTGCATTCGCCAAGCCGTTTTGCAAAAGTTGCAACACTTCACCATCGGCACGTCCACGCTGGCATTTATCCTGATACAGAATCACCTCGTCGAAGGCATCACCCAGAATCTCGGATTGGCGGCTGATGTCAACGTCTCGTCTATCGCCAGCGCCGCTGATAACCGCAAAACGTCTTTTTGCCGGAATGTTATCTATGGCTGATACTAATGCAAGTATTGCATCCGGATTGTGGCCGTAGTCAGCAATTACAGTTGCGCCACGATACTCAAAAAAGTTAAAACGGCCCGGTGCTGTTTGGGCATCGTTTACAAAAGTACTGATGCCTTTTTGTACGGTCTGCCAATCAACACCTAATGCCCAAGCTGCGGCGATTGCCGCCATGACATTTTCAACCTGAAAGCCTATCGTGCCATTTCGGGTAATGGGGATTTTCTTAAGATCAAAATGCTGCTCTTGCTGATTCTGCAACGCCACAATATGACCATCTTCCACATATACGACACGGTGCCCCTGTGCACGATGCGTTGCCATTAAGGGATGGTCGCCAGCATAGGTGAACAATGTCACGCCGCCCGGGCAGGCACTTGCCATTGCAGCTGTCATCGGATCAGCAGCGTTTAATACTGCCATGCCATCCGGTGCCACATTCTGCACAACCACGCGCTTAACAACCGCTAAATCTTCTACAGTAGTAATGAAGCTTAACCCCAGGTGGTCACCGACGCCGATATTAGTCACAACCGCTACGTCACAGCGGTCAAAGGCCAAGCCTTCACGCAGTACACCGCCGCGAGCTGTTTCAAATACCGCTGCATCCACATCCGGGTGCATCAATACATTGCGTGCACTTTTGGGGCCACTGCAATCACCGGTATCAATCCGTTTATTTTGAATATAAACACCATCTGAATTGGTCATGCCAACCCGTAAACCCTGACTACCCAGGATATGTGCAATCAACCTGACTGTGGTGGTTTTGCCATTGGTACCAGCTACCGTTACCAGTGGTATACGGCCATTGTCATTCGGCGCGAACATTGATGACACGATGGCCTCGCCTACGGCGCGGCCTTTGCCGAATGAAGGCTGTAAGTGCATGCGTAACCCAGGAGCGGCGTTGACTTCTACAATACCGCCACCCTGCTCTTCCAGAGAGTGCAGCACGCTGTCACACACCATATCTACACCGCAAATATCCAGGCCAACCATTTGCGCAGCGGCTACTGCGCTGGCCGCTAAATCTGGATGCACATCGTCGGTGACATCGGTTGCCGTACCGCCGGTGCTCAAATTAGCGTTACTGCGCAGTACAACGCGCTGACCTTTGCTGGCAACAGAATCCAGCGTCAAGTTCTGCTCTGCCAAACAGGCAATAGCAATATCATCAATACGGATTCTGCTTAACGAAGTTGCGTGGCCTGCGCTGCGGCGTGGATCACTATTCACCAGCTCCACCAAGGCACGCACACTACTGACACCGTCACCAATCACCAATGGCGGTTCACGTCTTGCTGCAGCAACCAGATTATCGCCAACAACCAACAGTCGGTAATCACTGCCCGGAATATATTTTTCAACCAATACTTCATCACTGATGGCACTGGCGGCGGCGTAAGCAATATCAAGCTGTTCACGCGTATTAATGTTTACGGTAACGCCTTTGCCCTGATTACCATCTTTAGGCTTAACCACCACTGCGCCAGCAATTTCCTGCATGGCAAGCCATGCGTCTTCAATATTGCTCACTTCACGGCCTATCGGCACCGGCACACCCGCAGCATTCAATAGCTTTTTGGTTAATTCTTTATCCTGAGCGATAGCTTCAGCAATCGCACTGCTGCGATCTGTTTCAGCTGCCTGAATACGACGCTGGTGACTGCCCCAGCCGAACTGAACCAGACTTCCCTCAGTCAGGCGTCGGTAAGGAATACCTCTGGCAACGGCGGCCTGCACAATAGCACCGGTACTAGGGCCAAGGCGAACATCCTCATCCAGCTCTTTCAGCTCAACAATTGCGGCAGCAAGGTCAAAAGGTGTGTCTGCAACAGCAGCATGGCAAAGCTGCTCTGCCAGTGCCAAAGCCTGACGACCAACAGCCTCTTCGCTGTATTCAAACACTACTTGAAATACATTTTTTTTCTGCGTGGCCGCTGTGCGGCTAAATGTAACAGCACAGCCTGCTTGAGATTGCAGGCCTAACGCTGCAATTTGCAGCACATGTGCCATGGATACCGATTCGGAATGCCCCATCAACTGCAGCAAGCCGATTGCAGGAAAGCGCTCACGCAACCTGCTTTCAAAACCATCAATATGGTAAATGTTACTCTCATCATCAGTACAGGATACAACGGCTTCAATAGAGGTATGTCTACTCCATAAATTAGGGCCGCGTAGCGCACGTATGCGTGATACTTCCATCAGGCAGTCTTCCTTGTATTAGTTATCAACGAGCATGTGTATGCTGTGGCTAAAAAGTTGAATCTAGCTGTACTAAATATCGTTCTACATATCATATCGTTTTACACATCACTCTAAACATCGCCCTGCTCCAGACTGAATGCTTTAATGCCAGCACTGATCAAATCCGGAGAAATGCCTAATGCCCATGCCGCAGCCACTGCAGCCAGTAAATAATCAATATTGATATTGGTCATGGCGTTTACAGGCAAGTTGGCAAGCGGGATCTTGCATGCCGATGAAACGAGCAGCAGACTGTTATCTTTTTGCACCACCGCACGCCCACCTTGCGCGACGTGCGATTGAATGACAGGCGAATCAGCATCCGCTGCAAAAAACATCACATCGCCATCACACAGCTCGGCCATTTGCACCAGCAAGGGATCAGCCGCATTAAGCACAGCAATGCCCTCGTCAAGCACCACATCCACTTGCGTACGCATGACGTTATAAACCTGCTCAGGCGTTTCAATATAAAACTCGCCGAAGTGCTTTTCAGACTCAATATTAGTAACAATACCAACCTGACAACGGTCATAGCCAAGACCTTCAGACAATATCGTCTCGGCACTGTTTTCTATCACCGCTGTTTGCACCTTGCGGTTCATCAATAGCTTCTGTGCCGCTGTCCAAGTTGCACAATTACCTTTTTCAATACGGCGTTCGCCGGCAAATAAGCCGTCACTGCACGCCAAGCCTACATAGCTGCCGCTGAGGTGGATTAATCTGGCAAGCATTCGGGCTACCTGTGTTTTACCGTGGCTGCCGGATATGCCTATAACCGGAATGCGGCCGCTTTCATCATCCGCAAACAAGCTATCAACAATTGCCTTGCCTACCGGGCGCGGCTGGCCTTCTGCCGGCTTAAGGTGCATGAGCAGACCTGGGCCGGCATTAACTTCAACGATAGCGCCGCGCTGTACATCCAGAGGCTGCGAAATATCTTCAGCCACCAGATCAACTCCGGCAATATCCAGGCCGACAACTCTTGCTGCCAGCGTCACGGCATGCGCAACATCCGGATGCACGTTATCGGTGACATCAAAGGCTACGTTACCGTTACGCTGAACGACAATTGCCGTATCTTTGGGTAACACAGAATCAGCCGTAAAACCCTGGCGTTCAATTTCAAACTTGACTGCCGGGTTTTCATCCACCAGCAGCACATCTAACGGAAACTCTTCTGCTTCACCGCGCCTTGGGTCTGAGTTAACTTGCAGGTCTATCAGCTGGCGGACGGTTGAAACGCCATCGGCCACTACCGAGATCGACTCACCACGCACTGCGGCAGCCAGTTTGCCGCCAACAACCAACAGACGATGCTCATTACCACGCACAAAACGCTCAACTATCACTTCACTGCCTTCAGCGTCGGCAAGATGATAGGCAGCTTCAACCTCGGCACGCGTCATCAGCTCCATGGAAACACCACGTCCATGGTTGGCATCGGTGGGTTTCACTACTACCGGCACGCCGATATCTTCAGCAGCTTCCCACGCATCCTCCGGGCTATCAACCACACGCCCTTCAGGCACAGGAATACCGCAGCTGGTCAGCAATTGTTTGGTCAGATCCTTATTACGTGAAATACCCTCGGCGATTGCACTTGTTCGGTCAGTCTCGGCTGTCCACACCCGATGCTGGCATGCTCCGTAACCGAGCTGCACCAGATTACCGTCAGTAAGACGGATTGAAGGAATGCTGCGCTGTGTAGCCGCATCGACAATACAAGCGGTACTCGGGCCCAAGCAATGCGAATCAACCAGTTCACGTAAATGATTAATGGTGGCGGGCACATCAAATGGCGTATCTTCGATTGCTGCCATGACCAGATTTCTGGCAGCATGCAAAGCTGCAATGCTAACTTTCTCGTTACGCGAGCGTACCGCAACCTTGTAAACCCCGCGCACTGATGTACTGCGTGCTTTGCCAAAACCACCTTGCATGCCGGCCAGACTTTGCAATTCCAGCGTTACGTGCTCAAGGATGTGCCCAGGCCAGGTTCCCTCGCGCAGACGTTGCAAGAAACCGCCTGGCTCACCTATGCCACAACGATGTTCTGCCAGCGTTGGCAGCCATGCTGTCAGTCGCTCATAAAAACCCGGAATAAGGTTTGAAGGTGAATCTTCCAGAGGACCAATATCAAGCCATGCTTCTAGCACAGGCCGGTATGTCCAAATATTAGGCCCACGTAGCGCCAAGATCTTTAAGAACTTCATCAAACTTTCCAGATGAAAAAATGCAAATTAAAAATGCAAATAAAAGTTTGCCAGCTTACTTCATGAAACTTACACGAAACTTACAAACACCCGTTTTGTTAACTATTTTGGCTGTTTTATTAACTATTTTGCCTATTTTGTTAACTATTTTGTAAGACATATTGAATGTAGTAAACTCGGCCCTGTGAACAGCAAAATCTTACCCCTAAACTCGCCTGCCATTAACCTTTCCGGCAGATCATTACCAGACATCTGGCAACCGATAGTCGAATCGCACCTCAGCAACACAGAGGAACTCCACGCTTGGCTTGAGATTAACCTTGATGCTCAGTTGCATTTTACAGAACATTTATTGCTTATTAGCAATCGACGTCTACTATATTTTGATGTACAGCAAACCAATACAGGTAAACCGAACATCTCGGTTAGCGAATACCCATTTACTGCGGGACTGGAATTGCGTCACAACGACCATGCAGGAGTGTTCAAGCTGGAACTATTCAGCGACAATGTACGCATCGCGAGCTGGTGTTACACTCTGCTCAACGATGTATCATCAACACGTTTTATCAAGCAGTTCGAGCAGCAATACGCAAGTTTCATAAGCGGCCAGCCTGTTGCCAGCGAAGCCACAGAGCCCTGCCCCAAATGCAGGTATCCGCTCACGGCAGATCAGGATGAATGCCCGCAGTGCAGCAGTGAAATCGACACCCCGCCATCCACCTGGACGCTGTTCCGCTTATGGCGCTTTGCAAAACCTTACCAATGGCAATTGCTGGCAGGCTTCTTATTAATGCTGGCATCAACCGCCGCCACACTGGTGCCGCCCTATTTAACCATTCCGCTCATGGATAAAGTGCTGATTCCCTATCAGAATGGCGCACCGATTAATACTGAGCTGGTAGCGCTATTGCTGATAGGCTTATTCGGATCGGCCATGCTGGCCTGGGGTCTGGGCTGGTCAAAAACCTACATACTGGCGCTGGTCAGTGAACGCATTGGTGCAGATTTACGCACCATCACCTATGATCACCTGCTCAAACTTTCGCTGGAATACTTTGGCGGAAAACGTACCGGCGACTTGATGGCGCGTATCGGCTCAGAGTCAGATCGTATCTGTGTGTTTCTGTCGCTGCATCTGCTCGACTTTGCCACTGATGTACTGATGATCATCATGACAGCAGCAATTCTAATCTCCATTAATCCGGAGTTGGCACTGGTGACCTTATTGCCGCTGCCGTTCATCGCCTGGATGATTCATCTGGTACGCGACAAGCTGCGCACCGGCTTTGAAAAAATTGATCGTGTCTGGTCAGAGGTCAGCAATGTGCTGGCAGATACCATTCCCGGCATTCGCGTGGTGAAAGCTTTTGCACAGGAAGCGCGTGAATCAACACGCTTCCGTGATGCCAATCAGCATAACCTGGCCGTGAATGACCGTATCAATAAAATCTGGTCACTGTTCTCGCCTACGGTCACCCTGCTCACCGAGGTTGGTTTGCTGCTGGTGTGGGCTTACGGCATCTGGCAGATCTCTAAAAATGAAATCAGTGTTGGTGTACTGACTGCATTTCTGGCCTATATCAGCCGCTTTTACACACGTCTCGATTCCATGAGCCGCATTGTTTCAGTAACACAAAAAGCCGCATCGGGTGCGAAACGTATCTTTGACATTCTGGACCATGTTTCCAGTGTGCCCGAGCCAAGCAACCCGGTACATCTGGACAAAGTTGCCGGCAAAATAGAAATCCGCTCTGCCGGATTTCGCTATGGCAATCGCGCCGTTATCAAGGATTTGAACCTGACTATAGCACCAGGTGAAATGATAGGCCTGGTTGGTCATAGTGGCTCCGGCAAGAGCACCATGGTTAACCTGATGTGCCGTTTTTATGACGTTTCCAGCGGCTCCATCAGCTTGGATGGCGTGAACATCCGCTCTTTACCGATATCAGAATACAGGCGCAATATCGGGCTGGTATTGCAGGAGCCGTTCCTGTTTTTTGGCAGTATTGCTGACAACATTGCCTATGGCAAACCGAATGCCAGCCGCGCCGAGATCGTTGCGGCGGCGCGTGCTGCACATGCGCATGACTTCATCCTGCGCTTGCCGCACGGCTATGATTCATTGGTTGGCGAACGCGGTCACGGCTTATCCGGCGGCGAACGGCAGCGCATCAGTATCGCACGTGCCTTGCTGATTGACCCGCGCATTCTGATTCTGGATGAGGCAACTGCATCGGTAGACACCGAAACCGAAAAAGAAATCCAGAAAGCGCTGGACAATCTAGTACATGGCCGCACCACCATTGCCATTGCCCATAGGTTATCCACCTTGCATAAAGCCAACCGCCTTGTTGTGCTGGATAAAGGCCAAATTGTCGAAGTTGGCAGTCATGATGAGCTCATGGCGCGCGAAGGTGCCTACTACCGCCTGTACCAGGCACAAGCCCGTAACGTAGATACCGACCTGGATGACATCAGCAGCGACAGTAACGCTACAGGTAAAGAAGTGGACGCATAAACCATGACAAACACTACAGTAAACACAACAGTAAACATAGACTTCAAACTGACGCACAATGCTGCCGGGCAACTGCAATTCACCGCCAGTGATGGCAGCGTATTTGATAGCGTTTATCCGGTACGGGCCTTTCCCATTAATGCACCGGATGAAGGCCTGTCAATCGTCAGTAAAGAAGGCAGCGAACTAGCCTGGCTGCCCAATCTGGCAGAGCTGCCAGCCGATACCAAAGCGCTTATTCTGGATGAACTGGCACACCGCGAGTTTATGCCGGTAATCAAACGCATCCAGCATGTATCCAGCTTTGCCACACCTAGTACATGGGATGTAGAAACCGACAAAGGCGCAACACAGCTGACACTAAAAAGTGAAGACCAGATTTGGCGGATTAAAGGCAACAAATTGTTAATCACCGATAAACATGGCGTTAACTTCATGATTCACAACACGGAACAGCTGGATAAACATTCAAGAAAACTACTGGACAGATTTCTTTAAAGCACTATCAACTCATACAGCAACCACCAATAGTTAACATACAACCATCTGGCAGCGCCGGATTATTCAGCAAAAAACTACTTTTCAATCAAATAGTTACTTTCAACACAGAAAGCAATAGCAATTTCCTGAATGTTGAGATATTGTTTCATTAACTACAAATAATTGACAACCAATGGTCTCAGACCTATTCAAGCTAGGCTCAATCAAAATCAGGGTGACGCTACTCACCCTGGCCATTTTTATTATTGGTATCTGGTATCTTTCTTATTACGTCAGCATAAAGCTGCAGCAGGACATGACAAAGCAAATCGGGGAACAGCAGCTCTCCTCTACCGCCTTGTTAGCTAATCAAATTAGCAATGACCTATTGGAACGACAAACCACGCTGGAAAAACTCGCTGAAAAAATCGGCGAAATAGGTCTCGATAATCCGACACAGATACAATCATTTCTTGATGACCGCTTTGTGATCAAGCGCGATTACAACGCCGGTGCCTACGTTGCCAATTTCGATGGTGCAACCATCGCTACAGTGCCACATACGATAAAGCGTATCGGCATCAACTTCCGTGATAGATCGCACATTACCGCGGCTCTGGATAAGGGAAAATCGACAATCAGCCAGATATTGCCCGGCAAAGCAGTACCCAACCCGATTTTCAGCATCGCCGTACCGATCCGTGATCGTCAAGGTAAAGTCACTGGCGTTTTAGCCGGTGTCATTGATCTGAAGCAACCTAACTTTCTCGATAAAATCGCACGTAGCCGTTATGGAAAGTCCGGCTATTATTTACTGGAAGACCAAAAAACCAGAGTCATCATTACCAGCTCGGATAAGCGCCGCATCTTACAGCCACAAGCATCACCAGGTGTTAACTGGCTGGTTGACCGCCATCTGCAAGGATATGAAGAAAGCGGTATTGTCAAAAATGCAGCCGGCGTAGAAGTGCTGGCATCAGCCAAGCGCGTTCCGATTGCCAACTGGGTAATGGTTGCGGCGATCCCCACTAGCGAAGCTTTTGCGCCAATTAAAGATTTGCAGTCACGCATCATGTTAAGCGCAACGCTCATGACCCTGATTCTGGGTAGCTTGGTCTGGTTGCTGCTATGGCGTGAATTATCTCCGGTATTTTCCACGATCAAAAAGCTGGCCGATCTATCTGTATCCGATACCCACAATGTCGTTTTGCCGGAAACTCATCATGGTGAAATTGGCGAACTGATAAAGGCATTCAATCATTTACTAAGCGCGTTAAATGAACGTGAAAGCGCATTGACAGAAAGCGAGTTTCGCTGGAAATTTACAACTGAAGGCAGCGGTGACGGGCTTTGGGATTGGGATGTCACCAATAACAAAGTGTTTTTCTCAAGTAATTGGAAAAAAATGCTGGGTTACTCTGATGACGAAATCAGCAACAGCCTGGATGAATGGAAGCGACTTGTACACCCAGACGACTGGGAAGACACCATAGCGAAGGTGCAGCAGCACCTTGAAGGAAAAACACCGACTTATAGCAGCGAGCACCGCCTGCTTTGCAAGGATACTAAATACAAATGGATATTAGACCGCGGGCTGGTTGTGAGCCGCGATGAACACGGCAAGCCTTTACGCGCCATCGGCACACATACTGATATTACCGAACGTAAACACATGGAAGAGCTGATTCGCCAACAGGCGTTATATGACAGCCTGACCAAACTGCCAAACCGACGACTACTGTTTGACCGCCTGACTCTGGCAATGTCGGTTAGCAAACGCACTGGCTACCATGGTGCAGTACTTTTCCTGGATCTTGATAATTTCAAACCGTTAAATGACACGCATGGCCACGAAGCGGGTGATTTACTGCTGATTGAAGTTGCCAATAGACTGAAGCACTGCGTACGCGAATCAGATACGGTTGCGCGCATGGGTGGCGATGAATTTGTAGTGGTACTGGCTCAGCTAGACAAAAACATCAATAAATCCAAGCAACAGGCTGCAACGCTGGCTGAAAAGGTTCGCGCCGTACTGGCCAAGCCCTACCTGATACAAATAGAAGAGAATGGCAAAAATATCATGGTAGAACACCACTGTACGGCAAGTATCGGCTTCGTATTATTTTTAGATGAACAATCCAACATTAACGATATTTTACGCAACGCTGATGATGCGATGTATCAGGCTAAAAATGCAGGACGTGATTTAGTGCGCCTTTATAACGAAGATAACAAGCATAGCGAAGACAATAAGGTTTAAATAGCCGACAACACTACTTAGCTTATACAAAGATTAAGCCGCAAAACGCTTATGTAGCTCTTCCAGATTTAACTCCTCTAGAATTGCATTTAATCGTGTTTGCGCATTTTTACGAGGCTGGCCTGTATATTTGGCAATAATCAACTCGTTTTTCATGGAATGCTCCCAACCCACCAATTCGGTTACCGTTAAACTATAACCAGCTGCTTCCAGCTGCAGGCAACGTAACACATTGGTAATCTGGCTGCCAAACTCACGGGTATGGATAGGATGACGCCAGATTTCACTTAAAGGTGTTTTTCCAAAACTTTCATTCTTGTGTTTTCTTAAAACCTCGGCCACCTCAGCCTGACAGCATGGCACCAGCACCATGTATTTAGCCTGTTTTTTCAGTCCGAACTGGATAGCATCATCAGTAGCGGTATTGCAGGCGTGCAGCGCAGTCACAATATCCACTTTGGCAGGAATCACCTGTGAAGTAATAGATTCTTCTACCGTAAGGTGTTCAAAATGCATGCGGGAAAAACCTAACTGCTCAGCCAGATCCCTTGATCGCTCTACAAGCTCCGCACGTGTTTCTATACCGATGACCTGCCCTGCATTTAATTGTTTTAATAACAGGTCGTACAGGATAAAGCCCAGATAAGACTTGCCGGCACCATGATCCACCAGCACTGGGTCAGGGTTCCCTGCCAGCACATCATTGAACAGCGGCTCGATGAAATTCACCAGATGGTAAACCTGCTTGAGCTTGCGCCGGCTATCCTGGTTCAGCTTGCCATCACGTGTGAGGATATGCAGCTCCTTGAGCAGCTCAATGGATTGATTGGGGCGAATTTCTGGAATATTTGTCATATCGACATTTTAAGGCAAAAAACAAATCAATCTATTAACTCAGATAAAAATTTGAATCAGGGCATGGAATGTTAAAATACGCTGCATCAGCAATTAACCTCCGTTTCAAAATCAAAAAAGACACGAAGGCGAGCTGAAGACAGTACGTTTTTGTACGGCGAAGCGAAGCCGACAAAGTATTTTTTTGTATTCTCAAACGGAGTAAAAATGGCGATTCAATGGTATCCGGGGCACATGACCCAAGCACGCAAAAAAGCCGAAGAAACCATGGAGTTTACCGACATGGTGATTGAGGTGCTGGATGCGCGCGT
>Ga0066461_1000423_pt1 | contig 14243 bp, 14 predicted proteins | sample LakWasMe91_HOW11_2_FD_59572 | JGI IMG/M metagenome (GOLD analysis project Ga0066461, IMG submission 59572) | Freshwater sediment methanotrophic microbial communities from Lake Washington under simulated oxygen tension - Sediment Metagenome 91_HOW11 | ecosystem: Environmental > Aquatic >...
CTGCTGGGCGACGGCAGCCAGTGGGGCATGAACCTGCAATACGCCGTGCAGCCCAGCCCCGACGGCCTGGCCCAGGCCTTCATCATTGGCGACAAGTTTGTCGGCAACCACCCCAGCGCCCTGGTGCTGGGCGACAACATCTTCCACGGCCACGACTTTGCGCCCTTGCTGGCCGAGGCCGACGCCCAAACCAGCGGCGCCACCGTGTTTGCCTACCATGTGCAAGACCCCGAGCGCTATGGCGTGGTGGCCTTCGATGCCAGCGGCAAGGCCAGCAGCATCGAGGAAAAGCCGCTCAAGCCTAAGAGCAACTATGCCGTCACCGGCCTGTATTTCTACGACCAGCAGGTCGTAGACATCGCCAAGGCCGTGAAACCCAGCGCCAGGGGCGAACTCGAAATCACCGCCGTCAACCAGGCTTACCTGGACCTGGGCCAGCTCAACGTGCAGATCATGAAGCGTGGCTACGCCTGGCTCGACACCGGCACGCATGACAGCCTGCTCGAAGCCGGCCAGTTCATCGCCACGCTGGAGCACCGCCAGGGCCTGAAGATCGCCTGCCCGGAAGAGATTGCCTGGCGCAACGGCTTCATCACGTCCGAGCAGCTGGAAAGGCTAGCGAAGCCGCTAGCCAAGAATGGCTATGGCCAGTACCTGCAGCGCATGTTGGCAGAAGGAGGCCAGTCATGAAGGTCACGCCTACTGTCATCCCTGACGTGTTGATCATCGAATCCAAGGTGTTTGGCGACGCGCGCGGCTTTTTCTATGAGAGCTTCAACCAGAAAGCCTTTAACGAAGCCACCGGTACCGACCACCAGTTTGTGCAGGACAACCACAGCCGCAGCGCCAAAGGCGTGCTGCGTGGCCTGCATTACCAAATCCAGCAGCCCCAGGGGAAACTGGTGCGCGTGGTGCGCGGGGCGGTGTTTGATGTGGCGGTGGATATACGCAAGAGCTCGCCCACGTTTGGGAAATGGGTGGGCGTGGAACTGAGCGAAGACAACCACAGACAGCTGTGGGTGCCGCCGGGGTTTGCGCATGGGTTTTTAGTGCTTTCTGATACGGCAGAGTTTTTGTATAAAACTACCGATTACTACGCGCCGGAATATGAGCGCTGCATCGCGTGGAATGATTTATCTATAGGTATCCAATGGCCGGCCGATACCTTGCCACAGCTTTCTGCCAAAGACATGCTGGGCAAGTTTTTTGCAAGCGCCGAGCTTTTTATATGAATTTTTGCAGTCTCACGTCTTGATTCTTGGCAGTGGTCGTTGCGATGACTGCAGATCAGCGTCGCCTTGAACATTGACCTCGAAAAAATATCATCTCAGAAAGGTATTAAGTTTTGAAAGCAGTCATCCTCGCCGGTGGATTAGGTACTCGTATCAGTGAGGAAACTCATACCAGGCCGAAGCCCATGATTGAGATAGGCGGCAAGCCAATCCTCTGGCACATCATGAAGACTTATTCCCATCACGGAATTAATGATTTTGTCATTTGCTGTGGCTATAAGGGTTACGTCATCAAGGAATACTTTGCAAACTATTTTTTGCACATGTCAGACGTCACATTTGACATGACTAAAAACAGTATGGAAGTCCATCAGCAAAGTGCTGAACCTTGGCGCGTTACCCTGATTGACACGGGCGAAGACACAATGACGGGTGGTCGCCTTAAGCGCGTCGCCCCCTATCTACAGGGCGAAGAGGCTTTCTGCTTTACCTATGGCGACGGGGTGAGCGATGTCAATATCACCCAACTTATCGCCTTTCACCGCGCACACGGCCTTCAGGCCACACTCACCGCCACGTATCCGCCTGGTCGCTTTGGTGCGCTTGACATTCATGCCGATCAGCGGATCACGGCCTTCAGGGAAAAACCTAAGGGCGATGGCGGCATGATTAATGGTGGCTTCTTCGTGCTCTCGCCCGATGTAATCGATCTTATTGGTAATGACCAAGTTATTTGGGAGCGCGAGCCGCTTGAAACACTAGCCGAATCAAGCCAGTTAAAAGCTTACCAGCACGAAGGATTCTGGCAGCCTATGGATACCCTGCGCGACAAAACATACTTAGAAGAACTTTGGCAATCCGGCAAAGCGCCCTGGAAGGTGTGGGCATGAACCCCTCGTTCTGGAGCGACAAAAAAGTATTCCTTACCGGGCACACCGGCTTCAAAGGAAGCTGGCTGAGTTTGTGGTTGCAGCAGCTCGGTGCCGAGGTAACGGGCTATGCGCTGCAGCCGCCAACCAACCCGAGTTTGTTCGACGTGGCGCACGTTGCGCAGGGCATGAAATCCATCATCGGCGACATCCGTGATGGTGTGACGCTGACCAACGCCATGCGTGAAGCTGTTCCTGAGATCGTCATCCACATGGCGGCGCAGCCGCTGGTGCGCCGGTCTTATGTTGACCCGGTTGAGACTTATTCCACCAACGTCATGGGCACGGTGCATCTACTGGAAGCGGTACGCCAAACACAATCCGTGCGTGCTGTGGTCAACGTCACGACCGACAAGTGCTATGAGAACAAGGAATGGGTGTGGGGCTACCGCGAGAGCGAGCCTATGGGCGGCTTTGATCCCTACAGCAGCAGCAAGGGCTGTGCCGAACTGGTAACGGCTGCCTATCGCAACTCATTCTTCAATGCACAAAAATTCAGCGAGCATCAAGTTGCATTGGCAACGGCTCGCGCGGGCAACGTGATTGGCGGCGGTGATTGGGCCGAGGATCGGCTGATTCCCGACATTCTGGCCGCCTTCGAAAAAACCCAGCCCGTGGTGATTCGCAACCCGCATGCAACGCGCCCATGGCAGCATGTGATGGAGCCGCTGCGGGGGTATTTGACGCTGGCCGAAAAGCTCTATGAAGACGGCACGGCCTTTGCCGAAGCCTTCAACTTTGGCCCGCAAAGTGACGATGCTCAATCCGTCGAGTGGATCGTCAAACAGCTTGCCCAGAAATGGAGCAACAGCGCAAGCTGGCAAATCGATGCGGGTGACCACCCTCACGAGGCCAGCTACCTCAAACTTGATATCTCCAAAGCCGGCCACCGGCTCAACTGGCAACCTGCCATGCGACTCGACCAGGCATTGAGCTTGATTGTTGACTGGGCGCGGGAAAGGCAGGCTGGCTCTGACATGCGTTCTTTTACCCAGTCACAGATTCAGGCTTACCAAGCACAGGTAACCACATCAAACTCCAACTGAATACAGCGAACTTTTTAGACTATGCAAAACGCACAAAGCAAAGCCATCCGCGACCAAATCTCCGTACTGGTGGAACAATACGCAGCCATCGCGCTGGCGCCCGATCCGTTTTTCCCCGGCGTCACCGTGGTCCCACCTTCGGGTAAGCTGCTTGATGCTGCTGAACTCAAGAACATGGTTGAGGCTTCGCTGGACGGCTGGCTCACCACCGGTCGTTTCAATACCGAATTCGAGAAAAAACTAGCCACCTTCATCGGCGTCAAGCACCTGATCACCGTCAACTCAGGCTCATCCGCCAACTTGGTGGCGTTCAGTACGCTAACTTCCCCTAAGCTAGGTGACCGGGCGATCAAGCGCGGCGATGAAGTCATCGGTGTGGCAGCTGGTTTTCCCACTACCGTCAATCCGATCCTGCAGTTTGGCGCAGTGCCTGTGTTTGTGGATGTAGACCGGCTCACACACAACATTGACGCAAGCAAGATCGAAGCAGCCATTGGCCCCAAAACCAAGGCCATCATGCTGGCCCACTCGCTGGGTAACCCCTTTAACCTGGACGTGGTCACCGCTCTGTGCAAAAAGTACAATTTGTGGTTGGTAGAAGACTGCTGCGATGCGCTGGGCACCACTTATCGCGGCCAGATGGTTGGTACCTTTGGCGATATTGCCACGCTGAGCTTTTACCCGGCGCACCACATCACCATGGGTGAGGGTGGCGCGGTATTTACCAACAACGACGAACTGAAAACCATTGCCGAGAGCTTTCGCGACTGGGGCCGCGACTGCTACTGCCAGCCCGGCAAAGACAACACCTGTGGCAAGCGCTTTTGCCAGCAGTTGGGTGACTTACCATACGGCTACGACCACAAGTACACCTACAGCCACCTGGGCTACAACCTCAAAATCACCGACATGCAGGCCGCCTGCGGCTTGGCCCAGTTGGACAAGGCGGCTCAATTCATCCAAGCCCGTAAGGACAACTATGCCTTCCTGAAAGAACGGCTGAAGGATTGCGAAGAGTTTGTGAACCTGCCCGAGGCAACCGAACACTCCGACCCCTCGTGGTTCGGCTTCCCGATCACCTTGAAAGAAAACTGCCCGGTCACGCGGCTGGACTTGCTGACCTATCTGGACCAAAACAAAGTCGGCACCCGCCTGTTGTTTGCCGGCAACCTGACGCGCCAGCCTTACATGATCGGCGCCAATTACCGCATCAGCGGTGACTTGACGAATACCGACAACGTCATGAACAACACCTTCTGGATTGGCGTGCAACCGTCGCTGACGCGGGAGATGCTGGAGTTCGCGGCGTGCAAGATCGAGGCCTACCTCGGCGTTAATTTCTGAGCACGATGATTGCCGGTAAAGTCCTCATTACCGGTGCGACCGGCTTTGTCGGCGCGCATCTAGCGGCCCTGCTGTTGCGCGAAGGGTTTCAGATCGCCGCGACCTTCCGTGGTAAGTCTCCGGTGTCTACCTCACGCCTTCCGGCCGCAGCCGACATCGAATGGGTCGAGGCTTCCGATGCGCCTCATTGGACGTTGGAGAATACGCCGCAGACAGTGGTCCATCTGGCGACAGAGTACGGCAAGAGCAGCCCGCCCAGCGCGTGCATCGCGTCCAACGTGCTGTTTCCCATGACCTTGCTCGAGGCCGCATGCCGGGGCGGATGCGGACTCTTCCTGAACACCGATTCCTTTTTCGGTAAGCCGTGCTTCGCCTATCCGCACATGCGCGCCTACACATGGTCCAAGGCCGACTTCGCGCGCTGGGGTGCCGTGCATGCATCGACCTCATCCACGCGCTTTCTTACCCTTAGACTTGAACATGTCTATGGCGAGCAGGACAACGCCGACAAATTCATTCCGTTTGTGGTAAGCGAGCTGGCGGCCGGAAATCCTCAGCTCAAACTGACCGATGGCCAGCAGAAGCGCGATTTCATTCATGTCGATGACGTGGTCTCTGCCTACCTCTTGGTGATCCGTATGATCGATGCGGTGCCGTACGATATTACCGAACTCGAAGTGGGTACCGGTCACGCGATCCCTGTACGAGAAATGGTAGAGATAGCGGTTGATGTGGTCCAGTCGAAAGCCGAACTGCTACTGGGCGCGCTGCCCCAACGCGAAGGAGAAATTATGGACTCAAGTGCCGACAACCGCACTCTCCTAGCGCTCGGATGGCGGCCTCAAGTGGGTCTGCGCGAAGGCCTTGCCCGGATTCATCTTTCGACAGTTGGTGCGACTCGCTGACCCGAAGGCTAATCTTCTTCGCCGGGTTGGGCTGCGGCACGTCTTGTATTAATTAGCCCTGTCCTGAAGTTGAATATAAATGCTATTCAATAGAAAAAATATTGCTCCATATATTAATAGCGGAGCCAAAGTGCTCTCTGGAGTTTTGGTAAGTGCTTTACTTCTGGTAAATATAAGCAATGAACTTAGAGGTGTTTTTTATGCGATGCAAAGCTTATTGGCGGCGCAGATATTATTTGATGGTGGTATGTCGTTGATTCTCTTAAAGAGAACATCTAAGGTCATTAGAAATCATAATTTGCAACCAGGACGTTACAGCAAAAAGCGAGTAAATACATACTTAAATTTTTTAAAGCTATGGGGATATTCTAGCTCCCTCTTGTATGTGGCGATAGTAACGCCTTTGGGTTATTTGTATTTGAATTCAACATTAGGATCAAATGTTGAAATAGATTGGAAGTTGCCTTGGTTGCTTGCGTCGACTCTTTCGGGTGCTATGTTTGTAATAAGATCCAAACAAATTTTCATCGAATCATCTTTAGATATTGATTTCGTTCAATTATCTTCCGCACTCATCGTCTTAATAAGTTTTGGCGTACTTGCTGCAATGATTTTTATGGGGCTTGCTTTATATGGATTGTTCGCATATCATTTTTCGATGTTTATTTTTTCCTATCTTTTTTTAAAAGAGAGATATTTAAAAAATAGTAGGATTTTCTATAAAAACGAGAATCCCCGAATAGGGCTTGTAACAAAATTTTTAAAAAGTCAGATTAAATTATTTCTGACATATTCGATTGGATTCTTTTATTGGAATTCCCTGTCATTGATAATATTTAAATTTTTAGGTCCCGATGTTGCGGGAAAGTGGGGAGTAGTCAATTCAGTGCTAGGTGGTGTTAATCAATTATCAAATAGTCGGGTGATTGCGAATATATCATTGCATGCCAATAGCTTGTCTACCAAGCGTGATCATGCAACGGCACATTTTGAAAAAATGATGATTGTGTCGGCAACTATTTTTTGTGTATTAAGTATTTTGCTTGGTGTAGTATTGTATGCATTGGTGCCAATATATTTTAATATATCAACTAGAATAACTGGATGGGTAGAGTATTTTCTAATGTGCAGTGTTTTTTTGATAAACATGTTAATCGGTAATTATGCGCTGGCAGGCAGGTTGGTGAAGAACGAGCCGTATTTCTTGTTTAGTTTTATTGTTAATGTATTGACGCCCTTAATGTTATTGATGGTAATTAATTTTTATGATGATTTGGTAGCGTTGCTTTTTTTGAATTTCATTATTCACGTCGCTTACATGCTTTGGGCACGCTCAATACATTCGAAGATATTCAAGTGGGGTTGATGTGAACTTGTCAATTTGTATTCCAACCTACAACAGGCAGGCTGCAGTTTCAGCACAGATTGAATTTTTGTTGGCAGAGCTAGAGGGTTTCGATTCTGTAGAGGTAATCGTTAGTGACAATGCTTCATTGGATAATACATTTAAAGCCCTGAAGAAAATAAACTCAAGTCGCCTTAGTTGTTATTTTCACGAAGAAAATATTGGGATGCTTGGCAATATTAAACGTCTGATTTCTTACTCTAAGGGAAGATACATTTGGTTATTGAGTGATGATGATGTCCTGCTTCCTGGGGTCACTAAAGAGATAGTATCAAAAATGTCCTTGGAGCCAGATATTATTTTTCTAAATCATTCAATAGAAAATTTTATAAGTAGGAGTGTTGATACGTCGAATTTGTTTGAAGAATTAAAAATATCCTCTAAGGAGTCTTTTTTTTCGAATATTTCATCGAAAAGATTTGGTCAGCTTATGTTTATGAGCGCCAGTATTCATAAAAGAGAGCGATTGAACGAAGTCGTAGATCTTGTTGATAATATTGCTGCGCCTTTGGATTTTTTCTTAAATGGAGTTCGATTTAAAAGAATAGAGCTAGTAAAAGAAATATTTTTAAAAAATATTGTTGGAAATGAGAGTTGGGGGCGTGAAGCGGTACTTGTTTTTGGTAAATATGTTCCAGCAATAATAATTAAATATATTATAAAAGGAACGTGTGTTGGGTTTAATTTTGCATTGTTGTGGTCTTGGTTGCGGGCGTATTGGAGGCACTATATTTTCTTGCGATTGCCCACTGTTGTTAGAGTAACTGCAATAAAGGTCGTTGGCAAAAAATGCTCGAAAAGGAAATAATTTCTCCGGCGTTGTATCTGCTATGGGTTTTTTCAATAGCTGTTGCTTTGCTTTATTCGATTGACAAATATCGCATATTAGACGATTTTTCAAAAATAATAGCATTTTTAACATTCGGCTTGGTGGCTTTTCGATCAGATGAATTTCCGGATTATAGTGAGTATTTGGAGATATATAGAATAACGACCGAAAATGGATTTTTTGATATTTTTAATTTAAATCTCCATGGAGAGGTTGGTTTTAAGTTAATAATATTATTTCTCGATAAGATTTTTGATAATCCGCTATCAATTTTTTTAATTTCCGCTTTTGCAAGTTTTGTCCTATTAATCTTGGTGGCGAAGCGGTTGAATTTAAGTTTTAGTCAGGTTTGGATCGGTTATTTCTCTTTTTTCTTTTTAACTAAAGATCTTGGCCAGATAAGATATTCAGTTGCGTCTTTGCTGGTCGTATATGCCTATATCTTGTCGGGGATTTATGGAAAAATGGTATTTGCGATAGTGGCTTCATTTTTCTTTCAATACTTTTCGTTTTTCCCAATTCTTGTGCTAAGGGTTATTCGCGGGATTAGATGTGAATGGTCGGTGATGTTCGGACTCATGTTGATTGCAATTGGAGGGTCTTTTTTTCTTTCGTTTGATTTTTTGACTTTTATTGGCCCTGAGAAAATAACTGATAACTATTATGGGACTGATTATGTTTCGGGGTCGATCATTAATGTCTTGCCGGCTGTTTTTCGGTCTTTGTTGGTCTGCTTATTTGTAAGTTATTCGGTTCGGGGGCACAGGTTGAGTGCTATAGAACGTGACCTTGTTATAGCCATTCCGGTCTCTATTTTCTTTTATGTTGTATTTTGGCAAGTCCCAATTGTTTCTCAAAGAATTGGTGGTTTTTTTGCCTCTGTAATTCCTTTTGTATTAGTGATTGCTGTGCAAAAAAACGTCAATAAGCTGATGTTATTTTTGTATTTTATTTTATGTACGGCTTCATTTAATGCATTATATTTTTCGGTGAGCTATTTATGAATAAAGAGTTGTTTTTGTTTTTAAAAATTATTTACAAATATTGGAATAGATTGAAGTTTTCCATCCGGTATGGTTTGGGAATTCGTCCTAATATGCCTGTTCTTGAAAAGAATATCATTGTGAAACCATCATTGAAGCATGGTATTGCTTCATTCACAATGATGAAGGATGAGGAGGATATTGTTGAGCACTTTATAAGGATCAACAGTGCTTGGTGTTGTCATTTCTTTATTTATGATGACGGTAGTTCTGATGGCACTGTTGATATTATTGCCAAGTTGACTGAGGAGGGTTTCCCTATCACCTTGTTGAAAGGTGGTGGTTTGACTTATCAGCAGAACTATATATCCACCTACTATGTCAGGGCGATCGCAGCACTGAAGGGTGTTGATTTTGTATTTCCTATTGATTCTGATGAGTTTATTTTTGAGTCATTGGAATTTATTGCTGAATTGAATTTATTGAGATCGGATGAGATTGGTTATATTAATTGGAGATCTTTGGTTCCATCTGGTGGCAATGCAATATATTCGAACTCGGCATTTTCTACATGTTTCGAATCAGTTGTCGTTGAGGCCGCGCCTTCTCAAAAAGTGGTTGTACCAGCCAAGTTAGCGGCGTCGATCTATATTGAAATGGGGAATCATTCTGCATTCCATTTTTTGCGACCGTTGAAAAAATATTTCTTTCAAGTAAGGCTTTCGCATGTGCCGGTTAGAACTTGTTCTCAGGTCCTTGTTAAGTCATTAATTGGGTCATATAAATTCCGAATTAAAAAGAATAAAAGTCGAGGCGAAGGAAGTCATTGGCTTGCTATGGCGAAACGATGTAGAGAGAATGGTTATGTGGTTAGTGATAGCGATTTAAGGAATATTTCTTATAATTATGTGTCTCCCCATGTTTTAAGTATGGATGAAAACTTGGTGATATTTAGTCCAATTTTTGATTTCTATGAGCTTAAATACGATAAACTTCTAAAGAAAAATATTATTCCTCAGTTTGATGATTTTGTTCTTCGGGTTTTGGATGAGGTTGGGCGTTGATTGGGATGTGGGAGTGGTTCGATGAAGGCGCTAAAAATATCAGTTTGCATGGCGACTTACAATGGTGAGAGCCACGTGATCGCTCAATTGGTTTCGATACTGAATCAATTGGGATTGGATGATGAGGTCGTAATTTCTGATAATGGCTCAAGTGACGAAACTATTAATCTAGTACGATCACTCAATGATCAGAGGGTAAAGTTATTCGTTTTTGAGAAAAAAAGTGTTGTTGGAAATTTCGAAAATGCTTTGAAGCAAGCTGCTGGAGATGTGATATTTTTAGCGGACCAAGATGACATATGGCTTGATGGGCGTGTTGAGAAAATGATCGATGAGTTGAGGTTTTTTGATTTGGTTGTAACTAATTCAAAAATAGTAGATAATAATCTAAAAATTTTGCATTGCTCTTTATTTGATTTTGTAAAGCCTCGAGTTGGATTTTTTGCTAATTTGTATAAAAATTCTTATATCGGTTGTTGCATGGCTTTTAATCGAAAGGTGCTTGTTAAGGCCATCCCTTTTCCGGAGGGTTTGCCTATGCATGACTGGTGGATTGGTTTGGTTGGTGGAATTGTTGGTTCGGTTAAATTCATTGATGAACCATTTTTGTTGTATCGACGGCACTCGAATAACGTTTCTGAAACTTCTAATAAAAGTTCTCGTGGTTATTTTGATAAGGCGAGAGATCGATTTTATATTTTCAACAGAATAGTTTATCGATTTATATTTGGTGTGTGATTGGCGATTATCTCGGGATATTAAATTGTGGCTACTCAGTCTGGAGCGGTGCGCGCACCAAGTTTTGCTGTCTGTCTGGCTGCCTACAACGGCATAGAATATATTGCTGAACAGATTAAATCTATTCTTTCTCAGGATGGCGTTGATCTTCAAATATTTATCAGTGTAGATAAATCCTCAGATGGCACTGAAAGTGTTCTCGCAGAATGGGCTCTTTTAGAGCCTCGTTTAACTTTGCTGCCTTTGGGTTTGCATTTTGGTGGAGCTGCTCCAAATTTTTATCGTTTGTTGCGAGATGTTGATTTGACAGATTTTGATTATTTAAGTTTTTCTGATCAAGATGATGTCTGGTATTCGGGGAAGTTGTTGCGTGCACATGAAAAAATGCTAAGTGGCGCGGCAGATGCGTATTCAAGCAACGTTTTGGCATTTTGGTCAAATGATTATAAGGTTTTGATTAATAAATCTCAAAAACAGGTTCGTTGGGATTTTTTGTTTGAAGCTGCCGGACCGGGGTGCACTTATGTCATGCGCAAAGAGTTGGCCTGTGCCGTTCAGGATTTAATAAAATCCCGTTGGACCGATGTCCAGCAAGTGGGCTTGCATGATTGGTTTGTCTATGCATATGCCCGTGCTAATGGCTATCGCTGGGTGATTGATGACTACGCTGGTATGCTATATAGACAGCATGAAAAAAATCAGGTGGGCGTTAACTCTGGTGTCGGTGCTTTTGTTCAGCGAGCCCGCAAGGTGTTAAGTGGGTGGGGGCCGACCCAGTCCGCTTTGATAGCTCAATTGGTTGGGTTGGGTGATGATCCGTTTGTCACGCGGTGGTCAGGGGGAGGCAGAACTGGCTTGCTGAGGCTTGGCCTTCACGCCTGGCAATGTCGAAGGCGTGTGCGTGACAAGATAATATTTTCTTTGTCGTGCATTGCAATGTGTTTAGTGGGGCGCCGCTAACAATGCTTCAACAGCAGCGGCTGGTAGTCACCGGCGCCAATGGTTTTGTGGGCCGGGCCTTGTGTGCTGGCGCGGTTGCCCGTGGTCTTGTTGTTCGCGGCATTACACGTTCCGCGCACGCTTTGCCAAGCGGCACCGAAAACCTCGTGGTTGCCAATCTTGAAGACGGTGCCGATTGGCGTAATGCACTTGTCGGTTCTCAAACCGTTATCCATCTTGCTGCTCGCGTGCATGTCATGGCTGATAAGGCTAAAAATCCACTGGATGAGTTTCGTCGCATCAATGTACTCGGCACTTTGAACCTCGCTCGACAGGCGGCAGCTGCCGGTGTCCGTCGGTTTGTCTTCATCAGCTCCGTCAAGGTCAACGGCGAAGCCACGACGTTGGGGCTTCCTTTTTTTGCTGACGACATTCCCGCGCCCCTTGATTCCTACGGTATTTCCAAAATGGAGGCGGAGCAAGGACTGCAAAAAATTGCTGCAGAAACCGACATGGAGGTTGTGATCATTCGTCCACCGTTGGTATACGGTCCGGGGGTGAAGGCCAATTTTCAGACCATGCTGCGCTGGTTGGCTCGGGGCGTACCCTTGCCGCTGGGCGCTATTCACAACAGCCGCAGCATGGTGGCGCTGGACAACCTGGTCGATTTGATCCTGACTTGCATTGACCATCCAGCTGCCGCGAACCAGACGTTTCTGGTCTCGGATGGGGAGGACTTGTCCACGACGCAATTGCTGCAGCGCTTGGGGCGGGCCTTGGGCAAGCCGGCGCGGTTGATTCCTGTACCCGCCATATTGTTAAAAGCTGGGGCTGCATTGGTGGGAAAGCCTGCGATTGCTCAGCGCTTATGCGGGTCTTTGCAGGTTGACATATCGAAGACGCAGCAGTTGCTGGGGTGGACTCCGCCCTTGTCTGTCGATGAGGGGTTAAAAAGAGCGGCGGAAGGATATTTGCGTGAAGCGGCTGTTTGATTTGCTACTCGCCTTGTGCGCGGCGGTAGTTTTGGCTCTCCCTGTTGCGGTGGTTGCGGTGGCTGTGCGCCTGACCTCTGCAGGGCCAGCCCTTTACTGGTCTGACCGGGTAGGGCGGGGCAACAAGATTTTCAAAATGCCCAAGTTCCGCAGCATGCGGGTTGGCACGCCCGCCGTGGCCACGCATCTGCTGGTGGATGCGAAGGCGCACCTCACGCCGATTGGCAGCTTCTTGCGCAAGAGCAGTCTGGATGAATTGCCCCAACTTTGGAGCATTCTGGTCGGCGACATGAGCTTTGTCGGTCCCCGGCCTGCGCTTTTTAATCAGCATGACCTGATTGAATTGCGCACGCAGTTGGGTGTGCATGCATTGGTGCCGGGGTTGACGGGCTGGGCGCAAATCAATGGGCGCGACGAGCTGCCCATACCTGACAAGGTGAAGCTGGATGTGGAGTATCTGCAGCGCCAGTCGCTGTGGTTTGATATTCGTATCCTGTGGCTGACGTTCGTGAAGGTCATTCGGCGCGACGGAATCACCCATTGATGGAATGCCTGCAATGAAACGTTTGTTGATCGTGGGTGCCGGTGGCCATGGCCGTTCGGTGGCCGAGGCGGTGCTGGCCGGTGGTGTCTTCACGTTGGCGGGTTTCGTGGACGATGCGGCGCCTGGTTTGGGCCAGGTGTGGGAGTGGCCGGTATTCGGCAGCACGGCTGACCTGGACCGGTGCCGCCCGCATGCAGATGCCGCCATTGTGGCCATAGGCAACAACCGCTTGCGCGAGGAACTGCATCACAGGCTGGGTGCAGCGGGTTTCGAGCTGGCTACGGTGATTCACCCCCAGGCCATGGTGTCGCCCCGGGCGCGCATTGGCGTTGGCAGTGCTGTCATGGCCGGTGCCATTGTCGGAACCGAAGCACAGTTGGGTACTGGCGTCATTGTCAATTGCGGTGCGGTGGTAGACCACCATTGCCAGGTGGAAGACTTTGGCCATTTGGGTGTGAAGGCGGGCATGGCGGGTGGCTCGGTCTTGGGGCATGGCGCCTGGATGCAGGCGGGGGCTGTTCTGGGCTATGGGGTAACGGTGGTGGCCGGAATGGTGCTGCAACCCGGTCAGGCTGTGGCCGCGAAATAAGAAGTCGAGAAATGCCAATTCATAAATTCATGGTGATTCCATTGCTGGCGCTGCCGCGCCCTATTAAACGCCTGGTGGTGGTAGCGCTCGATCTGGTGCTGTCGTTGCTTTCGGTTTGGGTCGCTTTTTATTTGCGCGTCGACCAGACGGGTCTGCCGCAATTGCAGCAAAAGTATGTCTACCTGCTGGCGCCCTTGCTGGCGTTTCCCCTGTTTGTGCGTTTTGGGCTGTACCGCGCCATTTTTCGTTACACCGGCATGGCGGCGCTGTTCACCACAACCAGGGCCGTGGGGGTCTATGCGGTACTGTTTTTTATCGCCCTGCTGGTGTTGAAGTGGGACGGGGTACCGCGCAGCGTGGGCCTGATTCAGCCGCTGCTCTTTTTGCTGCTGGTAGGGGGCAGCCGGGCGATTGCGCGCTATTGGCTGGCGGGTGGCCCCCGCAAGGCGCGCCATGCCAAGGGCCGCTTGCTGATCTACGGGGCCGGCGATGTGGGGGTCCAGACAGCGTACGCATTGGGACTGGCGCACCAGTTTGTGCTGCTGGGTTTTATCGACGATGACAAGGCCAAGGCGGGGCGCAGCATCAACGGCGTTGACGTCATCGCGCCTGATGAGGTGGCCGATGCCGTGGAGCGCATGGGTGTTACCGATATTTTGCTGGCCATGCCGTCGCTCGACCGCACGCGCCGCAATGAAATCGTT
>Ga0066461_1000440_pt1 | contig 13482 bp, 9 predicted proteins | sample LakWasMe91_HOW11_2_FD_59572 | JGI IMG/M metagenome (GOLD analysis project Ga0066461, IMG submission 59572) | Freshwater sediment methanotrophic microbial communities from Lake Washington under simulated oxygen tension - Sediment Metagenome 91_HOW11 | ecosystem: Environmental > Aquatic >...
TGGTCGAGGATGAACAGCTTGGGAAAGCGCGGATCTTGTTTCATGGTGTAGGTCGGGCTCGCGTTGTTATTGTGGACGCATTATCCCAGTCCTCGGGCTCGTTTGTCCTCGTTTTCACAAATAAATTCACCATGCCGGCGCCTGTTTTCGGCCGGCGTGCCCCGGGTGCGCGGCGCCGCTTCACGCCTCGGGCAGCGCGCGCGCCAGGATCGCTGCGCAATCGACGCCGTCGGGCAGGCGCCCGAACGCCGCGCCCACCTCGCGCGCCAGGCGCGAACTCACGAACGCGTCGGCCACGAAGCCGGGCGCGTGCTGCAGCAGCAGCGCGCCCTGCAGCGCGAGCACGATGCGCTCGGCCAGCCGGCGCGCGCCGTATTCGTCCAGCCGCCCTGCCTCGAGGTCGGCCAGCAGCGCTTCGGCGTACGCCGCGTAGGCGCTGTTCGCTCCCAGCGCCGGCGCCAGTTCGTCCGCCAGCGCGGCGCGTGCGGCCGGGGCCTTGCCGAAGGCGCGCAGCAGGTCCAGGCACATCACGTTGCCCGAGCCTTCCCAGATCGAATTGACGGGAAATTCGCGATACAGCCGCGCCAGCGGCCCGTCCTCGACGTAGCCGTTGCCGCCCACCACCTCCATCGCCTCGGCGCCGAAGGCCGGCCCGCGCTTGCACAGCCAGTATTTACCGGCCGGCGTGAGGATGCGCGCCAGCAGCGCCTGCTGCGGATCGGCGCACTGGTCGAAGCAGCGCGCAAGGCGCAGCGCGAACGCGCTCGCCGCTTCCGACTCGAGCGCGAGATCGGCCAGTACGTTCTGCATCAATGGCTGGGCGGCCAGGGCGCGTCCGAATGCGTGGCGCGCGCGCGCGTGGTGCAGCGCATGCGTGAGCGCGGCGCGCATGATCCCGGCGCTGCCAAGCACGCAGTCGAGCCGCGTATGGCTGCCCATCTCGAGGATGGTGGCCACGCCGCGCCCCGGCTGGCCCACCAGCCACCCGGTGGCGCCGCAGAACTCGACTTCGGCCGATGCGTTCGAGCGGTTGCCCAGCTTGTCCTTGAGGCGTTGCACGCGAATCTCGTTGCGGCTGCCGTCGGGCAGGAAGCGCGGCACCAGGAAGCACGACAGGGCCGCACTGCCGGGCGCGCCGCCTTGCGCCAGGATCAGGTGCGCGTCGGCCTGCGGGGCCGAGAAAAACCATTTGTGGCCGACGATGCGCCAGGCCTGTTCGCCGGCGGCCCCGAAGCGACTGCGCGCCTCGGCCGGATCGAGCAGGACGGCGCTGGTGGTGTTGGCGCGCACGTCGCTGCCGCCCTGCTTCTCGGTCATGCCCATGCCGATCAGGGCCCCGTGCTTTTGCGCCAGCGGCAGCGAGCGCGGATCGTAACGGCGCGACAGGATTTTCGGCAGCCATTCGGCCGCCAGCACGGGCGCCAGGCGCAACGCCGGCACCGCGGCGAAGGTCATCGTGACCGGACACTGCGCCCCGTTTTCGACCTGCCCGAACAGCAGGTACTGGGCCGCGCGCGCGACCTGCGCCCCAAGGCGCTGCGTGTCCCACGGCGAGGCGTGCGCGCCAGCGTCGATCATGAGCGCCATCAGCTGGTGCCAGGCCGGATGGAATTCGAGCTCGTCGATGCGCCGTCCGCTGCGGTCGAACCCGATCAGGCGGGGTGGGTTGGCGTTGGCCAGCCGGCCCAGTTCGAGCGTCTCGGCGCGCCCCAGCGTCGCTCCCAGCGCGTGCAGCTGCGGCCCGGCCCAGCCGGCGCCTTCGCGCGCCAGCGCCTCCTGCAGTGCCAGGTCGCAGGCATACAGGTTGACATTCTCGAACGGCGCGGCCTGGTTGAACACCTCGTGCGTATCGAACTGATTCATTGCAAACCTCCACTGGAATGGGTCGGATGTTGCGCAGAAGCATCATAATTAAATGACACAGTTCACTGCCGCCCCAAGTTGAGCCACATGCTTTAGTCTAGACACAATCCGGGCAACGCCTGTGCGGTGCCGACAAGGCAGGCTAGCGTAAAGCCAGCAGCCAGGCAAGCTTCCTTGTGGCCGCCCGATGTTGTTGCGAAATGTCAACTTTAGCTGCATCCGGGTGTTGAAAAGCAGTTATTAATGCGTTTGGGCATCTTTCGCTGATACATTTCGCGCTAATTTGATAGACTTACAGGCTAGATTCTATATTGCCATCGCGACTGGCGTTCTTTGGCAGGCCAACGATAGGAAGACCTGGAATTACGATGTCCTCAAGCCCCCCACCAGTGCCGATGCACGACCTGCGCAATGGGCTCGACACGCTCATGGAAGCGGCCGGCGACGCGGTGTTCCGGCTCGACGCCACAGGCCAGGTCTTGTTTGCCAGCGCGCGCAGCCGCGCCCTGATCGGCGCCGGACAGGAACCGTGCGGCGCGATGCTCAGCGCATTTACCCCGGAAGAGGACCGGGCAAGCTTGCGCAACGCGTTGGCCGACGCCGTCGGCAGCGCCGAGCCGGTGCGCATCGAAGTGCGCCTCACGAGCCCCGACCGGCACATCTGGTTCGAACTGCGCCTGGTCAGCTGCCTCGATGCGGACGGCTCGCCCGCTGTGCTGGTCATCGGACGCGACATGTCGGCCCAGCATGCGACCGAAGAGCGGCTGCGCCACATGGCGACCCACGATGCGCTCACCGACCTGCCGAACCGCCTGCTGCTGTCGGACCGCATCCGCATGGTGATCGCCCAGGCCCGCCGCTCCGGCCAGGCTTTTTCGGTGGCCACCGTGGGACTGGACGGCTTCAAGAAGGTCAACGACGGGCTCGGCCATCCAGTCGGCGACGCGGTGCTGCGCATGGCCGCGGCGCGCTTGCGCAAGACGCTGCGCGACAGCGACACCCTGGCCCGCGTCGGCGGCGACGAATTCGTCGCGGTGCTGCCGGGCACTTTCACCGAGGCCCAGATCAAGCTCGTCACCGGACGCCTGCTGGCGACCGTGCAGGCGCCGTTCGAAGTCGAGGGCCATACCATCTACGTGGGCGCCTCGGTCGGGATCTCGATCTACCCGCAGCACGCCGAGGACGAGGTGCGGCTGGTGGCGCTGGCCGACGCGGCCATGTCGCGCGCCAAGGAAACCGGCAAGGCGCGCTGCGTGGTCTACAGCGCGCGCCAGAGCGGCCCGCCGGAACACGACATTTCGCTCGAGGCGGCCATGTTCCAGGCCGTGCGCGAAGGCGAGTTCCTGCTCTACTACCAGCCCATCGTGGACGCCCACACGCGCCAGATCCAGGGCTTCGAAACGCTGATGCGCTGGAAGCATCCGCACCTGGGCATGGTGCCGCCGGTGCGCTTCATCCCGATCGCGGAAACCAACGGCCTGATCAACCTGCTGGGCGCGTGGGCGCTGAAGGCGGCCTGCGTCCAGTTGCGCCACTTCGAAGAAGCCGCCAAGCGCGAGCTCTACATCTCCGTCAACATCAGCCCGCGCCAGTTCCGCAACGACAAGTTCCTCGACATCCTGGACGAGGCCATCGCGTTTTCCGGCGTGCGCGGCGAGCAGCTCGTGCTCGAGATCACCGAGGGCACGCTGATGATCGACCCGCTGCATGCCGAGTCCATCCTCACCAAGATGGCCGAGCGCCGCGCGCGCATCGCGATCGACGATTTCGGCACCGGTTATTCCTCGCTGGCCTACCTCAAGCGTTTCCCGATCTCGGTGCTCAAGGTCGACCGCGCCTTCATCAAGGACCTGCCCGATTCGCAAAAGGACGGCGCCATCTGCAATGCGGTGCTCGACCTGGCCAAGCATCTTGGCCTGTCGGTGGTGGCCGAAGGCGTCGAGACCGAAGAACAACTGCATTACCTTGAGCGGCGCGGCTGCCAGTATGTACAAGGCTACCTGACCGGCAAGCCGATGCCGGCCCACGTGGCCGTCGCAGCGCTCACCGAAAATCTTTACGCAGCGCTTTTGCCAACCGAACTGCGGGCGGGAATCCAATGAAACAAAAGGCCCAGACCATCGCCGCAGCGAACGCCGACGCCACCCTCGCCCTGCTGTGGGAACGGGTGCGCCGCCAGGGCGACATGCCCGGCTTCGGCAAGGCCATCAGCGCCATCCTGGGCGCCATGCGCGGCGAAGACGAGCCGGCCTTCAACATGACCAGGACGGTGCTGTCCGATCCGGTCCTGACCCAGCGCGTGCTGCGCCTTGCCAACAGCAGCATGTATTCGGCCTTCGGGCAGCACATCAACACCATCACCAAGGCGGTGCTGGTGCTCGGCACCGAGGCCATCGGACATCTCGCGCTGGGCCTGAAGCTCATTGAAGAGCTGAGCAACTCTTCGCCCGATTCGACCATTGCGCACGTAGAGATGGAAAAGGCGGTGCTGGCCGGGATGGTGGCCCAGCAGGTCGCCGCCAGCGTGTCCGCGCGCGATCCGGAAGAAGCCGTGGTGTGCTCGATGCTGCACACGCTGGGACGCATGATGATGACCTTCTACATGCCCGAGCGCTGGGAGGCGCTGCAGCGGCACGGCGGCGCGGGCAACGAGGACGCCAGTGCGCCGGAAGTGCTCGGCCTGTCGCTCGAATCGCTGGGCCGCGCCGCGGCCGAGCACTGGGGCCTGCCAAAGAACCTGGTCAACGGCATGCGCCGCATCGAACCGGGCCCGCCCGACATCCAATTGGCGCATGAAGACTGGCTGGCCGCGCTCTCGACCATGTCCTCGCAGTGCGCCGCCTCGCTCTGGCATGACGACCCGGAAGGCGCCGCCGGCGTGCTGGCGCTGGCCCACAGCTATGCACCGATGCTGAAGGTCGCGCCAGGCAGCCTGATGGTGGCCATCGGGAAGGCCAAGGAGGCGGCGGCGGCCGACCTGACGATCGCGCCGCTGGCCAAGCCGGCCGAAAAACGCGCCAGGCAGCTGGCCTCGACCCGCATGCGCGCCGAGGGCAACCGCATCCTCATCAGCGGCGTGGCCGACATGCGCGACACGCTCTCGAGCGCCACGCCCGGCCAGATGATGTCGATGGCGCTCGAAACCGTCTACCAGGGGCTCGACTTCTCGCGCGCCGCGGCCTTCCTGCGCAACCGGCGCGACGGCACCTACTCGGCCAAGATGGGCTTCGGCGAAGGCATCACCGAGCTGTTCCCGCTGATGTCGTTCGACGACACCTACCAGCCCAACGTGTTCCACGCCGCGCTCACCAGCGACCGCGTCATCTTCATCGAGAACGCCAAGGATCCCAAATTTGCGACCAAGCTGCCGTTCTGGTGGAAGGCTTCGCTGTCGGACGCCCGCAGCTTCGTGATCCTGCCGCTGTGCGCCAACGGACAGCCGGCCGGCTTCATTTACGGCGACTGGGACCACACTTTCCCGGCGATCCAGCTCAACCAGGCCGAGTTCGCGCTGTTGAACGACCTGCGCGCCCTGGTGGTGCGGGCAGTCGAGCGGCGCCAGCAGATCGAACTCGACGCCGTCCAGCGCGGCTGATCAGCCCTGGCGCTGCCAGCGAAACGACAAGGCCGCGGCGAGCGCTCCGGCGCCTGCCAGCGCGGCGGCCGCAAAGTACACCGGCCCCGGACCGAGCTTATCCCAGCACAGCGTCATGAACAGGGCGCCGCCGGTGCCGCCCACGCCGTACCCGATGCTGATGAAGAGCGCCTGCCCGCGCGCCTGCAAGGGCCCGGAAAACCAGCGCTGCAGCGTGATGACGCAAGCCGAATGGTGGGCCGCGAAACTGGCCGCATGCAGCAGCTGGGCCAGCGCCAGCCAGCCCAGCGAGTGCGCGCCGGCGCCGATCAGGACAAAGCGCAGCGCCGCCGCGGCGAACGCGAACAGCATCACGCGGCGCGCGCCGAAGCGGACGAACAGGCCCGCCTGGAAGTAGAAAAATACGATCTCGGCCAGCACCCCGAGCGACCACATGGCGCCGATCAATGGCTTGCCGTAGCCGATGCGTTCAAGGTACAGCGAATAGAACACGTACAGCGCCGAGTGGGCCGCGATCATCAGCGCGACCGATGCGAAGAAAGCGACCACGGCGCGCTGGCGCAACACGCCCAGCAGCGGCGCGCCCGCGTGCGCCGCTTCGCTGTGCGGCGCTGCGCGGATGCGCAGGCTGGCGCCGACCACGCACAGCAGCAAGGTGAACACGATCGGCGCCAGCGCCTCCACCCCGAACCACTCGAGGCCGTAGGCGGCGCCCATCACGGCCGCGATGAAGCCGATCGACCCCCACAGGCGCACCCGCCCGTAGTTGCTCAGGTCGCCCTTCATCTCGGCCAGCATCAGCGCTTCGGAAAGCGGCCCCTGGGCGCTGGTAAACAAGTTCAGGAGCACCATCGCGACGAACAGCTGGGAAAAGGTATGGCCGTACCAGATGCCGCCGAACGCGGCCAGCGCCGCCAGCGCCGTGATGCGCAGCACCCGGACGCGCTGTGCGGTATGGTCGGCCACCCAGCCCCACAGGTTGGGGCCGAAGATGCGCATCACCTGGATCAGCGACATGAGCACGCCGATCTGGGCCGCGCTCATGCCGCGCGCGGCGAAGAACAGGCTGGCGTAGGCGGCGAAGCTGCCCGCCTGCGCGTAGTACGCGAACATGAATAACGCAAAATTGACGGGCTGCGCGGGCATGGGGGAGTATGTCAGACAGGTGCGGCGTGAAGAGCGCCTGGCCGACCGGTGGCCTCATCGGCCATGCACGGCAGGGCCGATGACGCTGCGCTCACCGCCCTGGCGCGCCGAAGGCGCCGGCTTCAGGCGATTTTTGGGGTGTCCACGCGCACGTCGGCGCACTGCGCGCGCCGCATCAGCGCGTGATCGATCAGCACCAGCGCGAGCATCGCCTCGGCGATCGGGGTGGCGCGAATGCCCACGCACGGGTCGTGCCGCCCGAACGTTTCGACCATCACCGGATTGCCCTGCTTGTCGATCGAGCGGCGCGGAATGCGGATCGACGAGGTCGGCTTGACCGCGATCGACACCGTGATGTCCTGCCCGGTCGAAATTCCGCCCAGCATGCCGCCGGCGTTATTGCCGACGAAGCCTTGCAGCGTCAGTTCGTCGCCATGCTCGGAGCCTTTTTGCGTCACCGCGCGAAAGCCGGCGCCGATCTCGACGCCCTTGACCGCGTTAATGCCCATCATCGCGTAGGCGATGTCGGCGTCGAGCTTGTCGTAGATCGGCTGGCCCAGCCCGACCGGCACATTGTGCGCCACCACGTCGATGCGCGCCCCGACCGAATCGCCGGCGCGGCGCAGCTCGTCCATCGCCGCTTCCATGCGCGCGAGCAGGCCGGCGTCGCCAGTGGCGGCAAAAAATGGATTGCTGTGCACATGTTCCCAGGACTGGAACGGCACCTCGATCTCGCCGAGCTGGCGCATGCATCCCATGAACACGGTGCCGTACTGCTGCTGCAGCCACTTCTTGGCAATCGCCGCCGCGCCCACCACCGGGGCCGTCAGGCGCGCCGAGGAACGCCCGCCGCCGCGCGGGTCGCGCACGCCGTACTTGTGCCAGTAGGTATAGTCGGCGTGCCCCGGCCTGAAGCTCTCGACGATGTTGCCGTAGTCCTTGCTGCGCTGGTCTTCGTTGCGGATCAGCAGCATGATCGGCGTGCCCGTGGTCATGCCCTGGTACACCCCCGACAGGATTTCAACGGTGTCGGACTCCTGGCGCTGCGTTACGTGGCGCGAGGTGCCGGGCTTGCGCCGGTCCATGTCGGGCTGGATGTCGGCCTCGGACAGGGCCATGCCCGGCGGACATCCGTCGACCACGCAGCCGATGGCCGGGCCGTGCGATTCGCCGAATGTGGTAACAGTAAACAGCTTGCCAAATGTATTGCCGGACATGGTATGGAGGTGAAGAACTAAAAACATCATTCTACCAGTCCGCGCGCAAAAGCCGATATTGCTTACCAAAAATGGTGCCACGATGCAAATAATAGTTACGGGAGAATAATGCATTTATTAAAAAGACACATTTTTATTTTATTGCCTCTTATAAAGTACGCATTCGTGGCATTCTGTGCAGAAAAACTGTGAATTGGCCGATTGGGCGCCCGGCTGTGGCCGCCGCGTCGTTCTTCCTGTCAATTCGCTATATACTCAATATGTCTTAGTAATGTGAAAATCCTGGAGAAGCACCTCATGCCCCTATCGATCACGGCCCTAGAGGATACAAAGGTCGATCACGACGATCTGGTATTTTTGGAAGAGCACCCGCTCCAGGCTGGCGCTGCCGGCGTGCGCGACGTGTGGCGCATCATGATCGTCGACGACGACGAGGACGTGCATTCGACCACCACCTTCGCGCTCGGCAATCTCGACATGCAGCACCGCCCGCTCGAATTCGTGCACGCCTACTCGGCCGGCCAAGCGCGCGAAATGCTCGAGCACGAAACCGACATCGCCGTCATCCTGCTCGACGTGGTGATGGAGCAGGAGGACGCCGGCCTGCACCTGGTGCGCCACATCCGCGAAGCGCTCAGGATGGCCGACGTGCGCATCATCCTGCGCACCGGGCAACCCGGCTACGCGCCGGAAATCGACGCGATCCGCGATTACGACATCAACGATTACAAGACCAAGTCCGAGCTCACCCGCATCAAGCTGTTTACCACGGTGACGGCGGCAATCCGGTCCTACCAGCAGATCCGCGCGATCAACACCAGCCGCCGCGGCTTGGGCAAGATCGTGCGCGCCAGCACCGAGCTGATGGCGCTGCACGGAGTGCAAAATTTCGCGGCCGGCGTGCTGGCCCAGGCGGCCGACATTCTTGCCGTCAAGCCGAACGGCATGTTGTGCGTGCTCGAGTGCCCTGACGCGCGCAACGAGGAACTGTCGATCATGGCCGCGGCCGGCTCGTTCAGGCGCCTCGGCGGCACTCGCCTGGCCACCCAGGACTACCCGCGTGCGAGCTGCGCCATGCAACGCGCGCTGGCGGAGCGGCGCAATATCCACGACCCGCTGTTCGTCGCCCTGTATTTTGCCGGCAAGGCCAGCCGCGACTTCGTCGCCTTCCTTGAACTCGAGCGTCCGGTAGGCGAGATCGACGAGCGCCTGCTGGAAGTATTTTGCAGCAACGTGGCGGTCGGCCTCGACAACGTCGAGCTGGTCACCCACCTGCACAACGCCGCCTTCTACGACCAGCTCTCGAAGCTGCCCAACCGTACCCGCCTGGTCGAGATCCTGGACGCCACGCTGGAAGGGCCGGCCAGGGACGAGGCCACGCTGTCGCTGGTCGACCTCGACCATTTCGCCGAAACCAACGACGCGCTCGGCCACCAGTTCGGCGACGCGCTGCTGGTCGCCGTGGCCGCGCGCCTGCAGTCGCGCCTTGGCCAGCAGCTCACCGTGGCGCGCATCGGCGGCGATATCTTCAGCGTGCTTGGCAGCGCCGCGCAGGTCAACCCGGACAACATCCTGGCGCTGTTTGCGACCCCGTTCTCGATCGATGGCCAGGACGTGCAGTTGTCGGCCACGCTGGGCCTGGTGCGCCTGGCCGAACATGACGGCAGCGGCGCCGACGCGCTCAAGGACGCCGACATCGCGCTCAAGCGCGCCAAATCGCAGCAGCGCGCCGGCCACTTCTATTTTTCGCGCGGGATGGGAGTCGAGATCCGCGAGCGGGTGCGCATGATGCATGCGCTGCGCACCGGCTTTTCGACCAAGGAGCTGTTTGTGGTGTACCAGCCGCAGGTCGACCTGTCGACCCGGCGCGCGGTCGGATGCGAGGCGCTGCTGCGCTGGCAGACGGCCGACGGCAAATTCATCTCACCGGACCGCTTCATCCCGATCGCCGAGTATTCCGGCCTCATCATCGAGCTCGGCGAATGGGTGCTGCGCGGCGCCTGCGAGGAACTGGTGCGCCTGCGCGCGGCCGGCCACATCGATCTGACGATGTCGGTCAACGTCTCGCAGGTCCAGTTCCGCCACCCCTGCTTCCTTGCGGTGTTGCGCAGGGCGCTGGAAGAGACGCAGGCGCCGCCCGAGTTCATCGAGCTTGAGATTACCGAATCGATGGCGATGGAAGAGCCGGATGTGCTCATCAAGTTGCTGGCGCAGCTCAAGCAGACCGGGGTCTCGATCGCAATCGACGACTTCGGCACCGGTTTTTCCTCGCTGTCCTACCTGCAGCGCCTGCAGGTGGACCGGCTCAAGATCGACCGCGCCTTCGTGACCGAGATCACCGGTTCGGCGCGCGGCAGCAGCATTGCGGAAATGGTGATCCAGCTTGGACGCAACCTGGGGCTGTCGGTGGTGGCCGAAGGCGTGGAGGACGAACGCCAGGCCCAGATCCTGCAGGCGCTGGGCTGTCCGATGGCGCAAGGCTTCCTGTTCGCGCGCCCGCTGACGGCTCCGGACCTGTACAACTGGCTGGCCGGCGACGCGCTCGTCAGCGTCGGCTAACGCAAGACCATTCGCTCACCGCCCTGCGCCAGCGCCGCCAGATCCCCGCCCGTCAGTCTTCTTCGGCGGTTTCGGCCGGCCAGTCGCGGATGTATGCCTTCAGCATGCGGTTCTCGAAGCTTTGCGCCTCCAGCACCGCCTTGGCCACGTCGTAGAACGAGATCACGCCCAGCAGCGTCTTCGCGTTCATCACCGGCAGGTAGCGTGCGTGCTTTTCCAGCATGATGCGGCGCACCTCGTTGACGTCGGTATCCGGCGTGACCGTGATCGGATAGTCGTCCATGTGCTTGCGCACCGTGCCATCGCCCAGCGCGCCGCTGTTGCCGTGCAGCGCCTTGATCACTTCGCGGAAGGTCAGCATGCCGACCAGGTCGCCGAACTCCATGACCACCAGCGAACCGATGTCCTTTTCCGACATGGTGGTGACCGCCTCCACGAGCGGCATGTCAGGGGTCACGGTATACAGGATGTTGCCCTTTACCTGGAGAATTTCAGAAACTTTCATGGTGGCCGCCCTTGTCCGATGATGGAGGAAATCGTTTATTTTTTATAAAGTCTTACTTGCGAATGTAGCCTAAGCGTCGCAAAAAATCCAGCATTGTGAAAAATCAAATCCGCATGCCGCACCCCCTGTCCGCCCATGCCCTATTCTAGCCGGTAAAACGCCTCGCCGTACAGGGCCGCGCCCCCCGGACACTTGAATAAGTGCTAGGATTCGGCCCATCCTTTTCCCGATCGGCGAGTCCACCATGAGCGGTCCCCACTATCCCGGTTTCGACACCCTGTCGCTGCACGCGGGCGCCACGCCCGACCCCGCCACCGGCGCGCGCGCAACACCCATTTATTTCACCTCGGCGTTCGCGTTCAAGGACTCCGATCACGCGGCCTCGCTGTTCAACATGGAGCGCTCCGGCCATGTGTACTCGCGCATCTCGAACCCGACCAACGCCGTGCTCGAGGAACGCATCGCCGCGCTCGAAGGCGGCGTGGCCGGCATCGCCACCGCCAGCGGACAGGCCGCCATGCACCTCGGTCTTGCCACCATCGCCGGGGCCGGCTCGCACATCGTGTCCTCGCGCGTGCTGTACGGCGGCTCGCACAACCTGCTGGCCTACACGCTCAGGCGTTTCGGCATCGAGACCACCTTCGTCGATCCGCGCGACCTCGACGCCTGGCGCGCCGCGATTCGCCCGCAAACGAAGGTGCTGTTCGCCGAAACGCTGGGCAATCCCGGCCTGGACGTGCTCGACATCCCGAAGGTGGCCGCCATCGCGCACGAGAACAACCTGCCGCTGATGCTGGACTCGACCTTCACCACGCCGTACCTGCTGCGCCCGTTCGAGCACGGCGCCGACCTGGTGCTGCACTCGGCCACCAAGTTCCTGTGCGGGCACGGCACCGCGATCGGCGGCCTGCTGGTCGATGGCGGCACCTTCGACTGGCAACAGGCGCACGACAAGAGCGGGCGCTTCGGCGAACTGTGCGAACCGTACGACGGCTTTCACGGCATGGTGTTTTCGGAGGAATCGACGGTTGCCCCGTTCGCGCTGCGGGCGCGCCGCGAGGGCCTGCGCGACTTCGGCGCCATCATGAGTCCGCACAACGCGTTCGCGATCCTGCAAGGCATCGAGACGCTCAGCCTGCGCATGGAGCGGCACCTGGCCAACACGCGCAAGGTGATCGAATTCCTGCTCGCTCATCCGGCGGTCGAAGCGGTCTCCTATCCCGAACTCGACAGCCATCCCGACTACCAGCTGGCCAAGACGCTGCTGCCGAAAGGCGCCGGTTCCGTGTTCACCTTCAGCATCAGGGGCGACCGCGCCGCCGGCGTGCGTTTCGTCGACGCACTGAAGGTCTTTTCGCACCTGGCCAACGTGGGCGACGCCAGGTCGCTGGTGATTCACCCGGCATCGACCACGCACTTCCGGGTGCCGGGCGCGCAACTGCTGGCGGCAGGCATCACGGAAGGCACGATGCGCCTGTCGGTCGGGCTCGAGGACGCCGACGACCTGATCGAAGACCTGGCGCGCGGCCTGAAACTGTCGCAGAAGGGAGCCTGACGTGATGCAGGGCATCCAGGGCAGGCCGGCCTACTGCTACGGCGGCGGCAAGAAATTCGACCCGGCCCTTCCCAGCGCCGTGTTCATCCACGGCGCGCAGAACGACCACTCGGTGTGGATCCTGCAAACGCGCTATTTCGCCCATCACGGTTTCAACGTGCTTGCCGTCGACCTGCCCGGGCACGGACGCAGCGCGGCTCCGGCCCTGGCCAGCGTGGAAGCGATGGCCGACTGGCTGCTCGCCGTGCTCGACGCGGCCGGCGTGGCCAGGGCGCTGCTGATCGGCCACAGCATGGGCGCGCTGATCGCGCTCGAAGCCGCATTCAAGGCGCCGGCACGGGTGAGCGGCCTCGCGCTGCTGGGAGCTACCGACCCGATGAAAGTATCGGACGCGCTGCTCGAGACGTCGCTGCACGACGAGATGCGCGCGATCGACATGGTCAACATCTGGTCGCACTCCTCGATCGCGCAAAAACCGTCCAGTCCCGCGCCCGGTTTCTACACCATGGGCGGCGCACGCCGGCTGATGCAGCGCATCTCGCAGATCAATCCCGCGCAGCTGTTCCATACCGATTTCGCCGCCTGCAACGCCTATGCCAACGGACTGGCGGCGGCCGAGGCGGTGCGCTGCCCGGTCCTGTTCATCTTCGGGAACGCCGACATGATGACGCCGCCGAAGTCGACCAAGCTGCTGACGGCGGCGATTGCGCACGCCAGCACGGTGCGGGTCGAGGCCGGCCACGCGATGATGGCCGAGCAGCCGGACGCGGTGCTCGACGCGCTGTACGGGTTCGCTACCAGCAACGCATGACGCCGGGAGGCTTGCGACAGGTAGGCCGTCGTCCCCGCGAAAGCGGGGAGCCATGCTGCGCATGAATTGACGCCTGCGCTGAAACGGCTGGCGGGCGGCGCAAAGGAATTGGGTTCCCGCCTTCGAGGCTGTCGCAAAAACGCCAAATGGACTTTGGCGAAGCCTGAAAAGCCGTCGTTCCCGCGCAGGCGCATTGCTGTCCCGAATAATTTGTTTGACATTTTTGTCAAA
>Ga0066461_1000443_pt1 | contig 13398 bp, 14 predicted proteins | sample LakWasMe91_HOW11_2_FD_59572 | JGI IMG/M metagenome (GOLD analysis project Ga0066461, IMG submission 59572) | Freshwater sediment methanotrophic microbial communities from Lake Washington under simulated oxygen tension - Sediment Metagenome 91_HOW11 | ecosystem: Environmental > Aquatic >...
GGCGGAATCGAACCACCGACACAAGGATTTTCAATCCTCTGCTCTACCGACTGAGCTACCAGGCCAAGGGCATGATTATAGCAGCCGAACGGAACATTGCAAGGGTGAAGTGGCAAATTTTCTTGCAAATATGGCTGCACGGGTGGCAAAACACCGCTCTGTACAGCCGCTATAATGCCTTGCATGAACAATCCAACTTCTCGCATCGGCCGTAGCGAATCCGATGTCTGCATCGTCGGCAACGGCGCCATCGCCAAGACCGCCGCGCTCGGCTTTGCGCAGGCGGGCCACAGCGTCACCTTGCTCGCTCCCGCCTCCGCAACGGCGCCGGCCGGCGCAGCCCAGCCAGCGGCCGAACAACCATGGGACGTGCGAGTCTACGCCCTCAACCACACCGCGCATACGCTGCTGTCCTCGCTCAAGGTCTGGGGTGCGCTCGACATGGCGCGCGTGGCGGCGGTCGATTCGATGGTCGTCAATGGCGACGGCGCGCAGCCCGGCGACCTCGCGTTCGACGCGTTCGGCGCCCACGTCGGCGCGCTCGCCTGGATCGTCGAGGACCGCAACCTGAACCAGGCGCTCGACGCCGCGCTCAAGTTCGCGCCCAATGTCCACATCGTGCGCGGCCGAGCCGAGCGGCTGGTGTGCGACGACGCCGGCGCCACCGTGCATCTGGAGGGCGGCGCGGACATCGCCAGTGCGCTCGTGGTCGGCGCCGACGGCGGCCAGTCGTGGGTGCGCGGGCAGAGCGACATCGATCTCGATTACCGTCCGTACCACCAGCGCGCGGTCGTCACCAATTTCTCTTGCGAGAAGCCGCACCACGGCGTGGCCTGGCAGTGGTTCACCGGCGCCGAGGGCGTCGTGGCGCTGCTGCCGCTGCCCGGCAACCGGGTCTCGCTGGTGTGGTCCGCGCCCGACGCCCTGGCCGACACACTCATGCAGGAGACCTTGAGCGAGCTGGCGGTGCGCCTGGCGGTGCTGTGCGAGGACAAGCTGGGCGCGCTGCGCCCGCTGCTGCCGGAGGCGGTCAAGGACGTGCCGCTGGCGCTGATCCGCCCGCACACAATCGTCGCGCCGCGCGTGGCGCTGGTCGGCGACGCGGCGCACGTGGTGCATCCGCTCGCCGGCCACGGCATGAACTTAGGTTTTGCCGACGTGGCCGAGCTGCTCAAGACGCTTGCCGCGCGCGAGGAACGGCGCAGCATCGGCGACGCCCGTGTGCTGGCCCGCTACGCCCGGGCGCGCAAGGAAGACGTGCTGCTGATGCAGGTCGCAACCGATGGCCTGGCGCGCCTGTTCGGCGCCGAGCTCGAACCGATACGCGTGATGCGCAATTTCGGATTAAACTTGCTGAATAAGTTGCCGACGGTAAAGCGTCGCCTGATGGCCCACGCGATGGGGAAGTGATTGCCTCCGGCTCAGGGGCGCAACACTGCCTTTTTAAGGAATAACTGGAGAAGTCATGCATAAAAGTAAAATCGCCCTGTTGCTGTTGACGGGGCTGATCGCCGCCTGCGCGGGCGCCGAAACGCCGCTGGAAGCGAACATCAAGAAGGCGGTCGAACCGCGCCTGGGCAACGGCGTAAAGGTCGATTCGGTCAAGGAAACCCCGTACGGCGGGCTCTATGAGGTCCGCGCCGGCGGCGACATCCTCTACACCGACAAGAAGGGCGAGTACCTGTTCATCGGCCATGTCTACAACGCGAAGACCGCGCAGGACCTGACCAAGCTGCGTATCGACGAGATCAACAAGATCAAGTTCACCGACCTGCCGTTCGAGATGGCCATGAAAACGGTCAAGGGCGACGGCAAGCGCGTGATGGCGATCTTCGAGGACCCGAACTGCGGCTACTGCAAGCGCTTCCGCCAGACCACGCTCAAGGAAGTCGACAACGTCACCGTCTACACCTTCATGTACAACATCCTTTCGGACGATTCGTTCGTGAAGTCGAAGAATATCTGGTGCGCGCCTGACCGCAACAAGGCCTGGGACGACTGGATGATCTCGGGTAAGGCCGCGCCGGTCGCCCCTGCGAATTGCCCAACCCCGAACGACAAGGTGCTCGCGCTCGGCCAAAAGCTGCGCATCGAGGGTACCCCTGCGATCTTCTTTGCCGACGGCAGCCGGGTTCCTGGCGCTATCGACATCAAGACGCTCGAGGCAAAATTTTCGACCATTAAGTAAGGCGTAGCCCGCTGGGAACCAGGAGCCAGGAATGCCCGCATTCAATGTGACGAAGACCGCATGAGCACCGCCACCCCGACGGCGCCGGTCGGCATTTTGCTCGCTGCCGGCCGGGGGCGTCGTTTCGACCCCACCGGCGCGCACAACAAACTGCTGCAGCCGCTAACCGGCGGCATTCCGGTCGCTGTCGCCAGCGCCCGCAACCTTCTTTCCGTGGTCACCAGAGTGATCGCGGTCGTGCGCCCTGCCGATGGCGGCGTGGCCGACGCCTTGCGTGCCATTGGCTGCGAGGTCACCGTTTGCGCCGATGCCGATAGCGGCATGGCGGCATCGCTGTCGCACGCAATCAGGCATTCGCTGCCCGATGCAAAGGCCTGGCTGATTGCGCTGGCCGACATGCCGCACGTCCAGGCCTCGACCATGCGCGCGCTATGCGAGGCAGTCGCGCGCGGCGCCGCAATCGCCGCGCCCGTCAATGGCGGGCGGCGCGGCAATCCGATTGCTTTCGGCGCCTTGCACCTGAGCGCGCTGCTGGCGCTGTCCGGCGACCAAGGCGCACGCGGCATCCTCAAGACAAGCGAGGTGACGGAAGTCCAGGTGGACGATTCCGGCATCTTCCAGGACATCGACACCCCATCGGACCTGTCCGGTGCGAGACTGTGATTCACCACAGGAACCGACATGAAAAAAGCGCAAACGAAGCAGGCCGCGATCCAGTACACGATCGTTCCCAAGGACCTGGCCGGCCATATTTTCGAGGTGACGCTCAACGTCGCGGCCCCGGCCCCGGAAGGGCAGGTGCTCGCGCTGCCAGCATGGATCCCGGGCAGCTACATGATTCGCGAGTTTTCGCGCAATATCGTCCAGATTCGCGCCGAGGCGAACGGCAAGAGCGTGGCACTGGCCAAACTCGACAAGCATACATGGCAGGCCGCGCCCGCCTATAGCGCGCTCACCGTGCACTACGAAGTCTATGCGTGGGACTTGTCGGTGCGTGCGGCCCACCTGGACCAGAACCACGGCTTTTTCAACGGCACCAGCGTCTACCTGCGCGTACTCGGACAGGAAGAAACGCCGCACCAGGTCGATATCGTGCGTCCCGCCGGCGAGGCCGCCAAGGCGTGGCGCGTAGCAACCGCGCTGACGGAACTGGGCGCGAAGCGCTATGGCTTCGGTACCTACATCGCGCCCAACTACGATGAGTTGATCGACCATCCTGTTGAAATGGGCGACTTCGAGCTCGCCAGCTTCAAGGCGCATGGCATCGTGCATGACATCGTCATTTCCGGGCGCGTGCCAAATCTCGACATGGCGCGCCTGCAAGCGGACCTGAAGGCGATCTGCGAAACCCAGATTGCGTTTTTCGAGCCGCAAGCCAAGCGCGCACCGATGGAACGCTACCTGTTCCTGACAATGGCGGTGGGCGACGGCTATGGCGGTCTTGAGCACCGCGCCTCGACCGCGCTCATTTGCGCGCGCGCCGACTTGCCCAGCACCGCCGCGCCCAAGTCGTCCGAGCCCGGCGAGGGCTATCTGAAGTTTCTCGGTCTTTGCAGCCACGAGTATTTCCATACCTGGAACGTGAAGCGGATCAAGCCGGCCGTGTTCGCGCCGTATGACCTGCGGGCCGAAGCGTACACGCCCCTGCTTTGGCTGTTCGAGGGCTTCACCAGCTACTACGACGATCTGATGCTGGTCCGTAGCGGCATCATCGGCGAGGAGACCTACCTCAAGCTGGTCGCAAAGACCGCTGGCAGCGTCTTGCGCGGCATCGGGCGCACCAAGCAGAGCGTGGCCGATTCAAGCTTCGACGCGTGGGGGAAATACTATCGCCAGGATGAGAATGCGCCGAACGCGATCACCAGTTACTACACCAAGGGCTCGCTGATCGCGCTCGCATTCGATCTCACCATCCGCGCCAAGACCGGCGGCAAGAAGTCGCTCGACGACGTGATGCTGGCGCTGTGGCATGGCTTTGGACGCGACTTCTATCCTGCCAACTTGCGCGGCGTGACCGAGGCGGAAGTCGAGGCGCTGTTCGATGAAGTCAGCGGGCTCAAACTCAAGCCGATGTTCGAGCGCTACGTGCGCGGCACCGAGGACCTGCCGCTGGCGAAACTGTATGCGCCGTTTGGCGTGAAAGTGACTGACGAGCGCAAGAGCGCGAAGCCGTCGTTCGACGTCGGCATCGGCCGCGAGGGCATGGATTGCAAGCTGACCCAGGTGCATGAGGGTGGCGCGGCGCACTTGGCTGGCCTGTCGGCCGGCGATGTTCTGGTTGCCATCGATGGCTTGCGGGTGACGGGCAATCCTTCCAACTTCGATGGATTATTGGCGCGCTATCGGGTGGGCGAGTCGGTCAGCGTGCACGCGTTCAGGCGCGATGAGCTGGTGACGTTTAACGTGAAGCTGCAGGGCGATCGCGTGCCGGCCATTTCGCTGGCGCTGGCGCGCACGGATAAAAAGTCGAAGGGCTTGGCGCGGCCCAGCGCCTAAGGCGCGGAGGGCGGTTAGCCAAACAGCCGCTGCAGCTCGACCCCGGGCTCGGGCGCGCGCATGAATGCCTCGCCGACCAGGAACGCGTGCACGTTCGCGTCGCGCATCCGCTTCACGTCGTCGGCCACCATGATGCCCGATTCCGTCACCACCAGCCGGTCCGGCGGAATGCGCGGCAGCAGGTCGATCGTGGCCTGCAACGAGGTCTCGAAGGTGCGCAGGTTGCGGTTGTTGATGCCCATCAGCGCTGTATCGAGCTTCAGGGCCGCCGTCAGTTCGTCGCCGTCGTGCACCTCCACCAGTACGTCCATGCCAAGTTCGTGCGCGCACGCTTCCATTTCCGCCATCAGGCCATGATCGAGCGCCGCCACAATCAGCAGGATCGCATCGGCGCCCATCGCGCGCGCCTCGTACACCTGGTACATGTCGACCATGAAATCCTTGCGCAACACCGGCAGGGCGCAGGCGGCGCGCGCCTGCTGCAGGTACTCGGCCGCACCCTGGAAAAATTGCAGGTCCGTCAGCACCGACAGGCAGGCCGCACCATGCGCCGCATAGCTCGCGGCAATCTCGGCAGGGCGGAAATCGGCGCGCAAGACGCCTTTCGATGGCGATGCCTTCTTTACCTCGGCGATGACGCCGGCGCGCCCCGCGCCGATATTCTTGCGCAGGCTCGCTTCAAATCCGCGCAGGCTGTTGCGTGCCTCGCTGTCAGCTTCGACGTCGCGGCGCAGGCTTGCGAGGTCACGATGTTTTTTCGCGGCGGCGACTTCGTCGGCCTTAACCGAAAGAATTTTGTTCAGGATGTCAGACATGGTCGGGAGCTCGGGTGTGTGGTGAGAGGGCCGGCGCCTTAGCTTGCGCCCAGTTGCTGCGTGACCTGCACGAACTGTTCGAGCTTGGCGCGCGCGGCACCGGAGGTGATGGCGGCGCGCGCCTTCGCAAGGCCGTCTTCGATAGAGCCGGCAACGCCGGCCGCGTACAGCGCCGTACCCGCATTGAGGGCGACGATGTCGTAGGCCGGTCCTGGCTCGCCGTTCAGCGCTTCCATCATTCGCGTCTTTGACTCGACCGAGTCGGACACCTTCAGGTTGCGGCTGGCGATCATCTGCAGCCCGAAATCTTCCGGATGGATCTCGTATTCGCGGATTTCGCCGTTGACCAGTTCACCGATCATGGTGGAGGCGCCGAGCGACACTTCGTCCATGTTGTCGCGCCCCCACACCACCACCGCGTGCTGCGCGCCCAAGCGCTGCAGCACCCGCACCTGGATGCCGACCAAGTCGGGATGGAACACGCCCATCAAAATGTTCGGCGCGCCGGCCGGATTGGTCAGCGGGCCGAGAATGTTGAAAATCGTGCGCACGCCCAGTTCGCGCCGGACCGGCGCGGCATGTTTCATGGCCGCGTGGTGGTTGGGCGCGAACATGAAGCCGATGTTGGTCTGCGCGATGGATTGTGCAATCTGCTCGGGCTTGAGGTCGATATTGGCGCCCAGCGATTCGAGCACGTCGGCGCTGCCCGAGGACGAGGACACGCTGCGCCCGCCATGCTTGGCCACCCGCGCGCCTGCGGCTGCCGCCACGAACATCGATGCCGTCGAAATGTTGAACGTGTTCGCGCCGTCGCCGCCAGTGCCGACGATGTCGAGCAGGTTGGTGGTGTCGGCCATCGGCACCTTGGTCGAAAACTCGCGCATCACCTGCGCGGCCGCGGCGATCTCGCCGATGGTTTCCTTCTTCACGCGCAGGCCGAGCGTGAGCGCTGCGATCATCACGGGCGACATTTCGCCGGACATGATCTGGCGGAACAGGTGCAGCATCTCGTCGTGAAAAATCTCGCGGTGGTCGATGCAGCGCAGCAGGGCTTCTTGTGGGGTAATCGGCATGATGCTTCCTCAAACGGGCGGTTCAATCGGGTACGGGGCGCGCTTTAGCGCTCCAGAAAATTCTTCAGCAATGCATGTCCGTGCTCGGACAGGATCGACTCGGGGTGGAACTGCACGCCCTCGATATCGAACTCCTTGTGCCGCACGCCCATGATTTCGCCGTCATCGGTCCATGCCGTCACTTCCAGGCAGGCCGGCAGCGAAGCGCGCTCAATGGCCAGCGAGTGATAACGGATCACCGTGAACGGGCTGGGAAGGTCCTTGAACACGCCCACGCCGGTATGCGCGATCAGCGAGGTCTTGCCATGCATGACCTGCTTGGCGCGGATGACTTTTCCGCCGAACGCGGCGCCGATGGCCTGATGGCCCAGGCATACGCCGAGAATCGGCAGCTTGCCCTTGAATTCCTGTAGCACCTGAACCGAAATGCCCGCTTCGGCCGGCGTTTTCGGGCCGGGCGAAATGCAGATGCGGTCCGGTTTGAGCGCCGCGATTTCGGCAATGGTGATTTCGTCGTTGCGCACGGTGCGCACCTGCTCGCCCAGTTCGCCGAAATACTGGACGATGTTGTAGGTGAACGAGTCGTAGTTGTCGATCATCAGTAACATGTCAGAGCTCCCCATCCAGGCCGTCTTGCACTTGTTCGGCCGCGCGCAGCACCGCGCGCGCCTTGTTTTCGGTTTCCTGCCATTCCATTTCGGGAATCGAGTCGGCCACGATGCCGGCCGCGGCCTGCACATACAGCATGCCGTCCTTGATCACGCCGGTGCGGATCGCAATTGCGACATCCATCTCACCACCGAACGAGAGGTAGCCGCAGGCGCCGCCGTAGATGCCGCGCTTGGTCAGCTCGAGTTCGTCGATCACTTCCATCGCGCGCACTTTCGGCGCACCCGTCAGGGTGCCGGCGGGGAAGGTCGCGCGCAACACGTCCAGGTTCGACATGCCTTGTTTCAGCTTGCCTTCGACATTCGAGACGATGTGCTGGACGTGCGAGTATTTTTCGATCACGAGGCGGTCGGTCACGTTCACGCTGCCGGTCTCGGAAATGCGTCCGAGGTCGTTGCGTGCAAGGTCGATCAGCATCACGTGTTCGGCGATTTCCTTCGGATCGGCCAGCAGTTCCTTCGCCAGTTCGGCGTCGCGTTCGGGCGTCGCGCCGCGCGGGCGGGTGCCTGCGATCGGGCGCAAGGTGACTTTCTTGGTGCCGTCCGGCGCGCTCTCGTTGCGCACCAGGATCTCGGGCGAGGCGCCGACAATCTGCATGTCGCCGAAATTGTAGTAATACATGTACGGCGACGGATTGAGCGAGCGTAGCGCGCGGTACAGCGTCAGCGGCGAATCGACATACGGCTTGCGGATGCGCTGGCCGATCTGCACCTGCATCAGGTCGCCCGCCATCACGTATTCATGCGCCCTGGCGACCGCCTTCAGGTAGTCTTCCTTGCTGAACTCGCGGACCGCTTCGGTACGCACCGAGCTCGATGTCACGGGAGCGTCGACGCCGCGCCGCAGCATCATGCGCAGGTCCTTGAGGCGCTGGCGCGCCTTGGCATACGCTTCCGGCTGGGCAGTGTCGGCATACACGATCAGGTACAGCTTGCCCGAAAGGTTGTCGATGACGGCCAGTTCCTCGGTCACCATCAGTTCGATGTCGGGCAGGCCCAGGTCGTCCTTGGGCATCGACCCGGCCAGCTTCTTTTCGATGTGGCGCACGGTGTCGTAGCCGAAGTACCCTGCCAGGCCGCCGCAAAAGCGCGGCAGGCCGGGACGCAGCGCCACCTTGAAGCGCGCCTGGTATTGTTCGATGAAGTCGAGCGGGTTGCCCTCGTGGGTTTCGACTACGCTGTCGTTCCTGACGATCTCGGTGCGCTGGCCGAAGGTGCGCAGCACGGTCGTGGCGGGCAGGCCGATGAACGAATAACGTCCGAAACGCTCGCCGCCGACGACAGACTCGAGCAGGAACGTGTTCTTGCCGGCGTGCTGGGTCTGCGCCAGTTTCAGGTACAAAGTGAGGGGCGTTTCGAGATCGGCGAAGGCTTCAGCGATCAGGGGAATGCGGTTGTAGCCTTGCGTGGCCAGCGATTTGAATTCGAGTTCGGTCATGCTTTTCTCCAGTCCGCCAAAATGGAAGAGGGGCGGTGGGGTTCAAAAAACCTGTCGACGCGCGTGGGCCGCCGACAGCAATCAATAGGGTTACTTAGCCCAGGATTGCCAGCGTCGCCAAAGCCAGGCCTCAATCGCGCCTGTTTGTGTGACATTGTGTTTTTTGGTGAAAAACATGGTTTTGCGGTTCAGCCTGCGGTTTTGTTGTGCGAACTTATCAAGGTTGCCGCTTCTAGCAGCGAGCTAACTATACCATCTGAATCGATATCGTGTATAGCCCGGCCGTGGTTGTAACCATACGGGACGGTGAGTACGAAGCAGCCTGCGGCACGCGCCGCCTCGGCGTCGTTCGAGGAGTCGCCGATGGCCACCACCTGGCGCGGTGCGAGCTCGAAGTCGCTGCATACCTGCAGCAGGGGCATCGGGTCGGGCTTTTTCCTCGGCAGGCATTCGCCGCCGTAGACCACCTCGAAATACGGCGCCAGCCCTTGTTGGGCGAGCAGCGGCGCGGCGAATTCGAGCGGTTTGTTGGTCACGCAGGCAAGGCGCAGTCCGGCAGCCTTGAGCGCGTCCAGGCCGGCCAGCACATCCGGATACAGGGCGCAGTGCTTGCCGTTGATGTCCAGGTAGTGGCGCTGATAGGAAGCCATCGCGGCGTCGAACATGCGGTCCACGCCGGCCGCGCCGACGTCGACCGCCAGCACCGAGCGCACCAGGTTTTCCGAGCCCTTGCCAACCATCGCCTTGATCTGTTCGGCGCTGATCGGAGCCAGGTCGAAGTCGGCGCGCATGCGGTTGATCGCCACGTGAAAGTCCGGCACGGTGTCGAGCATCGTGCCGTCCAGGTCGATAATCGCGGCGCGGATCGGTGGATTACCTGCCTTCATGCGTGCCCACTTTGGCCAGTTCGGCGCGCATTGCGTCGATCACCGCCTTGTAATCGGACTGGCCGAAGATCGCCGAACCAGCGACGAAGGTATCGGCGCCGGCCGCCGCGGCAGCCGCGATGTTGTCGGCCTTGATGCCGCCATCGACTTCGAGCATGATGTCGCGGCCCGACTCGTCGATCATGCGGCGCGCCAGCGCGATCTTCTTGAGCGCTTCGGGGATGAACGACTGGCCGCCAAAACCCGGATTGACCGACATGATCAGGATCATGTCGATCTTGTCCATCACATGATCGAGGTAGTGCAGCGGGGTGCCCGGATTGAATACCAGGCCCGATTTGCAGCCGTTATCGCGGATCAGTTGCAGCGAACGGTCGATGTGCTCCGAGCCTTCCGGATGAAACGTGATGATGTTGGCGCCGGCCTTTGCGAAGTCGGGGATGAGGCGGTCGACCGGCTTGACCATCAGGTGCACGTCGATCGGCACCTGCACGTGCGGGCGAATCGCCTGGCACACCAGCGGTCCGATCGTCAGGTTCGGGACATAATGATTGTCCATGACGTCGAAATGGATAATGTCTGCGCCGGCGGCGACGACATTGCGCACTTCTTCGCCCAGGCGGGCAAAGTCGGCGGACAGGATGCTGGGAGCGATGCGGTATGTGGTCATGGCGAAGGGCGTGCGGTTAAAGAACCGCTATTTTACGCTGTCCGCCGCCAAGGCCTTGCGTCACACCTTATTTTGAGGTGCAATGTATGATGGCGTCGGGGCCCGCATGGCGGACCTGCAGATTCCGCACAACAACATTAATAGCTCCTGTGAGGATTACCGATGGCCTCTTACGAATTCACTGTCTCCGTCAGAACCCAGTACCTGCCGGAGCAGTCCGACCCGGACCGCACCAATTATGTGTTCACCTACTCGGTCACGATCAAAAATACGGGCACGGTCGCCGCGCAGCTCATTTCGCGCCACTGGGTCATCACCAACGCCAACAACCATGTGGAAGAAGTACGCGGCCTGGGCGTGGTAGGCCATCAGCCCCTGCTGCAGCCGGGCGAGCAGTTCGAATACACGAGCGGCACCCAGCTCGCCACGCCGCAGGGCTCCATGGTCGGCGAATTTTTCTGCGTGGCCGAAGACGGCCACCAGTTCGAAGCCAAGATCCCCGAATTTGTCCTGTCCCTTCCCCGCACCCTTCACTGATCAGCGTGGTGGCGCGTCGCCGGGATCCTTGTTTTCCGGCGCACTGTGTTCCTCCTGCTCGTTGCGGGTCGGCTTCTGACCCGAATACATCGTCCACCACACGATAAACACCAGCAGGAACAGGGCAGCTCCCGCCTCAACCATCAATAGCCACATATCAGTCCTTATGTCACATACACGCCGCAGTTTACTCGTTTCGCTCGGAATCGTCGTGCTTTCGCTGGCCGCCTGTACCACGCCAGAACGCAAAGTCGTACCGCCCATCGTCATGCCGCCGCCGGTCAAGCCGGTGCCCGTGCCGGCACCGGCGGCCGACATCGTGCCGCCCAAGCCAGAACCGGCACCGCTCATGACGCCGACCAGCTTCGCCGCGCTGCCCGGCTGGGAGAGCGACGACCTGCGCCAGGCCTGGCCGGCCTTCATGGCATCTTGCGCCGTGCTGGTCAGGAAGGACGAATGGAAGCGGCCATGCACTGTCGCGCACACGGTCGACGCGGCCGACGGCAGCGCGCTTCGCCAGTTCTTCGAGACATTCTTCGTGCCCAACCAGGTGCGCGCGGCCGACGGCGCCGACAGCGGCCTGATCACCGGTTACTACGAGCCCATGCTGCGCGGTGCGCGCAAACGGGGCGGCCCGTTCCAGACCCCGCTGTACCGGGTGCCGGACGACTTGCTCACCATCGACCTGGCCAGCGTCTATCCGAGCCTGAAGGGGATGCGCCTGCGCGGGCGCCTGAATGGCAAGAAGGTCGTTCCGTACGGCACCCGGGCCGAGATCGAGCGCGCCGACGTGAGCGGCAAGGAACTGCTGTGGGTCGACGATCCGGTGGAAGCGTTTTTCCTCGAAGTGCAGGGCTCGGGCCGGGTGCAGCTGGACGATTCCGGCGAAACCGTGCGGGTGGCGTACGCCGACCAGAACGGGCATCCGTACAAGGCGATCGGCCGCTGGCTGGTCGAGCAGGGCGAGCTGACGCCCGCCCAGGCGTCCGCGCAGGGCATCAAGGCCTGGATCGCGGCCAACCCGACCCGCCGCCAGGAGCTGTTCAATGCCAACCCTAGCTACATCTTCTTCCGGGAAGAGCGCCTGCCCGATCCGCGCATCGGCCCCAAGGGCGCGCTTGGCGTGCCCCTGACGCCCACCCGTTCGGTCGCGATCGACCCGAAATTCCTGCCGCTCGGCGCCCCGGTCTACCTCGCGACAACACTGCCCAACGGCGAGGTGCCGCTGCAGCGCCTGGTGATGGGGCAAGACACGGGCGGCGCGATCCGCGGTGAAGTGCGGGCCGACTTTTTCTTTGGCTTCGGCAGCGAAGCGGCCGACAACGCCGGACGCATGAAGCAGCGCGGCCAGATCTGGGTGCTGCTGCCCAAGAGTACGCTGCAATAAAAAATCGGGGACAGACCCCGATTTTTCCCCAAGGCCGTAAAAGAATCGGGGTCTGTCCCCGATTTTTTTTGGCGGTTCCATTCGGCAACTCCAACAGGTGGACGTGGCGGCTTAAGTTAGGTTAAGGCTTGGTCAACTCAATATCGTCGCGATTCGGTCTTGGCGCTACAATCGCGGATTCTGTTTCATCTTTATAAAGGGTGTCCCATGCAATATTCAGATCTGCTGATTGAAACCCACGGTAGGGTTGCTGTGATTCGCCTGAATCGTCCGAAGGCGATGAATGCGCTGAACGACAACATGATGAACGAGCTTGGCGACGCGCTCTATAAATTTGACGCGGACAAAGGCATCGGCTGCATCATCCTGACCGGCAGCGACAAAGTATTCGCGGCCGGCGCCGACATCGCGGCCATGGCAAATTACACCTACGCCGACACCTATGGCGACAATTACATCGGCCGCAACTGGGAGCACATCCTGAATGTCCGAAAGCCCGTTATTGGCGTGGTGGCCGGCTTTGCGCTGGGCGGCGGCTGCGAGCTCGCCATGATGTGCGACTTCCTGATCGCATCCGACAAGGCGAAGTTCGGCCAGCCTGAAATCAAGGTCGGCGTCACGCCGGGCTCTGGCGGCACCCAGCGCCTGCCGCGCGCGATCTCGAAATCGAAAGCGATGGACATGCTGCTGACCGCGCGCATGATCGACGCGGCCGAAGCCGAACGCACCGGCCTGGTGTCGCGCGTGGTTCCAGCCGATACGCTGATGGAAGAGGCGCTTGCGGTCGCCACGACAATCGCATCGATGCCGGTGACGGTCGCGATGGCGATCAAGGATTGCGTCAACCGCGCGTACGAAACAACCCTGACCGAAGGCGTGCGTTACGAGCGCCGCTTCTTCCATGCTGCGTTCGGCACGCCGGCGCAAAAAGAAGGCATGTCCGCTTTTCTGGAAAAACGCTTGCCAAACTTCGAGGGTCTTTGATATAGTTCGCCTCCCCGCAAACGGCGCACTGCAAGACACCGCAGCAGACGCAGGCGGCGGGGCGCTCTACAGGGTGTTGTTGAAGTCGATGACTTGAACGGCGCACAAAAAAAGAGCGTGACAAGAAGGGCGGAATGCTTCATAATCTTGCCTCTCTGCTGCTGACAAACACAACGCTTTGTCGACAAGTAGCAAGCAGGTCCGAACAAGTTCTTTAACAATTAACAGTCGATAAGTGTGGGCGTTTGATGAAGG
>Ga0066461_1000456_pt1 | contig 13134 bp, 10 predicted proteins | sample LakWasMe91_HOW11_2_FD_59572 | JGI IMG/M metagenome (GOLD analysis project Ga0066461, IMG submission 59572) | Freshwater sediment methanotrophic microbial communities from Lake Washington under simulated oxygen tension - Sediment Metagenome 91_HOW11 | ecosystem: Environmental > Aquatic >...
AATCTTCTAATGAGCAAAATGGAATCAAATTGCAGCCCCACTCAAGTGGGGCAGTTTTAATTGATTCGCTCTTATTTTCCGTGGCACTTTTTATATTTAAGACCAGAACCGCATGGACAAGGTTCATTTCGTCCGACTTTCGGCGTTTCGCGAACAATCGGATTTAGAGGTGGATGCTCTACTTCCGGTGCTGTTTCTTCTTCCGGATGGCTTTCACGTGGATTTTCGTGCTTAGCTTTTGCCATTTTCAAATGAAGAAATTCATTTTCATCCAAAGTGACCTGGCCTTCTTTTTTTGCCGGTGCAGGTATAGCAGCTGGCTTCTGTGGTTCAGCTTTCTTCTTAGGCATCTTTTTAGACATCTTTGATGGTTCAGTGACCATCTCTAAAACTTCAATCTTTGCCATTTCGACAAAAGTTGAAGATGTTTTTTTCGGAGCTGCTTTTTTCGCAGGTGTTTTTTTAGCGGCAACTTTTTTTGCCGGTGATTTTTTAGCAACTGCTTTTTTTGGAGCGGCTTTTTTAGCGACTGCTTTTTTAGGAGCTGCTTTTTTAGCGACTGCTTTTTTAGGAGCGGCTTTTTTAGCTGCTGCTTTTTTTGGAGCAGCTTTTTTAGCTGCTGCTTTTTTTGGAGCGGCTTTTTTAGCTGCTGCTTTTTTTGGTGCTGCTTTTTTGGCTGCTGCTTTTTTAGCCGGTGCTTTCTTTGCGGCTGGTTTTTTTGGTGCTGCTTTTTTGGCAGGTGCTTTCTTCTTTACGGCCATAGATCCTCCCTCTAAACAAAATAATCTGTTATAGTATGAATCAGCAAAGGCTATTGGTCAAACGCTGTCACACCCGTTAGAGTAGCGTCTCCTTTTTTGGAGGTAAACCATGACAAAGCTTCTGCTTCTCATTGCTCTTCTTCCTGTTTCTCTTTTTCCCCCGCAGGCCCTTTCTGCCAATGATTTGAGCTTTTCCGCTACCTGTGACTCAGGCGAGGATAAGGCCGTCGTGTCTTTTGTCGGAGACATCCTTATTCACAAACCGCTTTATCTATCGGTCATGAGCGGAGACCAGCATTTCAGCAGTCTTTGGGAAAAGACTATTCCTCTTCTTTTGAAGGCCGATTATTCAGTAGGCAATGTAGAAGGCCCGGTCGCGTTAGGGATTGATGCTAAAGGAAACGATCATGGCGATATCGGTTTTCGATACGACGATTTTATCTACAGCGGAACTAATCTGGTTTTTAACTATCACCCTCGCCTCCTTTCCGACCTACAGGATTCGGGCATTGACCTCATTACAGCGGCCAACAATCACGCTCTGGATCGCAAAAGTATCGGCATCGACCGCACCATTGAAGCGGCCCATGCCATAGGAATGAAAATCACCGGTGTTAAAAAATCAACGACAGTTGAAAACAACTTTGCTTCAGTGGCCCTGATTAAGAACATCAGAACTGCTTTTATCGGATGCTCGGAAGTCCTGAACGGAGAGGATATTAAAAAGCAGGTTTTAAATTGTGAAGGCACGGAGATCTTTCAAATAATAAGAAAGCTTGCGACCGATAAAACGATTGATGCCATTGTTATATTACCGCACTGGGGAGTTGAATATTCTCTCGAGGTGAAAGGCTATCAACGCGATTATGCCAGACGCTATATTGAAGCGGGCGCCATTGCCGTAGTCGGTTCACATCCTCACGTCCTTCAGCCCTGGGAAAAAATCACAACGAGAGACAAGCGAGAAGGACTTATTTTCTATTCACTAGGCAATTTCGTGGCCTGTCAGGAAGGCATCACAAAACAGACCGGGGCCATTTTCTATCTTGGTCTCACTAAAAAAAACGGTCAAAAAGCGCGGGTGTTTAGCGGTGCCTATGCACCAGTTTATCGCCAGGCCTTGTCGATTCTCCCGCTGGAAGAATCCTCTCCCCGAAGTTATCAGGAAAATTTTGAAAGTTTTTACGGAACAAAAATGAGGATTTCTCCTGAAGACCGGTTGCTTCAGAAGATGTGTCATTGAGATCAGTTGAACATCCAGAAAAGGCCAAGTCCGCCGAGATAATAATTCTGCTGTTTGACCAGCGGGCTTTTTCTAAAGGCGGCCCCTTTTAACTGATCCCACCTGACGAAAGAAAGAATTCCTATGTCGTGAAAGCGTTTATTAAAAACAATGGCAGTCTGCAATCCACTGTATCCCCCATGAGCTTTATAGGCCGTTCTTGTGCTGGTTTGAAATTCAGAGGCAACAGAATAGAAACGCTGATGGTACCTTTCTGAAGCAAACATCGGACTCACCGAGAATTCTGAATCAAAGTTCCAGTTTTCTTTGCGGGGATTATAAATCACATTTACGTAAGGAACTGTGACCATCCCCACCGGTTTTATTTTTTTAAAACTTAAAGCGAAACTTTCACGCACGGGCATTTCAAAATTAATTCTGACTTCCTGATCAGTACTTTCCCAAAGCCTGACGATCGCCATCGGGCCAACTTCAACTGAATAATCCAGCGAAGGCATTCCTGCACGTGTCTGATTGTCTTTACTCTCTACATTGAGACCTGGAACGAGACTGAGTTTAAAGGCCAGCCAGCGGTTATGAAAAAGAATTCCTCTGATAAACGAAGGTTCTGCTTCAAGTTTTTCAGACTTGTATGAGAAATAAGGAATTGGAAAAACCCAGATTTTTGATTGATCACTTCCTCTATAATGATTGCCGGCCACAGTCAACGGACCGGCACCGAGATCAAGGCGTGCTTCAGAGGCAAAAAGCAAAGTCTGCCAAAACAGTAATGACGAATAGATTAATCTTATCATCTTCATAATTTTCTCACTGGTAACCTCTCAATCAAAAAGGTTTTCTTAGCTATTCATAGGCCAAAATGTATTATTAAAAAAGCAATTAATGATTCATCGTAAAACCGGAAAACTTGTGAGGCCGGTTATGTTTGAAAAAAAATTTGCTATTGCCAGAAAAAGAACTGAAGAAATTTGTTCTCTGCTTGAGACCGAAGATTACGTCGTGCAACCGATGGAAGAAGTCAGTCCACCAAAATGGCACCTGGGTCACACGACCTGGTTTTTAGAAGAATTGATTTTAAAAAAACAAATACCTTCCTATCAATTTCACCATCCCGGCTTTCGAAAAATTTTTAATTCATATTACAAAGGCCTTGGAGAGCACTGGGTTCAGGGAGAACGAGGCAGACTTTCACGACCTTCCGTCAGGGAGATTTTTGACTACAGGGCAGCTGTAGATGATGAAGTGCTCAATCTCTACAAGCAACATTCGGATTCCCCTGATCTCAACTCGATCATGGAGCTTGCCATAAATCATGAAGAACAACATCAGGAATTGCTTCTCATGGATATTAAGAATATTCTCGGCGCAAATCCCCTGCTGCCTGCTTATTCCAAAAAAGATAATCGCCACAAGAAAACATATAATGAAAAATGGATTGAATTCCCCGAAGGGATTTATGAGGTTGGGGCCGACCGTAGAAAATACTTTGCCTTTGACAATGAAACTCCGGTTCATAAAGTTTATCTCAACAGCTTTGCAATAAGTGATCATATGATTACCAATGGCGAATATCTCCACTTTATACAGGACAAAGGATACGCGCAGCCTAAACTGTGGCTTTCGAAAGGATGGGACTGGTTAAAACAAAGAAGAATCCAAGCTCCGCTCTACTGGCAAAAAAATGATGATGAATGGATGGAATTCACACTTTATGGAGAGGAACCCCTCGATCCCTCATCTCCTGTCTGTCACATCAGTTATTTTGAAGCAGATGCATTTGCGCGCTGGATGGGATTGCGGCTTCCAACCGAAGCCGAGTTTGAAATTTGTGAAACTGAGGTCGGAACCAGCAAGTCCACAACGGAAACTTATTATCACCCGCTAAATCCCAAAACTTTTCAATCTCAGCTCTGGAGCTGGACCAGCAGTCACTACTCTCCCTATCCGGGCTTTAAACCATTTGAAGGTGAAGTTCAGGAATACAACGGGAAGTTCATGTGCAATCAATTTATTTTGAGAGGCGGCTGTTTTGCAACGCCTGCTGGACATTATCGAAAAACATATCGCAATTTTTATGAACCCGATCAGCGCTGGATGTTTTCAGGAATTGCTCTGGCCAAGGATCTGACGTGAAAATCAGCAGGTTAACTTTTGACCTGGATAACAGCGAAGATCTGCAGAAAAAACATTTTGCTCACGATGTAGATAAAGGGCTTTCGTCTCATCCTAAAAATATTTCATCCAAATATTTCTATGATGATTATGGTAGCCAGATTTTTCAAAAAATCACCAGGCTGGATGAATACTATCCGACCAGAACCGAATTTAAAATTCTCGAAAATCTTAAAGAGTCACTACCCGATATTATCGGCACAGGTGAAATTGATCTTGTTGAATTAGGTGCCGGTGACGGACATAAAACTAAAATTCTCATTGATAGTTTTTTAAAAAAGGGAATCAAAGTCAATTTCATGCCCATTGATATTTCAGAAGAAGCTTTGCATCTGCTGGAGAAAAATATCGGCCCTAAAGATAATCTTTCACTTCATGGAATTGTGGCCGACTATATTCCCGGGCTGACTTTTGCCAGGAAACAGTCAGAGAATAAAATGATTCTTCTGTTTTTAGGATCCAATATCGGAAATTTCAGCAGGGAAGAAAGTCTGCAGCTGCTGCGGCAGGTACGTGCTCATCTGCGCGAAGAAGATTTTCTGCTCATCGGATTTGATCTAAAAAAAGATATTGAACAGCTTACGCGTGCCTATTCTGATGAACAGGGCGTGACGGCTGAATTCAACCTGAATCTGCTCAGGCGAATTAACAATGAACTAGGCGGCCAGTTTAATAGTGAAAAATTCAAACACCTGGCCTTATACAATCCTGAACTGGGCGCGATGGAAAGTTACCTCATCTCCCTTTTTGATCAGGACGTTTTTATCTCTGCCTTAAATAAAACATTTCATTTTGATGCTTTTGAACCCATACACCTCGAGTACTCTTTTAAATTTCTCGAAAAAGAAATTAATGAAATTGGTCAGGTCGGCGGTTTCAAACCAGTATCAAACTTTACAGACACAAACTCACTTTTTATCGATGCGCTCTGGCAGGTATAATATGAAACATCTCTTACAAGCTTTCGCTCTATTCGCTTTATCGGTTTCCGTACAGGCCTCGGACAAAGATCTTGTCTTCAAAACTTCTTGTGGCCCGGGGAGAACTGAAGCGGTTATCTCCTTTGTAGGTGACATATTAATTCATCAGGCCCTTTACGAAACAGTTGCAAATGAAACACAGCATTTTTCACAGCTCTGGAAAAAATCAGAATCTCTTTTTAAAAAGGCCGATTTCAGCGTGGGAAATCTTGAAGGTCCTGCGGCCATGGGAATCGACGGCGGAGGGAAAGATCATGGTGATATTGGCTTTGTTTATGACGACTTTGTTTATTCAGGAACTCATTTTTCTTTTAATTACCATCCGCGAATCTTTGCGGACCTGAAGAATTCCGGATTTGATCTTTTAACCAATGCCAACAATCACTCCCTCGACCGGACATGGGTGGGCATTGATAAAACAATCTCCGCTTCAATCGCTGCGGGACTACCTGTCGTAGGAGTTCGCAAAAGCACAGAGACTTCCGGAGAATTTTACAAAACGGCTTCTATCAATGGCATTCGTACGGCCTTCATCGGCTGTACAGAAATGACAAACGGTCGTGACGATTCTAAAAAGCAGATTCTGAACTGCTATGAAAATGCGACAAAAATTTTAAGCCTTATCAAAACATTGCACGACCGGATTGATATCGATGCAGTTATTGTCTTCACTCATTGGGGTACCGAATATTCTCAATCACCGGAAGCTTCTCAAAAAGAATTCGGCAGAAAATATATTGAGTACGGGGCCACGGCCGTCATAGGATCTCATCCACACGTTCTTCAGCCCTGGGAAAAAGTAGTGACGAAAGACGGCAGAGAAGGATTAATTCTTTATTCATTGGGAAATTTTGTGGCCGGCCAGGCGGGTATCGCCCGTCGAACAGGACCGGTGGCTTATCTTGGACTATCAAAAGGCAACGGCAAAAATGAAAAAGCCTCTATTTTCGGAGTCGGCTACACTCCTACTCTTCGTACAGGAGCTGTGATCAGTCCGGTTGGAAAAGAGTCCTCAGAAGTCATGGCCTACGTGACAAAAATGTACGGCACTAAAGCTTTCATTGCGCCGGAAGGCCAGTTAAAAACAAGTCTATGTACCAAGTGATTTTTTAAGCGCGTCTTCCAGGATCTGATTGTGATCAAAGGCCAGCTTCATTTTGCGCGCTTCACTTAGCGGAATCCATCGGGCTTCATCAGCATCGTCCATTCCACGTATCTGATTTTTCTGTTCATCATAAGTTTTTTTATCAATGCGATAAATGAAAGCGTGAGTTTTTGACCAGGAGATTTCATTGTCACGTGGATCGCGGTTGTGACCGGAGTACTCGCCAACAAAAACGATTTTTGCACCGTGAAGTTTTAAGTTAGTCTCTTCCTCCAGTTCACGCAAGGCCGCGCTCTCGGGCGATTCAAGGCCTGCTTTCCATCTTTCACCTTGCTTTGCTGCTGAATCGATAAACCCACCTGGAAAGGCCAGCATGCCGGCACACGCTGCTGCCGTTTTTGATCTTCTGATCAGAAGAACTTCGTCAGATGGATTAATTACGATCAGATCAACTGTAGGATTTTCACCTTCGTAATAAAAACAATTGTGGTGCTCGTAGAGTTTTAGCGCTAGTTTTTCAATCTGCTCTTTGTCCCATAGACCTTCAATAAAATCTTCTCTGAATGATTGAGCACCATAAAAAGCACCGGCGAGTTGTCCAAAAACTGCTCCCGTTGTATCTGAATCTTCGCCAAGGTTGACTGCAAGTAAAACACCATCATTAAAATTTTCTGTATGGTAAAAAGACCAGAGCGCGGCCTCAAGGCAAGTATGAGCGAGTCCAGCTGCAGAAATTTCGTCACGGGTTTTCGTTTTGTATGAACCGAGCAAAACATTTTCAATTTCGGCAGAAACCTCTCCCAGGAGTCCCTTCTCATAAAAGAGAATAGTGTCTTTTGAATCACCGTTAAGTGCCCGGTGAATAAAAAGCCCAAGGGCCCTGCAAGCATCAATGCACGGTGAAGGTGCATGTGTTAATCTTGAACTCTCACCCGAGTAAAGGAGTGTCTTCTCAAGATCGCGCAAATAAAAAAGAGCAACAGGAGAAAGTCTCATGATAGAGCCATTTGTGGCCGGATCAGTTGACGATCCTGAGAATAATTCACCTTTTTCTTCAAAGCGGGTCAACGCCGCTTTTGTTGTATTGCCGATGTCAAAGCAGTGCCCGGTGCAGCTCATGTAGCCCTCACGCCACCAGGAATGAAAACGCTTCATGATATCAGCTGAATTAAAATATTTATTTTCAATGAGACTATAACCAAGACAAAGGGCCAGGCTTGTATCGTCCGTCCATTGTCCTTTTTTCAAATTGAATGGACCACCTTCACGAAAATTAGTGACTGGAGTATACGCATCGCGCTTTTCAAATTCAATCGGTGCACCTAATGCATCTCCAATAGCAAGACCGAGAAGACTTCCTTTGAAACGATCGCTCATCATAATCTAATATTCTCCAACAGGGCCAAATAATTTCTATGGTATTGATGAAGAAAATGGTAAACCTATATATTCAATGTTTAAAGTAAAGAATGACCAACACAAGCCTCTGACGATTTGGAAGATAATTGTTTTCGCGCTTGCCTATTTTCTTGTTGCGAGAATTGGTCTGGCCCTGGCCACATTAAATCACGCCGTCTCCCCTTTCTGGCCTGCGACTGGTTTGTCTTTTGGCATTTTGTTTTTTGGGGGACTTCACTTCTGGCCGGCCGTGGCCTTAGGCGCGTTTGCTGCCAACCTCACCAATAATCTCTCGTTGTCGGGAAGCTTTCTCATCTCGATCGGCAATACTCTGCATGGAATTGTCGGAATGATGATCCTGGATTTTTTTCTTAATAAATCTGATAAATTTGGTCTTCACAAAAGAACAATCGCCATTTTAAGCGCTTCTTTTACCGGTGCTTTTGTCAGTGCAAGCATCGGGAGTATTGCCCTCGTTGCCATCGATAGTGCTTCCTGGGAGCAGTTTCAATATCTCTGGATAACCTGGTTTACCGGCGACGCGCTTGGGGCCGTAATCTTCTTTCCCCTCATCCTCGCCTTCTTAAGTAAGAATGATAAAGAATCAGAAAAAAAACTCTCCTTCTGGAATCTTGCCGCTATCACAACATGTGGTCTTTTTCTCATGTGGCTCATTTTTATCCGCAGTGAGGGATCGACATACATGTTCTTCGTCTTTCCTTTTTTATTCTGGGTGGTCGCTGCTACCGGAGAAAAAGGCATCTCACTTACGGCCGTTCTTATTTCCATCATCGGCGTTTATTCTGCCAAATTCGGATTTGGAGTTTTTAAGCACGGCTCACTCAATTCCAATTTGATTAATCTTGAACTTTTCACTCTCAGCATTGGTCTTTGTTCTTTAATGATGACCGATTTGAAAAAAAATTATCCGTTGAAACAGCCTGGCCTTGTTCTTTTTATTTCCTGGCTTCTGGCCGCTCTTTTCTTCTTCGGCTCTTATCTGAAGTCCGCTCACGAATCCGAAAAGCACTTCACTCAGATTGTCGGAACAGTTGAACCGATCGTTGAAGCAAAATTGAATCTGTATTTTTCCGCACTCCAGAGTGGGACAGGCCTGTTTGCCGCCAGTGAAACAGTCGAGCGCAATGAATGGAAATCGTTTCTCTCTCATGGTGATTTTCAGTCGAAGCTGCCCGGGACCGACGGACTTGGAGTTGTTTTTAAAATTAAACGTAAAAGCCTTGATGAATTTATACTCAAAACGAAAAAAGATGGTGCGCCTGATTTCCATTATCACCTTCTCCCGGATTTGACTGCTCTTGAAAAACAAAAAGCAGTCCTTAATGAAGATCTCTATATCGTCACTTTCATCGAGCCCAGAGAAACAAATGAATTAAAAATCGGATTAGACCTTGCTTCTGAAGAAACAAGACGAACCGGAGCAGAGCTGGCGCGCGACCTTGGCACTCCCACTATTACGGAGAAAATTGTTTTAGTGGATGATCCGGAAAAAGGGCCGGCTTTTCTTCTCTATTATCCGCTATACACAAAAGGCGCGACTCCTAAAAATATCGATGAACGCAGAGAAAGAATCCAAGGCTGGATTTACACTCCTCTGAAGGCCAAGCCTTTTTTCGATTCTATTTTTAATGAAAATACCTACAAAGAAATTGTTTTTAAAGTAACTGACAGGAATGGAAAGCTGCTGGCCTCTTCGCCTGAATTTGAAAACGTTCCTTCAGCTGATGAATTGAAAAGTTCACTTCGTGTAGGCAATCGTCTTTTTCAATTCACATTTAGAAGAAGTCCACTTTTTTACTCTTCTCTTGATGCCTTTTCTTCCTGGGCCGGAGCATTTGCTTCTGTTATCAGTTTATTGATAGGTTTTTTTATTGTCTCACTTCAGAACGTCAAACGAAGTGCGATACTTCTGGCGGAACAAAAAACAGCTGACTTAAAAGCAAGCGAAGAGCTGTGGAAGTATGCCATTCAAGGGGCCGGTGATTGCGCCTGGGACTGGGATATTTCAAGCGGTTATTTTAAATTTTCAGAAAGCTTTAAAGACATTCTTGGTTATGAAGAAACTGAATATCCCGGAGGTTTAGAGGGCTGGCTTTCATTTGTTCATCCTGATGACAGAGAAAAAGTTTCAGAGGGCATCAGGGCCCATTTTCAGGAATTAAAGCCGTTCAAAGTTGAAAAGCGTGTCCGCACTAAAAATGGTTCTTATAAATGGGTTCTGACCCGGGGGAATGTTGTTTCCAGAGACGAACAGAAAGCACCGCTCAGAATGATCGGTACGCTCACAGACATTGCTTCTTTCAAGGAAGCCGAACATGAATTGGAAAGACAGCGCTCGCGTTTGCAGGCAGTTTATGACAGTTCATCCGATGCACTTCTTCTTTGGCAGCATGATCGTTTGATTGATTGTAATTCGAGGGCGCTGGATATTTTTGGCCATGAAAGCAAAGAAGAATTTTTAAGCATGCATCCGGCCGATTTCTCTCCACCACTCCAGCCCGATGGTTCTGATACGCGGACGAAATCTGTTTATTTTATCAACCGGGCCTATGAGACAGGACGAGTTCAATTTGAATGGCTTCATAAGCGCAAATCCGGGGAAGTCTTCCCGGCCGAAGTTACATTGACTGTTTTTAATTACGACGGGGAAAAGTGTATACACTCTAGCGTGCGCGACATCACAGAGAGAAAACAAACGGAAAGCTCTCTCAATGCTCAACGTGAGAAGTTAGTTGCGGCCGCTAAAATGTCATCCTTGGGAGAAATGGCCGGCGGTATTGCCCATGAAATAAATAATCCGCTGGCCATTATTATTGGGAAAATTTCTCAACTTAAGCGTCGGATTGAAAATCAAAACGAACAAAATCTTAAGGCAGAGCTGGAAAGTTTGAGCGTTATAGAAACAACTGCTAAAAGAATTGCTTCCATCATCAAGGGATTGAGTTCTTTTTCCCGCAACGCTGAAAAAGACAATATGGAAAAACTTGAAGTTCTTCCGCTTATAATGGATACGCTGGAACTCAGCAAAGAGCGATATCGCTTCAATTCCGTAGAATTGAAAATCAATATTCTTCTCAAAGAAAAAACCTATATTATGGGTAGACCTTCTCAATTACTTCAGGTGTTAATTAATCTCTTAAATAATGCCTATGATGCTGTCGAGGTTCTGGATGAACGTTGGGTTCTGGTCACAGTTTCGCTCGAAGGACAGATGTGCCGGATTGCGGTGACCGACAGCGGTCCAGGTATCCCTCCGCACTTGATTGAAAAAATTATGACTCCTTTTTTTACAACCAAAAAAGTTGGAAAAGGAACCGGGTTAGGTTTGTCTATTTCGAAAAGTCTTATTGAAGAACATAATGGAAAACTTTATTACGATTCGAAAAATCCTCATACTAGTTTTATTATAGAAGTCCCGACCACCTAGTCTCTTCCCTCTCTCTGAGTTATACTTTTTGAAGTTTAAACCAAGGAGAAAGTAGATGACTAAAATTCACTTGAAAGGCCAGGACGTTCACACCTTCGGAACACTCCCTGATGTAAGTTCCATCGCCCATGATTTTACTTTCACAAAAACGGATTTGAGTGAAGCAACTCTTTATTCTTTTAAGGGAAATAAAATTTTGAATATTTTCCCGAGTATCGATACCGGCACATGCGCTATGAGTGTGCGCAAATTCAATAAAGATGTGGCAGATTTTGGAAATACAATCATCATTAATCTTTCAATGGATCTCCCCTTTGCTCATAACCGCTTCTGTGGTGCTGAAGGAATCAAAAGTGTTGAAATGGGTTCTCTCTTTCGATCGGATTTTTTTAAGCACTACCCGGTTCAAATGACCGATGGTCCTTTGCGCGGTCTCTGTTCCCGCGTTGTCATTTTAATCAACGATAAAAATGAAATAAAGTACACTGAGCAGGTTGCCGACCTGGTCAATGAACCCAACTATGAATTACTGATTGATGCTTTGAAAATTTAGTTATTCGCCTTTTTCATAGAGCGAAAGTATTTTTCTCAAGTCAAAAAAATACAAACGATCATTAATAAACCCGCTGGAGATGAGAACGCGATTATCGTGGCTCACTTCCAGTGCCGTTGGCTGCGCCCCTCCGACAAGTGTATAAACCACTCTGTCTTTTTCCAGGTCGATGATATCTATTTTGCCCATAATTTTTGGATCAACTTTCGCATCATTTTCACTCGTAGTAGTACGGCTTGAAACGTAGAGGTAACGGTTGGTTACCGGGTCGAGAACAATCGTATTTGGATGAGCAAGAGACCAGGTTTTACCAGGGAAATTCGGATGATCTGAAGGATAGGATTCAAGAACCAGAATCTTTTTTGAACCGGCACTTGTTTTAAAGGGAATCAGCAAATCATCCCATAGTGTATCTGGCAATGTGGCGCCAGGGCCTTTAGCAGGAAGATTTTCTACTGCTCTGATAAGTTTTTGCAGATTAATTCTCGAAACGGCATTTCCTCTCATATGACTGAGATACGCTGTCGAACCATCACGTGAAACAACGACGTGACGGACATTGAGTTCTCTTCCTGCTGTCTGCGCATTAATCGGTGCAAGCTCTACAATCTGGCGATGATTAACGGCATCGAGAATGATAAGACTTCCGGTTTCGGTTGCAAGAATGAGCGCATACTTTCCGTCGGGAGTGAAAGCAATTCCCCGGGGGGCAATGGCATAAGCGCGCGAATGAGGATTTCTAAAATTTGTATGTAGCTCAATTTTTCCTTTGTACAAAGATGATCCATCGAGAATCAGGTCGCGATGGAGTCCGGCCACATCAACAATGCTGATATCATCAGTGAAGTAATTGGCCACATAGACAATTTGCTTTCGCGGCGACTCACCTGAAACAAATGGTCTCGTCGCGATTATTTTTGATCCCTGACCATAAAGTGGAACATACTTGGATACTTTTTGTAATTCTGTATCCACAATTGTCAGCAGTCCCATGTTTTTATAAATTTCAGAATTGCTGTCTCCTTCAGCACGGGTAATGAGCGCCCATTGCTCATCGAGGGAAAATTCAACTTCCGTATTGGCAAAGATGCCGTCGCGGGATCCAACAGGAGTAACGATTGTCTTGCTAAGCTTCTTCGTCTCTAAATCGAAAATGGAAGCTGACGGAACTCTCTTCCCGGTCGAAATCATCTTCCCGCACATCTCCGCCACATAAAGTGAAGTCCCGACAGGATCCAGCTTGATTCCTTTGGGCATGCAGCCAGTCTGTGCTGTCGATATCAAAAAATTCTTTGTAGAGGTGTTTTTTAAATCCAAAAGCGTAGCGTTCACTTTGACTGTTATTACGAATAAAAAAAAACCTAACGCCGCCACTTTTTGTGCTTTCATTACCCCTCCAACTTATCTCTTGCGTTTCACGCCGTACGAGAGTTTGGCAGAGCGAGGCCACGTTGAGAAATATATTATCTCTTTT
>Ga0066461_1000461_pt1 | contig 13075 bp, 10 predicted proteins | sample LakWasMe91_HOW11_2_FD_59572 | JGI IMG/M metagenome (GOLD analysis project Ga0066461, IMG submission 59572) | Freshwater sediment methanotrophic microbial communities from Lake Washington under simulated oxygen tension - Sediment Metagenome 91_HOW11 | ecosystem: Environmental > Aquatic >...
CGAGGACGACGTTAATTATTGCAATTTCGAGTCTCGACTTCGCGATTCCTGCCTGAGTCCTGTCAGATCCCGCCCATGCAGATGTACTTGATGACGAGATAGTCGTCCATCCCGTACTTCGAGCCCTCGCGCCCCAGGCCCGATTGCTTGACGCCGCCGAAGGGCGCGATCTCGTTTGAAATCAGGCCGGTGTTCACCCCCACCATGCCGGTCTCGATTGCCTCGGCCACGCGCCATACGCGTCCGATGTCGCGCGAATAGAAATACGCAGCCAGGCCGAACTCGGTGTTGTTGGCCAGTGCGATCACTTCCTCCTCGGTCTTGAAGCGGAACAGCGGCGCGACCGGCCCGAAGGTCTCTTCGGCCGCAAATTTCATGCTCGCGTTCACGTCCGCCACCACGGTCGGCTCGAAGAAGCTGTGGCCGAGCGCATGGCGCTTGCCGCCGGCCAGCACGCGCGCGCCCTTGGACAGCGCGTCCGCGATGTGCTGCTCGACCTTGAGCACGGCTTTTTCCTCGATCAGCGGGCCCTGCGTCACGCCCGCATCCTGGCCATCGCCCACCTTCAGCTTGGCGACCGCGGCCACCAGTTTCTCGGCGAACTGCTCGTACACGCCGTCCTGCACGTACACACGGTTCGCGCACACGCAGGTCTGGCCGGTATTGCGGTATTTGGAGGCGATCGCACCGTCGACCGCGGCATCGAGGTCGGCGTCGTCGAACACGATGAAGGGCGCATTGCCGCCCAGTTCGAGCGACAGCTTCTTGACGGTCGGCGCGCACTGCTGCATCAGGATGCGTCCCACCTCGGTCGAGCCGGTGAAGCTGAGCTTGCGCACCACCGGGTTGCTGGTCATCTCGCCGCCGATGGCGCGCGAGTCGCCCGTCATCACGTTGAACACGCCCTTGGGCAGGCCCGCGCGTTCGGCCAGCACGCCCAGCGCCAGCGCGGAAAACGGGGTCAGCTCGGCCGGCTTGACCACGATCGGGCAGCCGGCCGCGAGGGCAGGGCCGACCTTGCGCGTGATCATCGCAGCCGGGAAATTCCACGGCGTGATCGCGGCACACACCCCGATCGGCTCCTTGGTGACGACGATGCGCCGGTCGCCCCACGGCGAGGCCAGGGTGTCGCCAGAAACGCGCTTGGCTTCCTCGGCAAACCACTCGATGAACGAGGCGGCGTAGCCGATTTCGCCTTTCGCCTCGGCCAGCGGCTTGCCCTGCTCGGCCGTCATGATGAGGGCCAGGTCGTCGGCGTTGGCGAGCATCAGGTCATTCCATTTGCGCAGGATGGCGCTGCGCTCCTTGGCCGTCTTCTTGCGCCACGCGGGCCACGCCGCGTTGGCCGCATCGATCGCGCGCCGCGTTTCTGCAGCGCCCATGTGGGGCACCGTGCCCAGCTTTTCGCCGGTAGCCGGGTTGGTCACCGATATCGTGCTGGCGTCGTTCGCATCGCACCATTCGCCGTCGATGAAGCATTGCTGGCGCAGCAGGGAGGGGTCTTTCAAGTTCAGCATGGCATTCTCGCAGTCCTGTTCAAAAGTCATTTGTAATGCTTCATGGTAGCCCTTTTTCACAATCATGGCCGGCAGCGCTCGCGCAGGGGCGTCTTGTGTGTTGGCATGCTTTTGAAGTTGCCGGTAAGCTCTAAACAATGAAGCGGGCACGCCGTCCCGCATTTACTACCAGATCAAACTCGCTCCTGTGAGCTAGAAGCCTTTTGTTTGATCTGGATTAACAGCTACTCGCATTTGGATGCAATTGCAATTATGATTGATCCGTATGCGTCAACAACGACAATTGTGAAACCATCATGCGCCGCCCAATCGTTATCGTCCCAGCCTGCTCGCGCCAGATCGGAATCCATCCGTACCACGCAGTCATGTACAAATACATCGACGCGGTCGTGCTCGGCGCCGACTGTGCGCCCTTGATCATGCCGGCGCTGGCCGAGGCTGCCGACTTCGACAGCGTACTGGCCACCTGCGACGGCATTATGCTGACCGGGTCGGCCTCGAACGTGCATCCCAGCCATTATTCGCAGGACGTGCTCAATCCCGAGCTGCCGCAGGACCCGGCGCGCGACGCGACCACCTTGCCGCTGATCCGCGCCGCCCTCAAGCAGGGCGTTCCCATCATCGCGATCTGCCGCGGCTTCCAGGAAATGAACGTGGCCCTTGGCGGCAGCCTGCACCAGGCCGTGCACCACGTCGAAGGCAAGATGGATCACCGCGAAAACCCGGAAGCCCCGCTCGAAGAGCAGTACGGCCCGGCCCACAAGGTGGTTTTGTCGCCGGGCGGCCTGATGGAGCGCATCATCGGCGCGCGCGAGATCGGGGTCAATTCCCTGCACGGCCAGGGCGTGAACGAACTGGCGAGCGGCCTGGCGATCGAGGCGATGTCCGAAGATGGCCTGGTGGAGGCGTTTTCGGTGCCCGCCGCGCCCGGCTTCGCGCTTGCCGTCCAGTGGCATCCGGAATGGCGCATCGCCGAAAACCCGGACTCGATGAAGATGTTTCACGCGTTCGGCGTGGCCTGCCGCGAATACAGCGCGAAGCGCGGGAAATCCGTATGACAAACTGCGAAAGATGGGCCCTGAGCCGCGTTCCCTAGCTGCGCTTGCCAACCTCGGTTACATGGCACACAGGGGCGCGCGCCCGGCCCCGTGTTTGAGCAAGACAACAGAGAGAACATCATGGCAATTCGCGAGAACTTCACCTACACCGACATGGATTTGTGGCTCAATGAAAAACGGGTCACCGAAATCGAATGCCTGATCCCCGACCTGACCGGGGTTGCGCGCGGCAAGATCCTGCCGCGCGTGAAATTTACGCAGGAGCGCGGCATGCGCATCCCGGAAGCGGTGCTGGGCATGACCGTGACCGGCAATTACCCGATCGATGACGGCCCCTACGACCGCGCGATTTCCACCACCGACCGCGACATGATCCTCAAGGCCGACCCGACCACCATCACCATGGTGCCGTGGGCGGTGGACCCGACCGCGCAAGTGGTCCACGACTGCTATTTTTCGGACGGCAAGCTGGTCGATTTCGCGCCGCGCACGGTGCTGCGCCGGGTGCTCAAGCTGTATGCCGACAAAGGCTGGAGGCCGGTGGTGGCGCCCGAACTCGAGTTCTACCTGACGGCCAAGAACATCGATCCCGACCTGCCCCTCAAACCCCCGATCGGACGCAGCGGGCGCGCCGAAACCAGCCGCCAGGTCTACAGCATCGACGCGGTCAACGAGTTCGATCCGCTGTTCGAGGACATCTACGACTACTGCGAACTGATGAACCTGGACGTGGACACCCTGATCCACGAAATCGGCGCCGGCCAGATGGAGATCAACTTCCTGCACGGCGACCCGCTCGGCCTGGCCGACAAGGTGTTCTTCTTCAAGCGCACCTTGCGCGAAGCCGCGCTCAAGCACGACATGTACGCCACCTTCATGGCCAAGCCGATGGCGGGCGAGCCCGGTTCGGCCATGCACGTGCACCAGAGCGTGGTCGACGCGGCCACCGGCATGAACATCTTCAGCACCCCCGACGGCGCGGCCGCCCCCATCTTCAAGCACTACATCGCCGGGCTGCAGCGCTACATGCCGTCGGCGATGGCGATCGTCGCGCCCTACGTGAACTCGTACCGCCGCATCGTGCGCCATACCGCCGCCCCGATCAACATCCAGTGGGGCCTGGACAACCGCACCGTGGGCTTTCGCGTGCCCGAGTCGGGCGTGCAGGACCGGCGCGTCGAGAACCGCATCATCGGCGCCGACGCCAACCCTTATCTCGCGCTGGCGGTGACGCTGGCCTGCGGCTACCTCGGCATGACCGAGCAGCTCGAACCGACACCGATGATGACCGGCAGCGCCTACGACATGCCGTTCGAGCTGCCGCAAGGCCTGCCCGAGGCGCTGCACCTGCTGCGCGCCGAGGACAAGCTGCGCACGGTGCTGGGCGAACGTTTCATCGACGTGTATGCGGCGATCAAGGACCTTGAGCACCAGGAGTTCATGACCGTCATCAGTCCGTGGGAACGCGAGCATTTGCTGCTTCACGTGTAAGCCGGTTCACTAACAGATTGGGGTTCGGTCATGGCAGCAAATATACTGGCACCAGATGCCGCAACGGTCGCGCCGCTCAAGGAGTTGGTCGACACGCGCGCGATCCAGCAGCTCGACTCGGCGCATTTCCTGCATCCGTTCACCGACCACCAGGAGCTCAAGAGCGCGGGCGCGCGCGTGATGGTGCGCGGCGACGGCATCTACCTGTGGGATTCGGAAGGCAAGAAGCTGATCGACGCGATGTCGGGCCTGTGGTGCGTCAATATCGGCTACGGGCGCACCAGCATGTCGGAGGCGGTGTACCGCCAGATGCAGACGCTGCCTTTCTATAACAGCTTCTTCAACACCACCAACGTGCCTGCGGTGCGCCTGGCCGCGCTGCTGGTGGAAATCTCGCCGCCCCAGTTCAGCCACGTGTTCTTCACCGGCTCCGGCTCCGAGGCCAACGACACCATCGTGCGCATGGTGCGGCGCTACTGGGACCTGATGGGCTGCAAGGACCGTCACACCATCATCAGCCGCCACAACGCCTACCACGGCAGCACCATGGCCGGCGCATCGCTGGGGGGCATGGAAGGCATGCACGCGCAGGGCGGCCTGCCGATTCCCGGCATCGTGCATATCGGCGAGCCGAATTACGTGGCGGCCGGGCGCGGCATGACGCCGGACGAATTCGGCCTCAGGGCGGCCGGCTGGCTGGAGGCGAAGATCCTGGAAGTGGGCCCCGACAAGGTGGCAGCCTTCATCGGCGAACCGATACAGGGTGCGGGCGGCGTGATCATTCCCCCCGCGACCTACTGGCCGGAAATCGGCCGCATCTGCGACAAGTACGGCATCCTCTTGATCGCCGACGAAGTGATCTGCGGCTTCGGCCGGCTGGGCGCATGGTTCGGCTCCGAGCTCATGCAGATCAAGCCGGACCTGATCGCTTTTGCGAAAGGCGTCACGTCCGGCTATGTGCCGCTCGGCGGCGTGCTGGTGGGCAAGCGCGTGGCCGACGTGCTCATTGCCAAGGGCGGCGACTTCAATCACGGCTTCACCTATTCCGGCCACCCGGTGGCCTGCGCGGCGGCGCTGGAAAACATCCGCATCATCCTCGAGGAAGGTCTGGTCGAGAAGGTGGCGCTGGAAACCGGCCCCTACCTCAAGGACCGCTTCGCGAGCCTGGCCGAGCACCCGCTGGTGGGGTACGCCGACAGTTTCGGCCTGGTCGCGGGCCTGAACCTGGTGCGCAAGAAGGCCGCCCGGGTGCACGACTGCGAACCGTTCGATCCCGCTCTCGCGGTGGGAATGATCTGCCGGCGCCACATGTTCGACAACGGCATGATCATGCGTGCCGTGGGCGACCGGATGATCATTGCGCCGCCGCTGGTGACGAGCAAGGCGCAGATCGATGAAATGATCGACAAGATCAGGTTGTGCCTCGATGCCACGCTGGCAGAGCTGCATTCCAGGGGCTTGATGGGCTGAACGGCAGCGTTTCAAGGGCCGGCTGCGACTTTTGACGCCGGCAGCGGCACTTGCGCGATAAAATTGCGGTTTTGCCCATTCCTTCATCATCCTATGACGCTTGCACACCCTGGCGCCGCCGCGCCGCCCTTTCTTTCGATTTGCGACCTGGTCAAGGAATTCGACGGCGTGCGCGCCGTCGACGACGTCTCGCTCGCGATCGGCAAGGGCGAAATTTTCGCCCTGCTGGGCAGCTCGGGCTGCGGCAAGTCCACCCTGCTGCGCATGCTGGCCGGGTTCGAGCGGCCGAACGCGGGGTCCATCACGCTGGCCGGGCAGGACATCGTCAACGTGCCGCCCTACGAACGCCCGATCAACATGATGTTCCAGTCGTATGCGCTGTTCCCGCACCTGTCGGTATGGGACAACGTGGCATTCGGGCTGCGCCGCGACGGCCTGCCGAAGGCGGAGGTGGCCGAGCGTGTCGAGAGCATGCTGGCGCTGGTCCAGCTTGGCGCCTACGGCAAGCGCAAGCCGCACCAGCTCTCGGGCGGGCAGCAGCAGCGCGTGGCGCTGGCGCGCAGCCTGGCCAAGCGGCCGCAGCTGCTGCTGCTCGACGAGCCGCTGGGCGCGCTCGACAAGAAGCTGCGCGAGCGCACACAGGTGGAACTGGTCAACATCATCGAGCAGGTCGGTGTGACCTGCGTGATGGTCACGCACGACCAGGACGAGGCAATGAGCATGGCGACCCGCATCGCGGTGATGAACGAAGGGCGCATCCTGCAGGTCGGCGCGCCGGGCGAGATCTACGAGACCCCGAACTGCCGCTTCGTGGCCGACTTCATCGGCAGCGCCAACATGTTCGAAGGGCGCGTGGCCGAGGATGCAGCCGACCATGTGGTCGTGGACAGCACGGAATGCCGCCACTACGTCAGCCACGGCATCAGCGGCGTCCAAGGCATGCAGGTCGCGCTCGCCCTGCGGCCCGAAAAAATCGCGTTGCAGCTGAGCGCACCGACCTCGCAGCAGCGCGCGTCGAGCCGTGAACACGGCTACAACTGCGTGCAGGGCGCGATCGCCTCGATCGCCTACCTCGGCAACGAGACGCGCTACCAGATACGGCTCGACAGCGGCATGGAGCTCAAGGCCGCGCGTACCAACGCCGCCCGCCACGAACAGTCGCGCCTGGAGCGCGGCCAGCGCGTCCACGCATGGTGGGACGGCGCCGACATCATGGTGCTGACGGCATGAAAAAACCGCTCCAATCCTTGGGCGGGCGGCCCGTCGTCATCGCGCTGCCGTTCGCGTGGCTCGTGCTCGCCTTCCTGCTGCCTTTCCTGATCGTTGCACGCATGAGCCTGACGGAGACCGACAGCGCCGGCAGCCCGTTCGGCAGCTTGCTCACGTATGCCGACGGCTTCGTCAACCTCAAGCTCAAGATCTCGAACTACCTGTTCCTCGCGCAGGACGACCTGTACCTGCTGACGTATCTGAGTTCGCTCAAGTACGCAGCCATCACGACGGCGCTGTGCCTGCTGATAGGTTATCCCTTCGCCTACTTCATGGCACGCGCCCGCCCGGCCATCCGTCCGACCCTGATGATGCTGGTGATGCTGCCGTTCTGGACGTCCTTCCTGCTGCGCATCTACGCCTGGAAAGGGATCCTGGCCAACCATGGCATCCTGAACAAGCTGCTGCTCTGGCTCGGCGTGACCGGCGAGCCGCTGCACATGATGAACACCCCGTTCTCGCTCGTGATCGGGATGGTATACGCCTACCTGCCGTTCATGATCCTGCCGCTGTATGCGAACCTGGTGAAGATGGACCTGCGCTTCCTGGAGGCCGCCGCCGACCTGGGAGCGACGCCGCTGCAGGCGTTCTGGCGCATTACGGTGCCGCTCTCGAAGGCCGGCATCATCGCCGGCTCGATGCTGGTGTTCATTCCCGCGGTGGGCGAATACGTGATCCCGGAACTGCTGGGCGGGCCGGAGACGCTCATGATCGGCAAGGTGCTATGGGACGAATTCTTCACCAATAACGACTGGCCGCTGGCCTCCGCGGTGGCGGTGGTGGTGATCTTGCTGATCCTGGTGCCGATGGCGCTGTTTAACAGGTACAAGGCGCTGCAGGAAGCGGAGGCGCGGGCATGAACGGGCAAACCATCATTGAACGCTGGTTCGGACGCGGCTGGCTCTCGCTCGGCTACCTGTTCCTGTACCTGCCGATCGTGGTGCTGGTCGTGTTTTCGTTTAACAGCTCGCGCCAGGACATGGTATGGAGCGGTTTCTCGACCCAGTGGTATGCCGAACTGCTGCGCGACAGCGAGATCATCGGCGGCTTCGCGCTCTCGCTCAGGATTGCCGTGATGAGCGCGAGCGCGGCGGTGGTGCTGGGCACCTTCGCCGCCTTCGTGCTGAACCGCTACCGCCGCTTCGCCGGGCGCGTTTTGTTCTCCGGCATGGTCAGCGCGCCGCTGGTGATGCCCGAAGTGATCATCGGGCTGTCGCTGCTGCTCATGCTGGTGTCGGTGCAGAAGGTGTTTGGCTTCCCCGAGCGCGGCATGTTCACGATCTGGATCGGGCACACCCTGCTCGGGATGGCGTATGCAACAGTGGTGGTGCAATCGCGCCTGCAGGAGATGAGCAAGTCGCTCGAAGAAGCGGCGATGGACCTCGGCTGCCGCGCGCACCAGGTGTTTTTCCTGGTGACCTTGCCCAATATCACGCAGGCGCTGGCCTCGGCCTGGCTGCTCACGTTTACGCTCTCGCTCGACGACGTGGTGCTGTCGGCCTTCCTGTCCGGGCCCGGTTCGACGACCATGCCGCTGGTAATTTTTTCGCGTGCGCGCCTGGGACTGGACCCGCGCGTGAATGCCGTTGCCGCGCTGACGATCCTGGTGGTGTCGGTCGGCGTGATCGCCGCCAGCATCATGATGGCGCGCGCCGCACGGCTGCGCCAGCAATAGATCCAGGCCGCGGCCAGGCCTGAATCCGATCAGTTGCCATTTCGGAAAACATTACCGTAGTCAAGGAATACTGGCTCATTCCCCTATAAACTCAGAAGCCCGCTGCGCCCGCGTTTCCTGCGGCGCAATGCGGGTCTTGGAGTGAGGAACGAAAACAAACGGCAGAATAAAAATCCATTCACGAATTGTTGGTCAAAACATAGGGAGATCGCGATGAACAAGTGTTATGTGTTTCGCCGGTTAAGTGGTTTTGGTGCAGGCAATTTATCAAGCGGTCATGTCGGTTGGGCGTTCCAGCTCGGGGACGGCACCATCATCTGCGGTGCAACGGAAAACCCGTCCGGCAATTTCAATCAGCCCAGCACGGCAAAGGGCGCCTGGTGTGAACGCCACAATGAAAATGATCTTTTGCGCGCATTCACACAAGTGCGGCATTTCACAGATGCGCGCGGCAATTCGGTCGGCCATTCGTTGCCTTATGATCATTACAAGGTCTTGGCCAGTGAAGCGCCGAATCCGGACAATGCTTATGCAAAGGCTGTCTGGTGCAGTCAACAAAATTTTCTTGGCACCGGCATTCCACGCGGGCGGAACTGTCTCGACGACACCTTCGATATCCTGGAAGCATACGGGAAACGGGGCCTTCATTGGCCAAGTGACCCTCGCTACTGTAGTCCCAATCTGTGGTTCGATTCTCTCTGGGAACAAAGCATCCAAATGCCACGGTTCGACATGAGTCAGCAGGAAAGATTGGCTTTGCCGGAAGCGAGTGCAGACCTGGTTTGCGCGCCTCAATGGGCAGGTAGCGCCGCGTAAGAAATTCCGCCAGCCGAGATTCAGGGCCTGCCGTAATCGGGGGTCTTGTTCGGTTGGCGAAGATCAAAATAACCCCCTTTCTGCGCAATCGCGACTGGAATTCGCCGGGTCGGCTATGCTATTGCCATCAACACGTTCGACAATCGGCTCGCCCGTGCGCGAGCGTGTGAGTTTTCTGAGATAGGGGATAAGCATGCCAACCACACTATGGAACGAGCGCGCCAGCGCCTTGAAAATCGACGGCCGCGCCTTCATTGGCGGCCAGCGCACCTGGGCCAAGGCGGACCAGCGATTCGACAAGCTGTCGGCGGTCGACGGACGCAAGCTGGCCGAGGTCGCGCGCTGCGATGGCGCAGACGTCGACGCCGCGGTAGCCGCGGCGCGTCGCGCCTTCGAGCAGGGCAGCTGGGCCGGCCGCTCGCCCGCGGCGCGCAAGCGCGTGCTGATCGCGTTCGCCGCCCTCATCGTCAAGCACGCCGACGAGCTGGCGCTGCTCGAAACGCTCGACATGGGCAAACCAATCAGGGACAGCCTGCGCGTGGACGTGCCTTCGGCCGCCAACTGCATGCGCTGGTATGGCGAGGCGATCGACAAGATCTACGACGAAATCGCGCCCACTCCCGCCAACAGCCTGGCGCTCATCACGCGCGAGCCGGTCGGCGTGGTGGCCGCCATCGTGCCGTGGAATTACCCCATGATCATGGCGGCCTGGAAGATCGCGCCCGCGCTTGCAGCGGGCAACAGCGTGATCCTGAAACCGTCCGAGAAGTCGCCCCTGAGCGCCTTGCGCCTGGCCGAGATCGCGCTCGAGGCGGGGCTGCCGGAAGGCGTGTTCAACGTCGTCACCGGCTTCGGCCACGAGGCCGGCGCGGCGCTGGCGCTGCACATGGACGTGGACTGCGTCGCCTTTACCGGCTCGACCCGCGTCGGCAAGCAGATCATGCAAATGGCCGCGCAGTCGAACCTGAAGCGCGCCTGGACCGAACTGGGCGGGAAATCGGCCAACATCGTGTGCGCCGACTGCCCCGATCTGGACGCGGCCGTGAACGCGGCGCTCGGCTCGATTTTCTACAACCAGGGCGAGAGCTGCAACGCGCCCTCGCGCCTGTTCGTGGAAGCCTCGATCAAGGACCGCTTCCTGGAACAGGCGCTCGCCATGATGTCGCGCTTCCAGCCGGGCGACCCGCTCGACGAGGCCACCGTCATGGGCGCCATTGTCGATCCGGCGCAGATGAACACCGTGATGGGGTATATCGAGGCGGGCAAGCAGGCCGGCGCGAAACTGCTGGCCGGCGGCGCGGCGGTGCGCCAGGACTCGGGCGGCTGCTATGTCGAGCCGACCCTGTTCTCGGAGGTCGACAGTTCGATGAGCATCGCGCGCGAGGAGATCTTCGGGCCGGTGCTGTCGGTGCTCAGCTTCACCGACATCGGGGACGCGGTGCGCCAGGCCAACGCCAGCCCGTATGGCCTGCAGGCGGCGGTGTGGACGTCCGACCTGAGCCGCGCGATCCAGACCGCGCGCGCGCTTCGCGCCGGCACCGTGCACGTGAACCAGTACGACAGCGACGACATCACGGTCCCGTTCGGAGGCTACAAGCAGTCGGGCAACGGCCGCGACAAATCCTTGCATGCGTTCGATAAATATACCGAACTGAAAACCACCTGGATCCGCATCGGCTAGGCCGTTTGCACGGGCACCAAATGGTTCCCCGATTGTGATGAAGGTTTGAGCACGATCAACATTGAGGGATAGTGTCGAAAGGCACAATGGTTGTTCAAAAAGGAGAACAATCATGGCTTATGTCTTTCGTGGAAGGCTGTGCGGGCTGATTTGCGACGAGTGTCCGGAAGCGCTGTCGAATGTGGTGGTGCGCTTGTACCGCACGCGCGACATCACGGGGGTGACGGCGCTGGCGGTCGCAAGTCCCAAGGAAACCTTCGCTATCCTCGATGCCGGGCAGGCAGCGGCAAAACAGGGCGCGCTGCTGGCCGAGACCAAGACCGACGACGAGGGCAACTTCACCTTCTCGCTCGGTGAGCGCGAGCAATACCAGGGCGAAGCGTTCGAGATCGATGTCCTGCTCACCACCGTGCCACACAGCAAGGTGAAAACGCCGCAACGCGAGTCCCTGCAGTTTTCCATCACCACCTTGCAGCCGCGCTGGCGCGAGACCGAAAAAGGCTTCGTGGCGGTCTGGGATTTTTGCCTGCCGCATCGCATCTGGTGCTTCATCCGCGGCCTGTTCGGCGCATGGACCATCTGTGGGCGCCTGCTGACCTGCAAGTTCCCGCAGACCCCCATCGTTGGCGCCACCGTCAACGCCTTCGATGCCGACTGGTGGCAGGACGATTCGCTCGGCAGCGCCATGACCGACTCCGCGGGACGCTTCCGCATCGACTATACAACGGCCGATTTCAGGCTCACTCCGTTCTCGCCGACCATCAACGTCGAGTGGGCCAGCGGCCCCGATGTGTATTTCACGGTGCAGCTCGGATCTGTCACCATCATCAATGAAACGCAGGCCGACGGCCGCGTGCCGGGGCGCGAGAATGTCGGGCCCTGCCTGTGCGTCGACCTGTGCTCGGACCAGGTCCAGCCACCGCCGGTCGATGGCGTGCCGCACTGGCAGCAGGTCGAAGTGTTCGACATCCATCCATTCCCCTCGGCCGCCGGCTTCTCGCCCGAAGGCTATGCGGGCGGTCCCACCAACTCCTTCGTGTTCGGTGGCGGGGTCACGCTCAAGGGCAATTGCCCGCTGCGCAATTTCTCCGCGCCGGCCAACCCGCTCGAGTACCGCTTCCAGATCGGCGAATGGACCTGGCCGGGCGGCGCCGACGATCCGGCGGCGATCCCGACGGTGGCGCCGGGCGCTCTGTCGCCGGTCACGCAAATCAGCACCACCCATGTCGGCTATGTGTTCTACACCAACGCCTTCGGATTCGCCGATTCCGCCAAGGTGCTAGTTGGTGCGGCCGACCTTTTGCCAGGCGGCTGGATCAGGATCGACAACAAGGCGGTCACGGTCGACATGCGTAACGGCACCACTGCCGTCGTCAACGTCAACAACGCCAACTTCCTGCGTACCTTCGACCTGTTTGTCCTCAATTCGGCTGCCATTACCAGCCTGCATCCGGCCAAGCTGCCGGCCGGGCTGCCGATCGCCGATGCGGGGCGCGACCTGACCACGGCCGAAAGGGAGCCGATCCGCCGTTACCGCCTGATGTTCGAGGTTCGCGACGGCACCACCTCAGCGATTGTCGCCACCGACACGCTCGATTCCATCGTCCTCGACAACTCCCCGGTGGCGCTCGCGCTCGACCTCGAGGAGCTGCGTACCAACGCCTGCAATCCGGTCTCCGCGGGAACGGTGCACATCCTGTACACGGTCGACCATCCGCACCTGCGCTTCTTCGGGGTGGCCATTTCCAACAACACCGGCACGGTGCACCCGCCGCCAGCGATGCCGGGCGACAGCTTCGTGCCGCCCCCGCCGCCGAGCAACTACCTGTTCCGGGGCGACGCCGGCGGGCCTCATCTGCCGGGCAACAACGGTGGGTTTGCGGTGAACGTGGCGGGCGATCCCCCGTGCGCGTACCGGGTGGCGCTGTCGTGGCAGACCAGGCATTACCTGTCATCGGCGCACAGCATCGACAGGCTCTATTGCAAGTGACAGGGTGACGCCCCGAATAAGCCCGTTGACACGCCGTTCCCGGCCGATGAGGCTGTCGCGAAAGGGGGGCAGAGTCTGGTCAGACACTCTCAACGCCGTCGTTCCCGC
>Ga0066461_1000489_pt1 | contig 12231 bp, 7 predicted proteins | sample LakWasMe91_HOW11_2_FD_59572 | JGI IMG/M metagenome (GOLD analysis project Ga0066461, IMG submission 59572) | Freshwater sediment methanotrophic microbial communities from Lake Washington under simulated oxygen tension - Sediment Metagenome 91_HOW11 | ecosystem: Environmental > Aquatic >...
ACTGCCAAGCTATTTATACCCAACACCCCTCCATGTATTTGGTGGGGTGTTTCTATTTGTATTCCTGCATTTCCATCTCCACAATAGCCAATCCAAGTCTTAAGTTTCGGCAGGCTTCGCGGTTACAGGCGTTAAAAAGCCCACCTAGTGGCGGGCTTAATCTGATAAATGTTATCTGGTAAATAGCTAATGAATTATTCTTCTAGAATCATTTTTAGCATTTCAATGCCAAACCCTACACCAAAACCATTGGTATCACTTTGAAGTGCGCCTAGTCCGCCTTTGCGGTTGGCGGATGATAAGTCGGTGTGTAGCCATGGTGTGTCATTTTCGACAAATTTACCTAGAAAGCGTGCCGCGTGAATGTGATCGCCACCACCTTCAATAGTGCATTGTTTAATATCGGCAATGTCACTTTCAAGGTCACTGTCAAAGTCATCGTCATACGGAAACGCTACAATACGCTCACCAGATCTTGTGCCTGCACTTATTGCTTTGCAGGCAAGTTCTGGTTTGTTGGAAATGACTCCGCTCATACGGTCACCTAATGCCGTAATCATGCTGCCTGTTAGTGTAGCAAAGTCGATTATCAGGTCAGGATTCTGGCGCGATGCGAGAGTTAATGTATCAGCCAGTACCATACGGCCTTCTGCATCTGTGTGAACTATTTCTATCGTCATGCCGTTTAAGGCTGTCACAATATCATTCTGTTTGTAGGCGGCTGGGCTGATATGGTTTTGAGCTATGGCAAGCCAGCAATCAATTTTAACCGGTAATTGCATTTTGCTTGCAGCCAGTAAGATGCCGATTGCTACAGCGGAGCCATTCATATCTTCGTGCATGCCGAGCATATATTTTGCCGGCTTGAGGTTGTGGCCACCTGTATCAAAACAAATGCCTTTGCCAACAATGGCGATGTCTTTGCGTGCATCGGCAGGCTGGTAGCTTAGATGAACAATGGCTGCATCCTGTGGTTCTGAACCCTGGCCTACTGCGTAGAACGCACCAGCACCCATCTTGTTAAGTGCGGACATATCAAACTCTTCATGCTGCCAGCCATTTTCATTAGCCAGGTCTGCCAGTTTTTTTCGGTAAATGGTGGGCGTTAATTCGTTGGGTGGCGTCATGGTAAGCTGCCGGCATAGTGCGTTACCTGCTACGCGTGCATTAACGTAGTTGTAATCATGCTCCGCCTGGTAGCCATAGATATAAACACTCTTGAGTTGGTTCGATTTTGCATCTTTCTTTCGGTTAGGTAAGGCTGCGGCATTCACTGTGACAACATAATAGGCGGCACAGGCATGAGCTTCACGCGTGGCAGTATCGCCAAAAGTACATAAAGCTATACTCTCTGGTTTTTCTTCGAGCAAAGGTTTGGTTGCTTTACGCAGTAAAGTATGGCGCTGAAATGTATTAAGGGAATCGTTTAAAACGACAAAGCTTGCGAGTCCGCCAGAGGGTAAATCTATAGTGACGGGATTTGAACTTAGGTCTTTATATTCACTTTTAGTTCGTTGCAGCTTTGTATCTAAAATATGTTCAAAAGGGATGCTTTCTGTTTTATTCTCGGACAAAACAAAAAGTATGTGCTGGTGATTTTTTAGTGAATTTTCGTCGGCGTTAGCCGCATTTTGATATAACTTTATCGACATTTGGTATCCTTGAATCTTATACACAAAATGTACAGATTATGTACATAAGTGACATGCTAATTGCTTAAAAAACGTTAGTAAACTTGACCAAAACCAGTAAAAAAGCCACACTACGGTTTTATAAAAACTTTAAATTACAACATACTAAATGTGGGTTGTATTTCAGACACGCTGTATTTGATTTTGTTACTTCTAGTCTATCAATAATTATACCTAGCCGGGTATAAGTCATTGCGACTTATTATGTTTCACAAATACTGCTACACGGAGTCCTAACTGAATGTCATTGAATACAAATTTGAATAGTCCAGATATTGATAGTCAAGAAACGCAAGAGTGGCTTGACGCGCTAATGTCCGTTATTGAAAACGAAGGTCCGGAACGTGCGCACTTTTTGCTTGAGTCAATGATTGATAAAGCACGCCGTACCGGTGCTAATTTGCCTTATAACGCTACTACTGCTTATTTGAATACCATTCCTACGCATTTGCAGGCTAAATTGCCGGGCGATCCGGAAATGGAACGTCGTATCCGTGCACTGGTGCGCTGGAATGCCATCATGACGGTATTGCGTGCGAATGAAAAATCTCCTGGCGTGGGTGGGCATATCGCAAGCTTCCAGTCTGCTGCCACGCTTTATGATACCGGCTTTAATTATTTCTTCCGTGCGCCTAACGAGAACTTTGGCGGCGACTGTGTTTACTTCCAGGGCCATTCTTCACCAGGTGTTTACGCACGTGCATTTTTAGAAGGCCGTATTACTGAAGAGCAGATGGATAACTTCCGTCAGGAAACCGGCGGTAATGGATTGTCCAGCTACCCACATCCATGGCTGATGCCTGAATTCTGGCAGTTCCCAACCGTTTCAATGGGTTTAGGACCTTTGGCAGGTATTTATCAGGCACGTTTCCTGAAGTATCTGCATGACCGTGGCATTGCAGACACCAGCGACCGTAAAGTATGGGTATTCTGTGGTGATGGTGAGATGGATGAACCTGAGTCATTGGGTGCTATTTCATTGGCGAGCCGTGAAAAGCTGGACAACCTGATTTTTGTCATCAACTGTAACTTGCAGCGCCTCGACGGTCCTGTGCGCGGTAACGGCAAGATCATTCAGGAGTTGGAATCTGACTTCAGGGGTTCAGGTTGGAATGTATTGAAAGTAATCTGGGGTTCTTACTGGGATCCGCTGTTGGCTATGGACAAGGACGGCTTGCTTAAAAAACGTATGGAAGAGTGCGTGGATGGCGAATACCAGAACTTCAAACAAAAAGGCGGTGCTTATACGCGTGAGCATTTCTTTGGTAAATATCCTGAATTGAAAGCAATGGTTGCGGCCATGAGCGATCAGGATATCTGGCGCCTCAACCGCGGCGGTCATGATCCGCATAAAGTATTTGCGGCTTACAATGCGGCGGTAAATCACAAAGGCCAGCCAACTGTGATTCTGGCTAAAACCGTTAAAGGTTACGGTATGGGTGAAGCGGGCGAAGGCCAGAATACGACCCATCAGCAAAAGAGCATGGATCTTGATTCACTCAAGAAATTCCGTGACCGTTTTGACTTGCCATTGACTGATGAACAGGTCGAAAGCTTGAGTTTTTATAAACCGGCTGAAGATTCTCCGGAAATGAAATACATGGCAGAACGCCGCGCCGCGATGGGTGGTTTTGTACCGCAGCGTCGCCGCAAAGGTAACGAACTGACCGTACCTGCATTGTCTGCTTTTGAGAATATGCTGGGCGCAACTGGTGACCGTGAGATTTCTACCACGATGGCGTTTGTGCGTATCCTGTCTACGCTGGTACGCGATAAAGAACTGGGTAAATATGTAGTGCCTATCGTGCCGGATGAGGCGCGTACTTTCGGTATGGAAGGTATGTTCCGCCAGCTTGGTATCTATGCAAGTCAAGGTCAGCTTTACGAGCCGCAAGACTCTGATCAGGTGATGTTCTATAAAGAATCTAAAAATGGCCAGATTCTGGAAGAGGGTATTAACGAGGCTGGTGCATTCTCCAGCTGGTTGGCAGCGGCAACGTCTTACTCCGTTACCGGCAAGCAGATGATTCCGTTCTACATCTATTACTCAATGTTCGGTTTCCAGCGTATTGGTGACTTGGCTTGGCTGGCAGGCGATTCACGCGCACGTGGCTTTCTGTTGGGTGCTACCGCAGGACGTACCACGTTGAATGGTGAAGGTTTGCAGCACGAGGACGGTCATAGCCACCTGATGTCTGCAACGATTCCAAACTGCGTGTCATATGACCCGACTTTTGCTTATGAGCTAGCGGTTATCATTCAGGATGGTTTGCGTCGTATGGTGCAGAATCAGGAAGATGTGTATTACTACATCACCTTGATGAACGAAAACTACAGTCATCCGGAAATGCCGAAAGGTTCTGAAGAAGGCATCCTCAAAGGCATGTACAGCTTCAGTAAATCAAAAGCCAAGGGCAAAGAAACTGAAGGTAAGCAAGTACAGTTGATGGGTAGTGGCGTGATCCTGCGTGAAGTGATTGCTGCGGCCGAGTTGCTGGAAAAAGACTGGGGCATTGCCGCAGATGTTTGGAGTGCGCCAAGCTTTACAGAGTTGCGCCGCGAAGGTCTGGATTGCGAACGCTGGAACATGCTGAATCCTGAGAAACCGCAACGAGTCAGCTATGTTGCGCAGTGCCTGCAAGATGCGAAAGGTCCGGTCATTGCCTCTACAGATTATATGAAGAGCTTTGCAGAACAGATTCAGCGCTTTGTGCCAGGCAAGTTTGTGGCATTAGGTACTGATGGCTTTGGCCGTTCAGACAGTCGTGAAGCGCTCCGCGATTTCTTTGAAGTGAACAGGTACTATGTTGTGGTTGCCGCTCTGAAAGCCTTGAGTGATGAAGGTAAACTGCCTGCAGCTAAAGTCGCTGAAGCGGTTAAAAAATACAACTTAAATTCTAACAAGCCAAACCCAACGACAGTTTAAGGATAGACACAGATGGCAGTTCAAGACATATTCGTCCCTGATATCGGCAATTTCGATAGCGTGGATGTCATTGAGGTATTAATAAAAGCGGGCGATACAATTGCCAAGGATGACTCGTTGATTACCGTTGAGTCTGATAAAGCTTCTATGGATATTCCAGCGCCGTTTGCAGGTGTGGTGAAAGAAGTAAAAATTAAGGTAGGTGACAAGGCTGCGCAAGGCACCCTGATCATGACGCTGGATGTAAGCGATGCTGCAGCTGTAGCACCTGAAGTTGCAGCTCCTGCCAAAGCTGAAGCGCCTGTAGAGACACCTAAGGCTGTGATACCAGAGCCGACCAGACCAGCACCTGAGCCGCCAAAACCAATCGCGCCGGTGCATCAGCCAGCACCGGTAGGTGAGAGCGCTGTAGTTGCCCCAGGCAAGCTTTCGCATGCCAGTCCTTCTATTCGTCGTTTCGCCAGAGAATTGGGCGTGAACCTGGCGCTGGTAAAAGGTACCGGCCCTAAAAACCGTATTCTGCAAAGTGACGTACAGGCTTATGTGAAGGGTGAGCTGGCTAAACCACGTACTGAAAACATGGGTGCTGGCTTGAGCAGCCTGGCTGCATTGCCGATGCCGGTGATTGATTTCAGTCAGTTTGGCGCGATCGAAACCAAACCTCTGTCACGTATCAAGAAACTGTCAGGTGCCAACCTGCATCGTAACTGGGTAACTGCGCCGCACGTGACACAGTTTGATGATGCAGACATTACCGATCTGGAAGATTTTCGTAAATCCATGCAGGCCGAAGCCGAGAAGCGTGGCGTTAAACTCACCATGCTGGCGTTTTTGATCAAAGCTTCGGTAAATGCTCTTAAAGCTTATCCGAATTTCAATGCATCATTGTCACCGGATGGTGATAGTCTGATCTTGAAAAATTATTTCAATATCGGTTTTGCCTGTGATACGCCTGATGGCTTGGTGGTGCCGGTGGTGCGTGATGTGCATCAGAAAGATGTGCTGGATATTGCGCGTGATTTGGGTGAGCTTTCAGCCAAAGCACGTGAGCGCAAATTGAAGGTTGAAGAGATGCAGGGTGGCTGTTTCACTATTTCCAGCCTGGGCGGTATTGGCGGCACGATGTTCACGCCGATTATTAACTGCCCGGAAGTGGCGATTCTGGGTGTATCACGATCATCGATGCAGCCAGTGTATGATGCAAAAACCAAGACATTTGAACCGCGTTTGATTTTGCCTATGTCGTTGTCATACGATCACCGCGTGATTGATGGCGCAGATGGCGCAAGGTTCACCAGTCATATGCGTATGATGTTGAGCGATGTAAGAAGATTGCTGCTGTAATTTTATCGGCAGCAGAAAAGGGTGCGAAATTCGCGCCCTTTTTACTTAATGAATTTACTGTTTTATTAGCTGCAAGTGGTATTGCAACTACGCCGCCAAAGGCGTGAATGGCAAGGTTTAATGATAAACTTGCGGCAAATAATCAAAGATTAAAGCAAGGGGTAGGCATGAGTAATTTAGTTGAAGTATTGGTACCTGATATCGGCAACTTTGATAGCGTTGATGTGATTGAAGTGCTGGTTAAAGCCGGTGATGTCATTGCGAAAGAAGATTCCCTGATTACGGTTGAGTCTGACAAAGCCTCTATGGATATCCCATCATCCCACGCTGGTACGGTAAAAGAAGTTAAAGTTAAAGTTGGCGATAAAGTCGCAAAAGACTCGCTTATTCTCTTGGTGGAAGCTCAGTCAGCTGTCGCAGCTGCGCCAGCTGAAACAGAAGCGTCAAGCCCTGCTCCAACCCCAGCCGCACAGCCAGCCACAACTCCAGCGTCAGCTGCTGCACCTGCTGTGGCTCCTGTCGGCGGCAGCGACATCAACACCCAAGTGGTTGTACTTGGCAGCGGCCCTGGCGGTTATACTGCTGCTTTCCGTGCTGCCGACTTAGGCAAGCAGGTCGTGCTGATAGAGCGTTATTCAACCCTAGGCGGTGTGTGCCTGAATGTAGGCTGTATCCCATCCAAAGCATTGCTGCATACGGCAAAAGTGATTACCGAGGCGGAAGAATCTGCACACCATGGTTTGAAGTTCGGTGCCCCGCAAGTAGATCTTGAGCAACTGCGTAGTTGGAAAGCCAATGATGTGGTTGGCAAACTGACTGGCGGACTGGCACAGATGGCAAAACAGCGCGGCGTGACTGTAGTGCAGGGCGTCGGCAAATTCACTAGCCCTAACCAGATCGCAGTGACTGCGGCAGATGGCAAAGTAACGACTGTCGGTTTTGAGAATGCCATTATTGCAGCGGGTTCACAGGCGACCAAGTTCCCGGGCGTTGCTGCCGATGAGCGCATCATGGATTCCACCGGTGCTCTGGCGCTGGCTGATGTGCCTAAACGCATGCTGGTCATTGGCGGTGGCATTATCGGTTTGGAAATGGGCACGGTTTATGATGCGCTTGGTACCAAAGTGAGCGTGGTTGAATTCACCGATGGCCTAATTCAAGGCTGTGACCGTGATTTGGTGCGCCCATTGCAGAAACGTATGGAAAAACGTTTTGAGGCGATTATGCTCAATACCAAAGTGGCGAGCATCGAACCGAAAGCAGACGGCATTCATGTGACGTTTGAAGGCGTAAATGGTAATGCCGATGCGCCTAAGGGCGTGGAAGTATACGACCGCGTACTGGTATCAATCGGCCGCCGTCCTAACGGTAAAAATATCGGTGCCGAGAATGCAGGCGTAGCGGTAGATGACTATGGCTTCATCAAGGTGGACAAGCAAATGCGCACGAACGTGCCGCACATCTTTGCGATTGGCGATGTCGTCGGCCAGCCTATGTTGGCACATAAAGCCACGCATGAAGGCAAAGTGGCAGCTGAAGTGATTGCCGGTGAAAAAGTTGAATTTGTCGCTTCGGTGATCCCGTCTGTTGCTTACACCGACCCTGAAGTTGCGTGGGTAGGCGTGACGGAGACTGAAGCCAAAGCCAAAGGCATCGCCATTGAAAAAGCCAGCTTCCCGTGGGCAGCCAGCGGACGTGCGCTTTCAATTGCACGCACCGAGGGTGCAACCAAGCTGATATTCGATAAAGAAACGCATCGCGTGATTGGTGCCGGTATTGTCGGTACTAATGCCGGTGAGCTGTTGGCTGAAGCCGTATTGGCAATAGAGATGGGGGCAGATGCACATGATCTGGGCCTGACCATCCATGCGCACCCGACTTTATCTGAAACTGTGTGTTTTGCGGCTGAGATGAAAGAGGGTACGATTACTGACCTCTACATTAAAAAGCGTTAAGTCTATAGCATGGCAGTTGCTGAATTCATCGAGCACTGACGCAGCTGATGCCCCAAGATCGGGTTTATACCGATCCTGTCGACTGCTATGCCTATACTTACGATAATTCACGTAATTATCACTCACCGATTACAGTGGTGTTTCCGCTGATAGTAGAAGAAGTGCAAAGCGTTATTCAATTGTGCAATCAGCACAAAGTGAGGGAACGCTCTCTGGAGAGCATGGCGCAGGCATGGCAAAGCGGCCGTTTGTGCCGCGTGAAATTGATGCAACAACCATGCAATTGATGAAGTCGCTAAAGCTGACTTTTGATCTGAATAATGTGCTGAATCCAGGGAAGCTGTTCCCCTGATTTTCAGCATCATTTTTCAGCGTGATTTTTTAATCGCGTCAGTTGCAGCTTACTTCTTTAAGCTCTGCCGCAGGAAAGCTCGGTTTCAGCTTATTAAGCTCCGTCACATCTTTTTCTTCTAGCTTGCCAAGTAGCAGTGTGTGGTGACCTTTCCCGTTGCTGCGCACGGTTTTTTCAATATTCTTCACGCCCTTAGCCTGTAGTTCCTGCATTAATTTTGTTGCCAGCTGCTCATCTTCAAAAATACCGAAAGAAATAGCGTTTTTCCACTTTTCTTCCTGCACCACAAATAAGTCTTCAACGCCCAATGCTTTAAGTTCTGCGGCTTTTTTCTGCGCATCAGCTGTTGTTTTCAGAGGTGGCCTATATACCCAGTAGCGTTTTGGCCCTTCTGCTTCTTGTTGTTTTGCCGTGGTTGGCAAGCTCATTCTTGTTAATACTTTTTGTGCATTGGCCAGGTTGCTGTCAGAAAAAGTGCCCCATTCAAAGCATGTGGCTTTGATTTCCGGTTCTAGCGTGGGGGTACTAATCAGCGGTAATCCTGATTGTTTTTTAGGTAGGGCGTCAATCTCGCTTTGCGATAAAACTTTGATTTTATCTGGATTGATTTCAGCCAGTTTGATTTCTGGTTTGCCGGGCATGATGTAGCCAATGTTGAAATAGGCCAGCAAGCCCAGATTTAGAAGTACCAGGAACCAGAAAAAACGTTTCATCGTGCGTCACTTTATATTTTTTATGATAGTTATTTTATCGTGATATTTAACTTTATTGCCTGAAGCAAGCCTTATTGTTTTGAACAATTCAGCAAATACAAGCCTGTTAAAACCAGATTATCAACGATTACCGTTTCATTTGTCACGGTTTCCGCCAGATCTTTGTTAATGATCGCTGCGTTGCCGCCGCTTAAAACGATCAACGGAACTACACCGCATTTGTTTTTAAGCGCTTCTGCCATGCGAGTGATTGCGCCTGAAACTGCATGCAATGCCCCAACATAGATGGCTTGCGCGGTAGATTTTGCAAAAATATCTGTAATTGCATTCTCTGTAATTGTATCGGTATTGAAATTTTGAATGGCATTGTGTTTCGGTAATTGTGCTGTAGCTATGCCCAGGCTTGCCTGCATTAAATTCAGCCCTGGCAGTATCATGCCACCTATAAACTCAGCCTTGTCATCAGTCGCATGTGTAAGCGCATCATCAGTCACCTGCGCAAGCGCGTCAATAGTGACCGCGGTACCTGCATTAACCACTATACAAGGTGCGTGTTGCATATGCCATGCCGCAATCAGGGCCGCCCAGCGGTCTGTGCCTAAAGTCTCTGGCTCAATGTAGCCGTTAGTCACGTTGCATGCCTGTGCACTGGCTTTTACCCAATCAATCGGCAAATCATAAGGTGTTAGCAATTGCTCAAGTTTATCGGCATGCGCAACGCCGGCAACATTGGAAATGATCACGCGTTGATAGCCCAGTGCTTGCGGGGTGAGGTCGGCCTTAAGCAAGGCATCATTGAAGCATGAGCCTTGCTGGGTGATTTCACCGTTACCGCTGAAAACTGCCCATTTGGTTCTGGTATTTCCGGCATCAATTGTTAAAAGCATATCTGTTCAAAGGCCCGTCTGTATTGGGCTGCGGCAATTTGTCACATTCTCGACACGCGATGCAGCGGATAAAATGTCGATAAATACAACAAATATTAAGGTTTGCTCATGCAGCGGTTCAAGTTTAAAAAACAAGCGTTAAATAAGCGCATTCTATCATCAAGTGTTTTTGCCTCTAGTGTTTTAGCTCCTAGTGTTTTAACTTCAACTTTATTGGCAGGTTTTTCAGCGCCGGTTCTGGCAGATCATCTAACCCTGCGCAGCATTGATGTGCAGGCGGAACCAGGTTACGAAGAAAGTGCGCATGCACTGAATAGCGGTGATACTGCTGACTTATTGCAGGCGCATCCCAGTGTGGATCTGTATCAGGCCGGTGGCGTGTCTGCATTGCCATCGATTCGCGGCCTTAACGATGACCGGATTAAGTTCACTGTTGATGGTGCCAGCATCACTTCTGCTTGTGGTAACCATATGAACCCGGCACTTTCCTATATTGCCCCTGGCAATGTAAGCAGTATTGAGGTGTTCGCGGGTATTACCCCTGTTAGCATGGGCGGCGACAGCATTGCCGGTACCATTAATGTAAACTCTGCTGCGCCTAATTTTTCTCATGATGAAAATTTGTTAGTTGAAGGCAGCGCTTCTACTTTCTTTCGCAGTAATAATAATGGCCTAAGTGCCGACATTAAGGCTAGTGCTGCCAACCAGAATATGAGCATCGGATTCTCTGGTGGGGTGGATAGGGCGCAAAGCTATGAAGATGGTCACGGCAATAAAGTAAATTCAACCCAGTTTGACCGCAGGCATCAAACGATTAGCCTGGGTTTAAAAGGTGATGTGCAGTCACTTACAGTCAAACTTGGACATCAGGATATTCTCTATCAGGGCTATGCCAATCAGCGCATGGATATGACCGGCAACAGTTCAGATTCAATCACTGCACAATACAAACACCAATTTGATTGGGGCAAGCTGGATGCGGGTATTTTCTGGCAGCAGGTTAAGCATGAAATGGGCTTTTTTTCATCAGAAAAGACCAGCAAGATGCCGATGAAAACCGATGGCGAAGACTACGGGTATAACATCAAACTGGATTTGGCGTTAAATCAAACACATTTATTGCGGCTGGGTAATGATTACCATCGCCAGACTCTGGATGATTACTGGCCGCCTGTTGCCGGCAGTGCAATGATGTCGCCAAATACATTCAAGAACATTAATAACGGCGAGCGTAACCGTTTCGGCGTGTTTGCCGAGCTTGAATCCAAGTGGACGCCGCAGTGGCAGACCATGCTGGGCATCCGTGATGACTACATCACGATGGATACCGGTAATGTGCAGGCTTACGGCGGTGTTGGCATGATGGGCATAATGATGAATCAACCGGATATTAATGCGGCTAAAGCATTTAATGCGCGCAGCAGATCAGAAAACGATAATCACATTGATTTAACCGCCAGCGCCAAATATGAAGCTAGCCCAAGCAACTCGATTGAGTTTGGCTATGCACGCAAAACACGTTCACCTAATCTGTATGAGCGCTACACCTGGGGCCGTGGTGATATGGCGATGGCCATGATAGGCTGGTTTGGTGATGTGAACGGGTATGTGGGCGATATTAATCTCAAGCCGGAAACGGCCAATACGCTGAGCGCCACTTTTAACTGGCACGATGCAAACAAGCAAGCGTGGGAACTGACGCTGACCCCACATTATTCCTACATTCAGGATTATATTGGTGTTAACAAGATTGGCACTATGGGCATGATGCTCAATTCACGTCCATCGTTCCAGTTTAATAATCAGGATGCACAGATCTACGGTATTGAGGCTGCTTGGAAAGCTGCATTGTGGAATGGCGGTAGCTTTGGCCGGGGGCGCTTGGTTGGAAATATGAGCTGGAGTCGTGGCGAGCGTGTTAGCGATGGTCAGGACTTATACCACATGATGCCTTTAAATATGCGATTGGCGCTTGAGCAGAGCAAAGGCGCATGGAGCAATGCCGTAGAGCTTGAACTGGTGAATAAAAAAACACGGGTGGATGACGTGCGCCTGGAGCCTAAAACCGCAGGCTACGGAGTAATGAATGTGCGCAGCAGCTATCAGTGGAAAAATGCGCGTCTGGATGTGGCGGCGAATAACCTGTTTGATAAATATTACGAACTGCCACTGGGCGGGGTAGCCTATGCAGACTGGAAAGCAGCAGGCAGCGCGGGGCCGATTGGCGCACTGCCGGGCATGGGGCGTTCTATCAATGTTGGATTAACTTTGAATTATTAAGGGCACTTCTATAAATACATTCTTTGGGCGCATTACTTCGTTGCGCGGTACTCGCAACCTCGCTGTATACCGCATACTATCTC
>Ga0066461_1000490_pt1 | contig 12227 bp, 17 predicted proteins | sample LakWasMe91_HOW11_2_FD_59572 | JGI IMG/M metagenome (GOLD analysis project Ga0066461, IMG submission 59572) | Freshwater sediment methanotrophic microbial communities from Lake Washington under simulated oxygen tension - Sediment Metagenome 91_HOW11 | ecosystem: Environmental > Aquatic >...
AACAAATAGTGTGCCTCATACGACAATCTCAATGCATGGTCACTCACCGCTGTGTGCTGGCCGACCATGCACCACGGCCTCCGGTCAGGATGGACACATTCTGACCGGATTCCGGCGCGTAAAAACTGACCGGAGGCGGTGCCTGTGGCGCCGGCGGAATCGAACCAGACTACCCAATCAGGGCATTCATTCTAAAGTACCTAAATGAACCCGCAACCTTGGAGACTGTGATGACGAGAACTTCTTTTCCTGCGAAAGCAAAGTCCCTGTGCACCGCGTTCCCATTGGCCTGCCTGTTGCTGGCTGCCAGTCACTTTGCCGGCGCTGCCAGCCCCGCGCCCTATGCCGGAACGCACACCGTATCTTCCGAATATTCCTTCGATAAACTGGTGCAGCGCCTGGAGCGCGCCATCAGCGACAACCAGATGGGGCTGGTCGCGCTGGCGAGTGCGAGCAAGGGCGCGGCAGCGCGCGGGGTCAAGATCCCCGGCAACGCCGTGCTCATGGTGTTTCGCAACGACTACGCAGTGCGCATGCTGGAAGCGAGCGTGCCGAGTGGTATCGAGGCGCCGTTGCGGCTGTATGTAACGGAAAATCAGGACGGCACGGCGAGCGTCACCTACCGTACGCCAACTGCGACCTTCGCGTCTTACGGCAGCGGCAAGCTCGACGTCCTTGCCCGCGAACTCGATCCGGTCTTTGCGAAAATCGTCAGCGATGCCACCGGCAAGTGAAGCGCTGAACGTCGCGCCCTCGCCTGCGCGATGGCCGTGGCAGCCACGGCTGCTTACCTTCGCGCTGCTTTTGCTTGCAGGTCTCGCAGCCCTGCTCGCCCGCGATGATCGGCGCATGGCGGGGCTTCTTCTGCTCGGCGCGGCGCTAGGAATTACGCTCTACCACGCGGCGTTCGGCTTCGCCGGTGCCTACCGCAGACTATTCACAAACCGCGACACGCGCGGGGTGCAGGCGCAATTGGTCATGCTCGGCGCCGCGACCGTCCTGTTCGCGCCGGTGCTGGCGGCAGGTTCCGTCTTCGGTCGCGATGTGGTCGGCGCCATCGCGCCGGTTGGCTGGCAGGTGGCGGCCGGCGCTTTCCTGTTTGGCGTCGGCATGCAGCTTGCCAATGGCTGCGGCTCAGGCACATTATTTACCCTTGGTGGCGGCAGTACGCGCATGCTGGCCACCCTTGCCACCTTTGTCGCCGGTTCGTTCTGGGCCAGTCTGCATATGGGCTGGTGGCAGGCGCTGCCCTCGTGGGCGCCGGTCGCACTCGGCGAGAGATTCGGCTGGCCGTTAGCCGGCGCGCTGCAGATTGCGTTTCTGCTGGTACTTTGGTTGGGCTTGAGGCGCTGGGGCAAGCCGGCGCTAAACAATACCGAGGCCGCAAGAGACTGGCGCATCATCCTGACTGGACCTTGGCCCATGTTGGCAGGCGCCCTTGCGCTGGCCGGACTCAATTTCATGACCTTGTTAATCGCCGGCCATCCGTGGAGCATCACTTGGGCCTTCACCCTGTGGGGCGCCAAGATCGCAATGCTGCTGGGCTGGGACCCGGAATCGAGCATTTTCTGGCAAGGCGACTTCCAGCAGGCGGCATTGCAAAGCGGCATCCTGGACGACATCACCTCGGTAATGGACATCGGGCTCGTTCTGGGGGCGCTGTGCGCCGCGGCGCTGGCTGGCCGCTTCGCCCCTCAGCTTCGCATACCGGCGCGCTCCCTCGTCGCAGCCATTCTCGGCGGACTGCTGATGGGTTACGGCGCACGCATCGCCTTCGGCTGCAACGTCGGCGCGTTCTTCTCAGGCGTGGCATCGACCAGTCTGCACGGCTGGCTATGGATCGCCGCGGCACTGCCAGGCACATGGATCGGCATCAAACTGAGGCCACTTTTCGGGCTACCAAGCGAATGGCTTGCAACACACTAAAACGAGCACTGAAGCATCACGGGCGACAAATGACAGGACAGACTTTGACTGAATCGACACGGCAACGCCGTCAATTATGGCTGGCACTGTCGTTTGCCGCCTTGAACGCCTGGCTGGGCGGCTGCGAGCGCCAATTGCCGCCGTCTCAGCCCGCGTTGCCGAAACCGATTGCTTTAATGCCTGACGATGCACAAACAAAACGTTTTATCGAACAATACTGGGCGCGCCCGTTGCTGCCGCAAGGAAGTCCGCCTGCCGTCGTGACAGCGCAGGGCATCACGCTCGCGCCCGAGAGTTGCGGCACATGCCACCGACAACAATTCGACGACTGGCGCACCAGCCTGCACAGCCGCGCCATGGGACCCGGCCTCATGGGACAACTGGTGACGATGCCGGCCCACGCCCGGGACCAGCATCAAGACTGCATACGCTGCCATGCGCCGCTGGCTGAGCAAGCCGACAGCCTGGTCGCCGCGCTGCAACAGAGCCAGTCACGCAAACCGATTGCCTCCGATTTGATTCGGCCGCTGCACGAACATGGCTTGATGTGCGCGGCATGCCATGTGCGCGGCTATGAATGGAATGGTCCGCCGCGCCGCGACGGCAGCCTGCCGAGTGCGGCTGCGGGCACATCGCCGCACGGCGGCTGGAAAGCCAATAGCGCATTCGAGAGTTCCCGGTTCTGCGCCGCCTGTCATCAATTCAAGGATGATGAATACGGGCTGAACGGCAAGCTTCTGGAAAACACCTATCGCGAGTGGCAAGGCAGCCGCCAGGCGCGGGAAGGAAAGGCGTGCCAATCGTGCCATATGCCCGACCGGCGCCATTTGTGGCGCGGCATCCACGATCCCGAGATGGTGAAAAAGGGCGTCGGGATCCGGGCGGGTGTCCCAGTGGTGGCGGACGGCCAGGTGACTGCGCGGCTGAGCGTGACCAACAGCGGCGTCGGCCATTATTTTCCGACTTACGTTACCCCGAAAGTCGTGCTGCGCGGCTACCAGGAAAATACAGCCGGCCACAAGATCGACGGCACGACGCAGGAATACGTCATCGGCCGCCAGGTGACACTCGATCTGAGCAAGGAAATCGCCGATACCCGCATTGCGCCGGACGCGCAAGCCAACTTCGACTACCGTGCACCCCGCCATCCCGATGCCGCCGCATTGGTGTTCGATGCCGAGGTCCAGCCCGACGCGTTTTACCTGGAGTTTTACGTTTCGCTGCTGCAAGAGACAACCGCAGGCGAGAGCCGGCGCCTGATTTCTGAGGCACGCGACAAGGCGAAAGCGTCGCCGTATATCTTGTTCTCCAAGCGTCTGCCGCTAGTGCGCTAACGTGCACGGCAATCCGTTTCCCTTGATAGGTCATCCAAATTGTTGCTCCGGAACTGGCGCGCCGAGATATTGACCGCCACGGTCATGGCCGGCCAGCCCGCCGCCTGCCATGCCTGGTTCTGGGCACAGGCGATGTGCAGCACCCATTCGCCGAGGGGGACGATCGGTCCGGTTTCCTCGGCCCGATGCCTTCAGCGTTGCCAGGCGGTGGACCAAGTCGTCCGGCAACAGGGCCTGCGGCCCGCTGCCCGCAGGCCCGAGGGCCTGCAGGGTCGCCATTGCACCCGGGTTGGCATAACGCCATGCGGTCATCTAACGATCCTTGCCTGATTTGAATAGCCGCTTACTTCTTGGCGGCGCAGGGGTTGGCCGGCTTGGCCGCACACGGATTCATGGGCTTGGCGGCACACGGATTCATGGGCTTTGCGGCACACGGATTCATGGGCTTTGCGGCGCAGGGGTTGGCCGCCTTCATCTTGCCCTTGTGCTTGAGCTTGACCGGTGCGCAGGGGTTGGCGGCACAGGGATTCATCGGCTTTGCCGCACACGGGTTGGCAGCTGCATCGGCCGCGGCAACCGGCAGTGCAAAGGCAATCGCGCTCAGGGCAGCAAGTCCGAGGGAAAGTGTCTTGCGGGATAGATTTTGCATGGTAAGTCCTTTTAATCAAGTAAGAATCGGCACGAACCGTCATTCGCGCCCGTGATTGCCGACCTCGTCACGCCGGCAATGCGGCAGTCACCAAGCAAGCAATGGGAAGAAATGGTTGCCCATTTTGCACTCCTGCTGCGTCAGTCGGAGCAGATCGGTCATTTCTTACACGAATCCATCGTCACGCCCAGGACGGCCCAGCGGCGCATCCAGCCCCTCCAGCTCCGCTATCACCTGCTCGGGCGAAATCGGCAGATAGCCGGTGATTTCCAGTGCCCTGTCCTCGAATATGTCAGTGCCGGGATGTCGCGCTTGCCACTCGGCCAGCACCGTGTCGCGCTGCCGAATGAGTGCTTCGATATGGGGACGATACAGCCGCAACATGGCACTCAGCCAACGATTCACGCACCAATTGGGGAAGGCGTGATCGATTGCGAAACGATCCAGCATGGCGATCACCTGCTCAGCCGGATACCAGGCTTCATCCGTCACCCAGCGGTTGGTGCAGAAAATCCCGGTTGGATAACCCCATGCATCCATGGAAATGGCGATCAGGTGGCAGATCGCGTCGTCGCCCCTCGGCCAGGCTTCGGTCGCCGACGGATAATCGATCGGCGCGCTGCCGGCAGGCATGCCACCGGCTCGCAGGAAGGTGTGGAAATGTCCGTGTTCCGCTTCGTTGCCCCGATGGGCATGGTAGTAATACTGGCCGTAAGTCTGGCCATCGAAGACGTCGTCTTGCGGGTAATGCTCCAGCTCGACGAACTCCCCTTGTCCCCGCAATACCTCGCCCACGATATTCAGACCGGCTTTTTCCATCACCCGATAACACTCGCGGATTTCCTTCCCGGCAGCCAGCATCGATGCCCGCAATTCGGGTGGCAAGACTTGCAGACTTATGTTCATGCTATGGGGTCCTGGCCGTGATTGGCATTGCTGCGCAATATGGATATGCACTCCGGTTGCGGCACGTGGTCCGCAGCCGAAGCGAAATGATGTCACATTTTTTTTGCCGCGCAAGGATTCTTCGCAGCGCAAGGATTGGCCTTTGCTATGCCAGGCTTGAATCCTTTTTGCACCTCGCCATAATAGGCGACGAGCGACGCCAGTTCCTTGGAATTCCAGGCCAGCGGCGTGGAGGCCATTGGCTTGAGCATGCACAACTGAACCATTTCATCGAGGTGTATCTGCTTTATCCCGATCTCCGTTGCCATCTGAACCGGATGCGGGTAAGGCTTGGCAAAGCTTGCCTGAAAAGCGTTATTGCCCTGATGGCAGGTGCTGCACGACGCGCCATTGGTGCTCAGCTTGACATCCCTGGAGAGACGCTCGCCTTCGGCGATCAGGGCGGCCTTGCTTCCCTTGTAGGGCTTGTAGCCAGCCGGCCGGACAATTTGCTTCGGGTCAATCTTGGCGCCGGCCGCACAGGGATTCTTGGCAGCGCAGGGATTGGCCGCCTTGGTGGCGCAAGGATTCTTGGCGGCACAAGGATTTTGAGGTGCGCAGGGGTTGGCGCCAAGTGCCGCGCCCCCAAAGGCGGCGGCCAGCAGGCCGGTAGAAATCATTGCGGCGATTCGTGCACTTCGGGGCTTCGCGTACAGGTTCATGACTATCTCCTCGGTTGAATCAAGGTGGCTAGGCCGCTTCTCCGGCTTCGCCGTGCGCAAGTGCGCCACCACCACTGCGCTCCTGACCGGCAGCGCAGCCGCGGCAATGGTCGGCTGCCCGGACCGGGCAGCGCTTTGTCCCGGTCGAGTAACTCGGCCGCGGGTTATCAAGCATCGCCGAAACGGTTACAAACGAAATTCGGCGTATCGACGATCGCGCGCCGTCCTCATGCCGTTTCGTCGTCCCGTGCCAGCGCCGGCGCTATCGCGCAAAACCCTTGCGGCGGCACTTCAAGGGCGGCGTTGAACTTGCTCGACAGGTTCTGGAACGCGATCAGCGCGGTCAGCTCGATGATGGCGTCGTCGCTGAAGTGTTCGTGCAATTTGGCAAACTCTTGTGCCGACGGATGCCGGTCGGTGTACGTCATCGCGCCCGCGTATGCCAGTGCCGCCTTTTCCCGCGCCGAGAACAGCGTGCTATCGGCAAAGGCCGCGATCGCCAGCAGTTTTTCCTCCGCGACGCCACGCTTTAACGCCGTGGCGGCGTTGACATCGACACAGAAGCGGCACCAGTTGATTTGCGACACCCGTACCGTGATCAATGTGCGCAGCGCCGGCTCGATCGGGGAAGCGTGCCGGTCCAAGGCGCCGTACAGCACAGCCAGCGCGGCGAATACCTTGGGCGTGCGCCCCGCACAGCCGCGCCGGCTCCAGAACCGCGCCGTAGCGGCGTTGCTGGTTCCAGAAAAAGAGCCTGACGTACCAGGGAAAACGATGTGAATCCGGCGTCGTGATCGCGACCATTGCGCCTGCCCTTTATAATATTTTCAGTGAGATCCAGGCGATGCCTGCCGCCATCGTGGTGGATACCGGAAAACCCAGCCGTGTGGCCAGAAAAACGGTCGCAGCAGCACCGCTGGCGACGCTCATGATAAACAACGGCGCACCGGCAACGACGTCCGGCACCAGGCCTTTGGCGGAAAACTGCTGCAACAGGGTGTCGGCCAGCATCAGTGAAGCCAGACTGCCGGCGACCGTCGCAAGGGTGGCCAGGGTGAGCGCATGGCGATAGTTCAGCGTGTCAGAGCCCCAGACGGTGGCAAAGCCCTTGAAATTGTCGTTCGCGCCATTGCTGAAGACGACAAACAGTGCTGCGGCAATCAAGAACCATTCCATTATCCTGCCCCTTCATGTTCAGGAAAAAGGGGACGATCAAAGGTCAGCAACATGCCGAACTCCCTTCCGTGTTGCGGGCCGGTTCGAGCGGCAGGTCATCGCTGCAACCGGCAAACAGCCCATAGTGACGGCTGAAATCGCCGATGAAATCGAAATGCGCCGCAAAACGGGTGCGCTGCAACATGCGCCAGGTGTTGCCGCACACCGGAAAGACGCGGCCGGCCTCGATGTCGTGGTGCTTGTCGAGCACGAAGCGGTCGGCCCAGTCGGGTATGCTGCCACGGTAAATCACGGCCTGGCCATAATCCTCGCACGCGCTCTCCAGTCCATCAAGTTTGAACAACCGGTAGGTAGCCGAGAAAAAGCGCAGGTTGCCGACACGCGGCGCCAGTTCCGGGTCGGTGATCGCCAGCGTCCGGTCGGTAACCAGGCGCGGATCTGCGAAACCCTGGCGCTGCGCCAGGCTCAGGAAGTCGTTCCAGTACAGCGCGCCGCCCAGGCATTCGCCGTACAGCACCGGGTCGTTGCGCACCGCGGCCGGCACGCGCCGGTCGGCATAGACGTCCGAGAAATAGAATTCGCCGCCATCCTTGAGCAGGCGTTGCACGCCGCGCAGTACCGCATCCTTGTCGGGCGACAGGTTAACCACGCAGTTGGACACGATCACGTCGAAACTGCCCGGCTCCAGGTCGAGTTCGTCCAGCCGTTCGATATAGCCGTGGACGAAGCGTACATTGTCATAACCGAAGGCATCGGCATGGAACGCCCGGTGCTTTTCGGCGACAGCGAGTTGCTCGTCGGTCATATCGACGCCTACCACCTCACCGGTCGGTCCGACCAGCTGCGCCAGCGCATACACATCGCGTCCGGAGCCGCAACCGAGATCGAGGAGCCGGCGGCCTTCCAGTAGTGGCGGGCAGACCAGGCCGCAACCGTAATAGCGCGACAGCACTTCCGGGTGTATGCGCCCTAGCAATGGTTTGAGCCATGCCGGAATCTGGCTGATGTCGCAGCAGGCGCTGGTTCTGAGGTCGTCGGAATGCTGCAGCTGGCGACCGTAATAGGCTTGAACGATGTCATGCATGATCGATGTCCCGATAATTGAAAGTGGCGTTATCGGATCAGTCGTTGTGACTGTTGCGGGTCTTACACACAGTTTTCAGTTATCGCGCGATTTCCAGGCCACCAGTAGCACTACTTCTTACACATCCCCGTCCATTTCGGCAAAAACGTATCACGCCCGCCTTGTGTAAGAAATCGTCGTCCAGCCCCGACTGTTGGGTAAATAGCCGAGCCGCAGACACGGATGCCTGCTCTACTTAAACATGGAGAAGTTACGATGGGGTTGGCGCTCGGCTGGTTGGGTACAGCTCTGGCACGTTTTCTTACCCGAAGCACGCATGTTCATGGCACCGGACCGGTAAGCCGTCCTGCTCGCTTGCGCGCATGTCTGAAACCTGGTGACGTGTTGCTGGTCGAGGGCAACAGCCGCGTCAGTACCGCGATCAAGTACCTGACCCAGTCCACTTGGTCACATGCTGCGCTCTACGTCGGCGCGCACCTCGCCGAAGCGGGCGGCAATCCCGATCACAGCTTCATTGAGGCCGACATGGTGGACGGGGTGCGTAGCGTCAGCATCGACGTATTTGACGGCATGCGTACCCGTATTTGCCGTCCAATGGGATTGCGCCAATCGGATTGCCGGAAAGTAACCGCATTCGCCATCGCCCGCCTTGGCAACAGCTACGATCTGCGCAACGTCATTGATCTGGCGCGCTATATGCTGCCGACACCGCCCGTTCCGTTACGGTTTCGTCGCCGCATGCTCGCGCTGTGGAGCGGCGATCCAACCCGTGCCATCTGCTCGACACTGATTGCGCAGGCTTTTCAGTCGATTCGTTACCCGATCTTGCCCATTACTGACAGCCGCCACCCAAACCGCCCGGATTGTCCTGACTGTATCGAGGAAATCCTGCGGGTGCGCCACCACAGCCTGTTCGCGCCGCGTGACTTCGATGTCTCACCGTACTTTCAGATCATCAAGCCAAGCATTGCTGCCGGCTTCGACTTCAACGCGCTGCTTTGGGGCGATGCGCCCGTGACCAAAGCAACGCAATTTTTATAATCGTCGAAAGCGGCGTGTACTCAGGTTGACTTCAAGCGAGCAATCGATCTGCCAACGCGGAGAAGTCGTCCACCACGATGTCACAATCGGGGTGCGGCGTCGGGTCGGGCGGCCCCTCCGCCCCCCATTCGTCTGGTCGGCGGACAAAAGCGGTCTTGAAACCGTTAGCTCTGGCCGCATTCAAATCGAAATTGTGGCAAGCGACCATCAGAATGTCGGCCGGTTCCAAATTCAGCCATTGAGCCACCTTCAGATATGCCTGGGCATGCGGCTTGTAGGTGCCGATCATTTCGCAGGAAATGACGGCATCCCAGTCCAGCTTGTTCTGACGGGAAACACTCAGGACCAGGGCCAGCGGCAGCATGGTGAACGAAATGGCAGGGAGTTTTTCCCGGATCCGTGCCAATGCCGCCGGAAAGTCGGGCCATGCCGAAAGCGTATGCCACGCATGAAAAATTTGCCAGCGGTCCTGATCAGTGAATGCATCCAAACCGTGCTTCGACAGCACCTCCTCCAACGCGGTGCGATGCACATCGTCCATGTTGAACCCAGGCTGCACGTGGCCGACGATACCTTTCATGGCCAGGCGCCGATAGTCATTCGTGAACGCATGCCAATCGAGTGAAATCCGATGCCGTTCACCGATGCGCTGACATGCGCTGCTGATGCCGCTGTGCCAGTCCAGGATGGTTCCGCCGGTATCGAAGGTGAGTGCTTTTATCTTCATTGCCATGGACCTTTCAATGGCTCAGTTCTTCGCCTGAGCTGGATATGATCCATAGCCCCGGTCGAGCGCAGCGGGCGTCGATCTTTCCGTCACGCGGCTGCCATCGAATAGTGTGCCGTAGGCATCGAATACGCAAGTTTCGATGCCGGTCATCGGGGTGTGCGTGGTCATGAAGCACGCACTCCCAGGTCCGGCGCGACTTGCAACCCTTCCAATAGCTTGTTGAAACCGCTGAACAAATCCACTACCGACATCAACTCAACCAGCTCCGCATCCCCGCTGCCCATGCCCCTGAGGGCGGCGGTATGTGCACTAACGCAGTAGTCGCAGCCATTGACGGCGGAAACCGCCACGGCAATCATCTCCTTGGTCTTGCGGTCGATCAGGCCCGGCCCCATGACCACTTTCACCCGTTCCCAGCTGGCCTTCAGATAGCGCGGGTTGTGGGCCATGACCTTGAACATGTTGGGCACGAAAGATAGCCCGAAAACTTTACGAATTTCCGCATAGACCTGTGCGACTTCGCCCGTCGCATTTTGTTCATCAACAAGGGTAACGGCTGTCATTGTTTCTCCATACTTTAAGCAATTCGGCTGCGCAATCAGGCTACTTTATAGGCTGCAAATTTTTCGTCGACCGGGGTGCCGAAGGCCTGATTGCTGTAGTTGCTCAGAACCTTGACCGCTGCGGCCAGCACGATGTAAAGCAGGTCGCGCTCCTGGTATCCAGCGTCCAGAAAAGCCTGGACTATCGCAGCAGAAGGCTGTCCATGTTTGGCGACCATTTCTACTGCCATTGCAGCCAAGGCTGCCAGCTTTGCATCCGGAATCGGCTGATGTTCGCGAATCGCTTGCAGTACGTCCTTAGGCACGCCCGACATCTTGTCGGCAATCATGCTGTGGGCTGCCGTGCAGTAGTTGCAGCCGTTGTACTGGCTGACGGTAAGAAACACCACTTCCTGCTCGGCGGGCGTAAACCCTGATTCGCTGCGGAACAAACTGTAACCGTGCAAATAAGTGCTCAGCATGCCAGGCGCATTGGCCATGTTGGCGTACATGTTGGGAATGAAGCCAACTTGTTGGAGCGCCAGGTCAAGGACTTCCTTTTGTTGGCCCTGCGCCGTGGCATGGTTGACCGGGGGAATATTGTGAATGATGGCGTTAGGCATGATTGTTTCTCCTGAAATGATGCAGCAACTTCCCGACGAGGAAAGTTTTCCCCGACTTCGTAGCGCATTTTTTCATTCTAATTGGCATGCGCTCGCAGCAGTGAACCGTGCGTCTCGTTCTGATAACCCGACGTTTCAGATTTCCGCGATAGACGTATTTCCTGTTGCTCATTGAGCCATTCGGAAGGAGAACAGCCCAGCTTTCGGACAAAGGCCCGAGTCAATGCGCTGGCGCTACCGTAGCCAACATCAGAGGCTACGTGTTTGAGTTGCAGCCCTTGTTTTATCAAGCGCTGCGCGGTCATGACACGCCAGGAGGCCAGGTAGTCAGCCGGGGTCTCTCCCGTGACTTCCCGGAAACGCACCGCAAAACGTGCGCGCGACATGCCCGCCAAGGCTGCCATGTCTGTCAGCTTCCAGTCGCGGGCGGGGTCATCGTGAATGATGATCAACGCTTTGGCCAGGCGGCTGTCGGCAAGTCCGGCCAGGGTGCCGCCTTGCGTCAATCCCTGATGGATGCAGTGCCGAAGCAAGCGAATCATCAGCACTTCGCACAGACGATTGAGCGCTGCCTGGCGCCCACAGTTTTCAGAAAACGCCTCGTCAAACATCAGACCCAGCAGTGCATCCACTCCGGGAAGTGCGGCAAGCGCGACCAATACAACGCTCGGCAGCGAGTCGGTGATCGGGTTGCGTCCCCCGCCGCCAAACTGAACGGTGCCGCAGATCACCTCCGCCCCATTCCGGTCATCTGCAAGCAGGCGGTGCGTTCCCGGGCGAGGCAAGAACAACAAGGTCGGCTCGGTGATATTGATGACTTCCTTTTGCACTCCTATCACCTGAACGGGTCCATGGTTGATCAGATGGATGTGCCCTCGCATTGCGTCTTCATCAAAATCGTGAATGCCGCAGATGTTTCCGGTGTAGAAGACGCCTGCGTGCAGCGAGAAGTGCGTCAGCAGTGTTGTTAGTGTATCCATGGCTCAAAACGGCAGCAGCGTATCCGCTCTGCTCAAGAAGTGGTTTTATTTCGGCAACGATAAATGGATGCGGGCGTGCCAACAGAACGGTCTTGGCCATGTTCTTGCTCCAGTACAGTTGTAGATGGAAGCTCAGTCGGTGCCATGGGACGCATTCTTACACTTGAACACATAATTCTTGTAAGAATGTGGCATTCTCCGGCAACCATGTCAACGAACCCATGTTAAACAAAGGCCTTACCGGCATCGCGGCGGCACCTATATCTGCATCGAAGGCCCGCAGTTCTCGACGCAGGCAGAGTCACAGTGGTACCGCAGCATGGGTGTCAGCGTCATCGGCATGACCGCCAGGCCGGAAGCGAAACTGACCAGAGAGGCGCAAATCGCCTACGCCACGCTGGCCATGGTGACCGACTTCGACTGCTGGCACCTGCGAGAAATCCGCGTCACGGCGGAGTTGGCGATTGCTGACCTGAACAATTGAAGTGCGACAGGCCTTCAGGCCTGTCGGTCTAAACAAGATTTGGAAGGGGTT
>Ga0066461_1000496_pt1 | contig 12118 bp, 8 predicted proteins | sample LakWasMe91_HOW11_2_FD_59572 | JGI IMG/M metagenome (GOLD analysis project Ga0066461, IMG submission 59572) | Freshwater sediment methanotrophic microbial communities from Lake Washington under simulated oxygen tension - Sediment Metagenome 91_HOW11 | ecosystem: Environmental > Aquatic >...
TTTGACAACCTGGGCAAGGGTGCCTCGGGGGCGGCGGTGCAGAACCTGGATCTGATGCTGACAAGTGGAGGTTAAGCCGACCGAGCGTGGCGCGAATGCTGGACATCACCGGTGCGGTGCAGCAATGGCGTCCGTCAATACGCGAACGCGCGCAAGCCCGATGTTTTTAAACACTTTTTCACAGTTCGTCGTACTTTTTGCTCTGCTACACTGACCCGGCACTTTGCCTCCCGCTCGGGTTGGCGCCTCCCACCTTCTCCCTGAAGCCCTTTCATGGCTGAATCCGGCAAAGCACCCTATTTTTTCGCATTGATCGTGTTGTTGGCCGTGTTGGGCGTATACCTGCCAACATTGAGCAACGAGCTGCTGTTTGACGACCTGCGGCTGACCGAAGGCTCCATCTTTGGCGTGTACGGGAGCTTGCTGGATGTCAAGCAACGCATGATTTCGTATGGCAGCTTCGTATGGATAGAGCAGATCTTTGGCGCTGGCTGGTGGAAGCAGCGTATTGTCAACATCGTGCTGCATCTCGGCGTAGTAGCGGCCATGTATGGCTTCTTCAAAGCGCTCCTGAGCCAGACTCGCTTTCCTCAGGACATTGAAGAGCAAACACACTTTGCATCCTCTCAGCGCGCCGCCTTGCGGGTGGGAGTAGCACTGTTTGCCCTGCATCCCATGGCAGCCTATGCGGTGGGCTATCTGATACAGCGGTCTATCCTCATGGCTACGTTGTTCGCGGTGCTCGCTTGCTGGGCATTCGTACGCGGACTGCAAACGCAGCGTGTTGCGTGGTACGGGGGTGCACTGCTGAGCTACCTGCTCGCCGTGTTATCCAAGGAACACGCGGTCATGACCATTGCTCTTGCAGTGCCTCTCTACATTCATATCAAGCGGCCGGGCTGGAAAGAGATCGCGGCTTTGATGGGCGGCACGCTGTTGCTTCTGGCTGTGGTCACAGGAGTTCTCCTGCACTTTTACGGCAACGTTGTCGGCCGACTCTTTGACGAGCAGTCTCTGGCTTTTGCCCAGCAGCTGGAGGCACTGCAACCGGGGGTCACGCAGCGGATGTTTCCGCTGAGCATCCTCAACCAGGCGGCACTCTTCTTTGCTTACGGACTGCTGTGGGTCGTGCCTTATGTGGGATGGATGTCAATTGACCTGCGGCCGGCCTTCCCGCTGGGGTTTGCATCGTCATGGCACATAGTGGGTGGGTTGGGGTACGCAACCCTGCTTGTGGGTACCACGTGGCTGCTGTTGCGACGCACCGGAGCGCTGAGCCTCGTAGCGCTGCTCCTGCTTCTTCCCTTAGTATGGTTTGCCACGGAGTTTTCGACCATTTGGGTGCAGGATCCGTTCGTGCTATACCGCAGCTATCTCTGGGGTGTGGCCCTGCCTGGATTGCTGGCCATAGCGCTCACAGGCTTCAAACCACGCACGATCTACACACTGGGTATCGTGCTTGGATTGGTGTTTGGCGCCCTTGCCCTTGAACGCAACCTCTCGCTGGCTGACGAAGTAACCGCCTGGACTGACGCGGCCGAAAAGACCAACCTCAAGGCCCCCGCCAACGCCGTAGGGCGTAGCCGCCCATTCTTGAATCTGGGCGCCTTTTACATACGCAAAGGCATGCTTGAGCAAGCGGAGCGGAATATTGCCACGGCATCTGCACTGCGCGACCGAGGAGAACTGGGCAGCGGTGCGGTCTTCAATTCGGGCGTCATTCTTCAACTCAAAAAGAAACATGCCGAAGCCCTTCAGGCGTTTTCAACAGCCGAGGAACAAGGCTATTCCGAGCCTGGTTTGTATTTTCACAAAGCCGAATCTCAGGCCGCCTTGGGGCAATTTGTACCCGCACTAGAAAACTTTCGCATTGCACTAGCCAAGGTAGAGAAAGACCCGCAGCAACAGAGCGTAGTACCAACCATTCGTATCCGACTGGTCGAAACAGCTATGGCCGCTCAACGGTACGACGAAGCCATCGGCGGATTCAAAGTGTTGCTTCAAGCCAATCCCAACGACCCCAGGCTACGGCTAGGCCTGGGCATGGCGTTAGTGGGCAAGGGGGAAGCGCAAGCCGCCATTGGAATCTTTGACCAACTCATCGCATCCCATCCGGGAGCCCCTGTCTATTACGGCCGGGCATTGGCACACCATCAAGCGGGTCAAGGTGCCGACAGCCTGAAAGATCTTGATGAAGCGATCAGACTGGATCCGCGGAACGCTCAGTACGGCCAAATGCGGGCAATCATTGCGGCTGCCAAAAGACGATAGTCACTCATAAATCAGGCTGGCATTCTTGTGGCGTTGCGCGTATTGCACATTGGTAAGTTCTATCCCCCGCACCGGGGTGGCATGGAGGTATTCCTTGCCGACCTCGTCAATGAACAACGAGCCTCTGGAATCGAGGCCGTAGCGATTGTGCACGGCTCGCCCGAGCCAGATGATCCGCCGTGGATCAAACGTGTCCCCGTGCAACTCCAGTTTGTCTACGCTCCGCTGGCGATGGGTTTTCGCGCCGCATTGGCCCAGGCCATCAAACAGCACAAGCCTGATGTGCTTCATCTGCACATGCCCAACAACTCGGCGCTATGGGTTTTGACACTGCGCGAGGCACGCTCGATCCCATGGGTGGTGCATTGGCAGTCTGACGTAGTGGTGTCACGCATTCGTGTCGCCATTGCACTGGCTTATAGGCTATACCGCCCTTTTGAACAGGCTGTATTGGGACGTGCGGCGCGCATTATCGCGACTTCGCCGCCTTACCTCGAAGCGAGCGAGCCGCTGCAGGCTTGGCGCGCCAAATGCGCTGTCATCCCATTGGGACTTGAGGCACCGAATGGGCCAATTACAGACGCATCCTTGGTTGCACGCTCCAGTCACTGGGTGGCAGGCAAACTTCGCCTGCTCTCCATCGGGAGGCTAACCTATTACAAAGGCTTCGAAACTCTGATCGCAGCAGCGGTTGGCGTGGCAGATGTGGAGCTACTGATCGTGGGCGACGGCGAGCTCCGTGGTGAGCTGCAAGCTCAAATCGACAAGCTAACTCCTCAGGGCCAAACACCCAACGTACGGCTGCTTGGCAATGTAGACGATGCTGAAAAAATCGTCTTGCTCCAAAGCTGTGACGTGTTCTGCCTCGCGTCTCGCGAACGGACTGAAGCTTTTGGCATGGTCCTGCTGGAAGCCATGCAACACGCCAAGCCGTGCATTGTTTCATCTCTTGCCGGTTCTGGAATGCCCTGGGTTCTACAAACCGCAAATGCAGGGATTCAAGCGCCCCCGGAAGATGTAACGGCATGGGCCACGGCGATCCAACAGATGCAAGCCAATCCTCACCTGCGCCAACAATGGGGGGAGTCAGGGCGACGAGCGTTGCAGAAGCACTTCTCCATAGGAGGCTGCGCGCAGGCCATCTACAACCAATACAGAGTGGCCGCTCCCGAAGCCGTCCTCGACACACCTTCCGGCAAGGACTTGCTCATCGTCATACCGGCTCGCAACGAAGCCGCGACCATTGGCGACCTGCTTCACCGATTGGACGCAGAGGGATGGCGTGATGTTTTGGTGATCAACGATCAAAGCACCGACGATACCCAGGCCATCGCGAGCGCGGCAGGCGCTCAGGTGCTCAGCCCCACCTTGCCCGTGGGTGCTTGGGGAGGAATGCAATTAGGCATCCGATACGCGCTTCGACACGGATATCAGGCCGTAATCACCATGGACGCAGATGGGCAGCATGAGGTCGACGAAATACCCACATTGCTCCAAGCGCGGCAGCAGGCTGACCTCGTTGTAGGAGCCTTCCCCGAAAGAGCCAGCCCATTACGCCAATTGGCCTGGAACTGGTTCAGACATCTCGCTGGCTTCGATCTCCGTGACTTGACATCTGGCTTCCGCCTATACAACCGCCAGGTTCTGGAGGTTCTAGCCTCGCGCGAGGCTACGCTGCTTGACTATCAGGATCTCGGTGCGCTGCTACTTGTGCGCCGCGCTGGCCTCCAGATCACCGAAATCCCTGTCAACATGAACATGCGCACCATAGGGAAATCGCGTATTTTCAATTCATGGCTCAACGTGGCGAAATACATGCTCGCCACTAGCCTGCTCTGCTTGGCGCGCTGGGATCTTCGTTCGCGCAGCACCCCGTAGGACAAGGTCAGGCATAAAAGCTCGCGGGATGGACTGTTGCGCTCCAGCCGCTTTGCACATATTTGTTAACAATACAAAGATTAACCACCATAATCTTTGAAACAGTCTGCTTCTTTGACTCAGGAGTTGGGTTGCACCCACGATCTGCGCGTCTCGCGTTGACTTCATGGCTGTGTGCCGGGAAAAGACAACCAACATGAGAATGAAAAAATAATGCGTCTATCTATCTCAGCATGGCGCTCTTCGATAGCCGTTTTGTCTGTCACCGCGCTGGCAATGTTTTGCGGGCAAGCGTATGCACAGCAAGTGATGCAACTTGTCCCCGGGCAGGCGCCGTCCGATAGAACCGCCCTGGCGGCATTGAGTGTCAAGCCCGGGGAATCACTGCGGATCGAAAACCTCCGCGTCAACGACGCTAGCCCCACCGTAGTGAACTTGGAGTTGCGCCGCTCAGAGGTGGTAAGCGCAGGGACCCAATACACCGTGGTTGATGAGAAGGGTCGTCGCGCCTACCCACTGGCCGTCAACGCCCACTTTGTGGGGGTTGTGCAAGGCAAGCCAGACAGCTATGCCTTTGCGACAGTGTCCCCCGATGGTGAAATCCGCACCATCATTCATCAGGACAAAGATACGCTGTTGAACGAGTTGGTGCCGGCACGCAGTAGCGGAGACGGCAAAGCGGTTTCGCGGGCGGTGGACCATCAAAGGGATTTCGTCAACAGAGAGTTTTCTTGCGGCGTGACACCAGCCTTCCTGCAAAGCGACCCGACCCAGCGCAAACTTCTTTTCCAACAAGTTTCGAACACTGGTGAATCAGGCTCTTCGCAAGCCATCAGTGAAAAGGCCGGTACCCAACGCAGGGCAGACATCATTATTGATAGCGACTATGAGTTTTACCAGCTCAAAGGGACTGAAGCCGCTGCATTCAATTATGCGGTAGACCTGTTCACTTACGTTGGCACCCGGTACCAATCGGAAGTCTCTACCCGATTCAATTTGAAGCAGATCATTATTCGGACGAGCACAGTTGGCCCATGGACTGCGACAGATACGAGTTCCATGTTGACACAGCTTCGCGATTACGGAAACGGCGGCGCCTATTCCCCGCAAACATGGCACCATGTTCACCTGCTGAGCGGTAAGCCGGCTGGTGGTGGTATTGCATATGTCAACACGCTAGGGGTCCCCACCTACGCATACGGGGTTAGCGCGTCACTTGCAGGCAATTTCACACCATCAAATCCTCAAGTGATTTGGGACTCTGTGGTCGTAGCCCATGAAATCGGCCATGCATTCGGAAGCTCTCACACCCACGATTACGACAACCCCGCCGTAGTGCCGTCTCCCAATACGGGCGGTGCTATTGATTGCTGCTACTCAGGTAACGCGACCGGCCAATGCGGTGTTGCCTTGGGTGGAGCTGGCCGTTATGGTTATTTGCCAGGTCTAAGTTCGACCACCGGAGGTGGTGCTGGTCAAAGCAACGGCACCATCATGAGCTACTGTCATCTGCTATCAGGCGGAATGAGCAACATTGCGTGGTCATTTGGTACAGGGCATCCGTATGGGGTCAACGCTGGGCGAGTGCCCATAGTCATGACTGGACAAGCACAGACCTACCTACCTCTAGACGCTTCCAGCACGTACGATGTATACGTCACAAAAGCAGGTGCTGGTGCAAGTACAGGCACGGTTACCAGCGCACCCGCAGGTATTAACTGCGGCACTGACTGCACCGAGGCATTTGCAGTTGGCACTTCTGTGACCCTATCGGCCACTGCAGGGGCGGGCTATGTTTTTGCAGGTTGGTCTGGAGCAGGATGTTCCGGTACAGGCACTTGCACTGTCACGGTGGACTCGTACAAAAGCATCACGGCCACCTTCAACACGCCGCCTGTAGGTGTACTTTCCATCGCAAAAATTGGCACCGGAGCAGGAACGGTAACGCGATCGGGTGGTGCCCTTAACTGCGGGTCAACCTGCACAGAATCTTTTACCCCTGGCGCTACTGTCACGCTTACAGCAACGCCAGCGGCCGGTAGCACTTTTGCAGGCTGGAGTGGCGGAACCTGCACGGGCACGGGATCTTGCTCATTCACGATCAACGCCAACACCACTGTCAACGCCCAGTTCAACCTCAGTTCGGGCGGCACCACGTCCACCCCCCTGCTCCAAAGCAATTTGTCGGGCAGCGCGGGTTCGAACCAGTATTTTTCCGTAGTCGTACCCACCGGTGCTACGAATCTTGTTATTCAAATGAATGGCGGATCTGGGGATGTTGACCTGTATGTCAAGTTCAATCAAGTTCCAACGCTGAGTTCGTACGACTGCCGGCCGTATCTAGACGGCAACTCCGAGATCTGTACTTTTGCCACCCCTAGCGCAGGTACTTACCACATTATGCTCAGTGGCTATCAGCAGTTTAGCGGGGTGACACTTGCAGCCAGTTATCAAACGAATAACCCTACCAATCCAAGCGACATCAGCACAATTATTAATCTCTTACTTCTAGATTGAAAACATACCCAAAGAGGAAATGATGAACTCCAAGAAATTAATCTCTGTTTTCGCTGTAGCTATCAGTGCACTGTGGGGAAACACTGTACAAGCTCAAACATTTTATATTGAGGAGGATCCGATCTATCTCCGCTTTGAACAGTACACTGGTTCTGCAGGTATACTTTCGTTCTGGCGCTTGCCAACTCCCGGGGTTTCAACGTTTCCAGGTGGAAGTTGCACCAACCTAAAAATCCCTGCCGATCGCCCGGAGCAATCTTCGAGATTTATGGCACTTTATCTGTTCTCAAAGACCAACAATAAAAAGATTTTCTATTTGTACAATACAACATCTTGCGTCATGGTCAGCTTTGGGACCAACGGCTGATGGCAAATAAAATTAGAAACCACAGAAAATAGAAAAATTCAACAGTTTAAATAATTTAAAGCGAGTGTCTGTCGCGTACATCTCGCTCAAAATTCGCAACGAATTCTCTTCAGTCAAATTATTTAAACTTGAGTTCCATGCAGATTATCTTGCGCCGAGCATCCAGCGCAAGGTTTCCTCCAGCGGTGGAACATCCCAGTCGCCGATCAAATCGCGCAATCTGGCCGAACTGCCGCTTAGTGAAAGAACCTCGTTGGCGCGCACGAAGGCGGGATTGATCTGCACCTGCAAGCAATGGCTTGAAATGTGTTCCGCCATATGCAGAACTTCTCTCAGCGAGTGTGTGCGTCCAGAACATACGTTGACTGTCGCACCAGCTGGACGTACTTCCAGTAGCCTGCGATAGGCGCGGACAACAGCGCGCACATCCGAAAAGTCGCGCCAAACATTAAGATTCCCCAACTGGATGGACTCCGCTCGCTTGCGGAAATGGGCGACAATTTTAGGCAATAGAAAGTTTTCAGACTGCCCCACACCGGTGTAGTTGAATGGCCTGACGATAACGATTGGAAGTTGCTCCATCCACAGTCGCGCCATAAACTCCATGCCGACTTTACTCACAGCGTAGTCGTTCGCCGGATTTAGGGGGAAATCCTCGGTCAAGACCCCCTCTGTTGTATTGCCATAGACATTGGCACTACTGGCAAGTAACACACACTGGAGCTTGTGCCGAACGCCAGCAAGCGCGACCAACAAATTCCGCGTGCCAAGCAGATTAGTACGGTAAAACGCATCTGCATCACTGTGCCCCACGAAGGCGATGGCCGCCAAATGCACTACTGCATCAGGCTGCACCTCCTCCACAACAGCCCGAAGGTCAGATGCATGGAGTAGATCTACGCAGCGATAGCGAAGATCAGCCTCATCGGGTTGACTCCCTACACCCCAGACATCCCATCCATTCGCCTCCAACTCCGCAGCAAGGTACGTCCCAGTAAACCCTTTTATTCCAGTTATCAGCACTTTCGGCTGGGCCATGTAGCTCATCTCCAATCGTCAGAAAGAGAATCCAGTCTGGTTGCGCCTCATATCTGCTTCCACCATCATCTGACACAATTTTTCGAGTGTTACCGTCGGCTCCCACCCTAGCTTGGCTCTGGCCTTTGCAGGATCCCCAATGAGTAACTCGACTTCTGCTGGGCGATAGAACCTCGGATTTACGCGCATGACCGTCTTACCCGTAGCAGTATCTACAGCCAATTCATTCTCGGCGGTTCCCACGAAATCCACATCAATACCTGCTCCTTTGAATGCCATGCGGACAAAATCGCGAACGGTTTCGGTACGGTTAGTAGCTAATACGAACGTATCTGGCTCATCAACTTGCAGCATACGCCACATACCCTCGACATACTCTTTGGCAAAACCCCAATCCCGCTTAGCATCAAGGTTTCCCAGCTCGAGCACATCGATCTTTCCAAGCTTGATTTTGGCAACCCCGTCGGTGATCTTACGAGTTACAAACTCTCGACCGCGCAAAGGACTTTCGTGATTAAATAAGATCCCACTGCTCCCGAATATTCCATAACTTTCTCGGTAATTGATCGTCATCCAATGCGCGTAAAGTTTGGCGACCCCGTATGGACTGCGAGGATAGAAAGGCGTACTTTCCACCTGAGGGACCGCCTGAACTTTGCCAAACATCTCTGAAGTACTGGCCTGGTAAAACCGAATACCTGGGTCGACAAGGCGAATGGCCTCCAATAGATTCAGCGCCCCGATGCCTGTAATTTGAGCTGTTGCGCTCGGCTGCTCGAATGAAACCCCAACAAAACTCTGTGCGGCCAAATTATAAATTTCGCTAGGCTGAACCTTTTGCAGCAATGCAATACTTGCGCCAAGATCGGTAAGATCGTGCTCAACCAGATGAAGATTCGAGTGAGTTTCGACCCCTAGTTCTTCCAATCGCCAAAAATTGACCGAACTAGTACGCCGATAAGCGCCATAGACAGCATAGCCCTTCGACAACAGAAGCTCAGCCAGATAAGCACCGTCTTGCCCAGTAATTCCGGTAACAATTGCCTTCTTCATGATTTAATTTTATTAGTCATTTTAGAATAAATGAGTAGAACCCCTTCGGGCTAGCCTCTGCCAAAAACTCAAACATATCGCAACCGGAGTAAAGCTCTTCCCCATTCAATTCGGCAAATCTAAGTCGATCCATCCACATATCCACATCAATACCGCGACTACAAAGATGCCCAAGATGGAGCTCAAGGTGTGAATACTGAGCGCGCTTCAAAATTTCAATATAACACGGACACCTCAGCAGATCGAATTCATATCCTTCGATATCGGTCTTAACGAAGTCAAAATTCAAATCGTGCATTCGATCAATACGAAAACCACGGAGCGGCATAGTCATAAAGTCGACCAGCATCTTGGAATTCTCATCACCTACGGACGCGTTAGATGCGAGCACCGCAAATGGAACAACATTAACAATTTTTATTACACCATTAAGGAAGCAGTTAAATATCCCAATAGCAACATTTAGTATGGATGGCTCATAAGAAACAACTTCCTCTGCGCCGCGCTGCAAGGCATAGTAGCATGCCCATACCATCTGATGCCCACCAAGATCCAAATAGCGATTAGATTTTCGAAAAAGCCCGCGCTTCGATTCCAAGAGAAAATCAAAAGCGTGCTCAGCGCCGTCGCGCCCATACCACTCTAATGATTGCTCATTAACTATAGCGACCGACAGTGCTTCATCGCTATCAAACTGAAATTTTCGAATATATGGTTTTTTCAAAAAGTGATGCCCAGAACTTAACTTTCCGGCAAGTAATTGCTCAAGGCCATCCTTAAATTCAATCACAGCTTGTGACCAATCTCCACCTTGAGCCTCAAGCAATGCAATTTCAGAAAACCCCAGTTCGCCACCCGATATGTCAATATTATGAGCCCGGAACGCCGCGCCCATTTTTTCAACATATATTTTGTAATCATCTGCTAAAGACATTTGAGCTCCTCCAAGCCAATCATTTATCGCATCGCTTTTTCGATAGCACCAACTAAAATATCGGAAAAATATGCACCCATCTGCTCAAAACTATTAAACATTCGCCATTGGATAGATTTTTCTATGATCTTTGATATCTGATCCATGTCATCTCCGGAAGCCTTAATAATTTGGTCTATTCCCAGAGCCAAGTCTTCCGGGCTTGATCCAGGAAGTTCATATACCAAATCGCGAACATCCTCAAAAATATTCAAAGGAGTTACGGCAACCAAGGCCCCGGACGCCAACCCCATCCTAACGGCAGCACTGGACGACTCAGAGGTCTCTTGATAGGGAAAAATTACCAGATCTGCAGAGGATAAAATATGCAAGGAATCTTCGTCCTCCAAATAATCCGTAACCATTCGAACTTTTGATGACAATCCCCGATCAATTATCATTCTCTGGCAGTTATTGACCAACGATTCCGAAACAGCATCTGGATATTTAGCATTCACCATATCCAACTCTAGATCCACCCCCCGGCCAGATAGAATGTCAATCGCCATAATAATTTGCTCCATGCCCTTATGCGGAAGAGCAAAGCCATATGAAGCGATTTTGAATCTTCCACTTCTGGTTCTCTTTTTGGCGATGGGTGCTTGGACTACACCTTGAGGGAAAAATACCAAATTGTCGCGGACACCTAATCGATCAAGATTTCCAACATCATTCAGAGAATGAATCAGCACCGCATCACAAACACTAAGCGCCGGAGCAAGATCAGAAAGTTTACGATTGATGATGTGTGGCGGGGGGTCTACCGTCGCGTGAAGGGTAATAGTCACCACTCGGCCGGCTTTTTTCTGACGAAAAATGAACTCTGACAGCGCGAAGAAATCATGAAAACCGAAATTCAATTGTATGGATATAGCATCAATGGAAGCTTCATCCACGGCCGTATTGAGTGAAGAAAGGCTTCCACCGCCAGCTCTCCAACAGCGAATAACATTCGGCCCATCTAAATCAATTAATTCCTGTCCAAGCGGAGCAAAGATGACTGACGACTGATCGACAGCAGATATCAAATTTTTAGCATAAGATGCTATCCCGCATTTCGTATTCCAGGTCGTAATCCAACCAATTCTAACTTTTCTTCGAAGCTTACCCAAAGCAAGTTGCGCTGAAATCTCGTTGTTTGCAATGGCCCTCGATGATTTGAGCAGAAAATCTCCAGGAAAGTTTTTAATTTCAGAATCCGCACTTATTCGGCGCAAAAAATCTTCATAAATGGAAAATGGATCCAAAACACTTTCTGCATCACTTATCGCATCGCTAGCGCTCTCCATGGACTGAATGGCTCTTTTTGCTGAGATTTCCCAGGAGAAATTTTTTGAGTATTTATGAGTGTGATTTTTCAGAGATTCATAGAACAAGCGATCTCCTAACGCCTGCTCTAATTTAGCTGCGATGGAGTTTATATCCTGAGGGTCGAACGTTGCATCAGATCGCCCCAAAACTTCAGGGACACTCGTAGTGTTAGAGCCAATAGCTGGTACGCCACAAGACATTGCTTCGAGAACCGGCAAGCCAAAACCTTCCCGGAAAGACGGAAACACAAACAAGGTAGACAGGTTATATAAATCAATCAAATCATCATCCGCGACATGTCCTAAAAATAGAACCGCATCATGACTTAAGCCGACATCTCTTCCAACTTCTCTGAGTCGATTATAAATCCCATCCCACCCCTTCCCAACAATCACGACTTGATACTGCCTCCTTATATCCGGCGGAATAAGTGCAAAGGCTCGAATCAGTCCTTCCTGATTTTTCCTGGAATCAAAGCTTGCGACATAAATTATAAACCGCTCACGAATATTGAATCGGTTTTTTATCAAGTGCGCCTGAATTTCAGATATTTCACGGGGTTTGAATTTCGCATCCACCGCAGAAGAAATATTTATAATTTTTCGCGAATCAAACCCACCAACATCCGACCCCTCCATTTTTGAATAATTGGAAATGGCGAACAAAACCCCCGCATCGCGCATATAGTCAATTTTTCTAAAAAAATGATT
>Ga0066461_1000498_pt1 | contig 12072 bp, 10 predicted proteins | sample LakWasMe91_HOW11_2_FD_59572 | JGI IMG/M metagenome (GOLD analysis project Ga0066461, IMG submission 59572) | Freshwater sediment methanotrophic microbial communities from Lake Washington under simulated oxygen tension - Sediment Metagenome 91_HOW11 | ecosystem: Environmental > Aquatic >...
GGTGGCACGCTGGCTGTAGTACTCGGCCATCAGCGCGTTGGGCATGTGGCCAGCGTCGGCGCGGGCGCGTGTCAGTGGTGCCAGAAGGATGCGGTTGGGCAGGGTGAGAGAACCTACTTGAAGTGGATTGAATAGCATCCGAATGAGAATCCAGGTTACTGGTTACTGGTTACTGGTTACTGGTTACTGGTTACTGAACAGAAAGCAGTGGTGAAGGTAACAGTTTCCCAATACTCAGACATTCGTAAGGTCACTGAAGACGGCTTTGGCACGGCTGGTGCTTTTGCACCCAACGCACGATGTAGTGGACACGGGTTGGGAAGGCTTTGCTACCGACAGTTTCGCGGCGGTCTACGGCCGTGCTGGCACCAAACGCCTTTGGTCATCCACCGCGTCGCAACTCCCTGACCCCCCGGCCCAGCTTGCGGCGCAACAGGGTGCGCAGGGTCACTCCATCCGAGTATCCGACCTGTGCGGCGACCTGATCGACGCTGGCGCTCCCGGTGCGCAAGAGATGGACGGCATGCTCCACGCGCAAGTCCTGGAAATACGACAGGGGTGTCTTGCCCAAAACGCTTTGCAGCCGCCGCGCCAAGGTGCGCTCGCTTGTGCCCGCGGCGCTGGCCGCCTCGGCCAGCGAGAAACCTTGCGCGAGCCGACGTCTGGCCCAGCACTCGAAGCGCTCTACCATCGGGTCGGCATGCGCAAGGTGGTCGGGAATCACGAACTCGGCTTGCGAACTGCGTGTCTCGACCAGCAGATAGCGTGCCACCAGGGCCGCCAGCGCCGGACTGCGCCCGCGGATGATGCGCAAGGCCAAGTCGACGTGGGCCAAAGCGGCACCCGCGGTGGTGAAGCGTGTCGAGTTCACGATCATGCGTGACTCGTCCAGCGTGACGTTCGGATAGCGCTGCCGAAACATCGGCCCCAGCCACCATGACGTCGTCGCACGATGCCCATCAAGCAGGCCACTCTCTGCAAGCAAGAAACTACCGGAGCAAGCGGCACCAAGGTGCGCGCCAGCGGTGGACCACTGCTGTAGAGCCGCGACCGCATCGGGCACATCGGGGCGTGTGAGCCGAGCCGAGAGCGTGTCAGGCATCTTGTCGCCAAACGCGGGCACGAGCACGACGTCAGGTTCGGGCACACCACGCGCAGTGACCACGGGCACCGTCAAGCCTTGCGCAGTTCGGATGCGACGCCGCACACCCACCAGCGTGAGCTCTATGTGCCCGGGAGCCTGTGGCAGCGAGCCCGCCATCGCATTGGCCAAGCCTATTGTGTCAGTGAGCGCCGCAAGCCCCAGATCAAACACGCCATCACAAATAAGGAGGTGGAGTTTCATGGCAACAATGATACCAATGTTGTCATTATTGCCACTTGAGATGTTTGTCATGAGGCCCTAGACTGCAGTCTCGTCGATCCCTTCATCCACTTTTCCATTTACCCAAAGGAATACAGCATGACCAAGCTCGCCTTGTTTGTTCGCCTCGAAGCTAAACCCGGCCAGGAGGCTGCGCTTGCCGACTTCCTGGCCAGCGCACTGCCGCTCGCCAACGCCGAGTCCGGCACCACTGCCTGGTTCGCATTGAAGTTTGGCCCTTCGACATTCGGTGTGTTCGATGCCTTCGCCGATGAGGCAGGTCGCCAGGCACATCTGAACGGCCAGATCGCCGCGGCCTTGATGGCCAACGCCGCGACCTTGCTGAGTTCTCCGCCCAATATCGAGAAGGTCGAACTGCTTGCAGCCAAACTGCCTGCATGACAACCCGGCCTTGACCCCATCAGGTCACGCTGCAGGATGGGTGTCACACGGCCCTGCGCGGTGCTACCCCTCGATTGACCGGTGGGGATCAAGGCATGGCCCAGGCTGCTCGTGGCGAAGGACTCAGTCCAGCGTTCGTAGCCGCTAACAAAACCATGTCACCGTCAAACACCTGATCGGCGTTTGACGCTGCATGGCGCGTAACAAAAACAATGAGGTCAGCGCAGCACTGTTGCCGCAGGAACTGGGCTTTGACAGCGGCATGACCTGCTGGCGGCGACTGCGCGATTGGCACGCAGCAGGTGTGTGGCACGAGTTTCACCTGACGGAAGCTGCTCGATGCACTGCGCAGGTCGAGAAGCTGGACTTCATCCGATTCAGCATATTCGGAGCCAGGGTACTCAGCCCCGCCCGGAGGACTGTACACCGACCCCAAACCGATGGATTGGGTCAAGCTGGGCAGCAAGCGTCACATCATCACGGAAACCCGAGGTATCGCCGTGATGCTCTGCGTCACCGGGTACAGTTTTCTCATCTGGTGACTCCAGTCGTACCTCGCAGCGTGTCCTGCGTGAAGTACGCCGCGGCTTTTTTGCGATGTCGCGCTCCATGCGAAGGCGAGCATTCTTAGCACGCAATTGGAGTATCTTCATCTGCTCGGGCGAGCGCCTGATGCTCTTGTCCCTACAGCCCGCACCGTCCAATTCTCCCTTGGCTGACACACGTACCCAGTTGCCCAGGCTGGCTTTAGGAATGCCCAGTACCTTGGCCATCACCACAATCGCCTAACCGGAGCGGACCTGCCGAACGGCCGCGTGATTGAACTCTGTCGTGTACTGCGCACGCACCTGCCGCGCAGACTCCTAATAGGTCTCCATCAGGCTCCGGAAAATTAATCGCCACTGTTAATGGCGCTCACCGTTACATGGGTCCGCACGCCAGCGCTCCGAACAGAGTTTTGCTGAATTGCAGGCCTCAGTAACTCCCCGACACTTTCCAAGGGATAGAACTCCGGGTATTGTTTAATCTGCAGGAGTTCGAACTTGTCCTCTGCGATAAAGATTTTTCAAGGCCGCTTCGGACGGGTCGCCCTTCTTGACATGGACGCCCCGCTGGTCGCGCACGCCCATCATCATTGCCATATTCTCATCAAGGCAGGAGGGGCTGACAGCGCCTTTATTGTCCGGGGGGAACGTGCGCCTATCACGGACGAGTTGGCCGTTCTGGTCAACGCTTGGGAGCCACACGCTTACGAGCATGTCGCGCCGACCGATGCGCACACGCTGATACTGGCGCTCTACATCGAGCCAGGCTGGCTCGCAGATCTGCAGCGCTCACTTGCTCTTTCAGCCCATCCACGATTTTTTCCGCAGCGCTGCGTACGCTTAAGTCCCGCAACCCGCAAGATGGTGGAGGAGTTCGTCCTGGAGCTTTGGTGGGACGACGAGGTTTCGCCTTCTCGGCTCGAAGACCTTTTGTTCAACCTCATCATTGCCGTGGTGGAGAGCTATACCGGCTGGCGTGACCTCTCCACCTTGCTGAAGAGTCGGCCGCCCGTCGCCATGGATCCGCGCGTACGCCGGGCAATTGCAATCATGCGTCAGGACGTTGCGCGAGAGCTTGATGTGGACATGCTGGCGACTTCGACAGGTCTGTCGCGGGCACACTTTTTCACGCTCTTTCAGCGCGATACGCAAGTCACCCCTCTGGTCTACGCCAACGTCTTGCGCTTTGAAGCAGCAATTCAACGGCTGACGAAGACGCAGGATGCCGTTGGAGACGTGTCTCACGAGTTGGGCTTTTCTGCGCCCAGCCATTTTTCGCGCTTCTTCCGCTCCCACCTGGGCATCACACCCACCGACTACCGTCGCAAAGTGAATCTTTTCGATCCCCCCTCCGACCGGCGCGTGGAAGAAATTTAGGTTCTATCGAAAAGTCACCAGACTATTTGGATAGTTACCCGACTGGCGGATCAATGGGTGGACTCAAGCGATAACGCTGAGCCGTCTCGTTTCCTGACACTGGCGCTGTAGAAAAAAAGCAGCTGCCAGACAGCTCAGGAGACAAAATTGCATGCAGACCCTTCACTCGCAGAGGCGGCCCGCCGGGCCTGGGTTGGTCAGCGTATCGAGCGCCTGGAAGATGACGCACTGTTGAACGGCAGAGGCGCTTTCGCAGATGACATCGGCGTTCGCCCCGGCACGCTCGAGGCTGCGGTTCTACGCTCTCCTCACCCCCATGCACGGCTGCTTAGGGTCGACGCAACCAAGGCTCTGGCACTTCCTGGCGTGCGCGCAGTTTTGACCGGAGAGGATGTCAAGGCGTGGGCACAGCCTTTCGTGGTGGGAGTGAAGCAACCCATGCAGCACTGGGTTCTCGCCGTGGACCGTGTGCGTCACGTCGGCGAGCCGGTCGCCGTGGTGGTGGCAGAAGACCGCTACATCGCTGAAGATGCGCTAGACCTCGTTCAAGTCGAGTATGAGCCACTGCCCGTGGTCTTGGAGATTGAACAAGCGCTCTCGGAGGCGTCTACGGTGCTGCATGAAGCCGTGGGCTCCAACGTCGTCTCGGACAGGGCGTTCCGATATGGCGACCCAGAGTCGGCGTTCAACGCGCCTGGTGTTCGCACCGTCGGCACCACGGTTCATTACCCTAGAAACACATGCGCTCCGATGGAGTGTGGTGTTGTCATCGCCGAGCACCTGCCGGGCGATGAGGGCTATGACGTCCTCTCCAATTTCATGGGACCGTTCTCCTTGCATGCGGTCATGGCGATGGCGTTGAAGGTGGCGGGCAACAAGCTGCGCCACCGCGTACCGCGCGACTCGGGCGGTAGCTTCGGCGTAAAGCAGGCTGTTTTCCCCTACGTCGTCATGATGTGCCTGGCATCCCGCAAGGCCGGCGCACCGGTGAAATGGGTGGAAGACCGGCTTGAACATTTGAGTGCGGCAACCTCCGCCACCGCACGGCTGACCCACATTGAAGCCGCGGTGACGCCAGAGGGGCGGATCCTGGCGCTCCGGTACGACCAGGCCGACGAGGTCGGGGCCTATCTGCGTGCGCCTGAGCCCGCCACGTTCTATCGTATGCACGGAGCGCTCACGGGTCCGTATGCCATCGACAACCTGTCCGTGCGAAACCGCGTTGTCGTCACAAACAAAACACCCACTGGGCTCGTTCGCGGCTTTGGTGGGCCCCAGGTGTACTACGCCTTGGAGCGACTGATGGACCGCGTCGCGGTGGCGCTCGCCATCGACCCGGTCGAACTGCGCCTTCGCAACTTCGTGCCATCCGATGCCTTTCCCTACACCGCTGCTGCAGGCGCGGTGCTTGACTCGGGTGACTACACACGCCTTGCGATGATGGCCATTGCCGAAGCGGATGTTCATCAGCTGCGAGAGCGACAAGCAGCCGCCCGTGCGGCGGGAAAGCTGTACGGGATTGGAGTGGCGGCCATCGTCGAGCCATCGGTGTCCAACATGGGCTACATCAGCACTGTTCTCACGCCCGAGCAGCGGGCCAAGGCAGGCCCGAAGAACGGCGCGATTGCCAGTGCCACGGTCGCCATCGACCTGCTGGGCGGGATAAACGTTACCATCGCGTCCGCCCCTGCAGGCCAAGGCCACATGACGGTGTGCGCTCAGGTGGTGGCCGACGTGTTTGGTCTCGAGCCGTCACAGGTGGTGGTTAATGTCGAGTTTGACACCGCCAAGGATGCCTGGAGTGTGGCTGCAGGCAACTACAGCAGCCGCTTTGCAGGCGCCGTTGCCGGAACCGTGCATCTGGCAGCTCAACGCCTTCGCGACAAGGTCTCTCGCATTGCGGCGGCAGGCTGGGGATGTCCCGCTGGAGATGTGTGCTTCGAAGGCGGACAGGTCTTCAATCGTGAGCAGCCATCGCAGAGGCAGCCGTTCACCCGCATTGCCGCCAGCCCGCACTGGGCACCGGGGCTACTGCCTTATGGCGTGGAGCCTGGTCTGCGGGAGACCGCGTTCTGGACGCCGGAAACCCTGCGTGCTCCTGACGCGCAGGACCGTGTCAACACCTCTGCCGCCTATGGATTCGTCTTCGACGTCTGCGGACTCGAAATCGATCCCAATACGGGTGCTGTCGTGGTCGACCGCTACATCACTGCGCACGACGCCGGCCGACTCCTGAATCCGGCACTGGCCGACGGCCAGATCCGTGGTGCCTTCACGCAGGGGCTGGGTGCTGCGTTGCTCGAAGAGTTCCGCTACGGTGCAGACGGCAGTTTTCAGAGCGGGACGCTGGCCGACTACCTGATGCCAACGGCCTGCGAGACGCCTGACCCGGTCATCGTCCACCTGGAGACGCCAAGCCCTTTTACCCCATTAGGCGCCAAAGGTTTGGGCGAAGGCAACAACATGAGCACGCCCGTTTGCATTGCCAACGCATTCAGCGACGCGCTGCGGCCCTTGGGCGATGTGGAGGATGTGAGGCTTCCGCTGACACCTGCTCGTGTTCTTGAGCACCTTCAAACGCCTGACCCAGAGTCGACGAATCCGCTGGCTCGCAAAGCGGCGCCAGCACCCGCTGCAGCTGGCGAGGGGTTATCGCTGTCCGCTCAGGGCACGGTGGAAATTGCCGCCACGCCTGAGCGTGTGTTCGCGGTGCTGCTGGACCCGGTTGCACTTGCTAAGGTCATTCCTGGCTGCCACGAATTGAAGACCGACGGGGAGGGTCGATATCGCGCAGACGTGACCGTCGGCATTGGACTCATCAAAGCCAGGTACGAGGCCCTCATCAAGCTGTCGGACATCCAACCGCCGCACAGCCTGCGTTTGGCAGGCAGTGGCAGCTCAAGCCTTGGCACAGGTGCGGGGGATGGCCTGGTTCGACTGGAAGCAACACCCACAGGCACCCTTCTGCACTACGACTACAGAGCGCAAGTCGGTGGAAAGGTCGCCATGGTGGGCAGCCGGATGCTTGAGAGCGCCGCCAGAGTCATCGTCGCTCAACTCTTCGAGTCGCTGGGTCGCCAGGCTTCGGGCGCGGGTGATGCAAACGTCTCATGGTGGCGTCGCCTGCTGATTCGCCTGGGAGTCACGAAATGAAACCACCACTCTTCGACTATGTCCGTGCCGACAGCGCTGAAGCTGCAGCGAAACTTCTGGAACGTTTCGGCGAAGGTGCCCGGATTCTTGCTGGCGGACAGTCGCTGATGGCTGTGCTGAACATGCGGCTTGCGCAGCCCTCTTTGCTGATTGACATCTCGCGCTGCGAATCCCTCTCGATGATTGAGGTCCGCTCCAGGGAAGTGAGGGTCGGTGCGGCAGTGACCCAGGCGCAGCTTCAGGCCCACCCGGATGTCCCCCCGCTGTTGAAGCTGGCCTTTCCCTACATTTCCCACTTTCAGATTCGAAATCGGGGAACGGTCTGTGGCTCGATTGCTCACGCAGACCCATCGGCCGAGCTGCCACTGTGCCTGCTCGCACTCAAGGGGGTTGTCCATCTGCTCAGCTCTCGTGGACGTCGCGACGTGCCTGCCTCCGAGTTCTTCACCGGGCTACTGAGCACCGCCCGCGCCAACAATGAACTGATTGAAGCGGTGAGCTTTCCGCGTCCGGCGGGCGGGCAAGGGTTTGGCTTTGCCGAACACTCGCGCCGCCATGGTGACTTCGCCCTTTGCGCAGTGGCTGTGGTGTCAGATGCAAAAGAACTGCGAGTGACCGTGGGAGGGCTTGGTGACAGACCTCACGCCGAAGTCATTCCTCAACTTGAGGGCGATGCACTTGACAAGGCGTTGAACGAGCTCGCCTGGTCTCTTGATGTGCGCGACGACCCGGCCACCCCAGCAGCGACGCGGCGCCATCTGTTACGTCGCCTGGCTGTCCAGGCCATCCAGCAAGCACGGAGACAAACATGAATACCCCAATTCTCGACAAGGGAGGTTTGCACCTGGTGCAGCTCACCCTGAATGGGCGGAGCCGCTCGGGCCGCGCACAACCTCGAACCCTGCTGAGTGATTTTCTACGCCACGAACTGGGCGCAACAGGCACGCACGTGGGATGCGAGCACGGGGTCTGTGGCGCCTGCACGGTCCGGATCGATGGCGTGGCAAGCCGCTCCTGCCTGACGCTTGCGGTGCAAGTCGAAGGTCGTCGTGTTGACACGGTCGAAGACTCGGAGAACCAAGATGATTACCTCGTTCGCCTCAAGGCTGCGTTCAAGCGACACCACGCGCTGCAGTGCGGCTTTTGCACCGCAGGAATTCTGATGTCCAGCGCAGATTGGTTGAAGCGTCAGCACGACGCTGGCCACCAACCCAGTGAGCATGAAGTACGCGACATGCTCAGCGGCCACATTTGCCGCTGCACGGGATACACCCCCATCGTAAACGCCGTCCTGGAGGTGTCCCGTGCTTGACCTTGGAAGAACCTTTTTGCAGAGCGTTGACCGCTCTGCCAACACGACAGCACTTGTCGACGGCTCAGTTCGGCTCACCTGGGGTGAGTGGGCCCGCGCCATCGGCGGCGTCCAGCGTGGCCTGGCAGCCCTGGGATTGCGTCATGGGGACCATGTCCTCAGTGTGCTGCAAAACCGGTACGAAGCGGCCACCTTGCACTGGGCCTGTCAGTTCTCTGGCCTCGTGATGACGCCACTGAACTGGCGCGCCAAGCCCGAGGAGGTTGACTACGTGCTGCGTGACTCCGAGGCACGTCTTCTGGTGTTCGAGGCTGCGTCGGAAGAGTCGCTGGAGAGCTCCGTTCTCGGCAAGACCGTCACGCGCATAGCCGTGGGCACCGTGCGTAGTGAGGCGCCCCGCTTTGATGACTTGCTCAAAGAACACCGAGACCCCACACCTTTGGCCCGCGCCGAAGACCTCTCCTTGATGCTCTACACGTCGGGAACAACGGGCGCGCCCAAAGGCGTCCCACGGCGCCAGCGTACAGAGAGGGTGGCGGCACTCGCCCATGTGGCTCAAAACCGCTACGCGTACGGCGAACGCACCCTTGGCGTGATGCCGCTGTACCACACCATGGGCGTGCGTTCTCTGCTGACGATGGCCCTTGTCGATGGGCGCTTTGTCTGCATGCCCCGATTTGATGCCGCCACGGCGCTGAGAGCCATCGAATCGGAGCGGGTGAGTCATCTGTACCTCGTGCCCACGCTGTACCACGACCTCCTTGCGCACCCAGAGTTCAAGCGAACTGACACCCACTCGGTGCGCAAGCTGGGCTTTGCCGGTGCTCCCATGCACGATGCGCTGCTGCTGCGGCTTCAGCAAGCGTTCCAGCCCGAACTCTTCGTCAACCACTACGGCAGCAGCGAGATCTACACATTCTCAATCAATCAGGACGCCGTGGGTAAGCCCGGCTCTGCGGGACGGGCAGGCATCAACACACGACTGCGTGTCATCAAGCTCGATGCCAAGAGCCCGGAAGACTTGGCAGCGCCTCTCGAAGAAGGCCAGATTGTGGCCGAGCTCCTCAGCGACGAAGCGTTCGAGGGTTATCACAAGCGCCCCGAAGCGAACGCGCGGAGCCTGCGTGACGGCTGGTACTTCACGGGCGACACGGGTTACCTCGACGCAGAGGGTGACCTCTTCGTGACCGGTCGCGTCGACGACATGATCATCAGCGGCGGCGAAAACATCTCACCCGTGGACATCGAGTCGGTGCTCTCTTTGCACCCCAGTGTCGATGAGGTGGCAGTAGCTGGCCTGAAGGACGAGCGATGGGGGCAGCGGGTGGTGGCGTTCGTGAAGACCCATGACGCCGTGGGGGCTGATGCCCTGGATGCCCACTGCCGCGCTTCTGACCTCGTGAACTTCAAGCGCCCTCGCGAGTACGTATTCGTTCGCGAAATCCCCAAATCCCCTGTCGGAAAGGTCCTGCGCCGCAAGTTGGTAGCAGGCGAATTTGAAGCAGCGCGACCTCCGCTGCCTCAGGTGCCACCCGCTTGATGCGCGTCCATCAATCCATTCACTTCTTCAAACCCTCTTCAACCAGTCGTAAAGGAAATCATGCAACTCAATGACCTCAACCATCCTGCGCTCACCCTGAGCTCCACCCTGGACGGCTACCGCGTGGAGATAGACCCATCGCGTGAACGCGCTGACATCGTTCTGTGCCGTCCCCCGTTCAACGTGATCTCCATGACACAGCGAGAGCAGCTGCGCATCACATTTGAAGCGCTGGATGCCAACGACAGCGTGCGCGTTATCGTCCTTCGCTCGGAAGGAGAGCACTTCTCCAGCGGCGGCAACATCAAGGGCTTCCTGGAGGCCTCTCCCGAGCACGTTAGCAAGCTCGCATGGAACGTTGCAGCACCCGCCCGCTGCAGCAAGCCTGTCGTGACCGCTGCCCGTGGCTACTGCTTTGGTGTGGGCTTTGAACTCTCCCTGGCGTGCGACTTCCGTCTCGTAACACCCACCACGCTGTATGCGCTGCCCGAGCAAAAGTTGGGCCAGATTCCTGGCTCCGGCGGCTCTGCACGTCTGCAGAAGATGGTTGGTATCACGCGCACGAAGGACATCGTGATGCGCAGTCGTCGCTTCACGGGCCCGCAGGCCTACGACTGGGGTGTAGCGACCGAGTGTGTGCCCGATGCGGAGCTGGAAGCAGCAACCGACGCACTGGTCGACGAGCTGCGTGGTTTCTCCCCACTTGCCCAACGCACTGCAAAGAAGCTGCTCAACGACACCGAGGACTCGCCCCTGTCGATTGCCATCGAACTGGAAGGCCACTGCTATTCGCGCCTGCGTAGCTCTGACGACTTCAGAGAAGGTGTCGAAGCATTCCATGACAAGCGTCGTGCGCGCTTCACGGGCACCTGAGTTTCCTGAATTCGTTCCCCAGCTTCCCCCTGCCGCTTGACCACCAATAACCCAACGAGGAGACATACGTGAAAACCAGAAACACTGCCATCGCCCTGGCGATTGCCTGTATTGCAAGCAGCGCTGCTGCGCAGAATCAGCCCATCCGCATCGGTGTCGTGACCCCACTGTCCGGTACCTATGCAGGCATTGGCCAGCAGGTGAGATGGGGCCTGGACCTTGCCGCGCGCCAAATCAACGCCGCCGGCGGAGTGGCCGGTCGACAGCTAGAGCTGATCTATGAAGACGAAGAAGCCAACCCGGCTGTTGCTGTGCAAAAGGCAGAGAAGCTCTTCCAGGTCAACAAGGTCGACTTCCTGACCGGCACGGTCAATAGCGGCGCCACCCTTGCTGTGGGTCAGGTAGCAGAGCGCAACAACCGCCTCATTGCAACCACCGTTTCATTCGCCGACTCGATCACTGGTGACAAGTGTTCACCCAATGTGTTCCGCGTGAACGCACGGGCAGGTATGCAGTCTGCTGCACTGGCCGACTGGATAGCTCGCACACGGCCCAATGCCAACGTCTTTTATCTCGGACCCGACTACGAAATGGGCCGTAGCACGGTGGCGGCATTCAAATCTGCTGCCGAAGCCAAGGGCGCAAAATCCGTGGGCGAGGTGTTTGCTCCGCTGGACAACAAGGACTACTCCCCGTTCTTCGGTCAGATGCGTTCGTCGCGTCCTGCCGTGATTTACACCTCGGTTGCAGGTAACGACACGGTGCGCCTGTTCTCCCAGATGGCTGAGTTCGGAATCAACCGCAACGTTCAGGTGGTTGGGGCCTCCGGCACCGTGACCTCGCAAAACCTGCCCGCCATCGGCAAGAACGCGGACGGCTTTGTGACCGGCGTGGGCTATGCAACGAGCATCGACAGCGCCGAGAACCGCAAGTTTGTAGCCGACTTCGAAGCCGCCAACAAGAGCGCACCGGACCTCTACGGCGCCGACAGCTATGGCGTGTTGTTCTTCTACAAGGCAGCGGTCGAGAAGGCAGGCAGCACCGACACCGACAAGGTGCGGGCCGCCATGCGTGGGCTGCAGTGGAGCACCCCTCAAGGCACAAAGACCATGCGTGCCGGTGACCACCAGGCCATGCAGGACATGTACGCGATGCGTGTGACCAACGGCAAGTTCGAGCTGGTGGGCCAGGTCAAGGCCGACGCGGCCATCGGCGCCGACGTCTGCACGCGATTCTGAAGCCACGACCGAGTCCAACACCATGAGCAACGCTATGGAATGGCTGCAGTTCGTACTGGCACCACAGATGATTAACGGCCTGTCCATTGGCGTGGCCGTGGTGTTGATGGCATTGGGCCTGACCATCATCTTCGGTCTGCTGGATGTCATCAACATGGCCCATGGCGAGTTCTACGCCATAGGAGCCTACCTTGCCGTCGCCTTGTTGGCGACGGGCATGTCGTTCTGGTGGGCTTTGGTCCTGACGCCGCTGCTGATGGCGGTGTTGG
>Ga0066461_1000504_pt1 | contig 11894 bp, 7 predicted proteins | sample LakWasMe91_HOW11_2_FD_59572 | JGI IMG/M metagenome (GOLD analysis project Ga0066461, IMG submission 59572) | Freshwater sediment methanotrophic microbial communities from Lake Washington under simulated oxygen tension - Sediment Metagenome 91_HOW11 | ecosystem: Environmental > Aquatic >...
CGTTTACAAATAGCTTTGTGATACTCTTACAACATGAAGAGGACTGCGAAAACTTCTATTTTATTGCCTTCAGCTTATGGCAAACAAAATTCTGGCACCAATTCCTTATCGGCTCCGTAATACCATTTTTACGCCTTCCGGATTTCAAAAATGAATTCACTCCAAGAGCAAAAACTATGATGGAAGAACACGAGCAGCACCAAAAAAATATAACCGCGCTGAAACTGCTCCAGCAAAAGGAAAAACAATTTCATGAGAATTTAAAACTTATATATGATCTTCGTAGGATTATAATGTACAGGTATTGCAATAAATGAAAAGCTAAGATATTTTGTATATATTTGAAAGTATAAAATATATCAAATCATCTCAATCTGTATTTAAACAAATAGATTGGGATGATTTAATTAGTTCAATATTCAAGTTAGCAGTAAGTGTTAAACACTTCAATCTTAAAAATCAAATTATGAAAATATCAAAAGTATCAATTACCACTTTTAGACACTTAAGTAATCTCTCTTTTAATTTGGGAAGCACATTGACAGTTATAGCAGGTGGAAATGGAACGGGAAAAACTTCACTATTAGGCTTAATAGGGCATATTTTTAAATTTGGCAATACCTCTCATAATTTATTTAACAGTAGATTTGAGACAAAGTATTCATCTGTATTTCGTTTTTCGAGTCAACATGATGCTGGAAAATCTTATCAATATAAATTAACTTTTACAGACAACACCGAAAAAGAGGCTCAATTAAGAGAAACAAACGAAAACGGAAAAATTAGACATAGAATTGATGTTGGAGGTAGAGTAAGACACGGAGGAAAAATACTTAAACCTGTTATTTTCTTAAGTTTAAAAAGACTTATACCGTTAGCGCAAGAAAATGAAAGAAACATTAGATTAGGACTTCAAACATTAACTCCAGCATTGGCTACCGAATACAATGAGCTCTACAACGAGATATTTTCTGCAAATGAAAACATCAGTCCAGTACATACAATTTCAAACAACAAAAATTCATTTTCCCCAACCACAAATAATTTTGATGCGCATGGAATTTCTGCTGGCCAAGATAATATAGGACAAATAATATTAGCCTTGCTTTCTTTTAAACAATTAAAACAGAATGACCCTAATTATGTTGATGGCCTTTTATTAATCGATGAACTTGATGCTACACTTTATCCAGCTGCTCAAAAAAACTTATTAAGAGTAATGCTTAGATTAGGTAGAGAATCTGATGTGCAAATTGTTTTTACAACTCATTCATCTGATTTATTAAATTTCTTATCCTCAAGAAATGGTTCACAATTTAAGCATCATACAAATTTTGTAAGTTTAACAAATTCATTGGGTTCAGTCACTGCAACACAAGGTTTTCAGCAATTAGATATTTTACTAGCCGATTTAAATCATGAAGCATTAAGAGCAATTAGACCAAGGAAAATAAACTTCTATTTTGAAGATTATGAGGCATGTTGCTTCTTTAAAGGTATTGTTGATGGAATAGATTTCGGCTGTGAAAATACATATAAGAATCTTAGTATAAGTTGTGGGACTTATAAAACACTCATAGATAAAGGATTTGAAGAATTCTTCAGAAGTGTCGTTGTACTTGATGGAGATTTTAAATCCAGCTTCAATCAATCACAGACAAATAATGTAGTTTTTTTACCAGGAATAGTCCGGCCTGAAAATATAGTTCGAGATTTTTTACAAAGTCTTCCAGAAAGTGATCCATTTTGGGATAACTCATTTAGGTATACCAAACGTGTTTTTCTCAATAATATTAATGGCGTCGCAGACAATAGAGAAGTTATGAAAAGATGGTTTAATTCCGAAATAGAATTTTGGGGAGTAGATGCTTCAATATTATTCACTAGATGGAAAGAGTTAAATCCTATTGAAGCTCAAGAAGTAATAACAAGAACAACAGAGATTATTACGCGTATTATTGATAATTTTTATGACTTAGCAACACAAAACTAAAACGCCTACTGTTAACAGCCGTTAACCGCTATTGTTGGATCTTCCTGGTTTCGCATCTGTTTTTCACGTAAAACTATTATCTTAACAGATAGTACGCAGTTCGCTGGCTGCGCAACAGTCGGTTAGCGGCGAAACGTTAAATATAAAAAAGCCTGGTCTAACGACTAGGCTTTCTCATATCCGGTAAAGGTTACCAATCAAAACCGGACTATTGTTTTTTAGATTTTGTTACCCATTTAAGGAATAGAGAAACGGAAAAACTTACTGTTGCTCCAATCACCGCTAAGATAATTGTTTTTACAATATCTTCCGAGAGTATATTGGGCAAAATGCTCAAAACTGTTCCGGAAGCAGTTCCCGTTTTGATGGAAAGATTAGTCTCCATCACGAGGTTTATTGAGGTTTTTAGCCTTGTCATCCAGGGCTTGTCGAAGGACCTTGTCCTCAACAGTTATCTGACTGACTGCTGAAAGTACTCCGCCGGCTACGGCTGAATATCCGGCAATGGTAACAACTACGGCCGGCAAAGCTACCGGTGCAGCTATGATGCTACCACTTACGGCCAATAATGCCAAACCAATGGTTCGCAAAATCTTAAAAAACTTTGGGGTTGGGGCAGCTGCCCTTTGAACTACATTCATGATTTTATGATTTAGTAGTGATTAGAATTTTTACAACTTGATTTTCGGAGAGAACCGGATAAACCAAATCTTTAACTTTCGAAAATGCTTTTCTGGAATAATTTCCTTTTCCAATCCCGGTGTGCGTAGTAACAGGAGCAATACAACCTAATAATTCTTTTTTGGCATCATTGGCGGGATGAATCAAGATGTAATCTCTACCCGGAACATTCACTAAATGCAAGTGCCATCCAAATTTTTTACTGAAACGCTTCTGTAAAAGATATTCTCCTTCAGGAACACAAGAAATTCGCTTTTGGTTATCCAACCAGGGCAGCTCGATGGTATAGCAAATCAAATCACCGTTCCATTCTAAAATCCCTTGCGTTCCCTCTGGAAAATAGGTTCTATGCAACACAAGAACCATTACACGCCACTGTCAACTTTCACAATCGCCAACGGGTTGAATGCACCATTTTTCAATGGGTACATTTGACCATTGATTTCTTGGTAGAATTCAATACCCAAAGCCAAAAACAATGGTTTTGTACTCGCCGGAGTAACCGCATTAGTTTGGTTGATGGCTGCTGTTGCAGTAGCGTCCCATGGCAAAATTGCCGTTTCAGAAGTTGCTACTACATAGGTTTCTGCTTCAAAATCAACTTCTGCACCGGCAGAGATAATTTTAAAGTGAGTGGTTCCACTCGGAGCAGCTATCATGTTGGCAGGCACAAAAGAGGCCAAATCAACCGTGATTTCACCGGAAACACGGTCAATAGCGCCAACATACGGAGCATACAAACTGGTTCCTAATTTACCTCGGATATTGAATTCAAAACCGAATAACAATTCAGTTTCTCCATCAATAACGTTTCGCAATCCTCTATCGCTAACAGTGTCAGCTTGGATTACTTTCACCATCGCTTGGGTAAGTCTGCTTACCATTCTGCTATCAGCAGAATTCAAAAGCAACGGTCTTAAAGCAGTTCTTAAAAGCTTTCCGGCTTTTCCTGCTCTTCCAAACTCGGAACCATTTTCGCGCGTTCTTTGAAACGCAGGATCGCTCGCGATTCTGCTGGCATCAATGCCGCCTTTTTCGCGTGCCAAGTGTCCGTCTTGGGTTTTGTAAAAGGTAATATCCCCGATAGTACCTTTCAACTTAATTATGCCTTTCTGTCTGGCCATAACTACAAAATTTTAATTAATAACTAATGTTCAAACTCTATCAATTCAAATCCTGTTGCAACACTTTTCAATTGATTTGAGAACAAAGTTTATACTTAAATAAACCATTTAAAACATTACACAATACAATCTGTCAACCATTGGAATAAATGACATAATTAAACTTAGAAGTCACCTAAAATCGGCTGCAAATCACCAAAAACGAATACTTAAAAACAAAAGGAATTATTTCTAACTTTAAACCTACTCAAAGGCATATCAAAGGCATGGATAAAGTATGAAATCACACAATAAGAGGTTGTGTATCTACCCAAAGGATATACAGCGTATTACAGGCAAAAGTTACAGGCAAAGTCTTAGACTATTGAACAAGATTAGAAATGACCTCAATAAGCTCGAAAATGAGTTTGTGAGCATAGAAGAATTTTGCATTTATACAGGGCTTAATTTTGAAAAAGTTCTAGAGTTAATTATTGATTAATTATCAATACTAATTCACTTATTAAACTTCTATCTATAATTTATTTTGTATATTTGATTATTAAGATTTGTCAAAAAAAGTTTGATTTTTTGAGGTTTAAAATCGAGACCCTAGAATTTAGTATTGCTGAATCCTTATTATTAAAGGCATAAAAGAGGAAATACAAATCCCTCTTTCTCCGCAAAGGAAAACCTTCAAGTTTACTTGAAGGTTTTTTTGTTTTCTAAAAGTGCCAAAAGTTTACTTTTGAGTACTTTTAGAAAATAAAAAAACAAGGCTGTGCAACAGCCTTTGGTTTTACTTTGCAAGGTTCCTCCACTGGGATCACCCAAGGTAATCCCTTTCTTTTGATAAGTGATGGTATCTTGTTCAGTCACTTATTTTTTGGAAACAAAACACCAACGCCTTTTCAAAGGCGTTAAGGTTCTCCCATCGGGATCGCCATAGGTAATCCTTATTGTAATACTCAAAAGGTTAGCTCTATAATGAAGTGCTCACAAAACAACTCAACAATAAAAACACCGTAAAACTCAATCCCGGTAGTTTTAAATTTGGCGCATCACTTTAGCCAATACTTCCGATTTTTTTCTTCGGGCTACTTCAAAAGTTTCGTCATTGATCATTTGGATAATAAAGGGTTCGCCTTTGAAATAATTTTTAACAAAGGCAGCATTAATCATATGTGATTTGCTAATGCGAATAAAGCTTGATTTTGCTCCAAAGTAGTCTTCAAAGTCTTTTACGTTTTTGGGTGTGGTGAGTTTTTCTCCGGATTGTAGTGTCAGATGGCAATACCTGCCGTCGCCTTGGATAATTTGAACCTCTGAACTCTTGATTATTTTAACTTTATCCTTGCTGTGTATCGCTATTTTTTTATCTGCAGTATTGACATCCAAACTCTGAATCAGATTGATTACTTGTAGGTTTTGATTGGTTTTTGCGGCGTAGTTTTTTATGACTTTTTCAACCGCAGCGTCTAACTCTTTAATGTCGATGGGTTTTAGTAAATAATCCAAGGCATTGAATTTAATGGCGGTTATGGCATAGTGGTCGAAGCTGGTCACAAAAATAACATCAAACGGAATTTCGGTCCATTTTTTAAGCAAATTAAAACCATTGGCCTGAGGCATTTGAATGTCTAAAAAAACAAGTTGTGGTTTTAGCGTTACACACTGCTCATAGGCTTCTTCCACAGTAGCCGCTTCCCCCACAATTTCAAGGTTAGGGTGTTTAATGGTCAGCAGTTTGAACAGTACCTCTCTGCTGTTTTTTTCGTCATCTACTAATAGGGTTCTTATGGTTGGGATATGATTCATACGCCTAAGGGTAAATACAATTCTACTTTGGTGCCCATGGCTTGTTGAGCTTCATTTACTAAGTCATAGATAACCACTTTTACCTCGTTGGTTTTCCTAATGTTATTGATAATGTTTAAACGTTCTTCCGTCAGTTGCATGCCTACCGGGTGATGGATGGCATTGGTTTTGAATTCATTGGCTTTAGCCCTGCCAACACCGTTGTCTTCAATAACTATTTTTAAGAGGTTATTTTCTGTTGAGATTACTAATTTTAACTGTCCGCTTCTCTCATTTTTAAGGTTCATTAAACCGTGCCAAATGGCATTTTCAACATAAGGTTGAATGAGCATTGAAGGGATTTCAATGGCGTAAGGATCAACGGTTGGGGCTATGCTGAGTTGGTAGTCAAAGGCATGGTCAAAGCGAAGCTGTTCCAGTTCGATATAAAGTGCCAACATATCTAATTCATCCTGTAGCGTCAGTTCTTTGTTTCTTGAATTATTTAAAACCAAGCGAACCAGCTGACTGAATTTAGTGAGGTAACTGTAGGCTTCCTCTTCTTTTTTATTTAAAATATAATTCTGAATCCCGTTGATAGCATTAAAAATAAAGTGGGGATTCATTTGCGCTTGCAAAGCACTTAATTGAGATTCCGATATTAGTTGGTTGATGCGTGTTTTTTCGGCTTCTCTTTTTTGTACCGATAGGATGGCTTGTTTAACAATTAGTAAAATCAAAACCAACAATAAAATTATTGTCAATATTATAAACCAAGCGGTTTTCCAAAAAGGCGGTTGAATGCTGAAGTTTAGTACTATCGGCTTTTCACTTTTTACGCCATCACTGTTAATGGCATAAACCATTAGTTGATACTCGTTAGGCACTAAATTTTCAAAGCGTAAGGTGTTGGTATTGCTTTTTCTGAATTGGGTGTCCTGACCAACTAATTGGTATACTAAACTCTCCAGATTTCCGGCTTTAAAATGCAAGCGATCAAAAGTTACGGTAACGTTTTTTTCCCAATACTTTAATTCGATTTGCGGTTTGTTAAATGGATAATCCACCTCATTCACTTTTAATTGTGCGAGTTGTAATAGGGGCGGTGTTCGGTTTTCGAGTTCGGTTTCTATAGGAAATTGACACAAACCATCGGGTGAGGACACGAATAGTTTGTTTTGGTAAATACTCAAATGGGTAATATCATTGGATACTAATCCGTTTGCCTTTTTGTAAATACTTGATTTGTTTTTTTGGTATTTGATTAAACCGTTGTTGCCCGCAATCCAAATGGTTCCATGTGTGTCTTCCGTCAAATCGGTCATCACTAAACTTGCGTTTGGTATCGGAATCGGGATAGCTTTATCGTTTTCCAATTTATAAAGGCCCTGACCTTTAGTGGTAAAATAGAGCGTACTGTCTTTCGACACCATGATTTTAGAAACGGCGGTATTGATTGCTTTTATCTTTTTTTGAGTATTGGAAATAGGGTTGATTTTATACAATCCGTCGTTACATCCAATATAAATTAAATTGTCATTCATTACCTTGAAACACCTTCCTTTTGAAGGAAACGATTGTGGTAGTATGGCTACTTTATTTCCATTGTATTGGTAGGCAGCACCAACCCCTAAAACATATAAGTTGTTGCCATAAGAATCTAATTGATAACTGGTGAAATTACCCTTGTATTTTGGACTTTCAATAGTTTTTTCAACCTGATATTGATTGTTTAAAATGCCTAAATAACCTTTAGTAGCAATATATTTTTTACCCTTGTGAACCACTATGTCTGTTATATCTGTATTTCCGGTAGCAAGTAACTTGGTGTAGTAAAACTGATTGTTTTGTAATACACCCAAATGATCTATTTCAGTAGATAGAAAAAGCGCGTCATTTACTTTTTTTAAAAACGTGGTTTTTTTGTTCAGTTCTTTGGTATCGGGATAGTAAAGCACATTATAGTTTCCCGCATAAAACACCCCTTTTTCCGTAGTGGTACACCAAGTACCACCTTCTTTGTCTACTACAGTGCCGCTAACGGTCAATCCGTTCAAACCATGGGTATAGGTTGCTAAGTTTTTGAAGTTTGGATAATGAAAAACCCCATTAGAACCGGTTCCCACCCATAGTCCGTGTTTTTGGTTTAGATAAAGAGAGGAAATAACACTTGAAAAAGGAATGATTTTTACATTTAATTTTTTGTCAATTTGAATTAAATTGTTGTGTATGGCAACGAAAGTATAGCCATTACCATTGCATATTCTGGTTCGCCAATCCAAAGGAGAATCGTTGAGCAGTTTAACAGTTATCTTTTTTCTGTATTGTTTGCGAATGATTTCGATATCCAGCAGGTTGTTGTTGCCTTTAATCTTACCCATCCAGCTCATATTGTTTTTAACAAAAAAGCTGTTGTCATGGTTTTTGTCGATTACAAGGTAAGCGTCCGACTGATAACTGTTTTTTTGTGTTAGGTCGGTTAGAGCAGCTGTTTTTGATGCAATTAAAATGGTGCGTTGTTGTGAATTGATTATTTCATTTTTCATGCCGTCTTTGTTCATCAGATAACTAATATCAAACGTACGTTCATTTGATTTTGAAGCGAGGTATTCTTGAATTTTTTTGGATATTTTTTCTTCCCGCAGTATATTGTTCTTTAAGCTTACTATACGATTGTTGGCAGAGAGTAGTATCAATTCTCCCGGTTTTCTTTCCTCTATAAAATACACCCCGTTTTCCGGTAATCCGTTTTGTTTGTCAAAAATTTTACTATTGTCTTTACTGTATTTTACCAAGCCATTTTCGGTGGCTATCCAAATATAGCCTTTGGAGTCTTGGATTACATTGTAACACTCTTGAGAAGGTAAGTTTAAGGAGTTGTTTATATTGGTAAAATAGATTTCTTGTCCGGAAAGTGATAAACTCCATCCGAAAGCCATCCATAACAATATGGTTCTAAAACATTTAATATAAAGCTATTTTATACTCAAATGTAGCAGTTTTATGCCATAAAAGCGATTAAAAAATGTGCTATTTATGTTTTTAACGGTTAGGCCGGAACAGCATTGCTTCATAGTTTAGCCTCTTGGTTTTAAGCATTAAAAAGATTAAAAAGTCTTCTTAAATGCAACGTTTATTTGTCTTATCGTTTTACATGAATACTATGAAAAAAATTACCCTTACTGATGTTTATTGTGTTTTATGGTTGGTATGGATGTTAACCCTTCCGGCCTACAGTCAGTGTACCACCGGAGATCCTGTATCATCGGTGGCTTTTACGCCAAACTACACCGGAGATGCAGAAACGATTGATTTGTTTTCGGCTTCCAATGGTAAGTACCACAAATTGAATGTTGTTGCCGGTCGTTTTTATACCTTTTATGCCTATAAAACCAGTAATGTTGAACAAGGCTATCAGGACTACATCACTATTACAGATGATCAAGGTTTCTATTTGGCTGCCGGTAACTCGCCTTTGGTTTTTAAGAATTTTAATTACACCGGTGAGGCGCGAGTGTATTATCATACCAATGAAGCCTGCCAAACTAACAACATAAACAAAACGGTTTATGTGATGAGTTCCCTACAAGATCGCTTTCCACCGGTAAATTTGAGTGTTACGAATGTGACTACCAACGGTGTTTCGTTTAGTTGGGAATGGAATTGGATAGGGACAGCTCCCGCCAATTATCAATATCACATCATTGAAGCTCCGGGCAGTTTTGGCTTACCAGTTCCGCCTACCAACACCGCTGATGCGGCTTTAACCGGATTTTCTGCTACCAACTCCGCTACAGTTACTAACTTAAACCCAAACAAACGTTACCACTATTGGGTGCGTTCTAATTATAACGGGCAATACAGTGTTTGGATGCAAGGAGGAGAGTTTGTAACCACAAGCGTAATTTGTAATCAGCCCACTAATCTAACCGTTAACAATATCACCGCTAATTCTGCATTTTTTACTTGGAATGCTCCCAGTCCGGCACCATCAAACGGTTATGAGTTTGCTTATAATTTAACCGGATTAGAACCCAATGCCTCGCAAACTTCTTATCCTTTAAATACCAGCATACTCATTAATAATTTATCAAGTAATACCACGTATTATTACTTTGTAAGATCTAATTGTAATACCGTACAATCCGGTTGGTTGTTTGGAGGTACTTTTACCACACCGCAAGGATTTAATTGTAATAGTGCCTTGTATGGTTTGCATCCGTCAGCCACATATACTCCAACTTGTACCGGTAATCCCGAGACCATTGTAACTGATGCCAAAGCCGGCGAATATTCGAATGTTGCTGTAGTAGCCAATAAGCAATACACCTTTGGTAGTTCGACAGCTACCGATTATATTACCATTACCAATGCTTCGGGGACGGTTTCTTATGCCACAGGAACAACACCTTTGGTGTGGCAATCCGGAGCTTCCAACGAGACCATTCGTTTTTATCTTCATACCAATTCCTCTTGCGGCAGCAGTACTACTTTGCGTACCAAAACCATTTCTTGCGCACCGTCTGCCGGTTGTGCGCCTCCGACTAATTTAACTACCACTAACGTTGGAGTGAATCAAGCCAGTATTGGTTGGACGGCTTCAGTTTCCAATCCGTCTTTATACGATGTTTATTTTTCTACCGCTAGTACGGCTCCAACAAGCGGAACGACTCCCAATGGCAGTATAACAACCACATCGGCTAAACTTAATAATTTAACAGCGTCTACAACCTATTATTATTGGGTTCGTTCCAATTGTGATGGTCTTGGCAGTACCTGGATTTCAGGAGGTAGTTTTACAACCTTAGCTGTAGGAGCATGTATTACCGCATTGTATGGTTTGTATCCTGATACCACCTTCAGCCCGTCATGTACCGGAAGTGCCGAGTTGATTGCCAATGATACTTGGGCAGGGGAGTATGCTACTGTAAATATATTAGCGAATCGTACTTATGTTTTTTCCAGTTCTGTAACCACCGATTATATCACCATTGCTAATGCTGCCGGGACTGCTATTTTGGCAAGTGGGTTGTCGCCATTATCATGGAATTCCGGAACAAATAACGGTGTATTCCGTTACTATCTTCACGCTAATGCCAATTGTGGAAATCAAAATACCAATCGGTCAAGATTTATCAGTTGTCAGACCACTGCACCTTCCTGCGGCACGCCTTCTGCAATAACTTTTTCGGCTATTACTTCCGGTTCTGCCTTAGCTTCATGGACAGCAGCTACTCCGGTTCCTTCATCGGGCTACGATGTTTATCTGGCTACTTCAGCTACTGCTCCGGTGGCGGGAACTACACCATCGGGTAATGTGACAGGAACTGCTGCAACGCTAAACGGATTGTTAGCCGGAACGGTTTATTATGTTTGGGTTAGGGCCAATTGCGGGACTGCACAGAGTGCTTGGATTTCCGGTGGTAGTTTTACCACGCTATCAGCCAATGGTTGTACTACAGCTATTTATGGATTATTTCCGGATACTACTTTTACACCAACTTGTAGCGGTACGGCGGAGTTAATTGTGAGCAATGCTTGGGCTGGAGAGTATGCTAATGTGACTATAGTTTCCAATCGCTCTTATACCTTTTCGAGTTCGGTAACTACCGATTATATTACGATTACCAATGTCGCAGGCACTACAGTTTTAGCCCAAGGTGTATCGCCTTTGGTGTGGAATTCTTCGGCTAACAGTGGTGTTTTTCGCTATTATTTGCACACCAACGCCTCCTGTGGCAGTCAGGATACCAATCGCTCTCGATTTGTTGCTTGTCAGACGCAAGGCGGTTGTGCAGATCCGACCAACATCAACATTATCTTTGCGACTGCTACTTCCGCTTCTTTTTTGTGGACCGCTGCTAATCCGGCTCCGGCCAATGGGTATCAATATTATATTTCTACTTCAGCTACAGCGCCAAACGCTTCAACTGTTCCTACCGGAACTGTAGTCAATCAAACTACGGTAAATGTATTTGGTTTGAATCCTAATACGCTGTATTATTTTTGGTTGCGTTCCAATTGCACACCAACAGCAGGAGCGTGGATAAGTGGTGGATTTGTAACTACCCAAGGGACTTCAACTTTTTGCAATACAGCGGTATACGGACAGCATCCTGCTACCACTTTTACGCCGACTTGCACCGGTGCCAATGAATTGATAGTGAACAATGCTCGTGCGGGGGAATATACTACTGTGACTATAGTACCCAACAAGCAATATACTTTTACCAGTTCGGTAACCTCAGACTACTTGACCATTACCAATAGTACAGGAACCGCTTTAGTTATTAGCGGACTTTCGCCATTAGTGTGGAATT
>Ga0066461_1000512_pt1 | contig 11740 bp, 2 predicted proteins | sample LakWasMe91_HOW11_2_FD_59572 | JGI IMG/M metagenome (GOLD analysis project Ga0066461, IMG submission 59572) | Freshwater sediment methanotrophic microbial communities from Lake Washington under simulated oxygen tension - Sediment Metagenome 91_HOW11 | ecosystem: Environmental > Aquatic >...
CGATGTCACCCAAAAGCACTTCCAACACTTGATATGCCTCGCCACCACGCGCGACCTCGAACGGTCGAAGCTCATGGTCAGGAACGAATCGAGCATGGCCAGCCGCCCCTAGCAGCCGTGTCGAAACGCAAGTGGTCAAGGATTTGATTGCATCTGCACGTGATGACCGCTGCAATCGTCGACTGAGCATTGAAGCCCGCAAGCTGTTAAGTTTCGACTCGAGCTCCAGCTGCTCTTCCCGCGCCAGCAACAAATCTGCGGAATCAATACCCTGAGCCCTTTGCGAGTACAACAGCTGGAGTTCATCCCAGGCTTTTGTGAGAAGACTGCGAGAGCTTTCGCTTGTTGCAATTCGAACAAGTAGCCGTCGCAGTTCAGCCTTCTTCGCGGAAATACGTTGAGACTGCACTGAAACCGCGGATGAAGCGCTCTGAAATTCCGATTCTCGGTGCATGAACTGTCGAGCGAGCGCTGGAGAGCTTGCCTGTGCCTCTTTTCCATCCCTATGCCAGGTCATGCTTACGGTGCTCTTCCGGTTCCGGATGTGCTGGCATTCCGAGAACTCGACATCGCCGTGGTCACATCTGCTTCCGTCAAGCGCCCCCAGCCGGTCGCGCAGTTTCGTCAATCGCTCAAAGTCGGCGCGATTCGCCTCAACGAGCGACCTCGCAATACCCATTTCGAGCTCTGCCAGCCGCAATAAATTATTCAAACTGGCGATATGAATTTGTTCCTGCGCCAGCTGTTCCTCTGCCAGCTCGACCTCACGCTCCCAGGTTTCCTCATTGTCCACCGCAGTCGCCAAGGCGGCGCGCACTCGCGTTTCGACAGAGGAGTCAACAATCGTCTCATACAGCGACTCGTCCACCCCAGCGCCAAGCCTGATGCGGAGCTGGCGGTCAGCATGGGCGAGCGCAAATGCCGGTGCGCGCTCCAACTCGGGAATCCGCACCTTGCCTTTTTCGAGCTGCATTTGCTTCGATTCAACCTCCCTAAGCAGTTGGTCCAACCCAGCATCGACGAGTCCCAGCACGGACCCTACAAACAATGGAGGGTCACGCCGGGGACGCGTGAAGCCCAGGCCTTCACCATCGCGCCAGTGGTAGAACCCATCAAAGCGCGTTCTCTGGTCTCTGATGCACCAAGCCAGTAGGTGACGCCATTTGAGCGTCTGATTCGTACCGGGTAGAGATTGCGCGGCGAGGCGGCCAATCGAGAACTGCTCCAACGCATCGGTGTATTGCGAGAAATCGTTGGGGACACCCCCTTGAAGGAGCAGTTCCAATTTATCGCACTGCGCAGCTACTGAGTGGCTGTAGGCGCCATAGGGTCGAAAGACCAACCAGGTAACGCCATCAATGTGGACCTTTGCGGCTACCCCCCCCTTGGGAAATCCACTCGCCGCCTTCTCACGCAACGTCGCGATGCCGGGAGCATCATCGCCCAGCACATACCGCATCAGCAAGCACAGCGATGTCTTTCCTACCCCATGGCCTGCACTGGTCAGACCAGACGACTCGTTCGAACCCGATTCTTTGGCCCACACAATGTTCAGGCCGGGATGCAGTTCGATGGCACGGGTCAGCAATATGGGCTCGCGAGACCCAACCAGCCAAATGGTCTCGACCCATAGCCGAGGATTTTTGCGGACAGGTTCATATCCTTCAAGCCAGCTTGCCATCGTGCCTCCTACCTTGTGCCGGTCGACTTAGGTGTTGCCGAGCTTCCGTCGGTTGCTGCGCTTTCCGCCGTGAAGCGTCGCGACTCGGCCTTTAGCAGCAATTGAGCGATGCCGGTGAACTCTGCCAGTTTGATTACGTCACTTGGTAGCATTCCGTCTCCCCGTTTGAACGACGAATGCACGCCATGCGTCTGGCGTGCAAGAACGGCGGCAGCCTCAAGACGCTGAACGACGGGACGGACGCGGTCTAACAGTTGCGTGGCATTCGATGGTCCGAAGGTACTCATCAGTGACGCAAGCTGTTGGCCTTCTACCGGCTCCAAATGCTGTGCGGCAGCAGTCGAGCGCGCGATGATAGATTGAAGCTCTGATACAGAGCAGCCATTGAGACGTTGCTCCACGAGCGAGATGATAAGTCCCGCTAGCTTGGCCTCCTCCGCGTTTCGAATCATCCCCTGCTGGGAATACTGGACAGATATTGCTGAAACGGCCAGTGCGTCTTCCGATGCAATTGCGTTTTGGCTGTCCCAAGCCTCCAGCACGAGTCGTCGCGTGCGGTACTCGCCAAAGTGGCGTACCTCTGCTTCCTTGAGCACGCGAAAGGTTTCGCTGGGGTAGTCGGCGCCCATCACTTCGGCGGGGTCAAGAATATAACGTAACTCGTCACGGCTTAGGCCATATAGACGGGCGTAATAGGCGTCAAGTTCGGAGCGCAGCTGGGCACGGCGCTCGGAGTTCCACGCAAAAGGGAAACTGCGCTGGTCGGCAGGGCGTCCGTCGTAGGCTAAGAGGTCGTCGGACCAAGCCTTCAGGTCACAAGCAGTATAGGTAAGTTCGAGAACCCGGGGAACGATGAAGTCTAGGGCCGCCGGTGTGTACCGGTCGGGCGAAAGAACGGGGAGCTGCTTCAAATAACCAAATGTCAGGTGAGTGCCCCCGACCTTTTGCCGTGCAACGTAATCAAAAACGAGTGACTGCCAATTTGCAAGCAACGCCGCAAGCAGCGGCGCATGTGCATTGCTGAAATACAAGGGCATCGTGTGCCCGACTGCTGCGCGTGGCAAAACCGTACCAATAACCGTGCGAATCTTCTCGACGCCAGTAATATCCCGCCATCCCATCAACCACTGCGGGCTGCGGCGGTCCATCCAACAGTTAAGAAGTTCACTGAGCGCACTTGCCACATTCGTGGCGCGTAGGACTTCAGCAAGCGCAGTCATCTCGCTATCGGCCAAACGCGCCTCTGCATTCTGAGCAGCCCACTTGGGGAATTCGATAAAGGACTTCTTTGTCGTCATACCTTCGCTGCGTAACACTTCATCAAGTAGGGGAAAGCGCACTTTGAGCTGTGTTTCGGTGGAGGCGATGTGCGGCAGGACCTGAGCTGGCGTCCAACCATCAGAAATTGATGGGGTGCCAGCGGCACGAAGGAATAGCTCGCCCACAACCCACTGCGCCAATGCACGCAGCAAATCGCTTAACGTTTCACCCTCAGCGTCACCAAGTGCGCCCCCGTGCGAAGCATGCGTCGCCAGCCATGCGCGAGCGACACGCGACGGCACACAAGCTATACGAGCCAACACCTCACGCTGGTCTATCCAATACCTCGGACGCACCGCAAAGCTAGCGTCTACCTTATTAGTGTCAGAAACATCAGCAGTCTCAACGTCCCCGACCACGCTGTTTGAAACATCAACAAAGGTCGACCAGCGATGGTCAAACTGGTGAATCATCTTCGCTTCATACAGCGGCAAACAGTGCTGTGGAACGTCAGTCATAGGCGCATTTTGGAATAGGCCACTATCACCAGACATATGGAACATGGTTTGAAAGCGGATGCCCCAAGGATTTATGTCTGTCTGTCGTTCCTCGCTAGTTGCTTCAGTATCTGCTTCCTCGATTAGTACAGGCGCGGCGCGATAGAGCTTTTTCGTCAACTCAGCGTCACGCTCACTTCGAAAGACCGGACAAGTGCGCGTATTGGGATTGATGAGGGCAAACTCATCTGGCGTAAGTCGGAACTGGCGCCGAGCATCATGAATCTGGTCGGGCTGGCGAGCAAAGAAAACCAACGAGGCGGCCTCGCTTGATGGCCGACCGGCCAAGGTCAGAAGCGCAAAGCGAAACGCGTGGTGCACCGAGGGGAACACGAACTCCTCGTTCTCCAAGCAATGCAGGCTGCGCAGGAAGCCGCCCACTGCTAGCCGCTCAAAGTAAGCCTTTGTCGAATCATCAGTCGCAATACCCGTAGGCACAATAAAGCCCGCTCGTCCGGCCGGCGAAGTGGCATATAGGAAGGTCTCGGCAAATAGCGCATATGTATTGACGTCGCCTACGCCAGTGAGCGGGTAGCGCCGGCCGTCGTGCGCGTAGAGGCTAGCTGCCTCGGAACCGCGTCGCGCGCCAATGAAGCTGGCATACAACGCCATCTCCGCACGGTTGGGTGGAACCAGACCTTCGTCATGTTCTCGGTCAGGGTTCACGCGGTGCAGTAGCATGCCGTCACGCAGCCATTCGATGCGCTGGGCGCGCTCTGCCTTATTCCTCGCTTCCGCCACTAGGGGACTACGCGTGGCGAAAAACTCTTCCTCCTGCAGCTTGATGCGTTCCCAAGGTGGGTTACCCAGCATCACGTCGAAGCCACCTCGCGCAGCCACTTGCGGAAAAGCCAGCCACCAGTGAAAGACGCCATGCTGACGGCATAACGTCAGCACAGTGTTCTCTACCTCGGCTCTAGCAGGTTGGCCGCTCATCACACCCCACAGATAGCCCGATAGAGGTACTGTGTCGCCCACACCAACGAGCTTGGGGGCCAGGAACGCGGCCACGTAAGTGTCGGCCAGCCGAGCGAAAATGCTTCGCTCGGCTAAAGACTGAGCAACCACCCAGGCCTCGCGCTTATTGGCCAAGTGCTCGGGTGTGTTATCGTCCAGGGACTCTACCGACACCGCCTGCGCAGCGAGGCCTGCCTGCATCAGCAGGTCACCACCGGCAATTGCGCGCCAGCTCTTCAAGTCTGCCTTGTTCTGCTTCTTCAGCGCACTGGACAACGCCTTGTCGTCACCCGAGAGCGCGGTGTAGGCTTCATCGGGAATGCCATGCTCCAGCACCTTGGGGTCCAGCACACCCAAAAGCGCGTCGCCCACACGCAAGTGATGGTCGATGAAGCTCAGCGGTCGGTCTGGGGAGTAGGCTTCAAGCCATAGCGCGGTCTTGGCAAGTTGAATCGCCATGGGATTTTTGTCCACCCCGTAAATGCAGCGACTTACCACGTCGCGCAACGCATGGCGGTAATCGGTAGCTGCGGGAGAGCCGCCTTCACGCTCGGCGGCTGCGCGGTGAATCGCCACTTCCTCAGCCAGTCGGCGGGCGGCAGAGAGCAAGAAGTGACCGCTGCCACAGGCGGGGTCGCAGATGGTTAGGGATAGCAGTGCTTCCACGGGACTCTGCGGATTTGCTTTCACCGCCTCCGCGATGACAGGCTCCAGCGCACTCTTAATTAGCTCCTGCACCAAGTTGTCGGGCGTGTAGTAGCTGCCGGTGAGCTTCCGAGTGTTCCCCTTTGTGCTCGCATCCGTCGTGTCGTCACCGATGAACGCGAAGCGCGCAGTCGCCGGCGTGGTTAGCCCTTGGAGGTCTGGTACCAGCTCCAGCAGGCTTTCGTACACGCTACCTAACTCCTCGGGCCCCATATCTCGGTAATTTACGCGGGAGAGGCCGCCATCGACGCGGAACCAGCCGAGCTGGAACACTGCTGCTAGCAGATAGCGGTTTTCGATTTGAGCAGAATCCAGATATTGACACTGGTCGGCACTGAACAGTCCACCCAAGGCGGGTAGTCCGAGCGCGGGCTCCCCGCGAGCCAGTCCTCTAAACGTAATGGTTAGCGCCTGCCAGAGGTCGGCATGACGGTCATGTTGGCTGCGACGAACTGCGCGCTCGCGCAGCCACGTCATGGAATAGCCGGCAAGATAGCGGGCTTTGACGTCTTGGGTGGCGCCGGGAGTAAATACCAACCGTTCGCCGCCGCCGCGGTCCCGCCGGTCTTCCACAGTGGCCAAGAAAATTAAACGGTAGACGAGACGAAGCAGTTCCTCGAAGAAGGCCTGGCGGTCATAGCCATTACTCCCGCTTTGCAGAGCAGCACGCAGCGCACCGTTAGCTGGGTGAGACAGGACGCCGGTACCAAGCGACCTCAGAGCTTGTGCCACTTGGTAGCGCAGCTTTCCCCTGACGGATACGCCGGCCTGCTGACCAGCGGCGCGCCAGCGTTCCCAAGGGCAGTCGACGGGCGGTGAGTCCACGCTGCCAAAGCGTGTCGCATGCGCCAACAGCCAAAAAGCGCTGAAATCGGCCAGAAGCTCCTCGGTGAACATTGCTTCGAGGTCGACCTCGATATAGGCCGGACGGGTGAGGCTGGCATTATCGCGCAAAATTCGCAAGGTCAGGCCGTTGCTGACGATGGCCCACAGCGAGGCATCGTCAGCATTGAGCGCTTCCTGCGCAAGCATAAAGGGGCTGCGGCGACGAGTCCTGCCCGTATCGGGGTTGGTTTCACCGAAGCGCTCGTCCGCAGTGTCCAGCGCCTGGTCGAAACCCGCAAGTATCAGCGGTACTCGGCCGCCGTTGCCGGCGTGGCCGATGGCGTACTGGTGACCGGCGTGCTCAATGTCAGGGCAGCGAGCGGCGTCGTGGAAGTGCAGCACATCCCTTAGCAAGGGCAGAAGCCACTCGCGAACGGTGACATCGTTGGCATGTACATCCCGTCGCTGGCGTAGGCTTTGAAAGTCTTGCCAAAGGTTGAGCGCAATTTTGAAATCACGGGCAATTTCGTCCCGAAGCTTCAGTCCCCTAGCGATTCGGTAGTGGCTTTCCTTCTGCTCAGTGGCTCCAGGGTCGGCGAGCACAGTCAATCGTGTGAGCTCGTCTGCGGGGATAAGTGCGCCTTCGACGCGAATGGCACGATAGGCGAGTTGATGAGTCCGGCGGGCAAAGTTTCGGCGAGTCATGAAGATATACTCCCCGCAGTTGTGGCTGTGATGTCAGGCAGCAGCACGTAGAGGCCAATCACATCCACCGGCAGGCTTGCAGTAACTTGATAGCTGCCCCGACCTTCAGCGGCTTCACGCACGCGGCGGTGGTCTTGAAGGAGAGACTGGGCGCGAAACTGAGCAATGGCTTCGAGCTGAGGTTTCCAGCTTGATAGGGAATCGAGTGCGGATTGCACTTGGCGGTTACGAAGGGCAGCGGGCATATTTCGAGTGGCTTCAGCGCCCAGCAGCGCTCGGGTTCGGTCCGATGAGAGTTCAGTCAGAGGGTCACTCCCTGTTGCGGCTACTGCGACGGCTTCTTCGCACATCAACAATCGCGTAACCGTGCCTTGCGTAGATGTTAGTTGGTAGCGAATGCGCACCAAGAGGACACTCGTCTTAGCAGAGACTTGACTAACAAAGGCGGCGCCTGCGCGTGCAACGGCGGTATCGTCTTCAGAGCCAGCTGCATCGTCCAACGCTTGTTCAAGCAGCGTGTCAGCCAGCACAGCCACCAGTGGATGTGTACGGTGAATGAAGCTAGCACCCTGAGCAGCAGGAAGGTGGAAATCTATGCGGAACTTGTCTGGCAGGCCCTCCGCAATAAGACGTTCGCGTACAGGAGCCGGCAAGTACTCGGTCAGCAACTTGAAGTGCCCCTTGAACGCTTGAAGCGGGGCGCCAAGCTGGGATGCAGCCCGGCTAACGAAGCGCTCGACCTGGGCTCCATTACCCAGAACAGCGGCAGACTTCTGCCACTCAGGTAGCACGTCTTCCGGCCGCATGCGGCGCTGGGCAAAAATGGACCGGTTCTGCTTCGCCTTTTCTCGGGCGCTCTCCCAGGCAAGCTCGATTTCTTTGGCCGGCTCACCAAACAAGTCGAGCTGCGATTGGGCGTTGAGCGGCGTCCCTTTGCGCAGTAGCACGGCGTTCATTAGCGCTTGAGTGAGCTTACCCTCATTGTCTGGCAAGGGGACGAGCACTCCGAGCTCCTTGCGAATGCTCTCGGCTTTGCGCAAGATGACTTGCAACACTGCTCCATCAACTGGATTGTCTTCGCCATAGAGCATGGTGCTGCGAACCTCGCGGGCTGTCTGGCCGAAACGGTCCACGCGGCCTTCACGTTGCTCATGTCGAGTTGGATTCCAGCTCAGGTCGTAGTGAACGACAGCGGTAAAGAGATTTTGCAAGTTGACGCCCTCGGAGAGGCAGTCGGTAGCAACTAGAACGCGTGATTCGCTGTCGCCCAGTTGCTCGACAGCGGCTTCGCGTTCATCAGGAGTCAATTCGCCCGTGACAGCTTTTACCGCAACGGACTTAAACATGTCCTGAAGCGCAGCAGCCAGGTAGTGCGCGGTTGCAATGTAACGGCAGAAAACGACGGGCTGGAACCCGTCCTTCAGCAAAACCGCCAAGTGCTCCTGCAGCTTGGCCAGCTTAGGGTCATTTTGCTGGCCGGCCAATGCCGCTGCGCTGTTCATTAGTCCTTGTAGACGTTGACTATCCTCGGTCTGCGCACCAGGTTCAATATCGTCGACGGAGAGAGCATCGTCAGCACCGTCGAGAACACGGTCGCTTGCTTGGGATTCGAACTCCTCTAGCGAGTTAGCATCGGATGATTCAGTGGAACCCTGTGCTCCCGTAAGTCGGGTTCGCAGGGCATTTACGGCCGCAGCCGGTGACGAAGAAATACAGCGTAACAATGCCAGCGCTGCCCACCAGTTCATGCGCTGCTCGCGCAAGCCTTGCCCCTCTGAGCGCTCAACTAGCGCCCTGGCGTAGGAAAGCACGTCATCAAATAGTTGCCCCCAAGCGCCTGTGAGCTTATAAGTAAGCTCGGCGGTACGGCGGTCGGGAAACATGGATGTGTCCTGCCACTCAGCAATGTCGGGCCGACGGCGCTGAACAAAGTGGCGCGCCAAGGCCTCTCGGAGGTCGCTACGTTTGTGTGAAGGTAGGTCCTTAAGCTGGGTGAATTCAGGACGAAGCAGGCCTAGCAGATTGAAGAAAGCCTCGTCGTCGCCGCTGTGAGGAGTCGCAGTAAGCAATACTAGATGCCGCTCTGACTGGTCCGCAAGTCCCTTGAGAAGCTGGTATCGCTGCTGGCGGCCCTGCCCCGCCTGAGTGCAGGTGTGCGCCTCATCCACAATAACGAACTCCGGGCAGTGGCGCTGAAACGCTTCGCGCCGCCGTTCGGATTTGATGTAGTCTAGGCTAACTACTGTGAACAGGTGGGCGTCGAAAACGGAAGAGCCGGGAGGAAGGTCGCGCTCCAAGCGGTCAGCCGTGTTGGAGCGTACGACAACGGCCTGAATGTGGAAGCGCTCTTCGAGCTCGCGCTGCCATTGTTCACATAAGTGTGGGGGACATAGCACAGCAAAGCCCTGGATTTCGCCACGGTCAAGAAGCTCTCGAGCGATAAGCGCACCTTCAATCGTCTTGCCGATACCGACGTCATCGGCAATCAACAACCGTACAGTAGGCAACTTGAGGGCCATCAGCAACGGTACGAGTTGGTATGCGCGCGGTTGGACAGCTATGTTACCGAAGCTGCGGAATGGACCGGCGCCACTTCGCAGTTTGAGCTGTAGGGCGTCAAGCAGCATCTGGCTGGCCGCATGGTTACGCGCCTGAGCCAGTGTCGGCCATGGGAAGGTCGCAGGTAAAACCTGATGTCGTTCCAGCGGTAAGTAGATTAGGGTTTCGTCATACTCACCACCACCCAAAGGGCGCAGTCGCAGCGTATCCGCCGAGGACTCAGGCAGGACCACCCACTCGCGTCCACGGGCTGAAACTAGGGTTCCCGGATAGAACTCCGGTGTCGGGTCATTCATGAAAAATTCAAACCTTCCCTGGGCCGAACAGGTCGACGTTATTATTGAAGATGTCAGCCCAGGCCATTGGGTCCTTGGGGAAGCGAACAACTAGATAGCCGAGTGCATCGAGCTGTAGATTGGTATTGGTGTCTTGCTGGCGCCGCGCATCTGTTTCGTGGTGTGGCCCATCAATAAATATGGCAAGTTGCAAGTCATCGTAAAAGAAGTCAGCGCAGCAAGAAGCCGCGGCAATTGTGTGTTGCCCACGGTCGGGCTTGCGATATCCGCGCTCTGAAACGTAAGCCAACCAAGATTGTTCCAAGGTGCTACCTGCGGTGCGTGCGAGCTCAGCGTCGTGCTCTTCGGGGTTACGACCTTGAGTGCCTTGTGAGGTGCCGGCCTGAGTTAAACGGCAAAGGATGTCCAGCAAAAGGCCGCCGGCGGCGACATCTTTGCGGTCAATAAGCTCATGGTCCGGCTGGTTATAGTACGAGAGCAAACAGCGGTAACAACCTGCCTCACAAATCGGGACGCCATTTTGGTCCAGGTCTTCAACCAGTGTCGTGCCTTGCCAAGTATTTTCTTGGGCGGGTGGAAGGAAGTGCATCACCTCCAGGGCTTTGGCGGCCACGGCCGACATGGCGGCAGGCTCGGTAGCGATTCGAGTAAGCACGCCAGCGCCACCTTCGGCCGCCTCAAAGAACAGGATAGACTGCCGGTTGTCGCGAGTGGGCAAGGGCTCGGCCATCAACTCGCTTTCTTCTAGTTGATAGACGGATTCGATGCCACGTTTAAGCGCATACTGAAGCGTGGTCAATGTCTCGGCTGACAACTCTCCCATACGGGAATGAGGACGAACGATAAGAATGTTTCTGCGGTCCTCCACGTAAGGAACGATACGCTGCGGCGGAGTCTTGTCCGGCGGCGCATCAGACTCGTTCTCGGACTGACCATTGCCATCGTCTACGCCACCGACCCAGTGACCAGTTATGGGGTTCATCATAAACCCCCGAATGGACTCTTCCTTACGTCGACGCCAACCGAAGTTCATGCGCCAAACGGTGGCTGCTGGGCCGTACTGCATCTCCAACAAAGGCCCTTTAGCGTCCGAAACTACCGTAGTGACCATCTGCAGCTTGCCCTCCGCCTCAGCAAACTGAAGCGTGGTTTGCATCTCATAACCTTGACGAACGCGCTCCTCCTCATTGGCGGTAATGCGCTCGGCGCGTTTGGTCGAAACGTTCTCGATGCGATATAAGTTCTTCACTTCCTGCGCGCCTGCCAAAGATGAACCGCAAGAAATGCAGCGGTCGGAATCACGTTGAGACCGGAAGTGTCCATAACCGCAGGAGGGACATAGGCGGGCCACTTCGGTGGGCAAACGCGCACCGCCGCTAACCTGGTCCTGGCCGGTGATAGTCAGTAGCGCCTTGGTCACCCGATATTGACTGCCCTCGTGATAGATAAGACTGTAGGGTCCAAATTCTCCAAGCGCCAGAAAACGTGGGCGGGACAGAAAACTCTCGCGTCCGATGTGGCCACGGCGGGCTGGCAGATAGGCCAGCAAGGGAAGTCGAGGGAAATTATAGCCCGGCAAAAACCCTTGGCTAGCCAAATAACGGTACGTGTAGAAGTCGCTGTTAAACGCACTATCACCGGCCAGCAATAGGTCGCGCTGCTTACGTGCCTCGTTATGCCGCTGCTGCGCCTCGCGTCGCTCCCGCTCGCTGGCCGCTGGGTTGTTCTCAATCTTGAAGTTCAAGTCGATGGCTTGAGCGGTGGCGCGATAGAGGTCACGCCAGCGTTGAAGCGCCCCATCGAATTCGATGTATGCACGCTGGAACACAGTCTCGGCCCATTGGTCACTGAACCACGGAGCCCGGTGTGGCGTGAGCTCGTCCTTCAGCATTTCCAACACCTTGAGACCGCGCCGATGTGCACGCATACTCGCCTCAGGTTTATCAAGGTCCGAGGTCATCTCCACCGTGACGGGTAACTTCTCTGGTTGGTTCATGTCCAGCAGGTCGCGCACACTGTTGCCGAGTTTCTTTCCCGTCTCGGCCAGCCAGATAGCGTGCATATGGCTCTTAATGAGTTCAAGGTTGGCCAAGTCCAGTGTGGGCGCATTTACCTGGCCATGAACCATGCGAACCGGGTCACGGAAATAATACTGGTCATGCGGACTCTGAGCTGCGCAATAGGTGATGACCAAG
>Ga0066461_1000522_pt1 | contig 11422 bp, 19 predicted proteins | sample LakWasMe91_HOW11_2_FD_59572 | JGI IMG/M metagenome (GOLD analysis project Ga0066461, IMG submission 59572) | Freshwater sediment methanotrophic microbial communities from Lake Washington under simulated oxygen tension - Sediment Metagenome 91_HOW11 | ecosystem: Environmental > Aquatic >...
CAGTCATTGGAGCCCCTGGCAGGTGCAGGAAAGCTTGCGGCGGTCCACTTCCAGTTCGCGCCATGGGTGATCAACAACCGCGATGGCCAGGCCCACGTCCGGGAGTGCGTGGATCGCATGGGGGACCAGCTGCTCGCGGTCGAGTTTCGCAACAAGACCTGGTTCGAGGGGCAGCACCGATGTGCGACCCTGGAATTCGAACGCGAGATGGGCGTTGCCAATGTCATCGTGGACAGCCCTACGCACACCTTCAACAGCGTCAAACCGGTTTGGGATGTCACCAGCACCAGATTGGCGGTGCTTCGCCTCCACGGGCGCAACGAAGAGACCTGGAACATCAAAAGCGAGGCTGCGTCAGATCGCTTCAACTACGACTACTCCGACGACGAATTGCGCGCTCTAGTGCCCCAGATCCACAGCATCGCAAAGAAAGTTGATGTGATGCATGTGGTGTTCAACGTGAACCATGAAGATCAGGGCCAACGCAATGCGCTGACTCTGATGCGTCTACTCAGTGAGCGATGAGCCACTGGACCGAAGAGCGGCAGGTTGACCTATCAGGTACTGGTAGCCGCCAATGCTCCCTCAAAGCACAATGCGAACCACCGTCGAGACAAGGAGACACCCGTGAAAGATTGGATACACAGGACTGACGCCGTGGGGGTTGAAGATCTCGAAGAGATGGCACGCGCCACGGGCCTACTCGCAGCAGGGCAGACAATGAGCCCCCAGCTCCTTGCCTATACCCAGGCTGTAGCCGAACAGTGCGCATCCATCGCCGATGCCTACTCTGCGAACGACGCTGAGGAAAGTGCCGCCGAGCACATTCGAGCCATGCTTCCCTCCTAATTGACCCCTCAGCGGTGGGCGAGAATGGTGCACGATTCGATGCACTAACGAACGTCTCACCGTACACGAGGGAAACTGATGGCGAAGATCACCACGAACGAACTACGCAAGCGACTTTCTGCCTTTGCGCACCAATGGGCCGGAGCAAGCAGCGAAAAGGCCGACGAAAAGCTCTTCACCGCACAGTTCTTGGCGTGCTTCGGCGTCCAGCCACACCAATACAGCCGTGAGTTCAGGCTGACCATGCGTGACGGCAGTCACGGCTTCATGGATGGCTTCATTCCCGGCAAAGTGATCATCGAGGGCAAGAGCCTCGGCAAAGACCTCAAGAAGGCACGCGCACAGGCTGAGGAATACCGGTGGGCCTGCCCCCCTCAAGACCAGCCCCGCTACGTCTTGCTGCACGACTTCAACCAGTTCATCCTCTTTGACCTCACGCAGGACAAGTCGTATTCGTGCCTCCTACAGGAGCTGTCAAAACGCGCCGAGTGGTTCCGGTTCCTGGTAGGCGACACCGCCCCAGAGATCACCGAGGAAAGCGAGGCCGACCGTCGAGCAGCAGAGAAGATGGCTGCGCTCCACGAAGCGCTGCTCAAGAGCAATTTCACAGGCCGTGACTTGGAAATCTTCCTCACCCGCCTACTGTTTTGCTTGTTCGCCGACGACACGGCAATCTTCGGGGACAACGGACTGTTCCGGCGCCTCATGGAGGGAACGCGCGAGGACGGCAAGGATGTGGGTTCTCAGCTCAGTGAGTTATTCGCAGTCCTGGACACGCCCAGCAAGAAACGCAGCAGCTTGCTCGATGAGGACCTCAAAGCCTTCGAGTACATCAATGGGCAGCTTTTCTCCGAGCGATCAGGCATCCCCGCTTTCGACAGCACCCTTCGGGAATTGCTGCTGGAGTGTGTTCGCCTGGACTGGTCGAAGATCTCGCCGGCAATCTTCGGCGCAATGTTCCAAGGGGTGCTGGACCAAGCGGATCAGGATGAGGAATCGACCAAAGAGCAAGACACCGACCAGGTAAAGAAGAAAAAGAAGGGGGCCAAGCGTCGAGAGCTTGGGGCTCACTACACCTCCGAGCGCAACATCCTGAGGGCTATCAATCCACTTTTCATGGATAACCTGCGCGATCAACTGGATGCCGCAGGTACCAGCCGCCCCAAGCTGCAGGCGCTCTACGACAAGCTGCCCATGATTCGCGTCTTCGACCCTGCTTGCGGTTGCGGCAACTTCCTGGTCATTGCCTACCGCGAGATGCGTCGCCTGGAAATGGACCTGATCGACCGCCTGTTCAGCAAGGGTGGACAGAGCAAAGGCCTGCTGGACATCAGCACCATGATCCGCGTGAGCGTTGAGCAGTTCTTTGGCATTGAGATTGATGAAAGTGCTGCCCATATTGCGCAGGTGGCCATGTGGATCACCGACCACCAACTCAACCTAGAAGCAGCAGACCGCTTCGGTAGCACACGCCCAAGCGTGCCCCTTGTTCATAGCCCACACATCCGCCACGCCAACGCACTTCAGGTGGACTGGGAGGAGGTGCTGCCTGCCACAGACTGCACGTTTATCGTCGGCAATCCACCTTTCGTGGGCGCAAAGTTGCTCAAGCCCGCGCAGCGCAAAGACGTGGCCAAGGTCATGGATGACGTCCCAAGCGCAGGCCTGCTGGATTTCGTGGCCTGCTGGCATGTTCTGGCAACGCGCTACATGCAAAAGAACCCATCAGTACGCGCTTCCTTGGTCTCCACCAACAGTATCTGCCAGGGTGAACAGGTAGGGGTTCTGTGGCCCTTGCTGCTGGCGCATGGGATACAGATCCACTTCGCGCATCGCACTTTTCAATGGAGCAATGAAGGACGCGGGGTGGCCGCTGTCCACTGCATCATTGTCGGGTTCGGAATGCAACCCGCCGAGCAACCGCGCCTTTTCGAATACGGCTCCAACATCAAAGCCCCAGAAGCCCAAGTCCAACTCGTGAAGCGCATTAACCCATACCTGGTAGATGCCACCGATGTAGTCCTCAAGCGCCGCTCCACCCCATTGAGCCAGGTTCCAGAGATGGGGATTGGCAACAAACCCATTGATGACGGCCACTACCTGTTCACGCCCGAGCAGAAGGCTGACTTCATCGCCGCTGAGCCCGGCAGCGCACCATTTTTCCGCCAATGGCTTGGTTCGGAAGAATTCCTCAACGGGATCGAACGATGGTGCCTGCTCCTCAAGGATGTCTCGCCAAAGGAACTGGACAAGCTTCCCCATTGCCTACAGCGTGTCGCAGCAGTACGGAAATACCGTGAAAAGAGTGGCAGTGCCCCGACGATTGCACTGGCCGAGACGCCGCGCCGGTTCCATGTCGAGTTCTTCCCGAAGGGCAACTACTTGGTGGTCCCAGAGGTCTCGTCTGAAAAGCGCAGGTACATCCCCATCGGGTTTCTCGACTCTTCGATCCTCGCAAGCAACCTTCTCAAAACAGTCCCAGACGCCACCCGCTACCACTTCGGCGTGCTCTCAAGCAGCGCCCACAATGCCTGGATGCGCACCGTCGCGGGGCGCATGAAGAGCGACTACCGCTACTCGGTGAAGATCGTCTACAACAATTTTCCGTGGCCCGAGAAACCAACCGACAAACAGCGCCAGGCCATCGAAGCAGCGGCACAGGCAGTATTGGACGCTAGGTCGCTGTACCCGGACAGCAATCTGGCACAACTCTACAACCTCGCCACCATGCCTGCAGAGCTGGTAACTGCACACGCGGCTCTGGACCGAGCAGTAGACGCTGCCTACGGATACAAAGGCGGGCCTGCTGACGCCAATCGTGTCCAGTACCTTTTCGAGAAATATTTGCAGGCCGGGGGTGATAGCCAGTGAGTTTCTGGTCTGGATGCTGAGCAGAAGCATCGCGGTCCACGGCCTACGTGATGGCTACATCAATTCAAAGGGTGAGAGTACGCCAGCCAATTGATCAGGCTGGCGCTCGTCCACCACCAACCAGAGCATTGGGCCATCCTGAACCTGTGCACCGGCAAGCACGCCGGAAACAGGCATTCCCGCACGAAGAAGCTCCGCGTCGCGTATTTCGCGCACCTGCATGCCGCTGCTCCTTGCATCCGCAATGGACTCACACAGGCGGGTCTTCCGGGACCCCTCACTGAGGTACTTGGCGAGCCCCAGTTCCGAAACCAGACACCAGGCCCCGTCCAACCGCACCGGCAGGAACGAAAACGAGTGCATCAGCATGAGTTGCCGTGCGTGTGCCACCGGTTGCCACGATTCAACGGTAACGGGTGACGAGACCATGAGGTTCTCAACCGTTCGCTCTACACCAGCCATCAGGGCCTCCTCCAAACCAATACACAACTCGATTGCCGCCTGCGTCGCATGGCGGGCGTAGGAGCCCGTATGCATAGCGTCGTTGCGCGCGGCCAGAACAATCGAGAAAAGCGCCTCAAAGGTCTTGAAACGCAGGGGCAACGCTCCAGGCAGTTCTGCAAAGACAAGCGCCCTGATCGCCTGAGGAGCGATGTTTTCAAAGTAGCGCCCCAATGCAGCCTGCCTGCCACGCAGCCGAAGCCCAAGAGCCTCCAGCGCAAAGCAAATCGCCTCGAAACCTTCGGCATCCGCTAGGGCCGCGTAACGAGCAGCTCGAAGGCGGTCTCGGTAGAAGAGGCGTTCGCGCGGCTGAAGGTCACTCACAGCGGGTGCCTCAACCACGGCCAGCGTTCTCGCTCAGCGCTCCAAGAGCGATCTTGAAGGCGTGCCAGGCATAAGCAGCAACGCCAGTGTCACCAGCGGCTTTCATCCACTTTGCCCTCTCCCGGCGATCAAGCCCGTTCCACCAGGTCATGCCCTCTTCGCCATCTAGATCCTCGCCGGATGGATCATCGTTGCGTTTCAGCAGAGCCTGCAGCTTCTCCTGAGCATACGCAGCATTGGCCATGGTGACCGTCCGGGCGTTCTCGGCCGCGCCGTTGATGCTGTGGCGAGGACCGCCCTGCTGTACAGCTTCAAGGTATGGGGCTCGCCTTACATGCCATCCCAAGAAAAGACGAATCTTGGCGCGCGTGAGAGCTGAGCCCCTGCGTTGTGCGTCGATGGCCAAGATCTTGTCGATGCCGATCTTCAGCGGCACATACACATCGGGCCCGAACAGGTTGGGCCACAGTGCGGCCATCTCGCGTGCGACCACGGTATCGCCCGCGCGCGTCGGCTCAAGCGCTGTCACTTCTGCTGTCATTGGGGCGCCCTCATGGTTGTTTTGTAAAAGCGAATCTGGCGCGCACGATCCGCGATGACCAAAGTCATCCGATTTCTATCACGGGAGGTGATCCGCAGCCCAGGTCGACTTCGCCAAGTGCGCACAAGACCCCATCGCAGGCGCCCCTACTACTTGGGTCCATCTGACGTGCCGGAACCTCGGAGCGCGGACTGCTGGCTGGCAATGGCCTGCGCCGTTTGAATATCGGAATTCGTCAACAATCTTTTGGGTTCAATGGTGGCCAGCGCTGCGCGGACTTCCACTGGAAGACGCGCAAGCTCTTCAGGAGCAACCGGCATATTGCTGGGAGTTATCGCTGCCCCTTGCTCTTTGTAAGGCAAATATATGAAATACCACGCCAATGCCAACAACACGAGGAAAGTAAGGAACGGACTGCTGTAAAAGCCCATTTCTGATTTGCTGGAAGGATTGTTCTTGATTCGCAAAATTACACTCTTTTGTTCGTCCGGGTTCGAAGGCGAGATGGGACTTATTGAGTCGAGCTGGAAGGAAGAAGGCTTGGTTTGTGGGATTGCACCGCATCGTCTTTCAGGTCAATCACCACAGGACCATTGCGCGCATCACCAGACATGGTGCCGTGAAGTTGCTTGCGCTCTCTTGCCGTGAGGTTTCTCCATTTTGCAATCCAGTCGTATTGTCCAAACAGTAGCCCTGTAGGCCCGGTGGCACACGACTGGCCGACTGAAATTCCGTTCTCAAGGCACCATGCCTCTGCGGCATACATTGCCTGGAATGTGCCTTCCTGATTGAACACAATGCGCATACTGCTCCTCCTAAACGCTCTCCGTTCAGGCGCCGAATTGAGTGTCAGAAGCGACCAAGCCCGCAAGTCAGGCTTTTCGCTCATCGGGTCGAACTCCTAGCTTTCCGTCAAATGCGTGAGACACCGCCAGGGTGACGTTCACGCACACTGTTTGCCCAAAACTGAATTGCTTCTGCAACCTCGTGCTCTTTACCGGGCCAGCGCATAGCCAAACGCGACTTCAAAGCGGCAAGACTTTGGCATTGAAAATCTCGCGCGACATTTACGGCATCACGCAAGATTTCGTATGCGGCTTCGCTAAGGGTGCTCACGATAAATTCCTATGTGATGTTGCCGTACTCTGTAGGCGCCTTATCCATGGCCATTCGGTCTAGAAGCGCTGACTTCTCAAATGGTGAACCAAAGATGTCGTTTAGCCTCTCCTGCAGGTCCGCTGGCAATGTGCCCTCTGGATCTCTTTGATCCTCGCCAAGAGCTGCCTTGAACGGGTCGAACGGCAGCAGTCCGAGCACCGGCCTACAACTAGCCTGCCAAATCATTGCTTCCTCGAAATCCAAGGCTTCGACAACGAAAGGGATGATTACCGGGGGTGGTGCGAATGCTCGATCTCGCACAGGTAGCGCATGCAGTGACTGCCATGCGTTTCGGACATCAATCACATGCTCCTTGGATACGCATCGCAACATTGCTTCTCCAAAGTCACTGCACCGAGCCGACGCGAGGTCTGGCGCTTTGGTGCCAAGCATTCCGGCACGCAGGTGAACCGTTACCTGGTCAATAGTGTCATTCGGTACGGAAATATTGACCGCTGGCCCATATCGAAATGCAGTCTTCAGGGCATCACGCAGCGCCAAATAGTCAAGATGCCGGTGGTCTATACGTGGTGGTTTTGCGCGCCCCGACATGACAAGCGAGAAGTCTGGAGAAACCCACAAGCCAACGGCGAGCTTGAATGGTTTTGGTGTTCGAGTCACGGTGTTGCTTTCCGTCATTTGTTGAGGTATTGCAGCGACAAGGTGTTGTCGGGGAAACGGTCGCGAATCCAATCGGGCACGGCACCTTGAGGGATAAGTCGATGCTCTGCAGTTCTTTCTGGGTCACACCAAACGACACGATGCAGGGCACTGCCTGTGTCCTGCGTCGTTTTAGGATCGAAGACGATGTATAGGTATCCATCGTGGACGACTCGTTGCACGGGGTCATCGGCCAAGCTGATCCAATACTGGCCAACCTCGTCTTTCACGCAAGCCTCCGAAAGCGACATTTGTTTGCGTCGTTCATGTTGTTATTTCTATGCTGCTGGTGACGCAGTTTTGATCATGGCCTGAGCCCATCTGCTGTTCCCGTTGTGCCCAACCCCGCCAAGCGGAACCCAGCCCTCAGTAATGGCTTTGTTCACCTTCCTGATTAGGCGCTCAATCTCCGCGTCAAAAATGACGGTGTACTCCATAACTATTGCCTTCAAGGGATGTATCCCGGTTGATGAATCGGATCATCTGGGTGTCCACCACAAACGGAACACCAGAACACACCTTCGGATGGCGGGCTCATCGGGACCAACTGATGGCCGATCATCTCCCGCTCTTCGTTGTAATGAAGCGGATTCAGCGGGGGCAATGATCGCGCCACAACTAGCTTTTTCGAGGCCACCCCGCTCACCCTGCTTACCTTCACTTGTTGAACTCGGCCTGCTCGCGGGCCTGTTGGTTCAGATCCTCGACCGCAGCGTCTGACAACAGGATCCGCAGATCGGTTTGACCGAGAACCACGAAGTCGTCAGCAATCTCACTGCAGCCAGCCTCTTCAAGCAGCTTCTTCGCCCCCTTGGTGAGCTTCTTTGCCATCCTCTTTCCTTTCAACGAAAGCGCCGCTCGTTGACTATGGCTTCAAGGTCTGAGATCCGAATCAAACCGTCAACAGATCTGCCTTTGGCGATTTCAACCAGCGATTTGCGGTCAGTCTCTAGAACCACGGCTATACGCGCTCTCACCGCATCGGCCAGGACTTCGCCGTCGCTACCTCTGGGCAGATGGTCATAAATGCCATGCCCCAATTCAATGTCATCCACATTCATGAGCTGCCTTCATTGACTACAAACCTGAACTGTCTCGATCACCCTTGCTAACAAAGTGCCCGAGACTGCTCACCTCGGATTTGGCCTCTGCGCGTCGCATGCTGGCGCGAGCGACACTTCAGCATCGACTGCCTTTTCTACAAACACCCGAACCTTCATGGATTCATTCCTTCTTTGCTCACACGCAGATCGAAATGATCCCGTTCAACTCTTCGCATGCAGACTCGAAAACATCCGGTGGAACCTGCTTCCATGGATGAGGGCGAGCACCCCTGACGCGCCAATCAAATGACTTCGGTTGATGCGCCAGAACGTAGCAAACCTCGCCCTTGGACGAGGTGAACTTCACCGCAAAGGGATTTGTTTCATTGCTGGCCGCGTGTGTCATTGGCAAGCCAATAACTAGGCTCGTGCGTTCGTTGAAGGCCTTTGTAGACAGGACCAGCATGGGGTGCTCGTCCTTCATCTCCGTACCAACTTGCGGATTGAAATCGATCCAGATCATGTCGCGGCGGTCAGGCACCCAAAGCTTGCTCGGGTCCCCCATCAGAACAATTCCGCGCCGACACGGCCGGTGGCCATGACTTCACCGCCGTGAACGGCTGGGTCAAATGCTTTGAGCTTTTGGGCCAGCGTCAACTTGGGCTTGCCAACAGTGCGGAGAAACACGCCGCCTTCGACCACCTCGACCTTGATGGGCACACCGCGCGTGAGCCTGGCTGCCTTGGCCACAGGTGCGGTGATTCGCACCGCGAGGCCGTTGCCCCACTCTTGTACTGTCTGGTCAACAGAAACTGTCGCTGTCATTTGCATCACCTCTTCGCAATGTTTCGACAAGTTTATACGCGAACCACGAGCGTGTCAACGTGTATCAACATTCGAGGCGGCGGGTGTATTCGACAGGAAGTCCGAAGCCGTGATGGTTGACATGCTCTCTCAGGCGCTTGGGGGCTCTTCTGGGAACCCTTTTCAAGCGCGTTCTGGAAACCAACTGCGTATGTCGTCGTAATCCTGGTGAGCGCCCAATATCAGCACAGAATCGATGTGGTGGCTTTGAGTGTTCAGGTACGGAACGTTGACAGTGCCGCCTTCTACGAGTTGGCATAACAACGCGTCTTCATCCATGTTCAGGAGCAATCTGCACTGCAGTGGACGGCTCGAATACGCGCTACACCCGTCATCAGTCAAGAAGGTGCAGGGCATGCCGAACGCTTCGCGCGTTGCAGCCTTGTAGCTGGCGCCTTCATCCTCATCGACATTGGACATGGTGAACTTACCAGCCGATTGGTTCATTCGTGCCCCAGTCTCTCTGGCGATGACCTGGGCCTCGGCTCTGGAGATCACCACCGCGATCCGGCAGCAATGCGAACAACCCTTTCGACATGCCGCAAGGGGTGCAGCCCCCTCGGTAAGGACGGCAGCAGCTTTGCGAAGCCACATCACTTTCTTGGGCACCGTGCTGGCCTTTGCAGCCTGATCTAGAAGCCGCAACTCCTGCCGGCGATCAACCCCCCTGATTGACCGTAGCTTGGATTCAACTCTTTGGGAAAGCCCCTCCCACCGACGCTCAATATGACCAAGAACCTCAGGGGTTGATGGTTGAACGTGCCCACTAGGAACGAGGAAACTGCTGTTGATACTCATCGTCATTGGCCTCTGCCTCGCAGGTTGGGGCCGATCCCCAAGAGCTGCCGTATTGCCCCGATATCAGCCACGGTGAGGGCCTTGGGCAACGCTGTCGATCGAACGTCCACAACGAAATCAGCCCACTCCTGCAGCAATCGCAGAGACTCCAAGTGCTCATCGCGGGTACGGTAGCAACGTCCGCGTGGGACAGGATCGGCAACGGCATTCATGGTCTGCAGATCAATAACCGCTCCATTGCTCAACCAAGCGTGCTGCCCCTCGACACTCAACACAGTAACCTCCCCCTCTTCTCGCGAGTTGGCCGAAGTCACCCACCACAGTGAGGCTCCAATCTCAATCGTTGCGGTTGATTTCATGCTGAACCCTGATCTTTGCACTTAGACCAGGGCCAAATGACGGGTTGGCATCCCAAGAGCAACAGCCGTTTCAGGATGAAAGAGGATCACGTCAAAACCCATTCGCTCGTACCACTGACGCGTGAAGTAGCGACCGTGACTCTCAACAGGTGGCTCGATAAAACCGTTGCCCTCCGACCAAAATCGACAGCTCACGGGATGCACAAAGTCCAGATCACACTCACCGTTTGGATAGCAACAAACGACCAATTTCCAGGCCACATCGGGAGGCTCGGGCCATCGGTAATCGCTTGATACCAATGAAGTGCGTTGTCCACTGGCATCCCGTCCCGCTGCCCCAGCGGCGAATGCACGGAGCATCCAATACCTTACGTCCTTGCCTTGTACTGCCCACCGCTTTGCGAGCGCATGGAGCGCCTGGGCTCTGAGAGACTTTGGTAACCGCGCATAAAAGCAGGACATGCCCTGCTGATACCAGTCTTCGAAGTCCATTGACGGATACCCATCATCTGATTCAGCTAAGGCTAGATAGTGGACCTTGGTCATGGTCGGATGTGTTCCTTAAAGAGGTCACCACCTGGTGGTTCAACCTGAGCATCTATCGATCGGAATGCCGCTGCCAAAACGGACTACAGCAACTGCACAGCACTATCCACAGCCAAAGCCAGTAAGCCACTTTGGGTACTCAAATTCGGATTAAGGAAGGACTGACCTCGATGCCATGGTGCTGCTGTATCAGCTCGCAGAATTTTTGCCAGTCGTCGAATCGCGGCGGGGTATGAGTGCAATGAAGGCACTGCGTAGCGACTGCCATCTGTTGTGAAACCGAAGTGTGAACGCCGAAGCGTTATGAGAAGCGTCCTACAGTTGAGCCGTCTTGAGAATGTACCCACAGCAAGGTGCGCGACACGGCCTGCTTTCCTTCATCTCAAAGCCCTTGTTGGCTCTATTATATGTATCCATTGGCTACACTTCAAGCCATTTCGCAAGCTGGGACAACAGGCCTTGCTCGTGCACAAACTCCAGCACCCGCGCACTGCGCTCGACGTAGCGAGGGACCGCCCTCGCGCCAGTCGCATAACGGCGGTATCCCACCGGGTCGCACTGCAGCAGTTCGGCCATAGCCTCCTGACTGGGCGCACCAATCCTCATCCGCAGTGCCTCAAGCTCTTCTCCGGTCATCGGTGCTTCCTTCATTTCGGTGCAGGCAGGAGCAGCGCTTGCGGTCCATACGGGTCAACCCACGAAACCTTCAACTCCGGCATTGCATGCATTGCCCGCAGCGCCATTGCAATCCCTTCGTGGCTTGGCATGTGGTGATCTGTGTCCCTGTTGGTCATCAGAAGCATCTTCTTCGTGATCTCATGGAGCAATTCGTCGCTCAGCTCAACTCGAACTTCCTGGGTGGCCATGTGTTTTCCTTCGTGGTTCAACCATTGCAGTTCAGTAGTGAT
>Ga0066461_1000551_pt1 | contig 10928 bp, 9 predicted proteins | sample LakWasMe91_HOW11_2_FD_59572 | JGI IMG/M metagenome (GOLD analysis project Ga0066461, IMG submission 59572) | Freshwater sediment methanotrophic microbial communities from Lake Washington under simulated oxygen tension - Sediment Metagenome 91_HOW11 | ecosystem: Environmental > Aquatic >...
CCAATCGCACGCTATTGCTCGAGCAGCTAGATGGGGCGCTGCAGACGGCCAGGCAGCAACATCAGTCGCTCGCCCTATTGCATCTGGAAGTAGGTCGGTTTCGCGAAATCAACAAAGTGCTGGGTTACCGCGCCGGCGACGACCTGCTGCAGGAAATCGGCCGGCGCCTGGCCTGCGCGGTTCAGGCCAATGCACTGCTGGCGCGCGTGGGCGAGACGGAGTTTGCCTTGCTGTTAACGAACGCCGGGGCCGAGTATGCCACCGAGGTGGCGCAACAGCTGCACGACAGCTTGCGCGAGCCGGTGGAGGTGCGCAGCCTGCTGCTCGACGCGCGGGTGGTGATCGGCATTGCCCTGTTTCCTGACCATGCCAGCGATGCAGATGCCCTGATTCGGCGCGCAAACGCCGCCATGCACCAGGCACAGCCGGCACACGGCGGCTACGCGATGTACACCGGCGGGCAGGAAGAGGAGCATACCCGGCGCCTCGCGCTGATGGGCGATTTGCACTGGGCCATCGAGCACGACGAACTGACTTTGCATTGCCAGCCCAAGGTCGATATCGCCTCGCGCCATGTATCCGGCGCCGAAGCCCTGGTGCGCTGGCCGCACCCGCAGCACGGCTTGATTTCAACGCAGGAATTGATCATGATCGTCGAACAGGCAGGGATGATCACGCCGCTGACGAACTGGATGCTGGAAGCGGCATTCCGGCAATGCCATGCCTGGCGTGAAGCCGGGCTGAACCAGGCTCTGGCGGTCAACCTGTCCGGCAATGACCTGTACGATCCGGAGCTGATCGACCGCATCCGCGGCCTGTTCTCCACCTGGGGCATCGAGCCGTCGCTGGTCCAGTTCGAACTGACCGAAACCGCCCTCATGACCAACCCGGCAAGCGCCGTGGAAACGCTGTTGCGCTTGAAGCGATTGAATGTCGAGCTGTTCGTCGACGACTACGGCACCGGTTACTCCAGCCTCAGTTATCTGCAAAAGCTGCCGATCGACGGCCTGAAGATCGACCGCTCATTCGTCACGCCCATGGCTGCAAACGGCGATTCCTCGGTGATCGTGCGCTCGACCATCGAACTGGGCCATAACCTGGGCTTGAAAGTGGTGGCAGAAGGCGTGGAAAGCCAGGCGGTCTGGGAGCGCCTGGCAGCGCTCGGCTGCGACCTCGCGCAGGGCTACCTCATCAGCAAACCGATGCCGGCCCATCAATTCCATGAATGGGAACGCGCATGGTCCTAGCTGGCGCGCGTCGGAGCGCTCGATCATGGCCGCTTGCGGCCGGTGATCATGCTGACGATTAAATTTTCGCGGTGGCGCACGCTTTCGAGCACGGCTCCTGCAAGGTGCACGAGCACGCAATTGCGCAGCGCGAGCGCAAGCCACTCATGCAGATATTGCAGATCTTCATCCCCAAAGAACCGGTCAGTTCCCAACAAAAAACCAGTCACGCCCAGTACGGCCAATAAGGTCCACAAGGCCAGCATCATCACCGCACCGACCGGGTTGTGCCCCCTGACGCGCGGCTCACGGCCCCTGGTCATCAGCTTCAGGTACGGCAATAGTCTGCCGGGCGTGGGGAACCAGTCCGAAAAGCGCGCGTGAACGCTGCCGACAAAACCCCACGCGATTCGTATCAACATGAGCGCGAGCGCGGCGTAGCCGAGCCAGCGGTGCAGGCGCAGAGCCGAGTCGATGACGAAGAGGTTGGCAATGACGATGGCGGCGATCAGCCAGTGCGTTGCGCGCACCAGCCAATCCCACACGGGCACGCTCGCTTTCACCCTCACTCGGCTCGTTTCACCACGGCCATGGTCTTCGCGTCGAAATAGATCTCGACTTGCGCGCCCTTCTTGTCGAAGCCATACAGCTCGTAGCATTCACCAGAGGTCTTGAACGACTTTATCTTGTAGCCCTCCTTTTCAAGCCTGGCGCGCGCGTCCGCCTCTTTCATCCATTCGTTCTTGGGATGGGCCTTGCAATCGGCCCATGCATAGCTCAGGTTCGATGCCAACAGGCACACTAAGGCGATTGCAATACGGGGGATGTTCATTGGTGAAGCTCCTTTCAGTGGGTGGGCAAGTCTTACGCGCGAGATACAGCATCGCGCAATCTGGAGTAATGCAGTTTTGCGATGTCCGCGACGTTTTCTCCCGGTGCCTCCACGCAGATGATGTCGCCGGCGAGCGCGCCGAAATCGGCGCGAAAATGAATCGAGCTTTTCAACACAAGGATGCGCTGGCGGCCCGGATCGATGCCAAGGTGACGCAACATGGCCTGGTCCGCGGCCTGCTGCTTGCGGCTCGATACCAGCACCAGCAAGCGATCGAGCCGCAGGCACGCCATCGGGCCGAGCGCCATGCGGCAGCCCAGGTAAAACGGGCCGGTGCCGATAATGTCGCCGTCGCCCAGCGCCTCCACCCGAAAGTGTGCCTTCAGGGGTGGTGCGCCAATACCACTGTGCCCGCCAAGTTCGAGCGTCACGCCCGCCCCCACCCCAGCCAGATGGGCCGCCTGCGCGGCGGCCGGGTCGCACAGCAAGGCGACGCAGGCCGCGGCCTGCCTTCTCACCAGCTCATGCAGCATATCGCTGGTGTCGCCGCTGCCGCCGCCGCCCGGATTGTCCTGCGTGTCGGCGATGATGAACGGCCCATCTCCATTGTGGGCAAGCGCGCGCGTTACCGCTTCTTCGGGGGTATAGAGCCGGGTGGTGTAGTGTGGCCGCTGCGCACGCATCGCGTCGTACAGGCGCTGTGCGACAGCTTCGGTGGCGGGGGCATCGGCGCCGAACGCAAGCACGGCCGGTCCGCAATCGAAGGTGTCGGCCAGGGGAAAACCGGCGGCGATGTCGGCGCTCACAGAGTTACCGTGCCCGCAGTCGGCCAGCTCGCGCATCAAGCTGGCGAACGGTTCGGCCAGCGTGCATTGCGCCAGCATCGGAATCAGGAAATCAAGCTGGCGATAGGCCTTGTGCAGCGTTTCGCCGTCGAGCAGGCGCTGCAGCAGCAAGGCAGCGCGCGCCCCGGCGTCGGCCATGTCGACGTGCGGATAGGTACGGTAGAGCGTGATCGCATCGGCCATCGCCACCATGGCCGGGCTGACGTTGGCGTGGAAGTCGAGCGTGAGCACGATCGGTACGGCCGGGCCGACAAGCCGGCGCATGCGCGCGAGCAGTTCGCCTTCGCCATCGTCCAGGTGCTCGGTCACCATCGCCCCGTGCAGGTCGAGGAAGAGCGCATCGATCCTGCCCGCTTCGCGCACACCGGCTTCGATCATCGACCAGATTTTTTCATACGCATGGCGCGTCACGCAACCGGACGGACTGGCCGAGGCCCATAGCACGGGCAGCAGTTCATGGCCCTGCCTGCGTGCCTGCCTGATGAAGCCGGCACTGGCCAGGTTGGCTCCGGCCACGCTGTCGAACAGCGCCTCGCCGACCACCAGCCCGGGCCAGGCGTCGGCAACGGCAAACGCGTCGAAGTCGGCGTACTGGCGTGAAAAGGTATTGGTTTCGTGTAAAAAACCAGCGAGCGCAATGCGGGCCATGGCGTTCTACAGTACCCCGTTCGCGGCACGCTCGAAAATGCCCGCATATTGCGCGGCCGAAAACGCAATCGGATTGGTTGCCGCCGATCCGTCGGCCACGGCCATGGCGCCGACCTTGCCGGCCAATGCAGTGTCGATACCGAGCGCGCCCAGCGTATGCGGGATGCCGATCTGTGCCCGCAGGGCCAACACCGACTCGAGGAAGGCGTCGAACGAAGGCTGGGGCAGGCCGAGGTAGCGCGCCAGCGCGGTGATGCGCTCGTCGATCGCCGCGCGGTTCGCGCGCAGCACGTAGGGCATCAACACGGCGTTGAGCATGCCGTGGTGGGCGTCGTACAGCGCGCCGAGCGGGTGGGCAAGCGCATGCATGGCGCCCAGGCCGCGCTGGAATGCGGTCGCGCCCATGCTGGAGGCGACCAGCATGTTCAGGCGCGCCTCCAGGTGCTGGCCGTCGCGCACCGCCACCGGCAGCCACACCTTCACCATCCGGATTCCCTCGAGCGCGATTCCGGCACCCATCGGGTGGTAGAACGGCGAGCAATACGCTTCGAGGTTGTGCGACAGTGCATCCATGCCGGTCGCCGCGGTCAGCGCCGCCGGAAGGCCCACCGTCAGCTCCGGGTCGAGGATCACGGCCGCCGGCAACATGCGGGCGTGGAAGATGATGCGCTTGACGTGGGCCGCCTCGTCGGTGATGACGGAGGCGCGCCCCACTTCGGAACCGGTTCCCGCCGTGGTCGGCAGCGCCACCACCGGCGCCATGCCGTTCACGTTCACGCGCAGATAATTGTCGCCGACGTCTTCAAAATCCCACAGCCCACGCTCCTGCCCGACCATCAGTGCAATGGCCTTGGCGGCATCGATCGCCGAGCCTCCGCCAAATGCGATCACGCCGTCATGGCGTCCCGCGCGGTAGGCATCGACGCCGTCGGTCACGTTCTGGCCGGTCGGATTTCCCTTGATCTTGCTGAATACGGCGCATGGCAGGCTGTCGGCGAGGCACAGCGCCAGCGCGTTTTGCACCACCGGCAGTTGCGCGAGGCCGGGGTCGGTAACGAGCAGCGGGTTGCGCATGCCGAGCGAACGGCACAAGGCAGGCAGCTCGCGCACCCGCCCTGCCCCGGCTTTGACGGCAGTCGGATAGTTCCAGTTAACCGAGATCGGTTCCATTGTGTTCATAGCATCGCCTTCAGGTGAAAGGATTTGGGCCGGGTCAGGTGTTCAAAGCCGATGCGCGACAATGTCGCGCCGCGCCCGCTGTTCTTGATGCCGGTCCAGGCCAGCGCGGGGTCGAGATAGTCGCAACGATTCATGAACCAGGTGCCGGTGTCGACGCGCTCGCCAATTGCCAGTGCGCGTACCGGGTCCTGGGTAAATACGGCGGCCGACAAGCCGTAGCTGCTGTCGTTCATCAATGCGATTGCTTCGTCGTCGCTGGCAACGGGCATGATCCCGCAGACCGGTCCGAAGCACTCTTCACGCATGATGTGCATCCCGTGATCGACGCCGACCAGGATCTGCGGCGCCATGTAGGCCGAGTCGCCGCTGTCGAGCGCGAACCGGCGCGCATCGATCAGGCCGCGCGCGCCCTTGGCCATGGCCTGTGCAAGCACGCCACGGATGTCGTTTGCGGCCGCCGCGCGCACCACCGGCCCCAAGGTGGTGTCGGGATCGAGCGGGTTGCCAAGCTTGTACTGGAGCGTCAGCGCCACCGCGCGCTCGATGAATTCGTCCATGACGGCTTGGTGCACATACATGCGCTGGATGCCGCAACAGGACTGGCCGGAATTGAAAAACGCCGCGTCGACTAGCGTTTCGGCGGCATGCGCCAGGTCGGCGTCGGCACGAACATAGGCCGGATCAACGGCTCCGAGCTCCAGCCCTACGCCGATAAAACGGCCCGCTGCAGCCTGCTCCACCGCCACGCCCCCGGCCACCGAGCCGGTAAAGCAGACGAAATCGACCTCGGGCGAGCCGATCATGCGGCGCGTGTCGTCATGGCCGGTGTGCAGATACTGGAACACGCCCTCCGGCAGGCCTGCGCTTCGGAATGCCTGGGCCAGGCGCTCGGCGACCAGCGGCGTTTGCGCCGAGTGCTTGAGCAATACCGTGTTCCCCGCAAGAAGTGCCGGCACGATTGCGTTGACCGCCGTCAGCAAGGGGTAATTCCACGGCGCGACAACCAGCACCACGCCGACCGGCTCGCGCCGGATAAAGCGCGTGAAGCCGTCGATCGGCTCCGGCTCGACGTCGGCCAGCGCCTGCGCGGCGATTGCAATCATGTGGCGCGCGCGCGCCTCGAAGCCGCCGATTTCGCCGGGGGTATAGCGGATCGGGCGGCCCATCTGCAGCGTCAGTTCGGCGCCGATGTCGTCCTTGCGCTCGACCAGCGCATCGACCGCGCGTGCAACCAGGGCCGAGCGCTCGGCCAGGGAAGTGGCCTTCCAGGCCCGTTGCGCCAGCCGGGCCAGGCCAAGGGCAGCGTCGATGTTGGCTGGCGATGCGCATTCGCGGCGCACCACGATGCGCCCGTCGATGGGACTGATGGTAACGATTTCCTGGCTCATGTTTGCAGGTCCAAAGGTCAGATAATTTCGAAATAACGCGCAAGTTCCCAATCGGTCACATGGCGCCTGAATTGCCGCTCTTCCCACTCGCGGGTCGCGGCGTAGTGCTGCACGAAGGCGGCGCCGAACAACTTGTCCGCAGCCGCCGATGCCTTGAAACGCTGGGCCGAATCCCACAAGGAATTGGGCAAGGCCAGCTTGGGCGGGAATTGCTGCGCGTAGGCGTTACCCTCGACCATGGGTTCGGGCTCCCATCCCTGTTCGATCCCTTCCAGGCCCGAGCCCAGTGCCCCCGCCAGCGCGAGGTAGGGGTTGGCGTCGGCCGAGCCGATCCTGACTTCGACCCGTTGCGACTTGGCCGACCCCGGAATCAGGCGCAGCGCGGTGGTGCGGTTCTCGACGCCCCAGGTCGCGTCGAGCGGCGCCCAATAGCCGGGCACCAGCCTTGAATAGCTGTTGACGGTTTGCGCGTACAAGGCCATGAATTCAGGCATCAGGCGCTGCACGCCGGCCATGAAATTGCGTTGGGTCTTGCTCATTCCTAGCCGCTCGGACGGCTCGAAAAAGGCCGACGAGCCGTCATGCCTGTTGCGCAGCGATACATGAATGTGGCCGCTCTGGCCAGGATATTCATGCGACCATTTGGCCATGAACGTGGCCATCAAACCGTGTTTTTGAGCAAGAACCTTCACGAAGGTCTTGAACAGGATCGCCTTGTCGGCCATCGCACCCGCTTCGTCCACCGCCAGCGCCGCCTCCAGCACGCCAGGGCCGGTCTCGGTGTGCAGCCCCTCGATCGGCATGTCCATTTTTTCGCATAACTCATTGAGCTCGCGGTAAAAATCGGCGTGCACCGAGCTGCGCAGGACCGAATAACCGAAGGCGCCCGGGGTCCAGGTCTGCAGGTCGCGATATCCTTTGGCGCGCACCGATTCCGGCGTTTCCCGGAACATGAAGAACTCATATTCAAGCGCGGCAAACGCCTCGAATCCCATGCCGGCGGCGCGCTCGAGCACCCGGCGCAACAGCGCGCGCGGGCACACCGCTTCGGCCTCGCCGGCAAATTCGCCGAGTACGAACAGCATGTCGCCGCCCTCGGTCGGTTCGAACGGTAAATCCCGGCAGGTGTGGGGAAGAAGCCGGACCTGGGCGTCCGGGTAGGCGGTGTGCCAGCCGGTGTACTGCACATTGTCATAGAGCTGGTCCTGCGAATCCCATCCCAGCACGACATTGCACATCGACAGTCCGCCCTTGAGGCAGGAAATAAACTTCTCCTTGGACAAGTACTTGCCGCGCAAGATCCCGTCGATGTCCGACACCGCGACCTTCACGTGGGTCAGCCGCCTCGCTTCAAGCAGTTCGATCAGGTCTTCAATGGCGTTCGCTTCCCGGGCTTTCATTGTGTTTTCTCCGCTCACTGGGTTGATGCGTCATTCGCCGGCAGGCAGTTGGCAGCCCCCGTGCGCAGCATGCCGACGTCGCTGCCACAGGTGACAAAGCGATATCCGCGCCGGAAGCAGTCCCCGGCGAGCTCGCCAGGAACCATCGCACCGCCCAGCCAACTTGCGCTGTCCACGGTGGCCGACTCGGCCTGGCGCAACAGCCGCGTCACCGCGCTATCGTTGAGCAAGCCCATTTTCCCGATGCTGCCGGAAAGATCGAGCGGCCCCAGGAACAGCATAGACAGTCCGTCGACAGTTGCCAGCTCCGGTATCGCGCGCACCCCTGTTTCACTTTCGATCATTGCGATCAGGATCAGTTCGCTTTCAATCTCGCGGTAGTAGCGCGCCGCCTCCTTGCCCCAGTGCGCAGCGCGCGACACCGTATAGTGCGCACCGCGCCGCCCCGCAGGCGGATAGCGGCAGGCGGCGACGAACTGGCGCGCTTGCTCGGCACTTTCCACATTGGGCAGCAGCAAGCCCTCCACGCCGGCATCGAGCAGCAACTTGATACTGGCCGGGTCATTGCTTGCCACCCGCGCCAGCACCGTGCTCGGGCCGGCCGCCTGGATCGCGCGGATTTGCTGGACCGCGGTTTCGATCCCGCCCGGGGTATGTTCATGGTCGATGATCAGGGCATCGAAGCCGGCCAGTCCAAGCACCTCGGACACATTGGGGCTGCCAAGGAACAGCCAGGCGCCGGAACATGCTTGCCCGGCATGAAGCTTGGCCAGCAAGCGGTTAGGCCTGAACATGGGCGCCTTTGTTGTTCATCTGCTGCTCCTTTGTGCTGATGGCGGGACAAGACATCGATCAGGCAAGAATGCCTGCCTGAATAATAGTAGCCAATCGTTGCTACTTGAGTCAAGACAAATTTTTAACTCTTTTTAAGCATCTTTCCTGATGCAGAACATGTTGTTCCCTATAGAATATGCATATTTCGGCAATCTTCGGCGCACGACAGGCGATCACATGCTCTTGATTAAACCTTTACAATATGCATGAATTGCGACTATTATTGGCTACTATTTTAACGCCCAGCAAAGGCAAACCCGATGACGTCCGCCCTGTCGCCTTACCACCTCGGTAAAACGGCCAGTTTTGCCTGCCGCTTCGATCCGCGTTTCTCGTTTTGCCTGTACGTACCGCCGGGCTACCGGCAAGGCCCGGCGCCCCGGATCCTGGTCGCCGTGCACGGCACCGACCGCAACAACCAAACGCTGCGCGACCTGTTTTGCGACTACGCCGTAGCCAGCAACACGATCGTGCTCGCGCCCCTGTTCCCTGTCGGCATCGAGGACGATGACCTCGACAACTACAAGTATCTGGGCAATCCCGGCATCCGCTACGACGACATCGTGCTGGCCATGGTCGCGCAGGTGGCCACCAGCTACGGGGTAGACGGCGAGCGTTTCTCGCTATTCGGGTTTTCCGGCGGGGCGCATCTGGCCCATCGGTTTTTCTATGTTCACCCGGAACGCCTGCACACGGTCGTGGTCGGGGCGCCGGGCTCGGTGAGCCTGCCCGACGAGCGCTATCCGTGGTGGGCCGGGCTGAAGGACTATGAAGCCATTTTCGGCCGGCCGGTGCCGTGGGCCCAGATGCGCGAGGTGCCGCTGCACCTGCTGGTGGGAAGTAATGACGTTAATCCGAAGGGGATCATCCAGGGGCGCACCGACCCGCGCTGGGTGGAAGGCGCGGACAGCGCCGGCGCCAACCGGCTCGAGCGCATGCAGACCCTCCATGCTCAGCTGCAAGGCAAGGACATGCAACTGACGTTTGAGCAAGTCGATGGCGTGGGCCATGAGGTCGAACCGATCGTGGCGGCCGCAATCGCCCGAATGGAAAGGCAACAGGGCCTGCAGCGCCCGGCATGACGGCGCGCTGTCAAGCTGCCGCGGGCGCCTTGGCTTGCCTGCGCCAGCTGTTCAGGTGACGATAAACGATTGCCGCCAGACCGTCCGCATCCCTGCGCTTGAGCGTCTCGAGCATCTCGAAATGGTCTGCGCTGCTTTCCCTGATGGACTTTTGCGCATCCCACATTCCCTTCATTCCCGGAATACCGCGTTCGCGCAGATTGCGGATTTGATTTTCGAGCATGGGATTGCCGCTCATGCCGTAGAGATGGCTATGCAGCCTGAAATTCAATTCCTGCAGGCGCGCCAGGCGCTCGTTCTCGATCGCCTCGTCGAACAGCTTGACCAGCCTTTCGAATTCAGCAATCTGTTCGTCCGTCGCGCGCTGCACTACCAGCCGGCAGGCTGCCACCTCCAGCAAGGTCCGCACCTCATATAGCTGCTCGCGCTCGGCCTCTGTATGCTGGCAAACCCGGTAGCCCCGATTCGGAAAGTGCTCAAGCAAGCCCTGCACGTTCAGCTCGGCCAGCGCAATGCGCACCTCGAACCGGTTCGCTCCGTATGCCGATTCCAGATCGGCCTGCTTTAGCCACTCACCCGCCGAATACTTTCCGGAAAGCAGATCGGCCCTCAACGCGACCGAAAATGCCGCCGGTTTGTCGTCTCTAGAAATAATAGTTGCCATATGTCGAAATAGTAGCCAAAATGGTCGAGCAAAATAATTCCCATAACCGCAAGTCTACACGAGCCGAGCGTGGCCGTCATCTACCATGACAAATTCTGCTATTCGCTGTGCCTGCATCCAGACCAGTACCGGGCCCGACGCCGGTATCAACATCATGAACGCCGTGAGCATGATCAAGCAGGCTGCCGCGCGCGGCGCCACCTTGATCGCGCTGCCCGAAGCGGTCGACCTGCTCGATGGCGACCCCGAACGCATGCGCTCTTTCGCCGTGCCACCCGACGTGCACCCGGCAGTCGCTGCATTTTCCAGGAGTGCCAGGGAACTGGGCGTCTGGATCCTGGCGGGCTCACTGGCGGCGCGCGACCAGGCGCACAGGGTGGTGAACCGCTGCGTGCTGATCAATCCGCAAGGCGAGCTCGTCTGCCATTACGACAAGATCCACCTGTTCGATGCGGCGCCTGGCGCGGTGGTGTCGACCGAATCGGACATCTACGCCAGGGGCGAGCAGGCCGTCGTTGCCAGTATCGGGGAAGCGCGCCTGGGACTGGCGATCTGCTACGACCTGCGCTTCCCCCAGCTGTTTCGCACGCTGGCAAAAGGTGGCGCCAACATCCTCAGCATCCCGTCGGCGTTCATGCAAGTTACGGGCGAGGCGCACTGGCACGCGCTGATGCGGGCACGCGCGATCGAGAACGGCTGTTTCGTGGTGGCGCCGGCCCAGTGCGGGAATAACTACGGCACCCGCCAGAGCTACGGCCATTCGATCATCATCGATCCGTGGGGCCGCATCCTCGCCGAGGCCGGAACCGAGCCGGAAATCATCTACGCCA
>Ga0066461_1000584_pt1 | contig 10150 bp, 3 predicted proteins | sample LakWasMe91_HOW11_2_FD_59572 | JGI IMG/M metagenome (GOLD analysis project Ga0066461, IMG submission 59572) | Freshwater sediment methanotrophic microbial communities from Lake Washington under simulated oxygen tension - Sediment Metagenome 91_HOW11 | ecosystem: Environmental > Aquatic >...
CCAAATCCAAATGGCCGGCTCAATTTTAGTAGCATTCAATGCCATAAATTTATCAGCATCGATAGCCGACGGATACGGATTCCCTACCAGGTTCCAATTGTCGTCGTATTTGGTGGTTAAGGCATTGGTGGTATTTACCGGATCGGCATCGTAGTCGGCACCATTAAAAGTACCGCGTTTGATTTGTTGGGTAACTATACCGTTATTAGGTTTTCCTTGACGGAAAGTATGAAACGTTGTAATAGGCGTGGCCGAACCGTTAAAAGTACGGGCAATATAGCCTTTACCTCCTTGCATAATACCGCTGGCTGCTTGCCAATTCCCCATGGTGCCGTTGGTATTTACCAAAGTTGGATTCCAATGGTAACGGTAACCGCTTGGCAAGCCCGAAACATTATAGTTGTCTATTGGGGAACTCCAATATACATAATCTACGTGTTTGGCGGTGAATCCTCTTCTCACTTGGAACTTGGTAGTTGTAGTGGTGTAATCTCCGGCGTTGGTAACACCATCATTAACTTGAATCAACTGGGCGTCATCGTCTATAAAGATGTTACCATAATTGGTCAAAAGATTGTTAACGCGAATGTAATCGCCTACAGAAGCTGTTAAAGTTCTTCCGGTAGCCAAAGTCAAATCGCCCGAAGCCACTAAATCATTAGATACCGAAGTGGTAAAATTATTATCCATCAACACATTGTAAAACACTTCTGTTCCTAATGGTGTAACTGCATTGATAATTTGCGGTGTTGGCGCGCCTACAAAATGTACGGTTCCGTTACCTTCATCAAAGGCATTATTGTTTTTGTTGTTGGTCCAGTTACCGTACAAATAAATTTGACCGTCAGGGGTAGCGTTGTTCCCGTCATTCATATCTAAAGCAGCATCGGCTACCGTATTGGCAATGGTTAGATTACCGTGAATTTCCAACTTATTGTTAGCATTTCCCGAAATCTCTAAGGCTTCACCACTTAGGGTTACGTTTTTGGCTTTAGCAATGTAGTTCTGATAAATGGCAAATGGTGCCGTTGCGTCTACTACTGCCCTGCGATCAAGCGTATTGTCGGGAATCAAAACATCAACTGTAGCATCCGGCACAATTAAAGTATCCCAGTTTTCACAGTTGAACCAGTTGGTGTCTTTACGACCGCTCCATCTTCCGTTAATGTAAATATCGGTATCGATGTTTACTAAAGTACAACTGCCTTTGTAATTAAATCCTCCGGCATCAAAAGCAGCGTTATCGGCATAGGAATCCCAATTGGCCTGATTATTAATTGACGCAATCCAATCAAATTTTCCGTTGGTTAAGGTTGAAAAATCGGGATTGTTAGGATCGTCATATTTTACAAATCCGTCTCCAACAGGCGCTATGGTACTGAAACATTCTTTTTGCGGATACAAGGTTGACCATTTGGTGTCGCCTGAGGTTCCTCCCGGTGCGACATCCCAACCACTTTCTGTCCAACCGTACAAAACATTACCTGTGTACGTTGATGAATGTCCGGTATCATTAGTCCAAACACCGCCTTGCATAAACCAAACATCATCGTCTGAATTCAAATTAAAACCTGAACCACCAATGGCCGATTTGGTCCAGTTGGTATCGATAGCACCGCAAGTATATACATCATAATGGCTACCGCTGGTTACGTTTCCGGTGGTAACCGTAGATTGAATGGTGATGATGGTTCCTTTAGGTAAAACGGCTCCGGTTCGTGTAATTGTGATAACCCCTTCGGTTCCTCCCCATAATCCGGCAAATCTTCTTTCATAACCGTTATCGGTAATAAACAAAGTAGTTCCCGGAAGCAAATCGCGGAAGCAAACAAAACTAATCAAGTCGCAACCCGAAGGTGATTCGGTATTGGTGTTTATAGCCAAAACGGCTAAATCGCCCGGTGCCAAAACCGTTACCGTTGGTATGTCGAACAACGTACTTCCTGCTCCGGTCAAACCGGCTGCTGTAGCACCCATAGTATAATCGGTACCAACAACAGTGTGAATGATTCCGGTAAACGTAGCAATTCCGGCAACAGCTGCCACAGTGATAGGTGCACCTGTCATGGTTCCGGTACTTGTTAAGCTAACATTGCTTGTGAAATTGATGTCTAAATTGCCGCAATTATCCATGGCCGATACCACCACATTAGCCATAGTACTGTTCACACCGGTAGTAATTGGCTGGGTAGTAAACAATAACTTAGTTGCTACTATAGACAAAGCATTTCTGTCATTAGTAGAAGATTGTGCGGTAAAAGTGGTCTTACCTGAACCTGACGGATCAAAAGTTACATTCGCATTTGAAATGGTAAACACAAAATCGTCGGTTTCTAAGGCTCCTGCTCCCAGCGGACACTTCAACGTTAAGCGCAATGCCAATAATTTTTGAGCACCATCGGCGGCTGTTGTACTGAATCCCGAAAATTGAATTAGGTTGGTTGTAACAACGCCATGGGCCAAAACAGTTCCCAAAGAAACATCAACCAAAACAATATCTTCTATGGATTCGTTCCAGTTTCCTATTTCATCTGCCGCGATTTGAGTAATGGTTAAGTTAGTCATGGTGGTAGGCAACAAATCCGCATCGGCAGTTGCTCCTCCGTCTCTTAAGTTAAAGCGCCATACTTCTACCCCATCGGTTACCGAAGCAATGGTTCCGATATTGGTACTCGGAATGGTTAAAGGCTCTGACAAGTTGACTTTTAAAATATCTGAAGCGGCACTTCCTGTACAAACACCGCTAAAATTCAACACATAGCTACCTTCGTCTGAATCGTTATTGGCAAAAGTTATGCTTCCGCTGTAGGTCCCCGGAATTGTAGGCGCAAATACAATAGTAAATGTGGTTGTTCCGATGTTGGCTATCGAAATCGGATAAGTGAGCGCCGGACTTAAACTAAATGGCGGATTGCCTGTAAAAGTATTTCCGGTGATGATTAAATTTTGATTGCCTAAATTTTCTATGGTAAAAGTAACCGAAGTTGAAGCGCCAGAGGTAGTACTGGCAAAGGTATAGCCCGGACCTCCCGACGCATAACTGGTTGCTGCTTGTTTAATATTAATCTCGGCATCGCGCGAACCTCCGGTGCAATGATTGGTGGTTGGCAAAGCGGTTATATTGTTTAGTGTTAGCGTATTGGCACTTAATGGTGTTGTTCCTGTAAGCGACCAAGCTGTGCCGTCCCATTGTTGGGAAAGCGAAGTGGTTTGCGTCCCGTTAATGTCGTCGTTTACATAATTCCCGGTAAAGGTGTAAGTAGCGGTAAAAGCATTGACTTTGGTAATTGCCCAATATCTTGAAATAAAATGGGTAGACGCCGTCATGTTAGGATGTTTGGCATCTACTACCGAAACCCCTAAATAATCTCCGGCGTTTAAACCGGTTCCTGCGGTGATGTTAATGGTAGCCGGCGTATATTCCATGGTGCCGGTTTTGTCGCCTATCGGATAAGTAAAACTGCCTAATCCCGTAAACTCTTTGCTCAATAGCCCTGTATTTTCAGCGATGATATAGTTGGTTGCGCTCGCTCCTGTAATGGTAACTGCCGCTCTCAAACTCATGGTGTACGCATCCAAATCGATAATCCCCGAAGTAAGTGCCAAACCGGTATTAATGGTTAAAGCCGAACCCATCACACAGCCTATGGCACCCGATGTTCTGTCGAGGGTAAAGGTAGCCAAGTTCAAGTCGGTGATAAATCTTATCGTTCCGATGTTGCCTGTTCCCAGCAAAGTAAGGTTAGACGTGGTGCTGCCTTCAAAACTACCGCCTCCGACAATGGTATTGGCCACGCCGGCCGTTCCTATGGTAAGCGATTCGTTATTCAAGTCGAAATTATCGGCTACACTATTAAAGCTGATGGCATTACCGCCCAGTGGCGCAGTTATGGCAAAAGTTCCGGTTCCGGTTAATTGCACTGTAGTGTTTCCTGCCGAAGGGGCAAAAACCACATACGGAATGGTAAGCGGCGATAAAGAACTGTTTATCTGTTGTGTTACGCCATTGCCGGTAAAGAAAACGGCTCTGTTGTTACCATTAAAAGTACCGGCAGATACTGTTAAGTTGCCTTTTACATACAAATCGGCACCGTTAACTGTCCCCAAATTAACTGTCCCCGAACTGGAGAAACTCCCCAATACAACCACATCGCTGTCAACATTGGGAAATGTAAAAGTTCCGTTATTGGTTACCGAACCGCCAATGGTTAAAGAACCGGTACCCGAAGGTGTTCCGATAGCCATATCAAAAGTACTTCCGACATCAATAATCAATAAATTGTTACAAGCTTTAGCCAAAGGTGTTCCGTTGTTAAAGTCGAGAACGGTATTGTTTCCTATTTGAACTGCATTTGGATAACCCGGCGTTACTCCGATGGTTCCCACACCTAAAGCCAACCATTCAAATCCTCTGCCGTAAGTTCCTCCCGGACGGTAAAGCAACAAGGACGAACTGCCGTAAATAGGTGAATTAGTATTCACATAGCCACCCGGATTAATTCTTAAGGTACCGTTTACGGTAAGTGCATTGGCTGTAGCTATATTAACTCCGTGGTTCAACGTTAAGGTTCCGTTTACCGGTCCAACTGTCATGTTTAAAGTAGTTAACGAGTTGGCCGAAATGGTTACATTGAACGGCGGATTCGCAACCGGCCAAAAAGCTTGTCCCGGATTCACATCGTAGTTAACCACAGAGCCTGTGCCATGACTCATTACTAAGGCACCGGCTGCACCATATACAAAACTATTCCCTCCGGCGTAACCGCCATTTTGGATGGTAAAAGTTCCGTTTACGGTAGTGCTTCCGTTGTTAGTGTAAGTAAAGGCTCCGGTAGCTAAACTTGCTCCGGCATTGATTACTGTGGTGGTTCCGGGGTTTCGAGTAATATTGGCACCGCTGGTTACGTTGGTTACATTGTGCGCTATAATTACGTTATCTGTAATAGATGGTACTACACCGCCTACCCAAGTAGTGCCTACATACCAAGGTCCGTTTTGAGCGGTAATTCTAACCGGTGCGGTAATGGTTTGTGTGCCGCCTGCCGTAGCGCTACCCGATTTGGTCCCGGAGGCAAACGTAAGGTTGGTATTGGCAATAGCGTTTAGATTGATGGTATGGTTCAAGGTAGCACCCGAAGTAATATTGGCCGTTACCCAAAAATAGCCTGTGCCCACGGGTATCGATTGGGTTAAGCCTGTAAAATTAAGCGTTTCACCACTGCCTCCTGCTCCCGAACTGAGTGTACCCAAAGCCGTAGCCGACCCAAAAGTATTGGCGGTATTATACCAAAGGGTAAAGCCCGAAGCGGCAATATCAGCGGCTACGTAATTGCCCGAAGTGGTAAACGAAGCGGCGTTTAAAGTGGCCGCGGCATTGGCTACGGTGACTTGAAACGATGACAATATATGATTGGTAGTGCCTTGCCCTACGGTATTGGCGGTGATTTGCGTGCCGTTGTCGGCGAGGGTTACTGCTGGGCCTATTGGTGTCGAGGTAACCAAGATATTATCAATACTAATCTTAGGTCTATTCCCTGAACCTCCTGTTTGACCATTGTTCCATGCATAAAACCTTAATACAACTTGACTTGCATTGTCGAGAACGGATGGTAAAGCAATATTAACCAATGAACCTGTTTCAGCTGTAGCACTGTTAGTAACCCTTGGAAAAGTATAACCGGTCAAATCCGCAAAAGTAACACCGTTATCTGTACTATATTGAATTTTTAAGTCAGATGTTCTAGTCGAGTTTGTAGGGTTTACAACTTTAACCCAATCTAGTGAAATTGTACCAGCAATTCTATTAGTGAAATCTAAAAGTAAATCAGTTCCTGTTGAATTTGTTCCAGTTGCAAGTAGAACCATATCAGCAGTTCCTTTTTGAACACCACCTGCTGTCCCAGTCACAAAAACTCCAGTAGCATTAAGAGTTGAAGTTGCAACACTACTGGCAACTCTCCAATTTGCAGCTCCAGTTCCAGACGCGTAGTTATTCGTCCATCCACTTATATTAGCAAAATCTTGAGAATAGTTACCTGAAGACATAGAATAAAATGTCTGCGCCTTCGCACTAAAAATCCCCAACACTAAAACCGTTACGGCAACGAGTAATTTTTTAAATGTCATATAAAAAATGAATCTATGGTTTCATAGGCATTAGTATTTGTGAACGAACTACTTAGCGCAACGCACAAAAAAAGGCCAAGTGAAAACAAGGCAGGTTTGGGGCTTACAAAACTACAGCTAAATTAGTAATTTACAAGGGCTTTATCTTAAGAAATCGTCATCAAAATGTAATTTTTACAGATAATTAAATCAAAGTCCTACAAACTGAAATTTTGTTGCAAAATTTGTAAAAAAAGGCTGTCGTACAGGTTTGAAAAACAGCGTTTTAAGAAGTGTTGAAGGTTACGGGTTGCGGGTTGAAGGTTGCGGGTTGCGGGTTACGGGTTATCAAACTTCTTTAACCGCTGACAATTAGCACACGGATGAAGCAGACCTGCCTGTCGGCAGACAGGTGCTACAGATAAACACAGATAAAAATCTGTGAAAATCTGTGAAAATCTGTGTAATTCGTGGCAAAAAAATCTGTGTAGCCTGCCTGTCTGCAGACAGGTCTGTGGCAAAAAAAATCTGTGAAACCTGCCTGTCGGCAGACAGGTCTGTGACAAAAAACTTTGTGGTTAAATTGTTACACAGAGATGCACCGAGAAAAAAGAGATTCACAGAGGGTTATTGGCAAACGGATATTACGAATAAACACAGATAAAAAATCTGTGAAAATCTGTGTAATTCGTGGCAAAAAAATCTGTGAAACCTGCCTGTCGGCAGACAGGTCTGTGGCGAAAAAACCTGTTTAACCTATCTGCCAACAGGCAGTTCAGTGGGATCAGTGCGTTAATCCAAAGCAACCGGTTTCAATTTTCTAAATAATCGTTACTTTTACACCTATTCCCAAGATACTATGCCTGAGAAACTAAGCCTTGCCGAAGCCACACTTAAACTGGAATATTATTGTTCCTACCAAGAGCGTTGCCATCAGGAAGTGGTGGATAAACTGTACCAACTGGGCATGAAAAGTGACGAAATCGATGCCATTGTAGTGCATTTACTCCAACACAATTTCCTGAACGAAGAACGTTTTGCCCGAAGTTTCGCCCGTGGCAAACACCGTATCAAATCTTGGGGCAAAATCAGAATCGTTAACGAACTCAAACAAAGACATATTTCGGCACCCAATATCAAAGCGGCACTGACTGAAATTACCGAAGAAGCATACCAAGACACCTTTCACCAATTGGCCGAACGGTATTGGAACAACCTAACCGAGCGCCAAGGACAAAAAAAGAATAAAAAATTCTGTGATTACTTATTGCGAAGAGGTTGGGAAAGTCAGCTGGTGTATGAGAAGATGAAGGAATTGGAAAAGTTGTAGGTTGTAAGTTGTTGGCACACGGATAACACGGATGCTACGGATAAACACAGATAAAAAATTCGTGAAAATCTGTGTAATTTGTGGCAAAAACTTAAACCATATTAACCGATAATCATTAGCACACGGATGAAGCTGATGAAACGGATAAACACAGATGAAAAATCTGTGAAAATCAGTGCAATCAGTGGCCAAGAAAAATCTGTGAAACCTGCCTGTCGGCAGACAGGTCTGTGTAATTCGTGGCAAATAACTTTGTGGTTAAATTGTTACACAGAGATGCACCGAGAAAAGAGAGATTCACGGAGGGTTGCGGGTTGGTATTCAACTTTGAACTCGCAATTATCTTCTAGTCAACCACTAATTCTTTGGAATACAAACGAAACGGACAGTACGGATAAACACAGATGAAAATCCGCTTAATCCTTATAATCTGTGGCAAAAAAAATCCGTGAAAACCTGTTCAATCCTCGGCATCCGTGTGCCAAACCTTAAACCCGTAACCCGCAACTCGTAACCTTCAACCCGCAACTATCGTTTACTCACCAAAACACTCACCGCATTACCGCCAAAACCAACTGCGTTAATGAGTATGTTTCGAAGCTGTGGTCGCGGATGGGTTTCCGGTGCGTACGGAATTCCGATAAAGGTTTGGTGTTTAAGCATGAGCAGCGCCAACTCGAGGTTCAGCATCCCTGAGGCGCCAAAAGTGTGCCCGATTTTCCACTTGTTGGTGGTGAGCATCGGCAGTTTATCGCCAAATATTTTTTGTATCGCTTTGTATTCTGAGGTGTCGCCTTTAAGCGTGCCCGGCGCGTGCATCACTATGGCATCAACTTCTTCTAAAGGTGTATTTTGCAAAGCCATCGCCATCGATTTTTGGAAACACAAGGCTTCTTCAGAGATGGAAATGTTGTGTTGTAAATCGTCGGTTGCATACCCAATTCCGGTAATATACCCTAAGGCTTTAGCGTTTTCGCCTATTTCCAAACAGGCTACAGCGGCGGCTTCGCCCAAGACCATGGTGTTTTTGGTTTTGGTGAAATCGAAGGCACGACAAGGATAGGCTTCAACATCCTGAAGTTTCGAGTTGCGGGTTGCGGGTTGCGGGTTGGCTATATCGTTTGAATTCGGATTGGCATAAATCTTTAACGATTGCATTTGCGCCAAGGTAAAAGGCGTTAAGGGCGCTTCGCTACCGCCAACCAAAAACTTGGTCGCCATGCCCGATTGCAACCAAGCCACGGCGTTCAACACCGCGTGTAAAGCGGTAGAACAAGTGATGGAATGCGAGATTTCGGGACCGGTGCTTTTTAAGTCGTGAGCAATCCAAGAGGAAATATTTCCTAGGGTTGTTGTAGGCGAAGTGAGCGTAGCGGTTTTTCCGGTTTCGATAAACTCTTTGTGGTATTTCTCAAACAGTTGTGTAGCTCCGCGCGACGAACCCATGTTGATGCCGAACGCATCACCTGCTTTCCAACCGGCTTGGGCTACGGCTTGGCGCGAAGCCAAAATGGCCATGAGTACAGTTTCGTCTAAAGCTTTGTATTTAATGTCTTCCTTGCGCAAGGCGTCCATAGCTTGTCGTAACTCCTGTGGTAGCGTGGCGGCAAACTGCTGCTTTCCGTTGAAGGATTGAACCCCAATTAAGGTTTCGGGCGAAAGGTATTGTTTCCAAATCAACTCGGCTTCCTTTCCTAAAGGAGATAGAGAAGCTAGCGAGGTTATGGCGATTTTGGTTTTCAACATGGTAAAGTAATGTAGGACAAAGGTAGTTATTATTGGGGAAAGTTAGAGGTAATACGGTTGCGGGTTACGGGTTGCGGGTTACGAGTTGGCAAATAACTTTCAACCCGAAACCCGAAACTTTTTTAAACCATCTCTACTGCTTCCGCTACAATAGCATAAACCCTTTCCAGTTGTTCGGTGGTAATAATATACGGCGGTAAAATGTAAACGATGTTGCCCACCGGTCGCAAAATCACGCCCTTGTCGATAAAGAAATTGTAGAGTTTCATGCGCATCGAACCGTAGTAACTTTCGTTGGTTTCGGTTTTGATTTCGAGGGCGAAAATCACGCCTTGTACTCGGGTGGTTTTCACTTTAGGATGCTGTTGCATTTTTTGAGCAAATGCCAAATGTTGGGTGTTAATGCGGGCGATGTTGTGTTGCATTTCGGGTGTTTCAAGCAAACCGATGGCGGCTAAAGCGGCGGCACAACCCGTTGGATTGGCGGTAAAAGTATGACCGTGAAACAAGGCTTTGTTGACATCGCTATCGTAAAAACCATCGAAGATGGCTTGGGTAAAAGTGGTAATGGCCATCGGAATCGTTCCGCCCGTAAGCGCTTTGGACAAACACATCATATCGGGTTTGTTTTGCAGGTAATCTGCGGCAAAAGTTTTCCCCGTTTTCCCGAAACCGGTCATCACTTCATCGGCTATAGTAAACACTTGGTGTTGTTGGCAAACAGCTATCATTTGGTCTAAAATGGCAGCTTCGTACATCACCATACCGGCGGCGCCTTGCACTAAGGGTTCGAAGATAAAGGCGGCGAATTCGTTGGTTTGCACCAATTGGGTTAAGGCCGTTAAAGCTTCTGTTTCTTTACCCGGAACAGGCACCGGAATGCGCACCACTTCGAGTAAAGAACCTTTAAAGGCTTCGGTAAAAAAAGTAATGCCGCTGGACGCCATAGCGCCAAAAGTATCGCCGTGG
>Ga0066461_1000598_pt1 | contig 9887 bp, 8 predicted proteins | sample LakWasMe91_HOW11_2_FD_59572 | JGI IMG/M metagenome (GOLD analysis project Ga0066461, IMG submission 59572) | Freshwater sediment methanotrophic microbial communities from Lake Washington under simulated oxygen tension - Sediment Metagenome 91_HOW11 | ecosystem: Environmental > Aquatic > Freshwater...
AACTCTGTCGGAAGCCGGTCTGGATTTTCCTCAATGATGTGTTCCCAGTCAATGTAAGGGGCATCCGCTGTTACATCGTAAATGGCGTCAGACGGATCGTCAAAATAATAAGCCGCTTCGGGTGTCTGACTGAACGTACGAACCAGTTTCTTACCGGCCGTGTTTTCGCCTGCAATACAAAAGCTTTCCAGGAACCAAGGGATTGCCGTATCCCGCTTGTTCTGGACAAAAAAGGCAAAAATCGGTTGATATCGGTTGTCAACGAGTCCGGTGTTAAACACCGCAGCATCACCGCCGCTAGCCACTTTAACCTTGTCTTCATGCACAAGCCGGGTATAAGTGTGTCGAATATAGTTGCGAAGCAAAGGAACATTATCGCCACCCCAATCTTCATGCCTCGCCAATGCAGCAAGCTCTTTCCAACGCGCTGAAATGATAAGTCCAAACTTCCGCAACGAATCTTGAAATGCTGGCTTCGCGGTAATTTGGATGGGAGATCCCAAGCTTTCCACATTTGGCGCGACGTCACTCCTGCCCGTCTTCAAATATTTCGCCAAGTAACGCGGCGGACTGACCGTATCATCTTTAATGAGCTTGATGACTTCAGGAAACTCATCAAGAAGGGAACGCAATTTTTCATGCCCATACTCGTGGGGCGAAAATTCAGGGTGGTTTTTTTTAATGATTTGGCCTAACTTCGCAATATCCATGGGCACACTTATATCCCGCACTTCCAGTGACCCGAAAGCGTTGTCAAGGATCGCCTCTACATTGTTTTTTTTACCGGTTTCATTCATGACGTTGTATCCTAATATAGTCTCGGTTAGTGGATGTGGTGACAATAGTTGAATGGTAAGCGAATATGCTTACGCTGTTTAGGAGCACTAGGGGAGGCAGTTAATAAAAATAACGAGTCACGTCTGCGACAAGGTGTTTAGCAAGTCATACGCCGAATTTCACTTACGAACGATGAAACATTGTTTTCCGTCATCCATAACTTTCGCAGCCCGGCTAACTGCAGGCTTGGCAGCAGTTGATCACGCAGATTCTTTTGCCACGATTCAGCAAACAAGCCGGGGATCGAATCAGGATGGATACGATTTTCCAGTGCACGAAGAATTTTTAGAGTGTTGAGCTTGATCGGCAGTTTCACGAACTGATCTCCAATACGCCCCCACTGGGTCGAGACTGCGTCACGCCGGACAATCAGAACACCGCCGCCTTTACCATCTTCCTCAAGCCGATAAGAAAACATTCCGGCACCGATCATCAATATTTCGGGAGCAATGCTCATTCGCACATAAATTTTGTCGCGCACTTCAATCAATATTAACGAGGCTTGGCAAAGCTTTGCCTGCAGACGATGCACTAGGGCTAGAGAATCATCATCAGTCATAGCAAGCCATCCCATACCAAGCAAGCGCACTGAGATGTCAGCATCGACCGGAAAACCTCGGGTGTGCCAGGCAAGCAGAAGCAAACACTTCCACTCATCATCCGTTAGAGGCACATCGACCGCTCTCTCCTTGCCAGTTTTACCCACATAAAATGAAGCTGCCGGACCATCGGGCAAGTCAAGCATATCAACCGGGGTTCGCATCACATGTTCTGTGGCGCGGGAATCTGAAACTGCATCCAATTGCGACGATAGCCCATCACCCCAAGCTTTATTTAACACATCGATGTAAGCGGATGTGCCGTCGGCACGGCGCGAATTGACCAGTTCACTCATAGAAAACCATACCAACGTGTTCGATTCGGCTTCACGGTCGAGCAAACGAACCTCACCGGTTTCCGTCAACTTTAAGGTATAGAGCTGAAACACGTATTCCGTGTAAGCATAGCGATTGCCGGCGCCAGAGATTTGTCGATAAGGGGAAAGCCGCTGCCAGCGCGAAAATTCGTAGTCGCTGTGGTGGCGTAATCCGAGTTCCTCATCCAATTCGCGCACCAACGTCTGGTCAAGGCAGGCATCAACCAAGCGCGAATTGACATCAAATAGCTGGCGCAATATGTTTGGTCCAATTGCGAGCTCGTGGGATGGTAGATCGCTACAATTAAATCGCCCTCCTGGCAATACGTGTGTCTTTTCGCCTTTTCTATCAATGTCTTCGCGTCGGTGAAGAAGAAACTGATTTCCAACGCGCACGAACGCCCATGCCACATGTACGACCCGTATCGGACGCGCTTGATCATTTAGTCGCAGACGCTCGCTTTCAATTCGGCACAGGAGACGGCGCTGCTCCTCTTTGACGGAAGCATCCCGATGTTCTCCTTGTTCCCAATAATTTGATGGAACGAGCAGTTGTGTCGGAGCAGCAAGGGTCTCCATGAGAGATCGACCAAGCAACGAAGCAGGAAAGGAAACAAATGACCAACGTCCACATGCAAGTTCGGTACGGTCTAACAATGCCAGTGCTTCAAATTGGCGACGCAATATTCCAATCGCCATTCGCGCCGCCTCAGGCTCGACACCCGCCGCAGCTAAAACCAAATCGAAGCACGCCTCCTCGACCGACTCTCGCATCGTGCCTTCCTCAGCATGTAGGGGTAGTAGGCTAAGTAATGCGCTCAGCGCATCCGAGACGGTTTCAAAATCATTCATGGCGCGGTGGTAGCTCTCAATCGGTGTGCTAGGACTGTGAATATTTTTCGTCATTGGTAATTTCAGGCAGCGAGAGGGCTAGAAGAATGAACTCCCATATTACTCCTCTACCACACTTGTTCGAAACTATATATTGGTTCTACGGCGGGATGGCTGCGATCAATCGTTCGTCGGACAAGGGCGCGGGTGAGTCTGGGACGGAGCCCGCTACATAAGAATCATCTTAAGTCTAAATTTTTTGAGGAGTCATCATGGGATTCATTTCTGGATTGTTAAAAGTTACGGCAGGTGCTGCCGCTGGAATCGCAGCAGTTACCGCCCTGCCAATCTTCGGCGCGGTCGGTGCAATCACTTCAACTGGAATCGTGGTTGGAAGTCTAGTTGGCGGAGCTGCAGGCGCGGCAGATGAAGTAAACTCATCCTCCAGTGCCGAAGGGGGTTGACCTGTTTGTCTCAGCCCTTTGGTGCACTGGCTGGGAACGAATCGGCGCCGTCTAACCTTCTCAACGGCTCCGATCCTCGTCCACATAGACACTCACGCATCATCAATCGTCGGCACTTTGGCGCCACCAACTGTCGGCGTCAACCTAAATCGATAAAGGCACGGAAGATTTCAGCTTGAGCTAGTAAAAATCGTATTGGATGAAATTTGAAGCAACACATATTAATGTTGGGCAGCCCATAGCGCGACTCCCGCCGCTGCCATCGTAATACACGCGGCGAATACGTTCAGGATGGCGATGCGACGGGCAACCCGGATGGGCGGGGCCACTCTGGCCAACACCCCATCAATTTCAGCGCCAACCTTGACAGCTGCTGCCTTGGCGGCCTCATCGAGCATATGCCCCATTACCTCCTTGCTGGCCGTCAGCGAGGCGTTGAGGATGCGCTCCGCCGTTCCCTTGGCGTCATCCCCCCATCGAGCAGCCAGCGCCTCCAGTTCTTCCTTGAAATGGTCGAGCATGACCTGCTGGGCTTTGGCGCTGTCCAGCAAGAGGCGATTATTGATAGTTTGCAGGACCAAAATTGGATCATCACGCGACACCGCGATGCCATGCCGGGTGGCGATTTCGCGGATGATCTCTTCAAGCTGATCGCGCTCATTCATCACAACACCGCAGCGTTCTCAAGCTGGCCGTAGACCTGGCCCTTGATAATTTTCAGGCGCTGGCGCGTCATGATCGTTCGGGATTCCATGGCGATCGCCTCGTCGAAGGTGAGCCGGTCCTGGAGCATTTCGCTCAGGTCGCGGCCGTACGTTTCTTTCTTAAGCGCCGGAATCTGGATGATGGCCGACACCCTCGCCTTGTTAGCCGTGTATGCCTTCATCTGCTCGAACCCCTTTCCGTCATGCTGAATATGCCCCCAGTACGGATTCAACCAAACGACGAAAAGCGCTTCGGATGGAAACTGGCTGGCCAGCTGAGAGAATCCGCTGATCGTATCGAGCAGGGCCTGACCGCCCGTGACGACAGTATGCACAACGAGGTCGTGGCCCATATCCCTGAGGAGCGCCGGCACTTGATTGCTAATGAGGAAATGCGACAAGGGCACGAAGGAGCTGGCGCCGTTGTCGATGATCACGTCGCCCTTTGACACGGCGATCATTTCGACCAGGGTATCGAAGCTCCGCGGGTCGATCTCATCCGCTTCCATGATCTGCAGACGTTGGACCTGCAATGCCTTGTAGCCGAAAAAGGTTGCATTGACTGGATCGGTATCTATGCAGGACGGTTCCTGTCCCTTCTCAACCTTGTATTGCGCGAGGAAGGCTGCGGCGACCGATTTCCCTACGCCGCCTTTCCCTTGCAGAATTACGTGAATTTTAGACATTATATTAAGTCCTCCTTCGTTGGTGTTGAGTTGAAGATAAAGCCGGGAAGCACTTCCGGCGTATGCGCTTTCGGCGCGGTTTCCTTCGGATTAATCGCAGGAAAATTCCGCGGCGGATTGCTGACCAGGCTCGAATCCGGCCTGGCTGGAACCACCACGCTCGGCGTAGAGGGTGGTCGGCGAATGTAGCGGTTCACGTAGTTCAAGAACGTGTCGTATCCGAATGCGACACGCTTGTTCTCGTGCATGTTTGCCCAGATTGTTTTGACCGCATAACCCTCGTCAACAGCCGCCTTCACGTCATCACGGACAGCCAGGAAAGCGACAAGATTTCTGTCACGTCTTGCCGATTCACGTCGCTTGACCCACTCGCCCAGCACCTCGGGATATGTGTTCGCCATGAAGGTTTTCCATCGGTAAAGTTTTCGTCGAATCGCTTGTACTGGCACGCCCGCCTCCTCAATTCGATTATAGAAACGTTCGATATATGCGTTGTAAAAACGACGTGGTTTCTTGATCAAATCGAGGATAAATCGAAAAGCCGACGGTATGCTTTCTTGGCGTAATTGACTCGAAGAGTCGGGCAGGATAGGTGAAGTTAGCTAACCGGCGAGCCGGTTACCTATCTTCACTCTTCCCTTATTCGCGCCTGCGGCGCTCAACGGGTTCCTGCTCTGCGAGGCCGGGCGGCTACCGCCGCCATCAGCATCGCCTGCGGGCGATCGGGGAGGCAAAAAAATGACGGATACAGCATCAAAGTTGACGCGCAAGCGACGGCACCTGCGCGTGCCTGTGCTACCCGACGAGGAGCAGCAGATCAAGCGCAATGCAGCTGCTGCTGGGAGGTCAGTTGCCGCGTACTTGCGCAATGTGGGACTGGGCTACGAAGTGCGCGGCATCCTGGACAACCGCCGCGTGGAGGAGTTGGCGCGGATAAATGGCGACCTCGGCCGACTTGGCGGGCTGTTGAAGCTTTGGCTCACCAACGACACGCGCACCGAGGCTTTTGGCGAGGCCACCATACGCGCCTTACTCTCAAAAATCGAGGATACCCAAGACAAGATGCACGCGGTCATGCGTGCGGTCATCATCCCGAGGGCCGAACGGTGAAGACTTTAGCCGCTAAAATTTCTGGAGTGAGGTCATGATCGCCAAGCATGTACCCATGACCTCCGCGACGAAAAGCAATTTTTCCGGCCTCGTGAAATACCTCACGGCTCCGAACGGAAAGCACGAGCGTGTCGGAGTTGTCAGCGTCACTAACTGCCAAACCGACCAGGCAGAGATTGCAATACTCGAAGTGTTGAATATCCAGGCGCAAAACACGCGATCTGCGGCCGACAAGACCTACCACCTGATTGTGAGCTTCCGCGCCGGCGAACTTCCCGACGAGGCCGTTCTTCAAGCAATTGAGGAGCGCATCTGTGCTGGTCTTGGTTTCAGCGGCCACCAGCGCATTCGTGTCGTACATCACGACACCGACAACCTGCACATGCACATCGCCATCAACAAGATCCATCCCGAGCGCTACACCATTCATGAGCCGTTCAACGCGTATCACACACTCGGCCAGCTTTGCGACAAATTGGAGGATGAATACGGACTCGAAAAGGACAACCATAAGGCGGCGAGGGTAGGAAGCGAGAACCGGGCCGTTGACATGGAACGGCACGCCCATGTCGAAAGCCTTCTTGGCTGGATCAAGCGCGAATGCAAGGACCATATTCAAGGCGCACAGTCATGGGCTGAAATGCATGAAGTCATGCGCGAGCATGGCCTGACAATGCACGAGAGAGCAAACGGCCTGGTCATCACGGCGGAAAACGGCGTGAGCGTGAAGGCCAGTTCAGTTGGCCGTGAATTCTCCAAGGCCAAACTGGAACAACGCTTGGGCACATTCGAGTCGAAAGCGGAGCCGACAACGAACAGCCAAGCAGGCAAACATTACGACAAGAGGCCGATGCGCTCGCGCGTAAATACCGTCGAGCTGCATGCGCGGTACAAACTCGCGCAGGCAGAAACCGGAAGCACACGCGCCGTCGAGTGGGCCAAGGCCGTCGCCCGCAAGGACAGATTGATCGAGGACGCGAAGCGTAACGGCAGATTGAAACGTGCAGCGATCAAGCTGGTACAGGCGCCGGCAATCGGCAAGAAACTCATGTACGCGGCGACAAGCACGGTGCTACGCGACGACATCGCCGCGATTAACAAGCAATATCAAAAAGAGCGCCAGGAGATCTACGAAAAATATCGGCGCCGCGTCTGGGCAGACTGGCTGCGCAGCGAGGCGATGGCGGGCGACAAGGAAGCATTGGAGGCGCTGCGCGCTCGCGAAATTTCAACTGGCCTCGGAGGCAATACGGTAGGTGGACATCGAAGCCCAGTGGGAACCGCCAGTGCCGGGGCACGGCACGACAGCATCACAAAGAAGGGAACGATCATCTATCGGTTTGGCGCGAGCGCTGTGCGGGACGATGGACACAAGCTCAACGTTTCGCGCGACGCCGACCAGGCAGGCCTGCAGGCCGCGCTGCGCATGGCGATGGAGCTATACGGCAGCTGCCTTGCCGTCAATGGAACAACGGCATTCAAGGAACAAATCGTTCGGGCGGCAGCAGCAGCCAACCTTTCCGTCAGCTTCGACGATGCCGCGCTGGACCTTCGTCGTCAGCAGCTGACTCACTCACCAACCACAAAGGAGAACAAACATGGACGCGAAAGCAGAAGCGACAGAAGAATCCTCGGACGACGATCTGATTACAAGCGCCATGGAGGCGCTGCACAAGCCGCCGCCGGCCGCGCCTCCGCATGCGACGATGCGGCCGTCCCCGTCAAGCACCCAGCCCGCCATTCCAACGACGACAAGTCCCACACTCGAAGCGCTGGACCCGAATCGCCGCCCCAAATTCGCAACGGCATGCGAGGGCTGTGCGAACTCGGTGTGGTTCACGTCGCCCACGGAAGTGAAGTGCTATTGCCGGGTCATGTACCTGGTTACGTGGAGCGTCAAGGAACCAAACCAGATCACGGCTTGCGACGGGGTCTTCGTGGGGCAGGACGACTAAAAGCGGACAGTTCGGTTCAATCTGCGAGCACAGGCACCAAACCGAAGGTGGGCCGCGCCGGCTCGGCGCCGCCGCCGGAAGGTCAGGATCGCTTGCGGCGTCTGTCACAGCTCGGTGCAGTCGTGATTGGTGTGTCGGGCGGCGATACGGTGTCAACCGCCCCATTCCCACCGATGGCCGCACCGACAACATGCACGCTCATCGCACCGCTTGAAAATGTCCGCCTGGAAGTGAAAACACCCGCAATTGCAGCAGCCGAGAAATACATCATTGAGCGAGAGCAAAAGAGGCGCATTGGGTTCGATATACCGAAGCACAAACGATTTACATTTACTGATGACGTGGCAGCTGGCTACTGGGGTACTCGCCTGATCGACGGACAGGCTCTTGCCCTGCTCAAGGTCGGCGACGAGGTCATGGTTCTTCCGGTAGACGATGAGACGGCGCGACGCCTCAAGCGCTTGCCACTCGGTCGACCAGTGGAAGTGAGTGCCACAGGCGCCATCAAGTCGAAAGGACGGAGCAGATGAGAGACCGTTTCAACAACGCGGTAGGTCCGCAAGTGCGCACCAAGAAGCCAGGGTTCAGCAAGATCGTACCCGCCCTTGCTACTTTGGCGTTGGGGGGCGGGCTGCAAGCGGCCACCCAGTTCTTCGCGCACGACATGCGCTACCAGACGGCGCTGGGCACCAACATCCACCAAGTGTACCCGCCATGGGGCATCGTCCTGTGGGCCGGCAAGTGGTACCAGGAGTACCCGGACGCCATTATGCGCGCCGGTAGCATCGGCATCTGCGTGGCGGGCATCGGTCTGATCGGCCTCGTGGTCGCGAAGATGATAATGGCGAACACTTCCAAGGTGAATGAGTATCTGCACGGGTCCGCACGCTGGGCCAACAAGAAGGACATCCAGGATTCTGGTCTGCTGCCGCGTGCGCGCAAGTGGCACGAAATCATGCGCCGCGTCCGGCCAACCGCGAGCAGCGGCGTCTACGTCGGCGCGTGGGTGGATAAGAACGGGACAGTGCACTACTTGCGCCACAATGGCCCGGAGCACGTTCTGACCTATGCGCCGACACGTTCCGGCAAGGGCCTTGGCCTGGTGCTGCCGACCTTATTGTCCTGGCCCGCGAGCGCCGTCATAACCGACCTGAAAGGCGAGCTGTGGGCCATGACGGCCGGCTGGCGGCAGAAGCACGCGAACAACAAGGTGCTGCGCTTCGAGCCGGCCGATCCAAGCTGCGACGTATTCTGGAATGCGCTGGACGAGTGCCGCATGGGCACTGGCAATGAAGTGGGCGATGTGCAGAACCTGGCGACCCTGCTGGTCGACCCGGATGGTAAAGGGCTGGAAACGCACTGGCAAAAGACCGGCCAGGCCTTGCTGGTCGGCGTCATCCTGCATGCACTCTACAAGCGCAAGAACGAGGGTTCGCCGGCCTCGCTGCCATACGTCGATCACCTGCTGGCCGACCCGAACCGCAGCGTGGCCGAGCTGTGGATGGAAATGGCGACCTACGGCCACGTCAACGGCCAGAACCATCCGGTAGTCGGCGCCGCTGCCCGCGACATGATGGACCGGCCGGAAGAGGAAGCCGGCTCGGTTTTATCCACCGCGAAGTCCTACCTGGCCCTTTACCGCGATCCGGTCGTGGCGCGCAACGTCAGTTCGTGCAACTTCCGCATCAAGGACCTGATGAACCACGACCAGCCGGTCAGCCTGTATATCGTCACCCAGCCGAACGACAAGGCACGACTGCGCCCGCTGGTGCGGATCATGATCAATACGGTCGTTCGTCTGCTGGCCGACAAGATTGAGTTCGAGCGCGTTGTAGCCGACATGCCATGGTGGCGCCGGTTGTTGGTCAAGGCAGGCTTCGACCAAGCCGCTACCTCCTACGTACGCTCGAAGAAGAATTACAAGCACAGGCTGCTGGGCATGATCGACGAATTTCCCAGCCTCGGCAAACTGGAAATTCTGCAGGAGTCACTGGCCTTCGTCGCCGGCTATGGAATCAAGTTTTACCTGATCTGCCAGGATATCAACCAGCTCAAGAGCCGGGAAACCGGCTATGGACCGGACGAGACGATCACCTCGAATTGCCACGTCCAGAACGCGTTTCCGCCCAACCGGCTTGAGACGGCCGAGCACCTGTCCAAGCTAACCGGCACGACGACCGTGGCGAAAGAGCAGATCACGACCAGCGGGAGACGCACCAGCGCCTTGCTCGGACAGGTTTCCCGCACCATCCAGGAGGTGCAGCGCCCGCTGCTGACCCCGGACGAATGCCTTCGGATGCCAGGGCCGAAGAAGGACGGCGAAATGATCGTCGAGCCGGGCGACATGGTGGTTTATGTCGCCGGCTTCCCGGCGATCTACGGCC